>WNFN01002337.1_pt1 | contig 17220 bp, 16 predicted proteins | sample 5400161 | NCBI WGS metagenome assembly WNFN01 (sample SAMN13153353, study PRJNA577476) | soil metagenome | isolation source: 80 cm saprolite on Douglas fir-dominated hillslope | place: USA:California | collected 2013-09-17
CGATGCCGCCGGCGAGCGGCACGTTCTCGTCGGCGCTGCCGTGGATGTGCATGACCGCCACCGGCTGCGCCGGCGCGCAGCCTTTGATCACCACCGAGCCGGCGACGATGCCGACCGCGGCGATGAGGTCGCTCGCCTCGCAGGCCAGCCGATAGGCCATCATGCCGCCATTCGACAGGCCCGTGGCATAGATGCGGCGGCGGTCGATCGGATGATCGCGCGCGATCTGCGCGATGACGGCGCGCAGGAACGCGACGTCGTCGATGCCATGCGCCGCGGCATAGCCGCAGCACGCGCCGGCGTTCCAGGTGAGGAAGCCCGGCTTGCCGGCGAGGTTCACCAGCGGCCGGGCGCGGTCGCTGCCGTCCGGGTAGGCGGCGATGAAGCCCTGACGGTCGGCCTCGGCGCTGAACCCCGTCTGCTTCGCCGCGCCGCGGCCATGGCCGCCGCCGCCATGCAGCACGATGACCAGCGCCGGCGGCGCCGCGCCGGCGCTGGCCGGCACATGCACCGAGTAGCGGCGCTCGACGCCGCCCAGCTCGATCCTGCCGTCGCCGTCCGCGGCGCGGGCCAGGCGCGGCGCGAGGGCAGCGGCGACGAGCGCAAGGGCGAGCCATCGCCGTCCCTGCTCGCTCATCGTCCGCCGCGCCGATCGCCCCAACGAAGTCGACTCCCGCCGCCGTGTTCGGGCCGACGCGCGACAAGACCGCATCGCGCCGCGAGGACGCGCGCGATGTGGCAAGCCCCCCAACATCCTCGGCGCGCGTCGGCCCTGGCCGGCATAGGTGACAAAACTAAGCTAATGAAACGTGAAGAGGCGCGTCCACCGCGGTTCACAGGCGCTCGCCGCGCACCAGCCGCGGCAGCTCGCCGACGACGCCCATGGCGTGGCGCATCAGGAAGCGCTTGAGCGGCGGCAGGCGATCGACCACAGCGAGGCCGACATCGCGCGCCAGCTTCACCGGCGGCACGCTGTTGGAGAAAAGCCGGTTGAGAGCGTCGGTGACGGCGGCGAGCATGAGATTGTCGAAGCGGCGCCAGCGCTCGTAGCGCGCGAGCGCGCCCGCATCGGCGATGTCGAGCCCGAGCCGGCGCGAATCGACGACGAGCTCGGCCAGCGCGGCCACGTCGCGCGGGCCCACCACCTCGAGCGCGCCGAGAAAATCGCCGAAGCGGCGTCCCAGCTCGACGGCGAAGGACGCCGCGTCGAGCGCCAGCAGGCGCGGCGCCAGATCGGCGCGCTCCGTCCACACGATCGACGAGCGGTTGCCGGTCATCGGCAGGATGGCGAACGGGCCGGCCGGCAGGAAATGCTCAACCGCGACGCCGCGATGCGGCATCTCGTGTCGCACGGTGCAGACGATGCTGGTCTGCGGGTAGCTCCACTCCACCGTCTTGATGCCGGCGGCGCGGCGCAGCGGCGAGCCGCGCCCGTCGCACGCCGCCACCAGTTCGCCGCGCAGGCGGCTTCCATCGGCGAGATAGGCCGTGGCGCCCGAGGCCTCGCGCTCGACGCGCTCGACCGCGAGCGGCGCCAGATGCCGGAGAGTCGCGAGCTGCGCGGCGCGCGTCATCAGCGCGCGGCGCAGCACGCGGTTCTCGACGATGTAGCCGAGCGGATGGTCGCCGACAGCGTGGTGGTCGTAATGCAGGAACAGTGGCGAGCCGCCATCGGCGACGCGGATCTCGAGGATGGGCTCGGCCTCGGCCGCCACCAGCGGCCATAGCCCGATCGCCGCCAGCACCTGCTGCGAGCCATGCGCAATCGCCGAGGTGCGGCCGTCGAACGGCTCGGCGAGCATGGCCGCCGGATCCTCGCGGTCGATGATTGCGACCTCGATGCCCGCCTCGGCGCAGGCGATGGCGAGAGTGAGCCCGACCAGCCCGCCGCCGACGACGATCAGCTCGACCCGTGTCTCCAGCGGCGCCTCAGCCATGGCGCGAGGATGGGGCGCGGCCACGGCCTTGTCCAGCGACGCTCCTAGCGCCGGCGGAGATAGCGCCACAGCAGCATCGCGCCGACGATGAGCAGGATGCCGAACCAGGAGATCTCGAAGCTGAAGGCGCCCTGCGCCACCGCGACCGAGAGGGCGCGCTCGTTGAGCAACGACCAGAACGACCCCATGTACTTGCGCCCCCTGCAATCAGCGCCGGAGCGTAGCCGCTCGTCCGCGGCGCTGGCTACTCGCTTCTTCCCTCTGCCCGAGGGGAGAGGGGATCGACGAGTTGGTCGCTGCCGTCGGAGCGGCTATCATGTAAGAGGGCTTCACATCGGAGCAGGCATGGGACATCGGCGCCGCGGCTATCATCACGGCGATCTGCGCGAGGCGCTGGTCCAGGCAGCGCTGGAGCTGATCGCCGAAAAGGGGCCGGTCGGCTTCACCGTGGCCGAGGCGGCGCGCTCGGCCGGGGTCAGCCCGGCCGCGCCCTACCGCCATTTCCGCGATCGCGACGAGCTCATCGCCGACGTGGCACGGCGCGGCTTCGTCCGCTTCGAAGCCGAGCTCGACCAGGCCTGGAACAACGGCCTGCCCGACCCCTTCACCGCCTTCACGCGCGTCGGCAAGGCCTATCTCGCCTTCGCCCGCAGCGAGCCCGCCTATTACTCCGCCATGTTCGAGGCCGGCCTGCCGCTCCATGCCTATCCCGACCTGGTCGAGGCGGGCGAGCGCGCCTTCGCCGTGCTGCGGCGTTCCGCCGAGGCGCTGGCGGCGCGGCTCCCGGCGGCGCAGCGGCCGCCGGGGCTGATGGTGGGGCTGCACGTCTGGTCGCTGTCGCACGGTGTCGCCTCGCTGTTCGCCCGCGGCGATGCGGCGCGCCGCAAGCTGCCGATGTCGGCTGAGGATCTGCTCGAGGCCGGCGTGCTGGTCTATCTGCGCGGCCTCGGCATCTGGCGCGAGGCGCCGCCGCCGACACCATGACGATTTTTTGCGGCCGGGCTTGACAGCCGGCACCGGCCCGGCCCATTTATGTGAATGTAAATAACATTTACATCGAGGAGGAGGAATTGGGTATCGCGGCGCGATTGGACGAGATCGGCAAGCCCGCCTGGATCACCTTGATGATCCTGGGCTTTATCTTCTTCTGGCCGGTGGGCCTTGCGGTCCTGGCCTTTCTCATATGGAGCGGACGGATGGGTTGCTGGAAGCATCGCGGCCATGGCCGCTGGCACAATGAGGGCGTCCGCGAGGCGGCGGGAGGGTGGCTCGGCGGCGAACGGCGCGAAGCGACGAGCGGCAACCGCGCCTTCGACGAGTACCGCGCCGACACCCTGCGCCGGCTCGAGGAGGAGCAGCGGGATTTCCTGAGCTTCCTCGACCGCTTGCGCTTCGCCAAGGACAAGGCCGAGTTCGACCAGTTCCTGGCCGAGCACCGCCGGCCCGAGGCGCCCCAGCCGCCACCGCCGGCGCAGAGCTAGGGCAGGGGTCCCCGCCTGCCCACCGAGTGGCCAGTATCGGGCCTGTTGCCCAAAAATTAGGCGGCAGATCATGGCGAGAATGGCCTATCTGGTATGCCACCAGGCTGGCGACGGAACCGAAGGCCTTACAAAACCCCACCACAGGGCCGCCCAATTTGGGCGGCCCTGTGCGTTCCTGCCGAACGGAGCAGCGCCAGGGCGGGCCACCGCCCACGGTTCCCGCGCTGGCATGATTCTTGATTTCAACCCCGGTGGCGCCCGATCGGGGGGCGTTCCGACCGTCAGCGCACGGTCCTCACGGGAGGTTTGAAGCTCATGACTCTTCGCTCATTTTTTGCGCTCGCCGGGCGGCTCTTGCCGCTGGCGGCGCTTGTCGTTCTGATTTCGCTCAACTTCGCCCAAGCGCAGCAGGCGACGGCACCGGCACCCGCGGCGGCGCCCGCCGCCGACGCGGCGCCTGCCGCCTGCGCCGGCGATCCGGACCCGAAGAAGGCCGTGCTCGAGAAATGCACGGTCAACTCCGGCGACACCGCCTGGATGCTCACCTCGATGGCGCTGGTGCTGATGATGACGGTGCCGGGCCTCGGCCTTTTCTATGGCGGCATGGTGCGCAAGAAGAACGTCGGCGACACCGTGATGACGAGCTTCGCCATCACCTGCCTCGTCACCGTGCTGTGGGCCATCCTCAACTACAGCACAGCGTTCCGTGCGGGCATGCCGTTCATCGGCGGCCTCGACCGCGCTTTCCTGCAGGGTATCCTGAGCGACATCTCGAAGGGCATCGGCAATCCCAATCCGCTGGCGCCGACCATCCCCGAGACGGTCTATATGTGCTTCCAGATGACCTTCGCGATCATCACCCCGGCGCTGATCGCCGGCGCCTTCGCGGAGCGCATGAAGTTCTCGGCGATGCTGTGGTTCATCGGCCTGTGGGCGACCTTCGTCTATGCGCCGATCGCGCATTGGGTGTGGGGACCCGACGGCTTCCTCAACAGCGGCAACGGCGACGCCTGGGTCAAGGTGCTGGACTTCGCCGGCGGCACCGTCGTGCACGTCAATTCGGGCGTCGCCGGCCTGATGTGCGCGTTGATGCTCGGCAAGCGCAAGGACAGCGGCCCGGCGCACAACGTCGTGCTGACCTTCATCGGCGCCTCGCTGCTGTGGGTCGGCTGGTTCGGCTTCAACGCCGGCTCGGCGGTGACGGCAGGCATGCAGGCCGGCATGGCCATGACGGTGACGCAGATCGCCACCGCCGTGGCAGGCCTCACCTGGATGTTCATCGAGTGGGCGCATCGCAGCAAGCCGACCGTGGTCGGCATCTGCACCGGCGCGGTCGCGGGCCTCGTCGCCATCACCCCGGCTTCGGGCTTTGTCGGCCCGGTCGGCTCGATGGCGATCGGCGTCGGCGCCGGCTTCGCCTGCTACATCGGCGCGGTATGGCTCAAGAACCTGTTCGGCTATGACGACGCGCTCGACGCTTTCGGCGTGCATGCCGTCGGCGGCGCGGCCGGGGCCATCCTCACCGGCGTCTTCGCCATCAGCGAGTATGGCGGCACGTCCGGCCTCATCGAGGGCAATGCCGGCCAGGTGATCAACCAGCTGATCGGCGTCGGCATCGTCGCCGTCTATGACGCGGTCGTGAGCCTCGTCATCCTCAAGGTGGTCGATGTGGTGATCGGCCTGCGCGTCGATGTCGAGATCGAGCGCGAGGGGTTGGATCTGTCGCTGCACGGCGAGACGGTCCAGTAACGGGCATTTCCTCCCGTAGGTGAGACCTGGGGGTGCCTAGCGGCACCCCCTTTTTTTGCTCGGGGCGGCATTTCCTGCCAAAGCAGAAGAGGCGCTCCCTTGCCCGGAGCGCCCCATTTCCGACCTGACCCCAAGGCGACCGATGATCGGTCGCCGGCCTGTTTCGGTTACGACGCGGTCGACAGCGCCGTGGCGATGCTGTTGAAGACGCCGCTGAGGTTCGAGCCCACCAGCGTCACCGCCGCGATGATGACCACCGAGATGAGCGCCGCGATCAGACCGTACTCGATCGCCGTCGCGCCGCTCTCGTCACGAAGAATTTTGCCAAGAAACCGCATAGCTTGCCTCCTGCAAAGCAAATCACGGCGAAATGGTAGCGTCAGGCCAACAAATAGCCAGAAATATCGATTCGACATTTAGGCAATTTCTCTGCATGGCGCAAAAGCGCGCTTCACGGTGCTGCTGCCCAGCGCAGTTTTTCTTGCGTCTTACTCTGGGCGTCTTTTCTCCGGAGAGGTGAAAATGCCGCTCAGTTTCTTCAGACCTTTTAGACTTGCGGGGGGTTGCAGCGCGTTGTGGAGACCTGGCTGCTTCGGGAAGGGGACGATCGCTCCATCCCTAGTCGGCTGCGCCTCATTTTTGCCACAACATGCTGCGTCCCTCCGTCGCTGCCCTTGGCGGGGTTGCGTGCGGCGCGTATGATGTTGCCGCTTTGTGCCGTCGAGGCGCACCGGCGCCCGCCTTTGCCCGCTCGATCGAGGATTCGTCATTGCCCGCCAATGCCAGGCTTGCCCGGCTCGCCGACAATCCCTTCACCCGGCTGGGCGAGCTGCTCGCCGGCGTGACCCCACGCTCGAACGAGCCGCCGATCCTCATGTCTGTCGGCGAGCCGCAGCATCCGCCGCCGGCTCTGCTGGCGCGCATCGTCGCCGACGGCGCGCATCTGTGGAACCGCTACCCGCCGATGTCGGGCACGCCTGAATACCGTGCCGCCTGCGCCGGCTGGCTTGCCCGCCGCTACCATCTGCCGGCGGGCATGGTCACCGGCGAGCGCCACGTGCTGGCGCTTGCCGGCACCAAGGAAGGCCTTTACATGGCGGCGAGCCTCGCGGTGCCCGAGACGAAGGCCGGCCAGACACCGATCGTGCTGCTGCCCAACCCTTATTATCTCGTCTATCTCGGCGGCGCGGTAATGGCCGGCGCCGAAATCGTGCCGCTCGACGCGACGGCGGCCACCGGCTTTCTGCCCGACCTCGATGCGCTCGCGCCGCAACAGCTCGAGCGCTGCGCGCTGCTCTATCTGTGCAGCCCGGCCAACCCGCAAGGCGCCATCGCCGATCTGGCCTATCTCGAGAAAGCGATCGCGCTCGCCCGCGCCCATGATTTCGTGCTCGCGGTCGACGAGTGCTACGGTGAGATCTACGACCGCGCGCCGCCGCCGGGCGCGCTCGAGGCCTGCGCCCGCCTGGGCGGCGCCCTCGACAACGTGCTGGTGTTCCACTCCCTCTCCAAGCGCTCGAACGCCGCCGGCTTGCGCTGCGGCTTCGTCGCCGGCGATCCCGACCTCATCGCCCGCTTCCAGCATCTGCGCGGCTATGGCGGCGCGCAGGTGCCGCTGCCGCTGCAGCACGCCGCCACCGCGCTATGGCAGGACGAGACGCATGTCGAGCCGAACCGGGCGCTCTATCGCCGCAAATTCGCCGTCGCCGAGCAGGCGCTCGGCCGGCGCTTCGGCTTCTACCGCCCGCCCGGCGGGTTCTTCCTGTGGCTCGATGTCGGCGATGGCGAGCAGGCGGCGAAGGCGCTGTGGCGCGAGGCGAGCGTGCGCACGCTGCCCGGCGCCTATGTCGCGCGCCCGACCGGCGGCGAGAACCCGGGCAAGCGCTATATCCGCGTGGCGCTCGTGCACGACGACGCCACCGTCGCCGCCGGCATGCAGCGCATGCTGAGCGTGCTGTGACGGAGAGCGCGGCATGAGCGACAGGAGCACGCTCCACCGCGGCCGCGCCGGCGAGGCGGCGAAAGCATCGCGCTTCCGCCACCTGTTCGAGGCGATGGGGCTGGCGCTGCTGGTCGCCACCGTCCTGCTCGCGCTCGCCATGGTGAGCTACAACAGCGCCGACCCGAGCGCGAACATGGCCGTCGATGCGGTGCCGCGCAACATACTCGGCAAGGATGGCGCCTGGATCGTCGATTGGCTGTTCCGCATCTTCGGCATGGCCGCCGCGCTGGTGCCGTTCATCCTGCTCATCTGGTCGGTGCGGCTGCTGCTGGGCCGCGGCCTCGCCTGGTTCTGGCTGCGCGTGCTGCTCGCCCCGCCGATGGCGGCGTTCGCGGCGTTGGCGCTCGCGGTGGTCCCGACGCCCGCCTTTTGGCCGCTGAAAAAAGAGGGGCTGGGCGGCCTCGTCGGCCAGCTCGGCTGGGGCAAGGCCGCCGGCGCCGGCGCGGCACCGCCGTGGCTGCTGGCGGCGGCGGCGGCGGCGGTGGCGGCCACGCTGCTGCTCTACGTCGCGGGCTTCCCGGTCGACGACTGGTCCAATGTCGAGCCGATGCGGCGGCGGCGGCAGCAAGCCCGGGGCGAGCGCCGCCGCGGCGCCGGCTGGCTGCGCTGGGCGGCCGCCCCCTTCGCCCTGGCGCGCCGGCTGTGGCCCGCACGCGCCGACGACGCGCGCGGCCCGCCGCTTTGGCGCGAGCCGAGCCTCGCCGACAGCGCGCCCGAGCCGGCCGAGGCAGAGCCGCTGCCGCGGCGCCAGGCCGTGCCGGTGGTGGCGCCGAAGCCGGGCGCGCGGCGCAAGGAGGCGGCGCGCCAGACGACGCTCGATCTCGGCCCCGCCGGCCGCCATCTTCTGCCGCCGCTCGAGCTCCTCGCCACGCCGCCGCCGGCGAAATTCATGGCGATCAACGAGGACGGGCTGCAGCAGAACGCGCGGATGCTCGAGACCGTGCTCGAGGATTTCGGCATCCGCGGCCAGATCGTGAAAGTGCGGCCGGGGCCGGTGGTCACGCTCTACGAGCTCGAGCCGGCGCCGGGCATCAAGGCCTCGCGCATCATCGGCCTTGCCGACGACATCGCGCGCTCGATGAGCGCGATCTCCGCGCGCGTCGCGGTCATCCCCGGGCGCAACGTCATCGGCATCGAGCTGCCCAACAGCCGCGCTGAGACCGTCCATCTGCGCGAGCTGCTCTCCGCCGACGCGTATGAGCGCACGGCGGCGCGCCTCACCCTCGTGCTCGGCAAGGACATCGGCGGCGCGCCGGTCGTCGTCGACCTCGCGCGCATGCCGCATCTGCTGATCGCCGGCACCACCGGCTCGGGCAAGTCGGTCGGCATCAACACCATGATCCTCTCGGTGCTCTACCGCATGCCGCCGGAGCAGTGCCGCTTCATCATGATCGACCCGAAAATGCTGGAGCTCTCGGTCTATGACGGCATTCCGCATCTGCTGTGCCCGGTGGTGACCGATCCGCGCAAGGCGGTGGTGGCGCTCAAATGGACGGTGCGGGAGATGGAGAACCGCTACCGCGCCATGTCCAAGCTCGGCGTGCGCAACATCGAGGGCTACAACCAGCGCCTCGCCGAAGCCGAAGCCAAGGGCGAGAATTTGACGCGCCGCGTGCAGACCGGCTTCGACGCCGACAGCGGGCAGCCGGTGTTCGAGGACCAGCCGCTCGACACCGCGCCGCTGCCGCTCGTCATCGTCGTCGTCGACGAGATGGCCGACCTCATGCTGATGGCGGGCAAGGACATCGAGGCGGCAATCCAGCGCCTGGCGCAGATGGCGCGCGCCGCCGGCATCCACATCGTCATGGCGACGCAGCGTCCCTCGGTCGACGTCATCACCGGCACCATCAAGGCGAATTTCCCGACGCGCATCAGCTTCCAGGTGACCTCGAAGATCGACAGCCGCACCATCCTCGGCGAGGCCGGCGCCGAGCAGCTCTTGGGGCGCGGCGACATGCTCTACATGCAGGGCGGCGGCCGCATCACCCGCGTCCACGGCCCCTTCGTCTCCGACCAGGAAGTCGAAGCGGTCGTGCGCTTCCTCAAGGACCACGGCCGCGCGCCGGTCTATGTCGACGAGATCACCGCGGACGACGAGGAAGAGGCCGCGGAGCTGCTCGGCGGCGAGGGCGAGGGCGGCTCGGGCGACGCGCTCTACGACCAGGCCGTGGCGCTGGTGTGCCGCGAGCGCAAGGCGTCGACCAGTTTCGTGCAGCGCCACCTGCAGATCGGCTACAACCGCGCCGCGCGCATCATCGAGCGCATGGAGTCCGAGGGCGTCGTCAGCACCGCCAACCATGTGGGCAAGCGCGAGGTGCTGGCGCGCAATATCGATTGACCGGGCGCGCGCCTGGACAGCGCTGCAATTCGGTTGTGCGTCCTTCGACAGGCTCAGGATGAGGAACATAGGTGGATGGCATCAATGGCCGATGCCAAAACGAAAATTGCCCTCATCCTGAGTGCGTGCGTCAGCGCGCAGTCGAAGGACGCACAACCGAATTGCAGCGCTCGACGCCACGGCCTAACGTACCCGCACAACAATCCTTATTGCCGCACGGGAACGCTCGGCGTTCTCCTACCGTAGAATGTCCATGATGAACGACGACACCCTCCTCTGGCCGCGCCGGCGGCTGCTTACCTCGCTCCTCGGTTTCGCCGCGCTCACCGCGCTGCGCCTGCCGGCGCGCGCCGCGCCGCCACGGGCGGCGGCGCTCACGCCGCAGGATCAGGACGACCTCAAGCGCGTGCAGGAATATCTGAACGGCATCAAGACGCTGCAGTCGCGGTTCCAGCAATTCGCGCAGGATGGCGGCGTCGCCGCCGGCACCATTTATCTGCAGCGCCCCGGCAAGATGCGCATCGTCTATGACGATCCGGTGCCGGTGCTCATCGTCTGCACCAACGACACCGTTTACTACTGGGACAAGAAGCTCGATCAGCTGTCGCAGATCGGCGTCAAGGATACGCCGGCCTGGTTCCTGCTGCGGCCGGAGATCAGGCTCGCCGGCGACGTCACCGTCACCGGCCTGCAGCGCGCGGAATTGCGGCAATGGACGGTGATCGACGCGCAGCAGAAGCCGATCACGGTGACGCTTGAGGATCCGCATTACGGCGTCCAGCTCTCGCCGCTGCTGTTCGTGTGGACCGACCAGCGCACCGCGCCGCGGCCACGCTGAGCTCCTGTCAGCGGGCGGCCAGCATGGACAGCAGCGCCTGCTCAAGCCACTTGGCGCTGTCCTCGCCCAGCGTCGTGCCGACGATCAAGAGCTTGCGGCGCGCGCGGAGCTGCAGATCATAAAGCGTCGCACGCCCGGCCGGGGTGGGCTTGAGCTCGATGGCGACGATCTCGTCCTTGCGGAATTTCCGCTGGCGGAGGCGGATGCCGAGCGCGCGGCTGGTGACGACGATGCTGTCCCCGCGCTCGCGGATCTGCCACCGCGCGGCGCAGAGCAGGACGAGGAAGGCCACGCACAACGCGGCCAGAGTGAACAGCGTGGTCGCCCAGAGAGCCGGGCTCAGCATGGCGTGCGGGATCTGACGGAGATGGCGGTGGGCGGCGTGCGCCGCTGCCGGCGCGCCGCCCTCCGTGACCGCCGTCGCGCCGAGCCAGATCAGCAGCGCCGGGAGCGCCGCGATAAGGACCACGCCGAGATTGACGCCCGACGCCGGCAGCGTGATCAGCCGATGCGGCGCGTCGCCTGAAAGGCTTATCCGCGGGGTCGGCGGCGCATCGATGCGGCGCGACGCGAGCCCGACCCGCGCCACGATCGGCGTGTCGATCTGCGACAGGCGCGTGGTTCGCTCTTCCTCGCCGGAGCGATCGAGCACGGGCAATTGGAGCTTGCGCGCGAGCGCATCGACATAGGCATGGGCCTTGCCCGCGCCGGAGAAATTGGCGACGGCGACGCGTTTGTCGGGTGCCATGAATTGCAGCGTGGCGACCCACGTCGCAGCGCCCTTGCGCCGCGCCGGCAGGAGGTCGAGCGCGACGGCCTGGAACTCGTTGAGCGATCCGTGCCGCGTCGCGAGATTGGGCCAGAAGCCGCGGCGATGCGTATAGCTCCACTCCTCGAGGTCGAGGATGAGGCTTTCGCGAAAGAGAAAAAGCAGCAGCGAGACGGCGAGAAATACGCCGCCGACGCCGATGACGGCGAACCATTCGATCGAGCCGACGGGCAGGCGCTTGCCGTGGAACGCCGCGTAGAAGGACGGCAGCACCGGCAGGGCGACGAGCGCCGGCCAAAGATAGTGCGAGGAGAACGCCAGCACCCGCTCGCCGGGCAGCTTTGGGCGCATGAAGGCCGTGCCCGGGCGCGCCCAGGCATAGGGTCGATCGCGATCGGCCGAGACGGCCATGCCGTTCTCCCCGGGACATGGGCAATGCCGCCAGGATCGGCGCAATCCGTTACCAATCCATTCATGAGGCGCGCAGCCGCTGGCGCGGCGCGCGCGCCTAGGCTTTGAGCCGCGGCAGCAGCCGCTCGGCATTGCCGCGGTCGATGGCGCGCCGGTCGGCGGCGTCGAGGCGGAGCGCAGCGAACCCGTCCAGGTTCTGCGCGATGGTGAGATAGGGATAGTCGCTGCCGAACAGCACTTGCGACGCCGGCGCGAAGGCGAGCAGCGCCGCCATGGTCGGCGCATAGGCCGAATTGGCGGTGTCGTAATGCAGCTTCTTGAGCTCGGCATCGACGCCCTCGGGCGCGATCTGCGCCAGGTCCTTGCGGCCCTTCGACCCGTTGGCGATGCGGCCGGCCAGCACCGGGATCGCGCCGCCGGCATGCGAGAAGAGAAAGCGGATGTCCCTGAATTGCGCCAGCCTGCCGTTGAGCAGCAGGCTCAGCACGGCGCGCGCGGTGTCCTGCGGGTACTCGACCAGCGAGGCCGGCACGCCCGGCATGAGGCTGCCGCAGCAATTCGGCGCGAGCGGATGGAAATACGCCACGGCCTTGCGGCGATTGAGCTCCTCGAGGACCGGGACGAAGAGCGGGTCGCCGGGCCAGGTATCTCCGTAGCTGGTCATGAGCCCGATGCCGTCGGCCTTGAGCACGTCGAGCGCGTATTCGATCTCGCGCAGCGTGCCCTCGACATCGGGCATGGGCACCGCGGCGAAGAGGCCGAAGCGGCCCTTGTTGTCGCGCCCCATCTGCGCCGCATAGTCGTTGCACAGCCGCGCCAAGCCGCGCGCCTGCTCCTTCTCGCCGAACCAGATGCCCGGCGTCGAGATCGACAGCACCGCGGCGGCGGTGCCGGTGCGGTCCATCTCCGCCACGGCGCGGGCGATGCTCCATTCCCGCTGCGGCGCCTGCAGCCCGCCGAAGCCGTTGTGACGCCCCCACTCGGCGAGCGGCTCGAGGTATTGCGGCGGAAAGAAATGGTGGTGGACGTCGATGCGCGCGGCGTCCGACGCCTGCGCCGCGGCAACGCCCGGCAGCATCGTGCTAGCGCCCAGCGCCGACAGCCCGGCCAGCACCTGGCGGCGCGAGGTCAAGCAAGCGGTCGTCGCATCGTGATCGCGCGGCATGTCTCCCCTCCCCGTTGCCGGTCCTCTAACGCGAAAACCTTAGCGCCAGCCGATCGCCGCGTCCCGCAAAAGATCGCGGCGGCGATCCTCACCGGAACGGCGCGATCAGGAGGCCGGGGAGAGGCTGCTCTTCGCGCGCCTCGACGCCGATCGCCATGTCCGGCACGCGGCGATGCGGCGAGCGGCTCCTGAACAGCGGATCCCACAGGCTCAGGATGGTCGAGTAATTCGCATCCGTATCGGCGCGCACGCGGTGGTGATGCACCCAGTGGATCGAAGGCGTCACCACGAGACGCGACAGCGCGCGCTCGACAGCGTCCGGCAGGCGCAAATTCGAATGGTGGAACAGCGCGGCCATCAGCACCAGCGCCTCGAAGGCGAGCACGGAGGTCAAAGGAATTGCCAGCAGCACGATGACGGCCGCGCGCGCCGCGGCGGAGAGCAGCACCTCGCCGAAATGGAAGCGCAGCGCCGAGGTGGTGTCGAGAAAGCGGTCGTAATGATGCACGGCATGGAAGCGCCACAGCACCGGCACGACATGGTTCGCGCGATGCCACCAGTAGATGAGGAAATCGAGCAGCAGCAGATCGGCGACGAGGCCGGCGGCACCGCCCCACCAGGCCGGCCGCCAGGGCAGCGCGTGCGCCGCGGCGTAGGCCGAGACCGGCAGCACCACGAGCGGCGACATCAGCGCGTTCACGGCCCACAGCGCGGCATTGCGCGCAAGGCGGCGCCAGGACGGCTCGGCGAGATGGGGCGCCGCCGCCGGATGCCAGCGCTCGGCGACGAAGAGCAGCACGAACCATGCCGCCACGACCGCGCCTTTCCCTGCCAGGAGTTGCTCCACGCCCACTTGCATCACCCCAGATATCGGGTCAAGGTTGTGCAATGCCAATGACTTCGACGCGATCGTCGTCGCCTCCGAACGCGTCCGGCGAGCGGCCGCCGCTGGTCGGGCTGCCCTGCTGCACGCGCCTCGTCGGCGAGCAGCCGACGCATTGGGCGGGCGACAAATACGTCCGCGCCGTGAGCGATGCGGCCGGCGCGGTGCCGTTGCTGCTGCCGGCGCTGGGTGACCGCATCGCCGCCGCCGAACTCGTCGCGCCGCTCGACGGGCTGCTGCTGACCGGCAGCCGCTCCAATGTCGAGCCGCATCATTACGCGGGGGCTGCCAGCGAGCCCGGCACGCTGCACGATGCCGAGCGCGACGCGCTGACCCTGCCGCTCATCCGTGCCGCGGTCGACGCCGGGATGCCGGTGCTCGCCATCTGCCGCGGCATCCAGGAGCTCAACGTGGCGCTGGGCGGGACGCTGCACCAGCGGCTGCACGAACTCGCCGGGCGCCTCGACCACCGCGCGCCCGAGGGCGATGTCGCGCGGCGCTATGCACATGCCGCGCATGCCGTCGCGCTGACGCCGGGCGGCGTGCTCGAGCGCCTTGCCGGCACGCGCGAGCTCGTCGTCAACTCGCTGCACAGCCAGGGCATCGATCGCCTGGCGCCGGCGCTGGTGGTCGAGGCCGTCGCGCCCGACGGGCAGATCGAGGCGGTGCGGCACGCCGATGCCGCCTTTGTCGTCGGCGTGCAATGGCACCCCGAATACCGCGTGATGGAGAATCCCTTCTCGCACGCGCTGTTCGCCGCCTTCGGCGCGGCGTGCCGCGCCTGGGCCAGGCGCCGCAGCGGCGGGCGCGCCGCGTGAACCACTTAGTCGCGGCGCGCGATGCGGTCGAGCAGCTCGATCAGCCGCTGCTTGTCGGCGGCGGAGAGATCGCGCGCGATGTGGCGCTCGTGGCTGCGCACCAGCTCCTCGAGCCGATGCAGCAGGCGCGCGCCCTCGTCGCTCAAGCGCAGCGCGTGCGAGCGGCGGTCGGTCAGCGATACCGCGCGCACGACGAGGCCGCGCGATTCGAGGCGGTCGATCACGGCGACGACGGTCGAGCGGTCGATGCCCAGCGCATTGCCGAGTTGGGTCTGGCTCAAGCCGGGGTTGCTGTTGATCACCGTGAGCACGCCGAACTGGCCCGGCGTGATCTCGGCCTCGCCCATGGCGGCGGCGAAATGCTGGAACACGGCGACCTGCGCCCGCCGCAGATGATAGCCGAGCAGGCTCGTCAGCATGCCGCGCCCGACACCGTCGGCGTTTCTGGCCGGCTTTTCCGTTTTCGCGTCCATGAGCCGTGGCCTGAACTTTCTGTTCCCCGCCCGCGGCAGAGAATGGATTAAACAGGGCCGCCAGGACAAGCTGCTTTGCATGACAGTATCATGACGGTGAGCGATACGAGCGCCGTGCCCGAGAACGCCGCGGCGTTCTCGGTCGCGACGCCCGACGGCGCGGTGCTGCCCGTCTACGCCTTCGGCGGCCCCGCGCATGCGCCGGGATTGCTGTTCGGCCATGCCAACGGGCTTGCGGCGGGCTCCTACGCGCCGTGGCTGCACGAGCTTGCCGGCGCGCTGCGCATTTTCGCCTTCGATGCGCGCGGCCACGGCGGCTCGCGCTGGCCGGTCGGCGCGTTCGAGGCGGTATTCGCCGTCGATCGCTTCGCCGACGATTTGGCGCGGGTCGCCGCGGCCGTCGCCGCGCGGCTGGACGGCGCACCACTCAGCTATGCCGGTCATTCGCTCAATGCCGCCGCAGCGCTGCTGCTCGCCACCTGCGGCGCGCCTTTGCCGTGGTCCGGCACCGTCCTGTTCGAGCCACCGATCTTTCCGCCGCCCGACTCGCCGCATTACGCCGAGGCGTGCGAAAAGCAGATGCCGCTGATCACGCGCAGCGCCGCCCGCCGTTCGGTCTGGCCCAGTCCCGCCGCACTCGGCGAGGTGCTTCGCGCGCGCGGCATGTTCGCGCGCTTCCGTCCGGATCTGCTCGCCGCGCATTGCCACGCCACGCTGCGGCCGCGCGCGGAAGGCGGGTTCACGCTGTGCTGCCCACCGGAAGTAGAATCCGCGGCTGGGTCAGCGCGTGCATGTCGGACATGGCGGCGCAGCTGCCGCGGGCGCGGCTCACCCGGCTCGCCAGCACCGGCCATATGATGATTTTCGAACAGCCCGACGCCTGCGGCGATCTCGTGCTCGGCGCGATTGGCGCGGGCCGGAGCCATGCGATGAAGACATAGGCGTAATGAGCTACGCGCATTTCTGGACAGTTCGTTAACGCCCCATTTGTGAGACTGAAGCGGTCGGAGGACCTCCCTTCGACTGTCTGGTTTTGCCCCCCAGCGAAACCGGACTGCCCCAACGGCGCTTCCGGCGCCCGGTCACCCCCCTGACCGGGCGCCTTGTCTTTCAAGAGGTTGCTGCCTGAGGTTGCTGCCTGCCCGGGGATGCGAGGGGCCGCTCTGCCGGCATCCCTTGGCGGGCACAGGCTGCAACGCGCTGGACTCGGCTCCGCTGCGCTCAGTGGACCCATGGGAATTAACACCCAGGCCCTCCCCGCAGAGGGTCTGGGTGGCGATTTCCCCGCCCTTGACCGGGGAACACCAAATTGGGATAATAGTTGGTATAACAGATTGTTTGTTAGACGAACTTGTTCGAGTGGGCCGTTCACAGGGTAGGCGGCGCGAGAACGCATGAGCTTCGTCGTCAACATTCGCCAGCATCCCGATCCCGTCGTCGTCGAGCCCGGCGGCACGGTGCTCGAGAGTGCGCTCGCGCAGGGCGTGCCTTATCCGCATGGCTGCCGCTCCGGCAATTGCGGCGCCTGCAAGTCGCGGCTCGAGTCCGGCGAGGTCGAGCTCTCGCCCTACTCGCCTTACGCGCTGAGCAATGCCGAGCGCGCGCAAGGATTGATCCTCGCCTGCCGCGCCGTGCCGTGGAGCGACGCGGTGGTGAGCTGGCTCGAGGTCGACGAAATCGTCGTCCACCCGCAGCGGCGCCTGGTCTGCCGCGTCGCCGAGGTCGCGCCGCTGACGCACGACATCAGGCGCGTGCGCCTCGCCATCGAGTCGGGCGGCCCCTTCACCTTCTCGGCCGGACAATATGCCAGCCTGCGCTTCGCCGACCTGCCGCCGCGCGATTATTCGATGGCCACCCGGCCGGACGAGCCGGTGCTCGAATTCCATGTCCGGCGCATGGGGCCGGGCAGCACCAGCGCCTATGTCGCGGAACGGCTGACGCCCGGCGAGGAAGTGATCGTCGAAGGTCCCTACGGCTCGTCCTGGCTGCGCGACAAGCATGCGGGGCCGATCGTCGCCGTCGCCGGCGGCTCGGGCCTGGCGCCGATCAAGGCCATCGTCGAGACGGCGCTGTCGCAGGGCATGCGCCAGCCGATCCATCTTTATTTCGGCGCCCGCGACGAGCGCGACATCTATCTCGAGGCGCAGTTCCGCGCGCTCGCCGCGCGGCACGAGAATCTCCGCTACACGCCGGTGCTGTCGCAGCCGAGCCGGAGCACGGCGCGGCGGGTCGGGCTGGTGCATGAGGTCGTCGCCGGCGACCTCGCCGATCTCGACGGCGCCAAGGCCTATCTCGCCGGGCCGCCGCCGATGGTCGAGGCGGCGACGGCGCTGCTTGTGGACAGGCGCGGCATGCG
>WNFN01176229.1_pt1 | contig 17201 bp, 15 predicted proteins | sample 5400161 | NCBI WGS metagenome assembly WNFN01 (sample SAMN13153353, study PRJNA577476) | soil metagenome | isolation source: 80 cm saprolite on Douglas fir-dominated hillslope | place: USA:California | collected 2013-09-17
TGGCGGTTGGGATGTGTCTGCTGCCGGCGGGTCCGCGCGACGTCGGGGCATGGTTGCCGATGCTGAGCGTCGGCACCATTGCCGGCGCGCTGGTGGCGCTCGACAATGCGCTCGACCTCGATCTGACCTCGTTCCTCTATCCGGTCTGGCAGGCATGCGTCGCGGTCGGGCTTGCGACGGCGTTGCGGCGGACCAGGCATTCCTGACCAGACGACAAGCTCAATTGCGCGCTGCCCGCGACGGCGCGACGGCGGGTATCGCCGTCACCCCTTCGACCTGCCGACCGTCTTCAGCTTCTTCGGAGTGGCGGCGGACCTCCCAGCCGCCGTTTGACAAGCACGATACCGGCCTTTATAAATTGGTCAACCGATCAAACAATGCCTTGGAGAAGAGCATTGCCGGACCTGACATGTACAGACTTGGAGAATGTGATCGTCGAGAAGCTTCCGCTGATCGATCACAACAGCGAAGTGGCCGAGCACGTTTCGAAAACCGCAATCAGAATCCGCATGCCGTTCCGACCGGAGTACATGGGGCAGGACATCTGGCAGGACAGCGGACATGGGGTCTTCTCGGGCCCAAAGGTCATGGGACTTGCCGATACCTCGATGTACGTCTGCATGCATGCCGCCCTCGGAAAGGACGTTGTCGCGGTGCTAAGCAATCTCGTAATCACCTTCTTGCGGCCCGCGCTCGCAAAGGACCTGATCGCCGAGGCGAAAATCATCCGCATCGGCCGACGCCTTGCCTATCTGGAGACGTACCTGTTTTCGGACGGTAGCACCGACCCCGTCGCCCACGCCACGTCCAGCTTCGCGTACCGCTTCGCTCCCGCGACGCCTTGATCAAAAGCCCAGGTCCGTCCGCGGGCACATACCCCAACGTCGACGGCGGTCATGACGCAACAACCAATCTACCGCGACGGGAGCGGCTAAGGTGAAATTCGGTCGATGCCGCGAAAACCGGACCCAAACAATACCCGTTCCAATGAGATCATTCGCGCGACTATTCGCTGTCTCGCGCGGAGCGGGTTTTCTCAGTTGACCATGAAACGCCTCGCAGCCGAGGCGGGCGTGAGCCAGGGAATCCTTCATTACTATTTCAAGGACAAGCGGGCGATCCTCGCCGCCGCTGCCGGTCATGTGATGGACGACCTTGATCTCCGGGCAAAGTCGGAAAGCGCAAACAGGCGGGACGCATCAAGTCGGCTTCGCGCAATGATCAAGGCGTGCCTGGCTGTAGCAACCGCTGATCGCGAATTCTGGACCGTGTTCATGGCCCTGTGGGGCGAGTCCCTGCATGACCCCGCATTGGCTTCGATCAACAAGGCCGCGTATCAGCGGGCGCGCAAGGCTATCGGCGGAATCATCGAACAGGGAGTGCGCGACGGGGATTTCAAGCCGGCAAACATCGTTGATACCAGCGCAATGGTCCTTGCCCTTATCGACGGAATGTCGCTGCAACTTACTTTCGACAAGAGCCTCCTGACGCTCACGAGGGCTGAGCGTCTCTGTGAAAAAATCCTGTTTCAACATATTGCCAAGTGACCGTGTGGTTTCGCCTTCACGCGCCCTTCACGTAGCCTTCACGTAGCCCTGGGCCTCGACGATCCGTCCATCCCGCACGCGCATCAGGTTGACGCCCCGCACCGAGCTGGCGCGATCCGGGCCCCAGACCATCCGCCACCTGATCTCGCCGCGATCGCCGCGCGCAATGATGCTTTCGGGCTCGAAGTGTATGCCCTCCGTGGTGGCGATCTGCGTCCAGAGCGCGATGCAGGCATCCTTTCCCTCAAGGCGCGCGCCATCGGGCGCCGGCTGCGTGTTCTCGAGGATGCAATCGTCAGCTATCAGGTCCCGCAACGCGGCGGGATCGTGACTGAGGAAGACGTGGTTGAAGCGTTGCAGGATCGCCTCGGTCCGGACGCTCTCGGTGTCGTTGAAACTGCCACTGCTCATGGTCGCCTCCGCTGCTGGTTCATTTATGTACCATTCCGCATATAATCCATATAAGCGGGTCCGGCACAAGAGTCCAGCGAAGCGCAGCAGTCTTTTTCGAATCGTGGCTGAGCCAAATGAATGGCGACCGGAGCGGCGCCAAGCCGGGCCGTCGTTATGGCCCAACCGTGAGGGTCGCCTTCATGTTGGGATGGAAGCGACAGTAATAGTCGATGGCGCCAGCCTTCTTCAAAACCAGGGTGACGGTCTGCTTCGGCGGCATCGTCACATCCCAATCGCCGTTTCGCGCGGTTGCGGTATGGACGAAAATGTCCTTGTTGATCCATTCGATGGTGTCGCCTACCTTGGCCGTAGCCTCCGCCGGCGAGATCACAAGATTCTCCATCGAAATTTGAATCGTCTCCGCATGCGCCGAGACGGACATTCCCGACACCAGCACTGCGACGATCGGGAGAGCCCATCTCGGCGTCATATCAGGCTCCCTACTTCAGGGCCGCGGCGACGTGCTCGGCATGCTGCTCGTGGCCCTGAAAGATCTTCAGGCCGGTCTGCAGCAGGCTCTTCAGTTCCGCGTTGGTGGCGGACGGAATCAGCAACGTCTCGAGCGCGCCATCGACGGCCTTGTGATAGGCAACTTCGTTGGCGGCATAGGCCTTGTCGAACTCCGCGCCTTTCAGCTTGGCCAGTTCGGCAAGCTTGTCAGCGGCGTTCTTGGACAGCGAGCGGCTGGTGTCGTTGTCTTCGGGCGTGACCTTGAGCTTCTTCACCAGATCCAGGGCCTGCTTGTTCACGGCTTCGTGGTCGCGCACCATGTCTTCCGCAAACGCCTTGATATCCTTGTTGGCGGTTTTGCTCAGTGCCTGTTTCGCGGCCGCGATATCGATCACGCCCGCGGTGTAGGCGATATGCGCGATCTGCGGATCGGTCGGCTTTGCGCCTTGTGCCAGCGCCGCGCTGCTCAACAGGCCGAATGCGGCGATTGCCGCGCTCAATCGAACGAACATGGTTGATACTCCTGTGGCGCCGGGGTCAAAGCCGCCGGGCATTGTTGATTTCACAGGGATTGGATGGAGCGTGAGCCGAAAGGTTCCCGGAAAATTATCCGGCGAGGCCGAGCCGTTTCAAAACCGCATCGGTCAACCGTTCGCAGTGCTTGCCGGCAAACGGAAACGCTTCCATCACCAGGGGGCCGATTTTCTTTTCGACATTGTCGCGCAGCATGGCGCGGGCGCGGTGCAGTCGCGTTTTCACGGTTTCCGGCTTCAGCCCGAGAATGTCGGCGGTTTCCTCGACATTCATCCCCTCGATCACGCGGGTGATGAACACGATACGAAAGGCCTCGGGCAATTCGTCGATCGCGTGTTCGACGACATGCTGAATTTCACGTTGGGCCATGGATTTTTCCGGATCGTCCGAGGTCGCCGAATGGGGAAACTGAATGATCTGGGCCTCGAGCACGCCCGGTGGCAGCGACGTCCATTCGACGTTCGCACGCTGGCGCCGCAGGCGACCCAAAGCCTCGTTGATGGCGATCCGCGCCAGCCAGGTGGCGAGACTGGAGTCGCCGCGAAAACCGTCCAGATGCGTGAATGCCCGGACATAGGTTTCCTGGACGACATCCTCGGCTTCGCCGTCGTTGCGCAGGATTCCGCGGGCGAGCCGGTAAAGCCTGCGATTGTTGGACTGCATGATGATGCGAATGGCCGCCTCGTCGCGTGCGCGGGCGCGCTGCACCAATTCGGTGTCCGTGGTCCCGACGGGAGCGATTTGCGGTATCTCGGCGTGGCGCATCATGACTTCGCTCTGTCCAACAACATGTTACTGCTGATGGGTTGGATGCGGCAAAGGCAAATAGGTTCCCGTCATCCACTGGCTGATTTGAGGTTTTTTAGGAGCCTGGCTCGAAATGCAGCCGATAACCGGCATCCACGTCTTAACAGCGCAGCAGCAAGAAAAACGTGGATGGCCGGACAACCCCCGGCCATGACGAAAGGCATCGGCGAAAGCCTTGCCGTCAAAACGCCCTCGCCGTCAAAGCCCGTCTTCGTGCGCGAAAAGCCGTTTGCTCAACACGGCGTGGACACCCCAGTTGCCGTCGACCACTTGCGTGACGCCGAAATCCACCGCCGCCGAAATCAGCGCGATCGCTTCGTCTTCGCTCAAGCCTTTGGTATTCACCAGAAATCGGCGGACTTTGCGAAACGCGTCCTTCATCGCCAGATCGAGCGATGATTTTGCGTAGACTTCGCTCTGTCCCTTGGCGCCGAATTCGGCGAGATAATTCGGGTGACTGAACCCGGTCAACACCCAGTCGGTTTCGGTTTCGATCAGCGGATAGGTCAGGTCGGCAAACGGACGGCCGGCGAAATCGGCCTTCTTGTGCAGCACGATTTGAAAGGTTCCGGTCATCGAACATTCGATCGCCGTTCCGCTCAGTTCGCCATCGCCCTGGGCGGCGTGCGGATCGCCGATCGAAAGCAGGGCTTCAGGAACCGAGACCGGGAGATATACCGCGGCGCCTTTGCCGAGCCGCCAATTATCCAGGTTGCCGCCGAAGTAGGCCGGCGGCACGGAATCGACCAGACCGGCCTCACGCGGCGCCACGCCTATGACGCCAAAGTGGGGCCGCAACGGAATACGGATACCGTCGAGCACGCCGTGGCGTCGCCTGATTGTCTCGGCCGCCACGGGTATGCCGGGATAATCGTAGGTCTGGTGCACGACGCCGTAGGGATCGGTTTGCGGCTGCCATCGATAGGAATAGAGCGCCTGCGCATAGGGCTCATCGCCCGTGAAAATCTCATAGATCGTCACCGCTTCGCGTGGCTTGGGCTCCGAGAGAAACTCGTCATAATGGTACCCCCACCAGGCGGCGACGCTGCTGCCAAAGATCCGCCCGTGCAGATCCGGATTGCGGCTCGGGCGCGGCACCATGTCGAGAATGCGCACTTCCAGAACGTCGCCCGGTTCGGCGCCCTTTACCGCGATCGGCCCGGTGCAGATATGGACCCCAAAGCCTTCGCCGGCGCCGCGACCATAAATTGACGCGTCCATCGGGCCGGCGCCGCGGCGCTCGACGCCTTTTCCCTCGCGCGTCCAGCGAAACACACTCTCCGCGCCGGGATCACCTGTTATCATGAGTTCGGGATCGTCGGAGGCGTGCTGCGTCAGGGTCTCGACCGTGATGGTGTCGCCCGAAACGACTTCGATCAGCGGTTTCAGCGCGCGGCTGAAAAAGCCCCAGTGAACGCGCGTCGCATCCACGGTGAGAAAATGATGCGCAGGCTTGCCACCTCGGGAGACCGCGCAGTCCACCAGCTTCAGTTCGGCGGCGGCGATCACCGGCGCCGGCCGATGCGCACGCAATTGCGCCACGGCATCCTGAGGCCAGCCGCGCTGTCCGGTCTTGACGCCCAGACCTGAAACACGTTCGGCTTGCTGTTGCCGGAACGCCCGCGGTGACATTCCGAACCGGTCGCGAAACGAGCGGCTGAAATGGGCCGCGTCGCTGAAGCCGCAACCGAAGGCGATGTCGGACACGGAACGATGCGCCTCGGCGGGGTTGGCCAAATCGGTCCAACAATGCTGCAGCCGGCGTTCGCGCAGGTAGTGCGGGAAATTGTCGCCGGGGCCTTCAAACAACTTCTGCAGATAGCGCTCGGAGATACCCTCCATCTGCGCGACCCGCGCCGGCGTGATATCGGGATCGCCGAGCTTGCGTTCGATCGCTTCGTAAATGCGATGGAGCAGCGCGGGTTGAGCGCCAATGCCGGCCACTTCGGTGGCGCTCCGCAACTTCTGATGCGCAAGTGTCAGCAACATCTCGGCAAGACTCAGCCGGATCGTGTTCCATGCGTCCGACGACAATGTTTCGAGCGCTTCGGATGTGGCTTCGAGCGTGCGGCAGAGAATTTCGGCCAATCCTCCCGATGGAACGATGCTGGCCTCTCTGTATTCGGGTAAACTGATCCTGCGGCCACCGAAGCTCTCCACAGTCACCGACAGAACGATCGCGCGGATGCTGCGATGAAATGCAACCTGCCAGTCGCCCTGGCGAGGCAGCATGATGATGCGGCCGGCCGGAACGCCGTGTTGCGATCCGTTTGTCTTGAGTATGGTGCCGTCTTCGGTCGGCAGCAGCAGTATCGGCAGATCGGCACGCCGCGGCAGCGGTGAAAATACCTGCGGGGCCGCGGCAAAACGCATCAGACCGACACCGTCCAGCGACGCCCGGGACAGCGCCGTGGCATGCTCGCCATGCATGGCCGACATTGGCTGAGATCGCAGGCCGAACCCGCCCAACACGTCCTGCCAGGCTTCGGTCCTGTCTCCCTCGGAGTAGGATTCGCTGGTAAACGGGTGAATACTCATGGTTTGGCCAACACCAGAGCCTTTTCCGTTTCGATAGAATCGAAACGGGGCTCTAGATTCTCGATTTGACGCGTTTTCTTGACGCGAACCGGTCTCCACCCCGGATCAAGTCCGGGGCAGGCTTTCGCTTGAAAACGCTCTGACATGCCAAACCGAAGCAACGCTCGTGCCAACAGCAGGCGCAACTGGGCGATCGGCGGTTTTGGCGCCGCTATGACCGTCAGCATTGCGATCAGCGTCGGGACTGCTCGCAAGCAGCCGAAATCGGCGGTTTTACCTCAGGTGCACATAAAGACATTCTTTCGGATCGACCCGTGAACGCCCCAGTTGGCATCGACCACCTGGGTAACGCCGAAATCCGCCGCGACCGACATCAGCGCAATCGCTTCGTCCTCGCTCATGTGATGCACGGTCATGAGAAAGCGACGGAGCTTTCGAAAGGCATCGCGCATCGCCTTGTCCAGGCTCGAATGATTGGCAACATCGGTCTGAGCGTTGGCGCCGAGTTCGGCGAGGTAGTTCGGAAACGTAAAGCCGTACATCGACCACTGCTGGTCGGTTTCCAGCATCGGATGCGTGAGCCCCTCCAGCACCGTGCCCCCGAGATCACGGTTCTTGTGCAGGATGAATTCGAAGTCGCCGGTCAGCGATCTTTCGATTGCGGTACCGCCCAGTTCGCTGTCGCCCTGGGCGGCATGCGGATCGCCGACGGAGAAAAAACCGCCTGACACCGCGACCGGATAGTACATCCGCGCTCCCTTGCCGATACGCCAGTCGTCGATATTGCCCCCGGTGTAGCCAGGCGGAATCGAACTCACGAAATCGGATTCCGCCGGCGCAAGGCCCATGGTTCCAAAGTGGAGACGCGCCGGCACCTTGACGTTCGGCAGGATGTTTTCGCGTTTTCGAACCAGGCTATGATCGACGCGTACGCCGGGATAATCGATCGTCGGATGCACGATGCCGTCCGGATCGGTCTGCGGTGTCCAGACATAATTGTAGACCGCCCTGGCGAACGGCTCGCCGGAGGTATCGAGTTCGAAGATCGTGATGACTTCGCGCGGCTTCGGCTCCTCGATCAAGTCGTGATAGTGAAACCCCCAGGATGCGGCGGCGTTCGAACCGAAGCAGCGCCCGGCATGGCAGGCGTTGCAGCTCGGACGCGGCCGGACGTCGAGAATGCGAACTTCCAGGATATCGCCGGGCTCGGCGTTCTCGATGGCAACAGGACCGGTCAGAAGATGGACGCCGACGCCTTCGCCGGAGCCGCGCAGGAACGGACCTTCGGTCGGCCCCGCGCCACGGCGGACCACTGCTTTGTGCTCCCTGGTCCAGTGAAACACGCTCTCGGCGCCGGGATCATTGGCGATCATCCGCTCGTAGTCGTCGTTGGCGTGATGGGTCAGCGTTTCGATGGTGGCGCGGTCGCCCGACTTCAGCGTCAGCGCTGGCGCGACCTTCTTGCTGAAATAACCCCAGTGCACGTTAGTGGGTGAAACGGGGAGGAGATGATGCTTCATGCGATGGCCTCGGAGAACGCTTGCGGACGCAAGATTGTTTTGAGTTGAAGGATGTTCATGCAGGCGCCGCGGTTGGTCGGTCGGCGTCCATGATGCTGAGAAAGCGCGCTGTGATCGGATTACGCGGGTTTGTAAGAACCTCGTGCGCAGGTCCCTCTTCGACAATGGAGCCGCCGCTGAGAAAGACGACCCGGTCCGCGACCTCGTCGGCGAAACGCAACTGGTGTGTCGAGATAATCATGGTCAGGCCGTCCTCGATCGCCAGGCGCCGGATCACTTCCAGCACTTCATTGACCAGTTCCGGATCGAGCGCCGAGGTCGGTTCATCCAGCAGCAGCACGCTCGGGTTCGGGGCTATCGCGCGCGCAATTGCGACGCGCTGCTGTTGACCACCGGACAAATGCCGCGGCAACGCGTCGGCGCGATGGCTGAGGCCAACGCGTTCGAGCAGCTCTCGCGCCCGCCGACCGGCGTCTATTCGCGAGAGGCCGTGGACCCAGCGCAGGGGGCCTGCGACATTCTCCAGCGCGGTCAGATGACCGAACAGATTGAACTGCTGAAACACCATGCCGACGCCGACCATGGCGCGCTCATTGGCAAGGTCACGCGGCGAAAGCGGCTTGCCATCTTCCCGGAAGCCCATGCGGCGGCCGCCGACCTTGACGGTGCCCGCGTCCCAGCCCTCGAGATGGTTGATACATCGCAACAGCGTGCTCTTGCCCGACCCGCTTGGGCCGAGCAGTGCAACGACTTCGCCAACGCGCACCGTCATGTCGACGCCGGCGAGAACGGGCTGGCTGTCGTACGCCTTGTATAATCCGTTGACCTCGACCACCGCGTCGTTGCGCGTCAGGGTAGCGGATCGCTTGGTGCGGTCCGCCCGCGATGCCTTGACGTCCTTGACAGGCGCCGCGAACGGGACGACCGCGTCGGATCGAGCCTCGGTGGAAGCAACTGGCCCGGCGGTGATCGGCTCCAGCGCCAACGGCGCGCGATACCAGGGCAGCAAGCGCGCGAAACGATACTGAGTCGCAGGCCGGTCGAGATCGAGAACACGTTCCACGAACAACTGGATCACGCTGACGCCGGTGGTGAGCGCGAGATAGATCAGCCCGGATGCGAAGAAGATCGAAAAGAAGTCGAAGGTTGAGGATGCGAGCTGCGTGCTTCGCAGCGTCAGCTCCTGCACCGAGATCACGCTTGCCAGCGACGAATTCTTCAACGCGCTGACGGTCTCGTTGCCGAAGGCCGGAATCATCGTGCGAATGGCCTGAGGTGCGATGATGCGTCGCATCAGCAATCCGGGCGTCATCCCGAGCGCCTGCCCGGCCAGGACTTGTCCGCGATCGATGCCGAGCACACCGGCGCGAAGCATCTCGGCGATGAAGGGCGCCTCGTTGGCGGCCAGCGCCAGACCCGCGGCCCCGATCGCACTCAATTTGAGGCCGATCTGCGGCAACGCGTCATAGGCGAACACCATCTGCAGGATCAGCGGCGTGCCGCGGAAGATCACGGTGTAACCGCGGGCGAATGCAGCCAGCATCCAGAAACGACTGAGCTGCATTGCCGCGAGGACAAGACCAAGGATCAGCCCGCCGGCCAGTCCGAGACCGGTCACCGCCAGGGTGAACCAGATGCCCTCGATCAGGTACGGCAGGCTGAGATAGTGGACGAACAGCGACATTACTTGACGGAGAGGATGTCGGGCTCTTTGAAGTTGTTCACATCGAGCTCCCACTTCTTCAGCAGATCCATGTGAATCCCGGCCTTCTGAACTTCGATCAACGCGGCAAGCACGGCGTCGCGGAACTCAGGCTTGTCCTTGGGAACGGCGATGCCGACCGAATAGGGAATGGTCACCGCGAGCGCTTTCTCCAGCTTGTCGGGATTGGCCTTCACCGCCTGATCCACGGTGTTGACGTCGTTGACGTAGGTATCGGCCCGGCCGGCGAGAATGGCCTGGATGCAGTTGGCGTTGTTCTCGTAGAGCTGGAGGGTCGGCTCGGGCTTGCCGGCCGCCTTGCATTGCGGAATAAGCGCCTGGACCAGCGGGACTTCGACGAAGCCCGTGTTCTCGGCTGCCGCAGCGCCGCACATCGACAAATTGATGCCGTCGATCTTCTTCGGATTGCCCTTGGCAACCAAAACCCCGTCGAACACCTTCGAATAAGTGATGAAGTCGGCCGCTTTGGCCCGCTCTTCGGTGGCGTAGATGTCGGAAATCACGATGTCGGCCTGGCCGCTCGACAACGTCGTCAACAGGGCTGCGAACGTCACCGCCTTGTAGGTCAGCTTGAAGCCAAGGCATTCACCGATCTGCTCGCCGAGATCGATGTCGAAGCCGACATATTTGCTCGGGTCTTTCGGATCGATCGCCTCATAGCCCGGCGTGTGCGGATTGATGGCGTTGACGAGCGTCTTGCCTTTCCAGGCAGGATATTTTGCCTGCAGCGCCGCACATCCTGCGGGCGCCGCCTGGGCCTGACCGGAGATACCAAGCGCAATCAGGCATGCAGCACCCATTGCAACATGGCGGGAACGCCTGGCAAATCCGGTTCTATTCAGGAAATTGCGCGCGTCCTCAAAGATATTCTCTAGCATCATGAGAAAGACTCCTCTGTTGCTGACGAGCAGGTTCGCTCGGCAAAACTGAATGGTGCCGAAAGGCTAGAATGCGCGGGGCGAGAAAACTTGTCTGCAGGCGCACCAACACTTGCACCCGCCGCTCCAAAATTTGTGCATCGGCCGCACGCTTTATGGGCTGACCGCACAAATTGCGATCATTTCCAGCGTTCGATGACGTGGTGTCGGTGGCGACGAGATAGATCAGCGGATGCGCCGCCTCAGAGTCTGGCTCGAATGCAGCCCATAGAGACGGGACGAATGGCGAAACTCGTCATGCCCGGGCAAAAGCGCGAAGCGCGTCTTCGCGCTAGATGTCCCGGGCATCCACGTCTCAACAGACTAGAGCGGGATGAGATTAGGTTGGGGCCGTGACGACGGACCATTTTTCTTCTCGTGTCCCGGACGCAAGCCGCACGAGCGCTGCGAACCGGGGCCCATTCTACTTTGCATGGGGTTGTTTTCGCGATTTTGTGTCTGGGCTCCGCGGTGTACCGCCGAAGAGGCGCTGCGCTGCGTTCGGGACACGAGATCGTTAGTGCTTCGCGCTCACGGCGAATCGATCCAACTCCAATGCATCATGCTCTAGCAGCGAGAAAGACGTGGAATGCCTACTCTTATGAAGCCGCCTTCGCCGCCGCCCGTCCTGCATTCCTCCCGGAAAACAGGCAGCCGCCGAGGAAGGTGCCTTCGAGCGACCGATAGCCGTGCATGCCGCCGCCGCCGAAGCCGGCTGCCTCGCCGGCGGCGTAAAGCCCCGGCATGATCTGGCCGTCGCTGCCGAACACGCGCGAGTCGAGGTCGGTCTCGAAACCGCCCAAAGTCTTGCGGGTCAGGATGTTGAGTTTCACCGCGATCAGCGGGCCATGCGCGGGATCGAGAATCCGGTGCGGTTTTGCGGTGCGGATCAACCGGTCGCCGATATATCTGCGCGCGTTGTGGATGTTCATCACCTGCGCATCCTTGACGTAGGGATTTTCGATCTCGCGGTCGCGCGCCTCGATCTGAAGTTTCAGATGTTCTGTTTTCAGCAGGTTATCGCCGCTGAGCGCATTCATGGCGCCGACGAGATCGGCAAGATTGTCACGCACGATGAAATCGGCGCCGTGGGTCTTGAACGCCTCCACCGGCCCCGGCGCGCCCTTGTTGGTGGCGCGCCTGGCGGTCATCAGCCAGCTCTTGCCGGTGAGATCGGGATTCTGCTCCGAGCCCGACAGCGCGAATTCCTTCTTGATGATGCTTTGGGTCAGCACGAACCACGAATAATCATATCCCGTGCTCATGATGTAGTGCAGCTGGCCGAGCGTATCGGAGCCGGGAAACAGCGGCGAGGGCAGGCGCTTGCCCGTGGCATCGAACCACATCGACGATGGTCCGGGCAGGATGCGGATGCCGTGGCGCGGCCAGATCGGTGACCAGTTCCTGATGCCCTCAACGTAATGCCACATCCGGTCGCGGTTGATCAGCCGCGCGCCCGCGGCCTCGGTGATGCCGATCATCCTTCCATCGACATGTTCGGGCACGCCGGAGATCATGCTTTTCGGCGCATCGCCAAGGCGCTTCGGCCAGTTCTGCCGGACCAGATCGTGATTGCCGCCGATGCCGCCGGAGGCGACGATCACCGCTTGCGCGCGCAGCGTGAAGTCGCCGACAACTTTGCGCGAACTGCTCTTGCCGCGCTCGACATGATCCGGCGCGAGGATCGCGCCGCTGACGCCATCGACGATGCCGTTGGTGATGCTGAGCGCATCGACGCGGTGGCGGAATTTGAAAGTCAGGCGGCCGTTCGCCTGCGCTTGCCGCGCCCGCCGCTCGAACGGCTCGATAATCCCAGGGCCGGTGCCCCAGCTGACGTGAAACCGCGGCACAGAATTGCCGTGACTCATCGCGTCGTAGCCGCCGCGCTCGGCCCAGCCGACCACCGGAAAGATACGGTGGCCCATGGCGCGGAGCCAGCCGCGTTTTTCGCCTGCCGCGAACGCGACATAAGCTTCCGCCCAGCGCTTCGGCCAAAGATCCTCATCGCGGTCGAAGCCCGCCGATCCCATCCAGTCCTGCAGCGCCAGATCGTAGCTGTCCTTGATGCCGAGCCGGCGTTGTTCGGGGCTATCGACCAGAAACAACCCGCCGAACGACCAGAACGCCTGCCCGCCGAGGCTCTGCTCGCCCTCCTGATCGACCACGATGACGCGTTTGCCGGCGTCGGCAATTTCTGTCGCGGCAACGAGGCCTGCGAGGCCCCCGCCGACCACGATTACGTCTGCATCATCAGCCATCGCGTCGCCCCCCGCTTTTGACCGGATTGAAGCGCGTGGTGTTAATCGCGGTCAACGGCAAATGGTTCTTGTGTGTGGCTTGTTTGTGCCTTGATGGCGACTTAACCTCAGGTTGTTCCGGTTTGGGATCTTCTCGGTGGGGAATGTGCAGCCGGCAAGCAACACTTAACCTGAATTTGTTTTGAGCCACTCCGGGCATCTGGACAAAATCGCGATCTGGCAACACGCTGCTTGCCGTCATCACCACCGTCTTGCATCACTCTGGACGGTCCAGATTCGGGTTCGGTTAGACTGGGGCTTGAAATGAAGTTCGTGACGGGGTTGCTCGCGGCGGTCCTTCTGGTGGCAGCAATGGGGACGAGCCACGCGGTGGTTCGGATTGCCGAGGACCGCGGTGGCCGGATTGGCACCTACGTGGACAAGTATCAGGGCCTGCGCAGTTCGGGCGAAACCGTCATCATCGACGGTCTGTGTGCATCGGCCTGCACCATCGTTCTGGGCGCGGTTCCGCACGACAAGATCTGCGTGACGTCGCACGCCAATCTGGGATTTCACGCGGCGTGGGATTTCGGCGCCAATGGCCGCGCCGTGACCAATCCGGAAGCCACCCAGATGCTGTACTCGATGTACCCGTCGCCGGTGCGGCGCTGGATCGCGCAGCGCGGCGGACTGACGCCGCACATGATTTTCCTGCGCGGCAAGCAATTGATGGGCATGTACAAACCCTGTTATCTCGATGCCCAGGCGTCCTCGCCGCGGACCCCATCGGCGCGCCGAGACCGCGATACGCGTCAGAATGACGTGATCGCTCCGACCCCTGCCGCGCTTGCCCGGCAGCCCGACTAGTCCTATCTGAGCATGACAGGCAGTTGAACGGCAGCAACGCCGTTTGTCGGTGCCTGTTGGTCAGATGGTCGCGCATGGCTCAGCCAATCTCCACGCAGCACGAGATAATCCCTGTAACCCGGCCTTCACGCAGGGCTGCGTCGGTGATTGTCGTGGCTGGTACGGGTTTCGCCGCCGCCCTTCTGCTCGGCGCGCTGGTACTGTGGTATCATTATGGGACGGCGGTCTTCTTCGAGATGATCGCGTCCGGCATCGCCGCCTGCTTCTGATCCGACGAGACTAAGGAACTTCATGATGGATCGGACAACCCGCCCGCTGGTCATCGTCGCAGCCTTCGCCGGAAGCCTGGTGGTTGGGCTGGTGCTGATGCTGTGGGCGCTGGGCGGATTGCGAACTGTGGCGGCGCCGGCCGCAATCGGCGGGCCGTTTCAACTGACCGACCAGGCCGGTCAGATCGTGACCGAAAAGAGCCTGCAGGGCCGCCCGACGCTGATTTTCTTCGGCTTCACCCATTGCCCGGACGTATGTCCGACGTCGCTGTTCGAGATTTCCGAGGTATTGCGGGCGATGGGCAGCGATGCCGATCGCGTTAACGCCTATTTCATCTCTGAAAGGTCTGACCGGCGGTCCCGACGCGGTGGCGAAGGTGATTTCCGGGTTCCGGGTCTATGCCCGGAAAGTTCCGCTCAAGGACGGCGACTACACCATGGATCATACCGCCCTGATCTATCTGATGGATCGCGACGGCCACTTTGTCTCGCCGTTCAACCTCAAGCGGACGCCCGCGGAAGCCGCGGCCGATCTGAAGCGTTACCTCTGAAGGGCGCGCTGCGAGTTCCCCAAACGGCATTCGCGTCCCCGGCCGGATGGTCTATAAGGCCGTCCACTCCGGAAAAGCCGTCACAATGCAGTCACAGACAGGTTCATCTCTCAACGAAAGATTTCGTCGAACGGTCCGCGCAACCCTGGATGCGACCGGATTGTCGCTGGGCGCTGTGCTGGCCGTGGTCCTGTCTGGCTGCGCCGCGCAAGCACAAACCCTGCCCAAGCCTGGTACGGAGGCGGCCCCGCAGGCGGTGCCGGGCTTCTGGGATCCAAGGCGGCGCCCGGAGCGGCCGGATCTTTCCCGCCTCACCGTGATCCGGTTTCTGACCGAAACCGATTACCCGCCGTTCAACTTCACCGGCCCCGATGGCAATCCCGCCGGCTTCAATGTCGATCTGGCCAGGCAGCTCTGCGACGAGATCAAGGTCAGCTGCACCATCCAGATGCGCCGGTTCGAGACGCTGCTGGATGCCATTACCAGCAACCGGGGCGATGCCATCATCGCGTCGCTGGCGGTGACGCCGCAACTGCGCGCCCGCGTCGATTTCACCGATCCGTATTACCGGGCGCCGGCGCGGTTCGTGTCGCGGCGCGACGCCGTGATGCCGGAGATTCGCCCCGAATATACGCCGAATTGCACTCCTATCCCAACGACGACGCGTTGCGGCTGGCGCTGCGGCGCGGCGAGGTGGATTTCATTTTCGGCGATGCGATCTCGCTGGCGTTCTGGATCAATGGTACCGATTCCGGCGAATGTTGCGCCTTCAGCGGCGGGCCGTTTGTGGAGAGCCGGTATTTCGGCGAAGGCATCGGCATCGCCGTGCGCAAGGGCAATGACCTCTTACGCCAATCGTTGAACTGGGCGATGTTCCGGCTATGGGAGAAAGGCCGCTACACCGATCTGTGGCTGCGCTATTTTTCCGTCAGTCCGTTTTAGGAGCAGGCGTCGAACGCATCACTCGTCATTGCGAGGAGCGTAGCGACGAAGCAATCCACTCTTGCTTTGTGGCCCCATGGATTGCTTCGCTTCGCTCGCAATGACGGTTATATCACAGACAGGCCAGCGTCCTGGCCCTGGAGAAAGCCTTTCTTGATGTCCACGATCGATCCCGTCAGTCCGAGCGATCTGCGCGCGCTCGCCGAGCAATCCAATGCCTGGCCGTTCGAGCAGGCAAAGCAGATTGTCGCGCGGCTGAAGAAGAGCCCGAAGGACGAAGTGCTGTTCGAGACCGGCTACGGCCCGTCCGGCCTGCCGCATATCGGCACCTTCGGCGAGGTCGCGCGCACCACCATGGTGCGCCACGCCTTTCGCGTGCTGACCGAGGACAAGATCAAGACCCGGCTGCTTGCGTTCTCTGACGACATGGACGGCCTCCGCAAGGTGCCGGACAATGTGCCGAACAAGGAACTGCTGGAGCAAAATCTCGGAAAACCGCTGACGAAGGTGCCGGATCCCTTCGGCACCCATGAAAGTTTCGGTGCGCACAATAATGCGCGGCTGCGCGCGTTTCTCGACGCGTTCGGTTTCGATTACGAGTTCGGCAGTTCGACGGATTATTACACATCGGGCAAGTTCGACGCCGGGCTGCTGCGCATGCTGGAGCGGATCGACAAGGTGATGGCGATCATGCTGCCGTCGTTGCGTGAGGAGCGCGCCGCGAGCTATTCGCCATTCCTCCCGATCTGCCCGCGTACGGGGCTCGTGCTGTACGTGCCGGTCACGGCGCACGATGCGAAGGCCGGAACGATTTCCTACGAGGATCCCGAGACCAGAGAGAGCGTCACGCTTCCGGTCACCGGCGGGCACTGCAAATTGCAATGGAAGCCGGACTGGGCGATGCGCTGGTTCGCGCTCGGCGTCGACTATGAAATGGCCGGCAAGGACCTGATCGATTCGGTAAAACTGTCGGGCAAGATCTGCTCGGCGCTCGGCGGCATGCCGCCGGAGGGTTTCAACTTCGAACTCTTCCTCGATGACAAGGGCCAGAAAATATCAAAATCGAGGGGCAACGGGCTCACCATCGATGAATGGCTGCGCTATGCGTCGCCGGAATCGCTGTCGCTGTTCATGTACCGCGAGCCGAAGTCGGCGAAGCGTTTGTACTTCGACGTGATCCCGCGCAACGTCGACGACTACCAGCAATTTCTCGAAGGGTTTCCGCGGCAGGATCCGAAGCAGCAGTTGGCCAATCCGGTCTGGCACATCCACGCCGGACATCCGCCGGTAGCCGACATGCCGGTGACGTTCCAGCTGTTGCTGACTTTGGTGTCGTCGTCGAACGCGGAGAATGCCGCGACCTTGTGGGGTTTTATCGGGCGCTATCGTCCCGGCGTCACGCCGCTAACCCATCCGAAGCTGGATGCGATGGTCGGCTACGCCATCAACTACTATCGCGACTTCGTGGCGCCGACCAAGAAATTCCGCGAGCCGACCGATACCGAGCGGGTCGCGCTGCAGGATCTGCGCGATGCGCTGTCGCAATTGCCGCTGGAGTCATCGGCCGAGGACATCCAGAACGTGGTCTACGAGATCGGCCGGCGCGAGCCGTTCCTCGATGCGGTGAAGAAAGGCAAGGATGGCCGGCCGGGCGTCTCGCTCGACTGGTTCAACATGCTCTATCAGGTGCTGCTCGGCCAGGAAAAAGGCCCGCGCTTCGGATCGTTCGTCGCGGTCTATGGTCTGGCGAATGCCGTGACGATGATCGACGGCGCGCTGGCAAGGTCGGGATAGCGGGCCCGTTACCCCATCCACGCGCCAATAGCGAAGCGACAAATGGAGATGG
>WNFN01022860.1_pt1 | contig 17188 bp, 15 predicted proteins | sample 5400161 | NCBI WGS metagenome assembly WNFN01 (sample SAMN13153353, study PRJNA577476) | soil metagenome | isolation source: 80 cm saprolite on Douglas fir-dominated hillslope | place: USA:California | collected 2013-09-17
TCTTCGCCGACGAACTCGGCGATCTCGTGCATTTCCGCGACCCAGCGGTAGGCCTTCGGCGGCATGAGCGCCAGATTGCGCTTGAGCCATGCCAGCATCTGCGGCTGGCTCCCTTGCAGTTCGGCGAAGAGCGCATCCGCGGTGCCGCCGCGCGTCGCCGCCAGCAGCATCGCGGCGCCCAAGGCCTGCGTGCCCTTGGTGATGCCGGCATAGGACATTTTCAGCGCCGAGGCCGTGCTCATCGGGCCGCCGAGCACGCGGATATCGAGCCCGAAATCTTTGAGCGCGGCAAAGCGCGGCGCGTCCGGGCCGGAGGCATAAAAGCGCGGGCCCGCGTCGTTTGGTTTCGGCGGCGCGCCGATGATGCCGGCGTCGACGAAGGCGGAGCCGGTCGGCGCGATCGCGGCCGCGATGCGCTCGACCGTCGGCGGGCTCACCGCGTTGCAGTCGACGTAGACCGGCTTGCTGTTGCTGGCGCTGAGCGCTCCCGCAAACCGCTGCGCCAGCGCCACCGCGTCGCCGGGCGGCAGGATGGACAAGATGAAATCGGTGGCGGCGATCTCTTCGTCGCTCGCGGCCACCATGCCCGCGGCCTGGGCGCGCTCGCGCGTCTCGGCGCTGCGGCCTTGGAGCGAGGTCAGCACTTTGAGGCCGTGATCGGTGAGCCGCTTTCCGACGGCGGCGCCCATCATGCCGGGCGCGATGACGGCGACGACAGGAGTCATGACGACAGCAGTCATGGAGTCGTTCTCCGATTTGGAGGCGGCGCTGCGCGCAATCTGCTGACATCGCGGCGCCTTGGCAAGGCAGTCTTTGCCCTCGCCCCGCGCAACGGCAGAGGGGTCATGCCGCGGTCGCGGCACGACGCGTGCGCTGCGCTGCGCCCGGGCGGCTTGGCAATGGCGGTCATTTCGGCTTTGCTCCGGCGGCGTCGAAACCGCCCCCTCGAGAGCAGGAAACGCCCGTGCCCGATGATCTCTCCGATGCCCGCAACCAGGTCGCGCTTGCCAACCGCATACTGGCGAACGAAGGCGTGTTCGATGCATTCGGCCATGTCAGCGTGCGCCATCCGACCGATCCCGGTCGCTATCTGCTCCCGCGCTCGCGCTCGCCGGGACTGATCGAGGCGGCCGACGTCCTGGAGTTTAACCTCGACTCCGAGCCGGTCACTCCGCCGACGGTCCAGCTCTACGCGGAACGGGTGATCCACGGCTGCATCTATCAGGCGCGGCCGGACGTGATGGCGGTCTGCCACCATCACGCCTCCGCGGTGATGCCGTTCTGCATCAGCGGCATTCCCCTCATCCCGGTGATCCACGTGGCCGCGATCATGGGCGCGACCGTGCCGTTCTGGGATCAGCGTGACGAGTTCGGCGATACCAGTCTGCTGGTGGTCAAGCCGGAAGAAGGCCGCTCGCTCGCGCGCGCGCTCGGCCCCCATTACGCGGTGCTGATGCGGCGGCATGGCGCGACCGTGGTCGGCGCCGATGTGCGCGAGCTGGTTTTCCGCTCGATCGCCATGTGCCAGAACGCCGAATCCCAGATGCGCGCGCTGGCGATGGGGAATTTAAGTACGTTGACGCCGGGCGAGACCAAGCTCGCGGCTGCCAGCAACCTCTCGCCTAATCCGTTGGCGCGCACCTGGGAGTATTGGACCGCGCGCGCGCAGAGCGCTCGGCGTTGACCGACCGCCGCATGGTTTTCGGCTGCCTCGATTGATATAGTATTTTCGCCTTGTCGCGGGCGGATCGGCGGCGACGTTTCCGCCGATGCCGAAAACGAAGCCCTCCGACGAGCATGACAACGGATCAAGGGGCGATGCAGTGAGTCTCTGGGTAACGGAAGGCGAGGTGGTGCGCCTCATGGACATGAAGGGGGCGATCGCCGCATTGGATCGCGGGCTCGCGCTGGAAGCTGCCGGCAAAGCCGAGAACATGGTGAAGACGCACGCCATCTGGGGCGGCCACCATACGCTGCACGCGATCGGCGCCACCTTTGCTGACGAGGGCTTCGTCGGCACCAAGACCTGGGCGCATGCCAATGGTGCGGCGCCGCTGCTCATTCTGTTCGACAGTCACAACGGCTCGCTCAGAGCGATCATCGAAGCCTTCGCGCTCGGGCAGCTGCGCACGGGCGCGATCAGCGGCCTGGCGACGAAATATCTGGCGGCTGAGGGCGCCTCCGACATGGCGCTGATCGGCACCGGCAAGCAGGCGATGACGCAGCTCGCCGCCGTGGCCGCCGTGCGCCCGCTGCGGCGGGTGCGCGCTTTCAGCCGCGACGGCGCTGGGAGGTCCGACTTCGTCGCGCGCGCCAGGAAGGCGCTGGGGCTCAACGTCGAGGAGGCATCCTCGGTCGCGCAAGCGGTCGACAAAGCCGCGATCGTCACGCTGGTCACGCGCGCGACCAAGCCGATCCTCGCCTCCGAGATGCTTGCAGCGGGCACGCACGTGAACGCCGTCGGCGCGATCTCGCCCGAGCGCACCGAGTTCGAGCCGGCGCTGCTGTCGCGTTGCGCGGCGGTGGTCGCCGACAGCGTGCCGCAGGTGCAAAACCTCTCGAGCGAGTTCATGCAATATTACGGGCGGGACGACGCGAAATGGCGCGCCGTGCGTCCGTTATCTGCCGTGGTCTCCGAAGGCCGCGGCCGGCCCGCGGGCGCCGACCTCACCTTGTTCAAGGCCATGGGAATGGGCATTTCGGATCTCGCGCTCGGTATCGAAATCTTGCGGCGCGCGAGCGAGCAGCGTCTCGGCCGCGAATTCCCGCACCCGCAACCCGTCAAACTGTTCGCCTGAAGGAGGCTTGCCATGAACGAGACCGTCCGTTTCCTCGATCAAACCGGTGCCCGACCCGGCACAATGGATCTGTGGCCGGCGATCGTCATCCCGAAGGAGGCAATCGATGCCGAGGTCGAGCGCCTGGCGAGCCTGCCGCGTCCTGCCAACGGCCGCCGGCGCTCGATCATCGCGCATCCGCGCGCGCAGAGCGGAAACGGCCTCGCAGCCGGCATCCAGGTTGCGCTCGATGTGTTGTTGCCGGGCGAGCGGACCGTGCCCTACCGGCAGAACTCGACCCAGGTCAACTTCGTCATTCGCGGCCGCGGGCATTCGATCGTCGGCGGCAAGCGCTTCGAAGTGAATCTTTACGACGTCTGGAATACGCCCTCCATGCATATCTATTGGCATGGCAACGACAGCAAGGACATCCAAGCTCGACTCACCTACTCGAATGCCGCGTTGCTCGAACTGATGAACATCCATTACGTGGAGGAGAACCCGCCGCCGATCGAGCCGGTCAAGCACGAGGAGCAAAGCGAGGAGGATAAACGGCGCCGCGTCTCGCCCTACGGAACGATCAAGCTCGATGAGGAGGGCGCCAGTCTCATGCCCTACGAGGTGCTGATCAACCCGCCGGCGGTGGAGTCGAAGGCGCTGCACTGGCCGTGGGAGCAGGTCAAACACCATCTCGACAAGCTGCAGGCGCTCGGCAAGGACTATATCGGCCGGCGCCTCTACATGCTCTACAATCCGATGACCGGGCGCACCAACGGCTGCACGCCGTCGTTCTTCGCCACGATGACGATACGGCCGCCCAAGATCGTCGACCGGCCGCACCGCCACACCTCGGCCGCCATCAATTACTACTTCCACGGCACCGGGCGCTCGACCGTCGACGGCGAGGTGCTGGAGTGGAAGGCGGGCGATCTCATGCTCTCGGCCCCCGGCTGGGCGGTCCACAACCACGCCTCCTACGACGACTTCGTCTACGAGCTGACGGTCCAGGATCAGCCGCTGAACATCGCCATGGAAAGCCTGCTGTGGCAGGAGAGTCTCAAGCTGCCGCTGGCGGTTCTCGGCGTGCAGGAGGGCTTCGGCACCAATCGCGCGGTCGGTTGAGCGGACGGAGCGTTCGCGCGGCGTGTGGCGCCGCAATTCGTTGCTCGAGCAAAAGCACTGCCAGTGGCGCAGTGTCGCGCGCGGTGCGCGGCGTCTCGCGCGGTCTGCCGAGGCCATGCTAGGTTTGCCGCACGGTGGGCAACTCGAGGCTCTCACCCCGTTCGAAGGACCCGCGATGACACCGATACATGTTGTGATGCGCGCGTGCGCGCTCGCGCTCGTTGCCCTGTTCACGCTCACGCCGGCGCTGGCGCAAGATCAGCTCAAGGTCGCCATCGGCCAGATCAACAATTGGGAGAACCAGCCGCCGACGCTCGGCCAGGATGCGGGCATCTTCAAGCGGCACAACCTCGTGCTCGACAATGTCGGCACCCAGGGCGCGGGCGAGACCATGCAGCCCGTCATCGCCGGCAGCGCCGATCTCGGCGCCGGCGTCGGCGTGGCCGGCGTCATGCGCGCGTTCGCCAGAGGCGCCCCGCTGCGCATCCTGCTGCCCGCGTTCACCGGAACCGGAGACCTGTATTGGTACGTCAAGGCGGAATCACCGCTGAAGACCGTCAAGGACATCACCGCCAACAACACCATTGCCTATTCCACCAGCGGCTCGAGTTCGAACAACCTCGTGCTTGCATTCGTCGACGAGCTTGGCGTCAAGGCCAAGCCGACGCCGACCGGCGGGCCGGCCGCCACGCTGACTCAGGTGCTGTCCGGTCAGATCGATATCGGCTGGGCCTCCCCGCCGTTCGGCATGAAGGAGCTCAAGGAGGGAAAGATCCGCATCCTCATCCGCGGCAGCGACGCGCCTTCGCTGCGCGGGCAGACGGTGCGAACTATCATCGTCAACGCCGATGCGCTCAAAAGCAAGCGCGACGCGATCATGCGTTTCGTCCAGGGCTATCGCGAGGCCGTCGACTGGATGTACGCGGATCCCAACGCCATCGCGATGTACGCCGAGAAGATGAAGCTCGACCAGAACTTGATTGCAGACTCGATCAAGGAGTTTCATCCCAAAGCGGCGATGCAGACCGACGAGATGAAGGACATGGCTGGGATCCAGAGGGACGCGGTCAAGCTCAAATTCATCGATGCGCCGCTGAGCAAAGAGCAGCTTGCCGAGCTCATCCAAATCCCGCCGCGCACGAAATAAGAGCAAGCACAAAGGCCGCGTCCGGGCGCGCGGCTGAGTAAACGGCTGTGAGGGTCCATGCGCGATCGGCGCTGGCTGTTGTCGCTTCTGCTCGCGGCGGCGATCGCGCTTGCCGTCTCGCCAGCGTCGGCGCAGGAGACGTTCAAGGTTGCGATCGGGCAGCTTGGGCTGTGGGCGGTCGACGCGCCGCGGCTCGGCCAGCGCGCCGGCATCTTCAAGAAGCATGGCCTCGTCCTCGACATCTTCGGCACCTCCGGCGGGGGCGAGACCTTGCAGGCGGTGATTTCCGGCTCCGCCGATCTCACGGTCGGGATCGGCACCGCCGCGGTTTTGCGCGCCTATTCCAAGGGCGCGCCCATCCGCGTGATCGGGGTGAATTTCACCGGGGCAGGGGACCTCTATTGGTATGTGCGGGCGGACTCGCCCATCAAGCGCCTCGCCGATGCCAGCGACGCGACGACCATCGCTTACTCGGCGAGCGGATCCTCGAGCCATAACGTGGTCCTTGCCTTCCTGCAGGAGCTCGGCGTCAAGGCAATGCCGACCGCGACCGGGACGCAGCCTGCGACGCTCACCCAGGTGATGTCGGGGCAGATCGACATCGGGTGGAGCGTGCCACCGTTCGGCTTGAAGGAATTGGCGCAAGGCAAGATTCGCATCATCGCCAACGGCAACGACGTGCCCTCGCTGCGCAGCCAGAGCGTCCGTGTCGATATGGTCAATGCCGAAGTCTTCAAGCGCCGCAGGGACGCGGTGCTGCGTTTCGTGCAAGCTTACCGCGAGACCCTGGATTGGATGTTTTCCAGCCGCGACGCGGTCCAGATCTATGCCGAGGAAACGAACGTGCCGGTCGAGCTTGCGGCCATGACGCGGGACAAGTTCCAGACCAAGGAGGCGATGCGCAACGATCGCCTGTCGGACCTCGACGCGGTCATGGCGCAGGCGGTGCGGCTCAAGTTTCTGGACAAGCCGCTCGGGAAGGAACAGCTCGCCGAGCTGATCCAAATCCCGCCGCCTTGAACCGCGGCTCGAGAATCATCGAGGCCCAAGTGGTGCTGACGCTCACGCTTTGCCTGCGCTAGGGAACCCGGCGTCCAGTGAACGCGGGCGAGCGCTTTTGCAGGAACGCGCGCATGCCCTCGGCGTAGTCGGGCGAGAGGCTCGCCTCGCGCTGCGACTCGCGCTCGAGGTCGAGCTGGGTGTCGAGATCGTTGGCCCAGGCCTCATCGAGGGCGCGCTTGATCAAGGCAAGCGCCACCGTCGGCGCCGCGGTGAAGTGGACGCAGAGCTGGTGGGCTTGCGCCATCAGCTCGAGGTCGTCGAGCGTCTTCCAAATGAGGCCCCAGGCTTCGGCCTTGTCCGCGGGGAGCGGCTCGGCGGTAAGCGCAAGCCCGCGCGCGCGGGCGGGACCGATGAGCCGCGGCAGGAACCACGTGCCCCCGCAATCGGGGATGAGGCCGATCTTGGCGAAGGCCTGCACGAAGGTCGCCGAGCGCGCCGCCAGCACGATGTCGCAGGCGAGCGCAATGTTGGCGCCGGCGCCGGCCGCGACGCCGTTGACCGCGGCGACTACAGGGAACGGCAATGCGCGCAGCTTGCGCACGAGCGGGTTGTAATGGGTGTCGAGCGCGTCCCCGAGCACCATCGTCTTGCCGTCCGGAGTCATCCGTTCACGCAAATCCTGGCCCGCGCAGAAGGCGCGCCCGGCGCCGGTCAGCAATAGCGCGCGGCAGTCGGTGTCCTCCTCGGCCTCGGCGAGCGCGCGCTTGAGCTCCTGATGCATCGCCTCGTTGAACGCGTTGAGTTGGCGCGGCCGGTTCAGCGTGATGACACGATAGCCCGCGCGCCGCTCGACCAGCACAGGTGCTTCTTCCATGGGCGCCTCCTCGTGAACTTTGACGGCCGCGATTGGGCCGGCCCATGGTAGCGCGGCTCACCGGCGAAATCGCCTGCCGACCGCGGTGCCCCCGCCCACGATGCGTGGCCTAGTCGTTGGGTCGTCCGCAACCTTTTGGCGGAGCGCGCGGTCATGGCCCATTGCATCTTGGACCGAAGGCGATAAGAGAAATCGCACGCGACGGCCGATAAGCGCATTTGGGAGGATCGCAAATGACCCGCACGCCGCCAACCAACGCCGTCACCCGCCGCAGCTTCGCCGCCGGCGCGGGCGCCGCCGGATTGCTTGCCGCGACCGCGCCGCTCGACTTCGCTCGCGCCCAAAGTGGGCCGCTGAAGGTCGGCGTTCTGCTGCCGCGCTCGGGAGCGCAAGCAGGCATCGGGCAGGATTGCCAGCGCGGGGTCGAGCTCGCGCCCGCGATCTTCAAGCAGCTCGGCCTGCCCGAGCTCGCGATCATGAACGCCGACACCGAGACCAACGTCGAGGTGGCGCGGGCGCGAGCTGAAAAACTGATCAACGACGGCGCCCAGCTTCTGGTCGGCGCCTTCGATTCCGGCCAGACCTCGGCGATCGCGCAAGTCGCCGAGCAGAAAGGCATTCCCTTCGTTATCAACATCGCCGCGGCGCCCCCGATCACCGAGCAAGGCTACAAATTCGTCTTTCGAAATTTCCCCACCGCGCCGATGATCCTCAGCGACGCCTTCACCAATCAGAAGGAACTGTTCGACGCGACCGGGGTGGCGCCGAAATCGGTGGTATTCATGCATGCCAACGACACCTTCGGCACCTCGATGCAGCAGGGCATCAGCGCCGTCATGCCGCGCTTCAACATGCCTTACAAAATCGTCGAGCAGATCGCCTACGATCCGACCGCGCGCGACCTCTCGGTCGAAGTGGCCAAGGCCAAGGCGACGGGCGCGGAGGCGCTGCTCATGGTCAGCCGGCTCAACGACGCGATCCTGATCACCCGCGAACTGGTCAAGCAGCGCTGGTCGCCGATGGCGGTGCTCAGCATGGGGCCGGGCTGGTACGAGGACCAATATCTCAAGACGTTGGGCAAGCTCTCCGACGGCCCGATGAGCTTCGTGCCGTGGTACGACCCGCACAAGAAACTTGCCCAGCAACTCGAAGCCGCCCTCGCCAAGGCCTACCCGGGCATCAATCTCAACACCAATCATGTCTTTACCTTCGAGGCGCTGCTGGTCGCGGCGGACGCCTATAAGCGGGCGCGCTCGAGCGACTCGAAGGCGCTCGCGGACGCGATCCGCGCCACCAACATCACCGACAATGTGAGCATTGGTCCCGGCATCCAGTTCAACGACAAGGGTCAAAACGACAAGCTCAAGAATGCCGCGATTCAGAACCGCGGCGGCAAGCTCCTCACGATCGCGCCAAAGACCGCGTCGAACGCCCAGCCCGAATTGCCGATGAGCCCGTATGACCGGCGCGGCTGAGATGCTCGCTCGCTGATCCTGCGCCGGCCGCGGCAGCGGGGCGGAGCCTTGCCGTAAGGGCTTTTAACGCCCGTCTTCGCGGGCTATGGGACGGGCGTGGGACGCCCTTAGGGCAGGACCGATCGGTGGCCGCAGAGATCTATTTCAACGTCGCGGTCAGCGGTGTTTTGACCGGCCTCGTCTACGGCCTGATGGCGGTCGGCCTCTCGGTCATCTTCGGGGTCGTGCGCGTCGTCAATTTCGCCCATGGCGAGATGATGACCATCGCCATGTACCTCGCCATCGTGCTGTTCAGCGGTCTCGGGCTCGACCCATTGGTAATGGTCGTTCCGCTGGCGGGCGTGCTGTTCGCGCTCGGCTATGCAATGCAGGCCGGCATCATCAATCCGTTCATCACCCGGCCCGAGTACAGCCAGTTCATCTTGCTGGTCGCGGTCGCGATCATCATCACCAACGTCCTGCTGATCGTGTTCGGACCCGATGCCCGCAACGTCCAGACGTCCTATTCGTTCGACAGCTTCCTGGTCGGACCGCTGATCATCGACGCGACTAAAGTATATGCCGGTGCGGCGACGGTCGTGATCACCGCCGCGCTATTCGGCTTTTTTCGCTTTGTGCCGCTCGGCAAGGCGATCCGTGCTTGCGCCGACAACTATACCGGCGCGCTGGTGGTGGGGCTCGACGTCAAGCGCCTCTATGCGCTCACGTTCGGTCTCGGCGCCGCCTGTGTGGGGGCCGCGGGCGCGATGCTGGTGCTGCTGGTCGACGTGACGCCGGCGCTGGGGCCCGCCTTGACGCTGCTCGCCTTCATCATCGTCATCACCGGCGGCCTCGGCTCCATGCCGGGCGCGCTGCTCGGCGGCGTGCTGATCGGGCTTACCGAGGCCATGGCCGGTTTGTTCTTCACCCCGTCGGCCAAGAGCATGTTCTCCTTCGGCCTGCTCGTGCTGGTGCTGCTGTTCCGGCCGCAGGGCATCTTGGGCAAGAGGCTGTCATGATCGCCCGACTGTTCGAGGGCGTTCCGCGCCGTGGCGTTGCGCTGTTGTCGGTGTTGCTCGTCGTGCTGTTGGCGGCGCCCTGGATGGCCAACGACTATCTGCTCACCGTCCTCATCATCATCCTCTATTCCGCCTATACCGGCCAGGCGTGGAACGTGATGATGGGCTTTGCCGGCCAACTCTCTCTCGGCCACGCCATCTATGTCGGGCTCGGCGGCTACGCGGCCGCGGCGCTCTATGTCCATTTCGGTCTCGGGCCCTGGATCGGATTGGCCGCGGCGATCGCGATCGCGGTGGCATGCGGCGCCGTCATCGGCTTCCTCGCCTTTCGCTTCGGCGTGGGCGGCGTCTATTTCGCAATCCTCACTATCGCCTTCGCCGAGTTCGCGCGCATCGGCTTCGATCACTTCGGATGGGTCGGCGGGTCGAGCGGCTTCTTCCTGCCGGTCGCCAACTATACCCGCAACGATCTTTGGAACCTGCGCGGCAATCCGACGATGTTCTACTATGTGATGCTCGCGCTTACCATCGCGGCATTCGGGCTTTGCCACGTTCTGCTCAGGAGTCGCGTCGGCTATTACTGGCAGGCGATCCGCGAGGACGAGGTTGCCGCGCGCTCGCTCGGCATCAACACGTTTCGCTACAAGATGTACGCGGTCGTCATATCCGCCGGGATGACCGCAGTCGCCGGCGTGTTCTTCGCGTTCTACTACAACAATCTGTTTCCCGAGCAGGTGTTTCACATTTCGCGCTCGATCGAGCTGATCCTGGGACCGATCATCGGCGGCATCGGTACCTTGTTCGGCCCGCTCATCGGTGCGTTTCTGCTGACCGGCCTGTCCGAGAGCATGCAGGAAATCTTGACCGCGCTCGGCGTCGATGCACCCGGCGCCAAGCAGGTATTTTATGGACTCTGCCTGCTCGTGGTCGTGATGGCGCTGCCGGAGGGCGTGTGGCCATGGCTCGCCGGCAAGCTCGGCGTGACGGTGCGGCGATCATGAGCGCGCTTCTGTCGATCGACGCGGTCAGCAAGCGCTTTCGCGGCCTGCTTGCAGTCGATAATGTGAGCTTTCGCGTGGCGCAGGGCTCGATCTTCGCGGTTATCGGCCCCAACGGGGCCGGCAAGACCACGCTGTTCAACATCATCGCCGGCATGTCGGCGCCCGACCGCGGCTCCATCGCCTTTGCCGGTGGACGCATCGACGGACTTACGCCCGACGAGATCTGCCGCCGCGGCATCGGCCGCACGTTCCAGTTGGTGCGACCGTTCCCCGCGCTTTCGGTCGAAGACAATGTCGCCATCGGCGCGATGTTGCATCGGCACGATCCCGCGCTGGCGCGCCGGCGCGCGCACGAGGTGCTCAAGCAGCTCGATCTGTTCGGCAAGCGTCACCAGCCGGCCTCGGCGCTGACGCTGCCGGATCGCAAGCGCCTCGAGGTTGCGCGCGCGCTCGCCACCGACCCGAAGCTCCTGCTGCTCGACGAAGTGATGGCGGGGCTGCGGCCGGCCGAGACCGACCGCATGGTTTCCGTCCTCACCACGCTCAACCGCGAGGCCGGGCTTACCATCCTTCTGATCGAACACGTCATGCGCGCGGTGATGGCGCTCGCCGCCCGCGTGCTGGTGCTGCATCACGGCGCGGCGATCGCGGAGGGCGCGCCCGAGGCCGTCGTGCGCGAACCCGCGGTGGTGCAGTCCTATCTCGGCGCGGAGGCGGTCGACTGATGCTGCGCGTCGACAACCTCGATGTCTTTCACGGCGACGCGCAGGCGCTCGACGACGTGTCGCTCGAGATCGGCGAGGGCGCGGTCGTTGCCATCGTCGGGGCGAACGGAGCCGGCAAGACCTCGCTCATTCGCACCATCGCCGGCATGCACCGTCCGGCGCGCGGGCGCATCGCCTTCCGCGATATCGAGATCGGTGGATGGGAAAGCCATCGGGTCTGCAATCTCGGCATCGGCCAGGTGGCGGAGGGCCGGCAGGTCTTTCCGACCCTCTCGGTCGCGGAGAATCTCGACGTGGGCGCGATGCTCCCGCGCGCGCGGGGCAGCCGCGCGAGAAATCTCGAACGGGTATTCGCGTTGTTTCCCGTGTTGGCTGAGCGCTTGCGCCAGGCCGCGGGCACGCTCTCGGGCGGCGAGCAGCAGATGCTGGCGATCGGCCGCTGTCTCATGGGGGCGCCGGAGCTCGTCATGTTCGACGAGCCGTCGCTGGGCTTGGCCCCGGCCGTCGTGCAGCACCTGCTGCGCACGATCCGTGACCTCAACCGCGAAGGCCTCACCTGCGTGCTGGTCGAGCAGAATGTTGCGGTGTCGCTCAAACTCGCTGCGCAGGCCTATGTGCTCGAGAATGGACGCATCACGCTCTCCGGCGCGGGCGAGGCGCTGCTGGCCGATGAGCGCGTGCGGCGCGCCTATCTCGGACTATGAAGCGACGGCGGGTTGCCCGATGCATCCTGTCGATGCAAGGTCCCGCCTTTCGGGTAGGTCAAGGAGGTCGTGATGAAGCTTTACTTTGCGCCCGGCGCTTGCTCGCTCTCGCCCCATATCGTGATGCGGGAGGTGGGCGCCAACTTCGACCTGGAGCAGGTCAACAATCAGGAAAAGAAAACCAAGTCGGGAGCCGACTATTGGACCATCAACGGCAAGGGCCAGGTGCCGGTGCTCGAATTCGACAACGGCGAACGTCTGACCGAAGGGCCGGTGATCGTGCAGTGGATCGCGGACCAGTATCCCGCCGCCGGGCTGGTGCCTCCCGCCGGCAAGCCCGAGCGCTATCGCGTCCAGGAATGGCTCAATTTCATCACGTCGGAGCTGCACAAAAGTTTCGGCCCAGTTTTCCGGCCGACCACGCCCGACGCCTACAAGGCCATCTCCAAGGAGAACTTGGGCAAGCGCTTCGGCTGGCTCGACAAACAGCTCGCCGGCAAGCACTACCTGATGGGCGGCAAATTCACCGTTGCGGATGCTTATCTGTTCACGGTGCTGCGTTGGGCCTCGCGCATCGACATGGATCTCGGCAAGTGGCCGAACCTCAAGGCGTATGTCGACCGCGTGGCCGCACGCCCCAAGGTGCAGGAGGCGCTCAAGGCTGAAGGTTTGAGCAAGTGACGAACGAAGTTCGTCACCCCGGCTGCCCGGCCGGGATGACGCCTGGCGTCACTTCGCCGCCGGGCCGATCGTTACCGTCAAGCTGCCCACGCCCTCGATTTCGCATTCGAGCTTGTCGCCCGCGACCGTGGCGGCCACGCCCGACGGCGTTCCGGTCATGATGATGTCTCCGGCTGCGAGCGCGACCATTTCCGAGAGCTTGCCGATGACCTCCGGCACGTTGGCCGATCTTGCCGGCGGGCTGCAGCGGCCCGCAGGGCGCGGAGGCATCGAATGCCTTGCCGATCTCCCACGGCCGCTTCATGTCCCGCGAGGCGATCTGCAGATCGCGCCGCGTAAGGTCGATGCCCACGCCGTAGCCGTAGATGCAGTCGAGCGCCTTATCGAACGGGATGTTGCGCCCACCGGACTTGAGCGCCACCACCAGCTCCACCTCGTGATGCATGTCCTTGGTGAGCGGGGGATAAGGCACGTTTCCCCCGTCCGCCACGATGGCGTCGGCGGGCTTGGAGAAGAAGAACGGCGGATCGCGCACGTCGTGCCCCATCTCGCGGATGTGTTCTTCGTAATTGCGGCCGACGCACCAGATGCGGCGCACGGGAAACATCTTGTCGGTGCCGGCCACCGCGATGGCAGCCTGGCTCGGCGGCGTGATGACGTAGCTATTGGCATTGGCGCTCATGTTCGCTCTTCCAAGTGTCGGGAATTCAAGCCAAGGATGCGATGGCGACCGGCGGGCTCGGTTCCTGCTCGCGCAGCTGCAGGCGGTAGAACGAGGTGTAGCGTCCGCCCTTGCGCAGCAGCTCGTCGTGACGCCCTGCTTCGACGACCGTCCCATCCTCGATGACGAAGATGCGATCGGCATCGACGACGGTATGCAGGCGATGCGCGATCACGATCGTCGTTCGTCCCTCGCACAGGTGCTCGATCGCGCCCTGAACCTGCCGCTCGGATTCAGAATCGAGCGAAGCCGTCGCCTCGTCGAGCAGGATGATCGGCGCGTCCTTGAGCAAAGCGCGTGCGATGGCGATGCGCTGGCGCTCGCCGCCGGCGACTTGCAAGCCGTGCTCGCCGACTTGTGTGTCGTACCCGCGGGGAAATGCCGTGATGAAATCGTGCGCATAAGCGGCTTTGGCGGCGGCGACGATCTCGGCCTCGCTCGCGCCCAACCGTCCGAGCGCGATATTCTCGCGCACCGAGCCACGAAACAAGAAAACATCCTGCCCGACATAGGCGACCTGACTGCGCAACGAGCGGCGCGACACCGCCGCGATGTTCTGTCCGTCGATGATGATGGCGCCACTGTCGAAGTCATAGAAGCGCAGGATCAAATTGAGAATCGTCGATTTGCCGCCGCCGGAAGGGCCAACCAAGGCGGTGACGTTGCCGGGCTCGGCCACGAAGGACAGATTCCTGATCACCTTCTCGCCCGGCCGATACGCGAATTGGACGTTCGCGAATTCGAGTCGCGCCTTCGAAAGCTTCAGCGGCGGCTTGCCTTCGTCGCTCGATTCGGTTGGGGGATGGTCGATGACGTCGAACAGGATGCGCACCCCGACCAGCCCGCTGTTGAGGTCGATATTGAGCCGGGCGAGGCGCTTGGCCGGCTCATACGCCAGCATGAAGGCTGCGAGAAACGAGAAGAATTGGCCCGGGGTCGCGCCGGTCTCGATCACGCGGAAGCCGCCGTAGACCAGTGCGCCGGCGATCGCGAATCCGCCGAGCGCCTCCATCAACGGGCCCGAGCGGTAGGCGACGCGCGCCCATTTGTTCGATTCGTTCTCGAGGTCGGCAACACGAGCGTCGAAGCGGGCGCGCATGTCCTCTTCCAGCGTGAACGCCTTGAGGATGCGCATGCCCTGCAGGCTCTCCTGCAACGTTTCCAGAATGCGCGCGCTGCCGGTGAACTGATCATGCGCAATCATCTTGATGCGGCGGATCATCTTGCGCAGAATCAGCATCGCCGGCGGCACCACGACGATGCTGAGCATGGACAGCACGGGATCTTGCACGGCCATGACCGCGAGAAGGCCGATGAGTGAAAGGAGATCGCGCCCGATCGACGTAATAAACAGGTTGAGCACGTGGCTCGCCGCGGCGGCGCCGGTGGTGAGCCGCGCCATGAACTCGGAGCTGTGGCGGTCAGCAAAGAAACCGACGTTATGTTGAAGCAGCTTCGCGAACATCCGTCGCTGATTATCGGCGATGATTCTGTTGCCGATGCGCGCGAGCGCGACGGCCTGCCCATAGGTGGCCATTCCCTTGATCATGAAGATCACGGCGGTCACGAGGGCGAGCATGATGATGCCCGGAAGGTTCTTGTGGACGTAGGCCTGATTGATCACGTCGCCGACCAAATAGGCGCCGAGCGCGGTGCTCGCCGCGGCAATCGCCATCAGGGCGAATGCGAGCGCATAGCGTCGCCATTGGCCGGCGGCCTGCTCCAGCAGCAGTCGCCGGACCAAAGCGGCCGTGCCTTTAGGGTCCGCGAACAATCGTTGAAAGTACGATTTGAGCATGCATGATCCGCTGCGCGCAGCGAGCCGTTCTTGCCCAGGCGGGCGCGCTTTTCAAGCGGAATCCACGGCTGCGCGGACGACCGCCGACAAACCGGCAGGCGCGGCATGCGCGCGGTGGGGCTTTTGACGATGCCCGATGTCCTGTTCATCAAGACCTCCTCGCTCGGCGACGTCATCCATCACATGCCGGCGCTGATGGAGGCGCGGCGACAGCGGCCAGCCGCGCGGTTTTGCTGGGTGGTGGAGGAGGCGTTCGCGCCGCTCGTGCAAATTCATCCGGCCGTCTCGGACGTCATCCCGGTCGCATCGCGCCGCTGGCGCGGCACGCCGCTTGCGCCCGCGACCTGGCGTGAGATCGCAAGCTTCGGGGGCGCCGTGCGCGCGCGCCGCTACGACGATATCATCGACACACAGGGGCTCGTGCGCTCCGCGCTCATGGCGCGGCTCGCCCGCGGCCGCCGGCATGGCTACGACGCGAACAGCATCCGTGAGCGAGCGGCGTCGTGGTTGTACGACGTACGGCATCGCGTCGCACGCGACCTCCATGCCATCGCGCGCAATCGCATGCTGACCGGCCTCGCACTCGGTTACGCTCCCGGTGGCGCCGTCGATTTCGGGCTCTCGCGCGAGGCTATCGCGCAAACGAGCGGGGAGCCCTACGGCATCTTGTTTCACGCCACGGCGCGGCCGGAAAAGGAGTGGCCCGAGGCGTCGTGGATCGCGCTCGGACGCGCGCTCGCCGCGCGCGATGGTTCGCTTCTGCTGCCGTGGGGGACGCAGGCGGAGCGTGCGCGCAGCACGCGTATGGCTGCAGCACTGTCGAATGCCCGCGCGCCCGAGCGGCAGCCGCTCGACCGTGTGGCGGCGCTCATCGCGGGGGCGCGCTTTGTCATCGGCGTCGATACTGGGCTCATTCATCTCGCGGCGGCGCTCGGCGTGCCGTTGGTTGCGATCTTCACTGCAAGCGAGCCCGGCCTTACCGGGCCGATGGGGCAGGGGCCGATCGCCGTGGTCGGCGGCAAGCATAGGCAGCCGTCCGTGTCCGAAGTCGTGGCCGCATTCGAAACGTTGAGCTCGCGTTCGCAGCCCTAGCAAAAACCATCCGATCCGCGTTCAAGGTCTTGAGCTCAGATCGACGCGCGTGCCGGTCCAATCGTTTGGCGGACCGACGTGGCGACCCGCTCGACCGGAATGTCGCGCATGCAGCGATGGTGGCCGAGGCGGCAGACCGGCTTATGGCACGGCCGGCAGGGGAGTTCGCCCGCGGTTTCGATCACCGCGGCGATCGGGTTGAGCGGAGCCCAGTGCCATGCGCTGGTCGGACCGAAGATTCCGATGGCCGGTGTACCGAGCGCAGCCGCGACGTGCAGTAGACCGGAATCATTCGATACCGCGACGGTCGCCGCGGCGAGCGCGAGAATCGCGTTACGCAGATCGGGCCCGGTGAGGTCGCGGATATCGGCGCCATCGGCGATCTCGCCGGCAAGCTCTTTTTCGCCTGGTCCGCCCACCACCCATATCCAATGGCCCTCGGCGGCAAGCCGGCGCGCGAGATCGGCGTAGGAGGCGGCGGGCCAGCGCTTGGAGGGTCCGACCGCACCCGGCGCGAGCGCAACCACGGGGCGCCCATCGGGCGCAAGCCCCAGCCGCTGGCGCCACGCGGCGCGTTCGGAGGCGGGCACCTTGAGTTCCGGCAACGGCCATTGCACCGGCGCGGCCTCCCCCTTGGGCAGGGCCAGCATGGCGCAGCGGTCGGTCATGCGGGGGAGCCGGCGCTCGCCGAAGCGCAGATCGTTGATCAGGCCGAAGCGGCCCTCGCCGACGAAACCGGTCCGGCAGGGAATTCCGGCGAGCGAGGGCGCCAGCGCGGATTTCCAGGTCCGCGGCATGACTAGCGCTTGACCGTACTTTTCCGCCCGCAGCCGCTGGGCGAGTGCGCGATGGTCGCTCAAGGCGAGGCGCTTGCGGGGCAGGTCAGCGACGACGCCCTTGCGCACGCCTGGCATGTAGTCGAGCAGCGGTGCGACCATCGAGGTCGTCAAGATATCGATCGGGGCGCTTGGAAATCGTTGTTTCAACAACTTAACGACGGTATGGCAGCGAACGAAGTCGCCAATCCACATGTAAGGGACGATGAGAATTGGTGATTCGGACATCAGCTTG
>WNFN01040509.1_pt1 | contig 17187 bp, 16 predicted proteins | sample 5400161 | NCBI WGS metagenome assembly WNFN01 (sample SAMN13153353, study PRJNA577476) | soil metagenome | isolation source: 80 cm saprolite on Douglas fir-dominated hillslope | place: USA:California | collected 2013-09-17
TCCTCGCCCAGCAGCGCCGCGACCGTCGCCGCCACCTGGCTCTGTGTCACCGTGGCCGTCTCCGCCCGCTCGCCGAGGGCGGGGGTGTCCGGGCCCATCACGCCGATCCAGATCTTCTCGGATTCCGGGATCTTCTCGCCGTGGCTCTTCCACTCCGTGGGGCCGCTGCCTCGGCCGTGGTCCACGGTGATCACGAACGTCGTCCGCCCGCGGTACTGCCCCAGGCCCTGCATCTCGTCCCAGAGCTGGCGCGTGAACCGGTCGAACCTCTGCGCAGCGTAGAGGTAGTTGTCATAGCGGCCGAGGTGCGCCCAGTCGTCCGTCTCGCCGAACGAAACATAGAGGACGCGCGGACGCGCGGCGCGCACGTGCTCGAGGGCGGCCGCGAACGTGAAGGAGTCGTGCCGCACGCCGTCCACGAAGGGCGTGGTGTCGGCCAGGAGCTGGTTGAGCATGGCCAGCCGCGGACGATCCCCGGCCGACGTCACCGGCTCGAATCCGGCGTTGACGAGGACGCCGCTGCGCTCGCGGTTGATGATCCACGGAAAGACGTCCCAGGAGCAGAAGGCCGCCACCTTGCCGCGGTACGGGGGGCGTCCGTTGAGCCATTCGAGGACGGTGACGTTGGGGTTGGCCTTCTTGTCGTTGCTGTCGATGCGCGGGTCGGCGCGGCCGCTGAGCAGCTCGTTGTAGCCGGGATAGGAGAAGTTGTGGCCGTTGGTCACCCGGGCCACGCTGCCGCGCGTCGCGTTGCCGTAGAGCTGGCCCTGCCGCGCGAGCACGGTGGAGAGGAAGGGCAGCAGCGCTTCCCTCCGCGCCGCCGGCGTCTCGCGCCAGAACGCGCGCCGCAGCTCCGCGGCGTCGGACACTCCACCCGCTTCCTTCGTCATCAGCGACTCTTCCGCGCCGCCGAAGACCTCCTGCCAGCGCAGGCCGTCCGTGGTGATCAGGACGACGTTCTCGGTCCGGCTCCCCGGCGCGGCCAGGAGGGTGGTGGCCGCGGCCGCGGCCGCAAGCCCGGACGCGAGTCGGCTCCACAGTGTCATGGAAGCTCCTGGAACGAAGGGGTGAGGTTATCATCCCCGCCCATGGCCGCGGAGTCGCCCGGTCTCGTCCGCGCCATCGGACGCTGGGACTTCACGGCCGCCATCATCAACGGGGTGATCGGGAGCGGGATCTTCAGCCTTCCGTCGGTGCTCGCCGGTCTGACCGGCGCCTGGAGCCCGCTGACCTTCGTCCTGGCCGGGCTCGGCATGCTGACCATGCTCCTCTGCATGGCCGAAGTCGCGAGCCGGTTCACGGAGGCGGGGGGGCCGTACCTCTACGTGCGCGAAGCGTTCGGCCGCGACGCCGGCTTCCAGGCGGGCTGGCTGACCTTCTTCATTCGCGCCACCTCGGCCGCTCGGCATCATCACCGCCATCAACGTCCTCGGTGTGCGTCAGGCCACCTGGGCGGTCGACGCGCTGACGGCGGGAAAGCTGCTTCCGCTCGTCCTCCTCGTCGTCCTGGGGCTGCCGCGCGTGAGCGAGGCCGTCCTGGCCACGCAGACCGTGGCGCACCCGGACTGGACGCAGGCCGTCCTGCTCCTCGTCTTCGCCTACGGCGGGTTCGACACGCCCCTCATCGTCGCGGGCGAGGTCCGGCGGCCGCGGAAGGACAGCGCGTTCGCGCTCATCGTGGGCATGGCCGTGATCGCCTTCGTCTACACGCTGGTGCAGGTGGTGGCGGTGGGCGTGGTGCCGGCGCTGGCGGCGACGAAAGCGCCGCTGGCCGAGGCCTGCCGCCGGCTGATGGGGGGGCCGGGAGTCCTGCTCATCACGATCGGAGCCATGGTCTCGACCTACGGGCTGGCCACCGGCTCCGTGCTGGCCGCCCCGCGCCTCCTCTTCTCGATGGCGCGGCGGGGCGAGCTGCCCGCGGTCCTCGGCCGCGTCCATCCGCGCTTTCGCACGCCGGACGTCGCCATCCTCGCGTATGCCGCGGTGACGCTCGGGTTCGCGCTCTACGGCAGCTTCACCTGGAACGCGACGGTGTCCGCCATCGTCCGCCTCGTGACCTACGGCCTCATCTGCGCCGCCCTCCTCGTGTTCCGACGCCGCGGCGGGGAAGAGCCCGGCTTCCGGCTTCCCGGCGGCGCGGTGATCGCGCCCGTCGCCATCGCCTTCGCGCTCTGGCTGCTCAGCACGCGCACGTTCCGGCAGGCCTGGGTCCTGGCCGTCCTGATCGCCGTGGGCTGGGGGCTGGGCCGGCTGGCCCGGCGGTCGCGAGCGGCGCCGCCTTTGACAACGTCCGATCCCTGACGACAATGAATTCGTGCTCATCCCCCCGTTCCGCGAGGTCCAGCCGCGGATCGCGGAGTTCTTCCGCGAGAACGGCTGCCTGGGGGTGGTGCTGGTGGACCTCACGCCGCTGGCCCGCATCGAGCGCAGCTTCGGCGCCACCGCCTACATGACGCTCCGCTCCCAGATCGACCCGCTTCTGGCCGAAACCAAGGCCCACGTCCGCGACGACGACATCCTCACCCGCGACGAGCGCGACGCCGACCGCTACCTCTTCTTCCTGACCGGGAAGCGCAAGACCAGGAACCCGTTCGCGGCGGTGGACCTGCAGCGGCTGTGCGACCGCGTCGAGGGCTTCGTCACCCCGCGCGTGGCCCGGCTCACCACCCCCTACATGCGCGAGCGGCCGGCGGTCGAGGTCGGACACGGCTTCTCGCTCTGGAGTCCCCTCGAGAACGACGAGCGCCAGATCCTCCGCGTGATCGAGGACGCGCGCGTGTCCGCCGACCTCCGCCGTCGGCTGCGTGAGCGCGACCAGCGGGACGCGGTCGTCGAGATCATCGTCAACAAGAGCCTCTGGAGCGCCTTCCAGCCCATCGTGCAGATGGAGACGCGCGACATCCTCGGCTACGAGGGTCTCTCCCGCGGACCGCGCGGCGGCCCGCTGGAGTACCCGGTGAACCTGTTCGGGGCCGCTGCCCGCTTCGACCTCGTGGACGAGCTCGAGCGCGCCTGCCGCCGCCAGGTCTTCGTGGATTGGGAGCACTTCGGCTCGCCCACCCGCCTGTTCGTGAACACCGTGCCCGCCACCGTGCGCGACGTCAGCTTCCTCGGACGCGGCGTCCTCGACTACCTGGGACCGCGCCTCTCGCCCTCCATCGTCACCCTGGAGATCACGGAGGGCCAGGTCATCGAGAACCTCAACCTCTATCGCGAGGCCATGCACTCGTTCCTCGAGCTGGGCTTCACGTTCGCGATCGACGACGTCGGCGCGGGGTATTCGGGGCTGGAGACGATCGCGAACCTGGGCGCGAGCTACCTGAAGATCGACATGGGCCTCGTCCGCGACATCCACGAGAAGAAGGTCAGCCAGCAGGTGGTCAAGGCCATCCTCGACATGGGCACGGCGGTGGGGGCGGCCGTCATCGCCGAGGGCATCGAGACCCAGGAGGAAGCGGACACCTTGAAGGGGCTCGGCCTCCGTTACGCGCAGGGCTACTTCTTCGGCCGGCCGCAGGATCCGTACAAGACGCGCCCGTCGCAGGTCGTCCTGAAGGCGTAGGGCGTCGAGCCGTCTGTCTTCAGCGCGCCCGCCGCCTGGCCTTGATCAACACCGCGATCTCGTCCGGCCGCGGGTTCACGAAGTCGAGGCGGATGCGCCCGTCGTCCGTTTCGCTGACCGTGGCCGGGATCGAGCTGGCGCTCAGCATCCATCCCGCGGGCAGGACCACCGCGTTGCGCGGACGTCCGAAGCTCCGGTCCCACACCAGCTCGCCGCTGTCGACCTTGTACCGCGCGGGGTCGGTGTAGGTCTCGCTGATGCGCAGCCGCACGCTCGCCCCCCGCGCGACCGCAGGGAAGCGGATCAGCACGACCTCGCTGTCGGGCCGCACGGGCTCGCCGAGGTCGAGCTTCGCGGCCGTGATGGCCTCGCCCTTGAGGATCTCGGGCTTGAGCACCTCGCCTGTATCGAGGATACGCGCGCTCGGGTTGGAGGCCGTGCTGCCCGGCCTCACGACGTTGAGGTAACGGTCCATCCCTTCCTTCGTCTCGGTGTAGTCGTGGTAGAGGTCGAAGGCGTGCGTGTCCGGGTCGCGCAGGAAGTAGACGATCTCGCGGTCCTGATGGGCGCGCTCGTCCAGCCGCCCGGGCACTGCGGCCACCACCGGGCTGGTTGGCTGCTCCTGCGCGGAGGCACTGCGGCCACCAGCGAACGGATTGGCTGCGGCGGCGGCGGCCAGCGCGGCCGCGATCGCGGCCCAGGTCCTCACCGCAGCCTCCGGCCCTTGATCACGACCGCGGCCGGCCCGGGAAAGGTGTTCATGAAGCTCACCACGATGCGCCCGTCCGCTTCCGACGTGACCTGGGCGGGCACGTTGCACGACACGAGCTCGTAGCCGGCGGGCAGCACCACCGCGTTGCGCTTGATGCCGAGGGAGCGCGTGAACACGACCTCCTCCGCTTCCACGAGGTAGCTCTTCGGGTCCTGGTAGGTCTTCTCGATGAGCAGGCGGACCTCGCCGCCGTCCGCGGGCACCGGCCGCGGGAGCCGCACCGCGATGTAGCGCTCCTCCGGGTCGGCGTCGGCCAGCCCGCCTGCCTTGGCCTCCCGCCCGCTGACGATCGAGAAGTCGAGCAGCTTGCCGTCGAGGCGATCGCGCACCCTCTCGTCCGTGGCCACGCTGCCCTTGCGGATGGGATTGAAGTAGACGGTCGCTCCGGGCGTGGTGGCGGTGACTTCATAAAGGATGTGGAACCGCCCGGTGCCGGGGCCGAGCAGCTCGTAGCGGGTGTACTCGTCCGCCTCCGTCTGCGCGAGGGGCGCGGGGGACGAGGGTGACGGCGTCTGCGCGGCCGCGGCCGTCGCGATCAGCAGGAGCGCGCCGCACGCACGGTGGAGCATGCGGCGGAGTATAGCTACTCCTCGGCCAGCGCCACCACCGGATCAACGCGCGCGGCCCGCCGCGCGGGCAGGTAGCACGCGAGCAGCGCGACGCCGCCGAGCACGACCGCGGCCGCGACGAACGTCACGGGGTCGAGGGGCCCGACGCCGAAGAGGAGGGTGGCCAGCGTCCGCGTGAGCGCGGCCGCGCCCGCGATCCCGAGAAGGGTCGCGATCAGCGTGAGCGCGAGACCGCGGCCCACGACCATCAACACCACGCTGCGCGCGGACGCGCCAAGGGCCATGCGGATCCCGATCTCGCGGGTGCGCTGCGCGACCAGGTAGGCCATCACGCCGTAGATCCCGACCGCGGCCAGGAGCAACGCCACCGCCGCGAACAGCGCGATCAGGATGGAGAGGGCGCGCGCGGGCCCGCGCGCGCCGGCCAGGAGCGCTTCCATGGAGCGGACCTTCCAGACCGGCTGTTGCGGGTCGACCGACCAGATGGCCTGGCGGAGGGACGCCGCCGCCGTCATGGGATCGCCCGCGGTGCGCGCCACCACGCAGGCGAAGATCCGGGGGTCCTGCTCGTGCGGCGTGTAGGCCTGGGGCGCGGGCGCGTCCACGAACGATCCGTGCTTGACGTCGCTGGCGATGCCGACCACGGTCAGCCAGCGCTCGACGCCGTTGAAGCGCAGCCGCTTGCCCAGCGGCGCCTGGCCGGGCCAGGCCGTACGCGCGAAGGTTGCGCTGACCACCGCGACCGGCGTGGTGTCGGCGGTGTCGCGGTCATCGACGTCGCGGCCCTGGAGGATCGGGATCCCCATCGTGCGGAAATAGCCGGGGCTGACGATGTTCGTCTGGGTGCGGGGATCGCGGCCCGGAGGGGCGGGCGCCGTCCCCTCGATCTCGTACGGGCTGGAGCCGCCGTTGCCGCTGAAGGGCACCGCGCGCACCAGGGCCACGCTCTCCACGCCGGGCATGGCCCGCATGCGCTCGAGGATCGCGCGGAAGAAGGCCGCGATCTGGGCCGGCCGCGCGTAGCGGGCGGTGGGCAGGCGGAACTCCATGGTCAGCAGCCGGTCCGTGCGGAATCCCGGATCCGCGCCCTGCAGCGCGAGCACGCTGCGCAGGAGCAGGCCGGCTCCCACGAGCAGGACGAGCGAGAGCGCGATCTCCGCCACCACCAGGCCGTCGCGGAAGCGCCGCCGGGCCGCGCCTCCCACCGGCCGTCCGCCCTCGCGCAGCACCGCGACGAGGTCTGGCCGCGAGGCCTGCAGGGCCGGGACGAGGCCGAACATCACGCCCGTCATGAGGGACAGACCCGCCGTGAAGGCCAGCACCGTGCGGTCGATGCCCAGCGCCGCCGGCAGTCCGGCGTCCGCGGGGACGAGCGCGACCAGGCCGCGGAGGGCGAAGGAGCCGATCACCGCGCCCAGCGCGCCCGCGGCCAGGGCCAGGACCACGCTCTCGGTCAGGAGCTGTGCCAGCAGGCGCCGGCGGCTGGCTCCGAGCGCGCTGCGCAAGGCCAGCTCGCGCTGTCGAGAGGACGCCCGCGCGAGGAGCAGGTTCGCGACGTTCGCGGAGGCGATGAGAAGGACCAGGCCGACGGCGCCGAGGAGGAGGAGGAGGGCGGGGCGCACGCCCGCGACGAGCTGGTCGTGCAGGGGCACGATCGTCACCGAGCGGTGCGCGTGCGTGTCCGGGTAGGCCTGCTCCAGGCGGCGCGCGACGAGGGCGAGGTCGGCCTGGGCGGCCGCGACCGTCGTCCCCGGCCGCAGGCGCGCGGCCACCAGCAGCTCGGTCTGTCCGCGCGCGAGACCGTTCGCGTTGGGGAAGTCGGCGACGGGAAGCCAGACCTCGGTGCCCATGAACCACCCGTCGAAGGGTGCGCGGCCGCCCTCGAACTCCGGCCCGAGCACGCCCACGACCGTGCGCGGCTGGCCGTTGAGGACGAGGGTGCGTCCGACGATGCCGGGATCGGCTCCGAAGCGCCGCGTCCACAGGCCGTGGCTGATCACCGCGACGGGCTGGGCGGTCGTCGGGTCCGTCTCCTCCGGCCGGAACGTGCGGCCCAGGCGCGCGCGCGCGCCCACCACGTCGAAGAAGCTCGCACTGACGAAGGCGCCGAAGGCCCGGTCCGGCTCGGCGTCGCCTCCGGTGAGGGTCACGCTCTGGCCGCGCCACACGCCCATCTCCTCGAAGGCGCGGCTCTGGGCCCGCCAGTCCAGGTACTCCGGCCAGGCGGCGGCGTTGTTGCCGCTGCCCGTCGTCGTCCAGACCATGACGAGGCGGTCCGCAGCCGGATAAGGCAGGGGCTGCAGGAGCATGGCGTTGACGACGGAGAAGATCGCGGTGTTGGCGCCCACGCCGAGCGCGATCGTGAGCACGGCGACGATCGCGAAGGAGCGGTGCTGGCCGAGCGCGCGCAACGCGTAACGGATGTCCTGACCCAGCCGGTCCATGTCTCCTCCTCCTCCGCTCGGCCGTGGAAGCGCCAGCGCGGCCAGCCGTTCGGGCGTGGCGTTGCGCGCGGTGTCCCACAGGGTGCGCGCCCACAAAGCGCCGAGGGCGCCGCGCCCGCGTGCGGCCTGGTCCCGATAGCGATCGGCGAACGTCGCCGCCATCTCCTCGCCCACGTCCTCGCGAAACGCACGGGGATAGGCCCGCAGCAGGATGGCGTAGGCGCGGCGGGCGACGGGTGGGATCGCGGGTGTCATCTCAAGCCTTGCGAAGCAGGCCGCGCGCCCGCGCGGCGATGACGAGGCCGGCCATGCGCTGGGCTTCGGCGGCGGCGACCCTCCGTCCGAGCGCGGTGAGCCGGTAGTAGCGCCGCCGCTCGTCGCCTCCGTCCTGCCCGCGGCCCGTCGTCTCCGTGACCAGGCCGGCCTCGCGCATCCGGCGCAACGCGCGGTACAGGGTGCCCGGCTCGAGCGGTAGCGCTCCCTCGCTCCGGCGGTGCGCCTCCTGCATGATCGCGTAGCCGTGCCGCTCGCCGTCGCCGAGGGCGAGCAGGATGTCGAACTCGACCGGACGCAGGGGCAGGAAGTCTTCGAGGGGAGGACGGCGGTCGGGCATCACGCCTCCACGAGTGATTCGGTGCGGCGAGCATATATTCGTTACGCACAGAGTGCCAGCGGGGTTCCACCGGCGCTCGATCGGCGAAGCGGACGGAGACGGAGACGGCGGGTACCCTCTACGGCGCGATGGCCTGGACGGCCTTGGCCGCGTCCACGATGCCCCAGCCCAGCAGGTTGTCCGGACGCCCGGCCTGGCTGGCCGTCGCGCGCAGCGCGTCCTCGACCTCGCTCACCGTGGCCGAGGGCCGGGCCTGGAGGACGAGCGCGACCACGCCCGCGGTGAGCGGGCAGGAGAAGGACGTCCCACTGACGGTCACGTATCCGCTCGGGGTGTGGGGGGCGGCAGCGGTGACCGCGACTCCCTGCGCGGCGACGTCGGGCTTGGTGCGCCCGTCGCTGGTGGGACCGACGGAGCTGAAGGTGGCGCGCGCCCCCGTCGACGTCACCGCGCCGACGGCGAGGACGAGAAGGCCGTCGGCGGGCGCGCCCAGCGTGTTGTGCAGCGCGTTGGGTCCCTCGTTGCCGGCCGAGTTCACGACCACGACGCCCCGCGCTCCCGCCAGGTCCGCGGCGCGCGTCGAGATGGCGACGGTGCCGTTCATGTCGTCGAAGGTGTAGCTGGGCGACCCGGGATCGAAGGTCAGGTAGCCGAGCGAGCTGCTGATCACGTCGGCGCCCCTTGCCTCCGCCCATTCCGCGGCCGCGGCCCAGTTGTCCTCCTCCACCGGCGTCTCGCTCGTGGTGTCTTCGGTCTTGGCCAGGAGGAACGTCGCGTTGAAGGCGGGGCCGATCAGGTGGCCGGGGGCGAAGCCGCCGAGGACGGAGAGGGTCGCGGTGCCGTGGCTGCCCTCCCCGCGGTCGGGGCCGTCGCCCACGTCGTCGTCGCCGTTGACGAAGTCGTGGCGATCGACGATGGACATGGCCGCGAAGGCCTCGTGGAACAGCGTGTTGAAGCCGGCGTCGAACACGGCCACGACGACACCTTCGCCGTGCAGCCCCATCTCGTGCGCGGCGGGCACGTCGATCTGGTTGAGCTGGCCGGCGGAGGCGCCGTAGTCGAGCGCGGGCGCGGCGGGTCGGGTGCGCTTGACCGGATCGCTCGGGCCCAGGTCGACGGAGGCGCGCCGGAGGAGCTCGTCCTCCGGCCGGCGCCGATACCCGCGCACGAGATCGACGCGGGCCACGAAGGGCAGGGCCTCCACGTCCGCGACCTGCGCGGCGCCGGCCTCGACGCTCATCGCATTGAGCCACGCGACCTGCTGGCGCACGCGGCGAACGCGGGCGGCGACGGCGTCCACGTAGGACGGCACCAGCGGCACGTCCTCGATCGTCACGCGATCCGTCTGTCCGCGCAGCGCGCGTCGTGCGCGCGCCCGCGGCGAGAGGGCGACTTCACCCAGCCGTGCCGACGGATCGGGGCCCTTGTCGCGGAAGAACACCCAGACCTTCTGCGCCGCGCTCGGGCGTTCGTCGAGCGCGGTGGTCAAGGCGGTCGAGCGCTTGGGGTCCTGGGCGAGGGCTACTGGCACCGCCACGCGGACGGCGAAGAACGGGCCCGCGAAGAACAGGCCGGCGAGGACAACAAGGCGGGCGCGCATGGCGATCTATTGTCGCGCCATTCGTGCCTGACTGGCATCACACCCCGCCCGGCGATTGAAAACCGTGCGCCTCTGGTTGCGCCCCGTGCGCCTCGGAGACTACGGAAGTACCGCGAGGGCCGAAGGCCCGCTCCGCGTCGTATTGGTTGTGGCGCCGACAGCGAAGCGAGATGTTCTCGACGGTGGCCAATCCTCCCAGCGCATAGTGCCAATCCGTCCCGGGACGGATAGGACGAGGTGCCCGCGGCTTTGCCGCCGCCCCCACCTTCGCCTTCTCGACCTTCTCGAGGAGCAGGGAGAGGGCGCGGTCGAAGATCGCTCCGGGATCGCCGTCCGGGATCTCGCGGCGGAGGAGGGCCTGAACGCGCCGAAGCTTGTCGTGGCTGTCCTTGCCGATCGTGAACTGGACGCGATAGCGCTCCGGCGAGGTGGTCTCGATGATCGGGCGGCGTGTCGGAACGAGCGGCGGAGCGATCGATGGTGGCGGTGCGGGGCGCGCAACGATCGCGGCGTCGACGCGTGTCGCCGGCACCGTAGTAGCGGGCATTGGCGTGGGCGCGGGGACGGGCGTAACCATTGGAAGCTTCCGCACGGAAGACGGGACATCCGGTCGCGGCGCCAACTCCGCGACCAGGGCTTCGAGCTCGCGCCGGCTTCGGCCACAGGCCCTGGCGAGGACCGCTTCGTGGTTCTCCGGCGTGAGGTGCGGGCGCAGCATCCGGACAGAGGTGAGGGACATCCCACCGGAGACCAGCAGGTCGAGGATCACCGGAAAGTCTCGGCAGGCTCGAGCCGCCTGGATACGGTTGCAGGTGGCGTCCTCGGAGAGACGGAGCACCTGCTTGCAGTAATCGAAGAGCGAACCGTAGCCTCGGGCGGCGTAGAGCGACGGTCGGTCGTCGAGCGCGGCCAGGTGGGCCACGAGCTCGGCCGTTGCCCCCCGCTCCTTGCCCGCGAGCGCACCGACACGCGCGAGGAGATCCTGATCCGACAGGCTAGAGGCGAGAACGAGCATGTTCGTGTTCATGCCCCTGTTTATCACGGCGAATTTCGGGGCTCGGACGTGGTCCTGGCCTGCGTCAGGAGCATCGCGTCGGACACTGTTCCGCGCGCGTGACTCCTTGCGGGCAGAACAGCGCAGAACGGCGAATAAGCCGCTTCCGCAGCCGGCTCCGCGCCCGGCCGGCGGTCGACCGAGCCGCCTCTACGCCAACGCCACCCGCCGCAGCGGCCGCCAGCGGTACCGGCACTGCTCGAGGTGCAGCACGGAGTCCAGCTCGCCGACCCCGCGACCCAGCGGCCCGGAGTCGAAGTACTCGCTGTAGACGTTCTGCGGCTCCACGAAGCGCGCGTTCCAGGGATCGCGGTCGATGGTGAGGATGTACAGGTGCCCCTCCTCGGCATCGACCCCCAGCGCGTCGTAGCACTCGACCAGCGGCTCCGGAAACCCGGGCTCGGGATCGACGCCGACGGTCAGGCGATCTCCGTCGCGCAGCATGACCATGTCCGCCGCCCCGAAGTCGTGGAACTTGAATTCGGCCAGCGCGTTTCCCACCGTGCGCATGACCGGGTGGTTCGTCTCGCTGCGCACGAAGTAGCCGCCGCGGCGCCAGTCGCCTTCGAGGTCGCGGTAGCGGACGGCGGCGCGGTAGCTCACCTGGTAGAAGCAAGTCCCGAAGAGCGAAGGGATCCCCGGCGGACGCATGTCGCGGAGCGACGACATGAGGATCTGCACCCAGCCGTGCCCCTTGTGGATCTCGGGCTCGAGGGGCGCGGGCAGGAGCGGCGCCAGCGCCTTCGCGTCCACGCGGTAGTTGAGGGAGAGCGCATCGATCCAGCACGTCTGCACCGCGGTGAGCCAGGGGATGGACGGGCACTGCTCCTGCTCGGGCAGGGGAGGGCTCGGGTCGAGCGCGCGCTCGATCTCGGCGTGCAGCTCCAGCAGCGCGAGGATCCCCGAGGGCGAGAGCTCGAGCCGGCTCTCGCGAGCGCTCACGCGGCCGGAGTCCTGCAAGGCCTGCAGCACGCGCGACGCGTCGGGGGCGCGGACGCCGGCCTCGTCGAGCGCGCGCAGCAGGTCCGAGCGCTCCATGCCGACTCCGTTGCGCGTGCAGGGTGGCGCCGGCGACGAACTGGACGACTCCCCACGTGAGGCCCAGGATGATGAACTGCCAGTTCGGGAAGGCGCCCATGGCCACCGCCGCCACCGCGAAGAGGCCGGCGCCCAGGAACCACCGCTTGCCCATCATCCCGCCCATCATGCAGAACGCGTAGGCGGACAGGACGGCGACCACCAGCCCGAGCTGATCGATTCGAAAGCCGAGCAGGTAGTTGGCCACCGAGGCCAGGAGGGCGGCGCCGATGAACGTCGTCCAGATGAGCCAGATCATGCTCTCGAAGAACGTCCAGGCGCCGGCCTCGTGCGACTTGAGCAGGAAGATCGAGGCCATGTTCACGGGGAGGATGACGGCCCACAGCATCACGTAGGGCCAGGGCGACTCGTAACCGCGCCACATGAGGATGTTGGTGCCGATGAAGCCGAGGCCGTTGCTGAAGCCGTGGATCATCCAGATGACGCCCCAGTTCTGCAAGGTGGTGTCGTCGCGCGCCTGGCCGACGACGCGGCGCAACAGCTCGAGAGCTTCGACCGCCTGCTCGCGGTCCATATTGAGGCGGGAGGATACACCGACCCTCCCCTCCGCGCTCTCCTTGGTATGCTCCGCCTCTCGTTTGCCTGGAGGCTCCCACATGATGCGCCGCTGGCCCGCCGTCGCCTGCGTCCTTGCCCTCTCCGCCGCGCCGGCCGCGGCCGCCTCACGGCGACTCGAGAGCGCCGACTACTACAAGATGCGCGCGGTCACCTCCGTTCAGGTCTCCCCGGACGGCGCGCGCGCCGCCTACACGGTTCAGACGGGCGACGGGCCCGGACGGCCGCGCACGCAGCTCTGGGTGATGGCGCTACCCGACGGCGCGCCGGTGCAGGTCGGAGGACCCGAAGGCCGTGGATCCGATCCCGCCTGGTCGCCGGATGGACGGTGGATCGCCTACGCGGGCGCCCGCGGAGACAAGGACGCGCTCATGATCGTGTCCGCGGACGGCGGCGCGCCCCGGGCGCTCGCGGACACCGCGGGGACCAACAGCCCGCTGACCTTCGAGGGCCGCGCGATCGCCTGGTCGCCCGACTCGAAGCAGATCGCCTTCGTCTCCGCCACTCCCGGCCCGGAGACGGAGCTGGCCAGCGGCGACCCCATCGTGATCACGCGCTACCTGTACAAGCCGGACGCGGTGGAAGGCAACACCCGGTTCAACGACAACCGGCGGCGGCACATCTTCGTGGTGGACGTGGGAGGCGGCACTCCGCGCGCGCTGACGACGGGCACGAGCGAGGAGCATTCGATCGACTGGTCGCCCGACGGCCGGGAGATCCTGTTCGTCTCCAATCGCGAGCCCGAGCCGGATCTCTTCTACAACCCCGACCTCTTCGCCCTTCGCGTCGCCGACGGCACCGTCCGCCGCCTGACCGCCACCGAGAGCGCGGAGTACCAGCCGCGCTGGTCGCCCGACGGCAAGAGCATCGCGTTCATGGCCACCCATCGCGGCCTCACCGACCTCGAGACGACCATGGAGGACACGCACGTCTGGGTGATGAACGCCGACGGCACGGGCCGCCGCGAGGTGGGGGCATCGATCGACAACCGCCAGTCGTCGCCTTCCTGGTCGCCGGACGGGCGATGGGTGTACTTCTCCGTCCAGGAGCGCGGGCACGTCCGCCTCTACCGCCTGCCCGCCGCTGGCGGCAAGCCGGAGATCGTGGTGAGCGACCCCGGCCGTGTCGAGGGCTGGAGCCTCGCCCGCGGCGGCGCCATCGCCTACGTCTACGCGAGCCCGAGCGACCTCGGCCAGCTCTACCTTCGCAGCGAGGCCGGCGCGCCCCGGAAGGTGACGGACCTCAACGCCTTTGCCTTGCGCGACGTCGAGGTGGCGAAGGTCGAGCCCCTCACGTTCCGGAGCAACGACTTCAAGTTCGACGTCGAGGCCTACCTCGCGCAGCCGGTGGGGAGGACACCGGACTCCAAGCACCCCATGATCGTGGTCATCCACGGCGGACCGCACGGAGCGCAGGGGCCGGCGTTCAACTTCCGCGTGCAGCACTACGCGCACCGGGGCTGGGCCGTCCTCATGGTGAACTTCCGCGGATCGACGGGCTACGGCCAGGCCTTCGCGGACGCGGTGTACGGCGACCAGAACGGCAACGAGGCCCAGGACGTCCTGTACGGCGTGTCCGCGGCCCTGCGCCGCAACCCGTGGATCGATCGCGACCGCCTCGGCATCGAGGGCGGCAGCTACGGCGGCCAGCTCAGCGCCTGGATCATCACGCAGACGCGGATGTTCCGAGCCGCCATCCCGCTGGCCCCCATCATCAACAACGTCAGCTACAACTACATGACGTACTACAACATGTACGAGCAGATGGAGTGGGGAGTGCTCCCGCACCAGGCCAACATGATGGACGTCCTGTGGGAGCGATCGGCCCTCAAGCACGTGGGCAAGGTCGCCACTCCGACGATGCTCGTGCACGGCGAGAACGACAACGACGTGCCCATCGCCGAGTCCGAGCAGTTCTTCATCGCCCTCGAGGACGTGGGGGTGCCGGTGGTGATGGTCCGCTATCCGCGCGAGGGGCACGGCCTGCGCGAGCCGCGACACCTCGTGGACCTCATGGACCGCAGCGTGAAGTGGTACGAGAAGTGGTTCGCCTCTCAGGGTGGGCCAGATCACAAGTGAACGGTGTCGTTGACGCTCCGCGCGCGGCGGGCGTACTGTCAGCGTCACCATGCGGCTTTCCAGAACGTCCCTCCTCCTCGTCGTGCTCGCTTGGACCTCGGCCGCCGGGGCACAGGCGCCCGCGGCCGGACCCGTCGACGCCGAAGCCCTCAAGAAGACCTGCGACAAGGGCAGCGCCGCCGACTGCCTGACCCTGGCCGGCGCCTACGCGCGCGGCGAGGGCGCGCCGCGCGACGCCTCCAAGGCCGCCGGCTTCTACAAGAAGGCCTGCGACGGCGGACAGGCCCCGGGCTGCTTCGAGCTGGCCACGATGCAAGTGGCCGGGCAGGGCGGGTCGAAGGACACGAGCAAGGCGATCACGTTCTTCCAGCGCGCCTGCGACCTCAAGTACGCCGAAGGCTGCATCCGCCTGGCCGTGCTGTACTCCGACGGGAAGGACGTCCCCAAGGACCTCGGCCGCGCGGGCACGCTCCTGTCCCAGTCCTGCGAGGGAGGGATCGCGCGCGCCTGCGCGATGCTCGGCCGCATGAACCGCAACGGCGTCGGTCTCGTCGCCAACCCGGCGACCGCGGCCCAGCTCTTCAAGAAGGCCTGCGACGGCGGTGACGCCGAAGGCTGCGGCGAGCTCGGCCTCGTCCTCCTCGACGGGCGGGGTGTCGCCCGCGATCCCGCGAAGGCGACGGCGCTATTCACCAAGGCCTGCGACGCCGGAGGCATGACCGCCTGCTATCAGCTCGGGCTGGCCCACGAGACGGGCGCGGGTGCACCGCGCGACCCGGCCCGGGCGACCGCGCTCTTCACCCGCGCCTGCGAAGCGCATCAGCCGGGGGCGTGCCACAGCCTGGGCCTGCTCGCCAAGAACGGGACGGGCGTCGCCAAGGACATCGCCCGCGCGGCCACCCTCTTCAAGGAATCCTGCGAGGGTCACTTCGGCGGCGGGTGCTACGAGCTGGCCACGGCCTACTTCGGGGGCCGCGGCGTGCCCCGCGACTACTCGCAGGCCGCCACCCTGTATCGCCAGGCCTGCAACGACGGTGACTTCCGGGGCTGCACCACCCTCGGTGTCATGTATTCCTCCGGCACCCAGATGGCGCCGGATCTCGTGCGCGCGATCAAGCTGTTCGAGGAGGCCTGCGCCGGCGGCGACATCAACGGTTGCGCGCGTGCCGCTCCGATGTACGAGCAGGCGCAGGGCTCTCCCCGCGACATGCCCCAGGCCCTGGCCGCCTACAAGAAGGCCTGCGACGGGGGCAACCAGGCCAGCTGCTACCACTACGGCCACCACCAGCGCCTGGGCGAGCACGTGACGCGCGACCCGGCGCAGGGCATCCAGCGCATGCAGAAGGCCTGCGATGCGTCCGTGGGCGAAGCCTGCTTCGAGCTCGCGCGCATGTACGACAACGCGGAGGGCGTGGCCCGCGACCTCCAGCATGCGCTCGCGCTCTACAAGCAGGGCTGCGCGGCCGGCCTGGAACAGGCCTGCGTGAAGTCACGCTATCGCTAGCTCGAGAGGCGGTCCGCACTCGATCTCGACTCGCGCCCCCGTCACCGGATGATCGAGAGAGAGCCGATAGGCATGCAGGCGATACCCGCACTCTCCGGGCAGCGCCGGCCGGGACCGGAGACCGCCGCCGGCCGCGTACAGCGGATCGCCGACCAGCGGATGCCCGGCCGCGGCCAGATGGATGCGGATCTGGTGCGGCCGTCCGGTGGGAATCGTGGCTTCCACCAGGGCCTGCCCATCGCGCGCCGCCCGCACGCGCACGTGTGTGAGGGACAGCTTGCCCTCCGCCACCGCGGCATACACGCGGCCGAGGCGCGGATGATCGACGAGGCCGATCGGCGTGTCGACGTCGAAGGCTTCGCGTGACGGCACGCCCGTCACGAGCGCGCGATACCCCTTGACCACCGCGCCCGACCGCCAGGCCTTCGCGATCCCCCGCCGCGCCTGGTCCGTTCGCGCGAAGAGGACGACCGCGGGCATGGTGGGCAGCCCGCGCGGCTTGGCCACCGCCAGCAGGTGCGCGTCGCGGAAGAGCACGGCGAAGGCCAGCGGCACCGCCGGCTCTTCCCACGGCGGGCGCCGCCAGACCACGATCTGTCCGGCGCGCAGGGGCGTGCTGGCCACCGCGGCCTCGCCGTCGACGAGAACCTCGCCCGCGGCGATCCGGGCCCTCCAGACCTCCGCGCTCGAATGGCGGTGGCGCAGCGCGAGGTGGGCGGCCACGGTTCGGCCGGCCGCATCGGCGCCGACCTGCTCGCCGTATTCGTACCCGTCGTTCATCGCGGTAGCATCTCACCATGAGCACGAGAGGGCTGCTCGTGCCCGCCCTGGCCCTGGTCGCCGCGTGTGGGGCCTCGCGCCTCGAGCCGGGCACCGTCGCCGTGGGGACGTGGGGCGGGGAGGAGGCGGGCCTGCTCGTGCGCGCCGACGGCGCGCATGCCCATATCGGCTGTACCTACGGTGACGTTACCGGCCCGATTCCCTTCGACGCCGACGGCCGCTTCGACGTGGCCGCGCAGTGGAACGTGAGCGCCTTCCCGATCGATCGCGGCGTCTTCCACGAGGCCCGGATGTCGGGGCGCCTCAGCGGACGCAGCCTGACCTTCACCGCGAAGCTCAGCGACACCGGCCAGGTACTGGGTCCGGTGGCGGTCACGCTTGGGCGGGAGCCAAGGATGGCGAATTGCCCCATCTGCCGGAATCCGAAACCCCGTGGGTAGGACGGCCGATCCCGTCGATGGCGTCGATGCGGTCGAGAGGCGGCTCGACGGCCGAAGCGCGCGAGGCCTTCCCCTCGGTCCGGGGTGCACGATGCTCCTGGGCGGCGTCTTGTTGGCC
>WNFN01017292.1_pt1 | contig 17183 bp, 14 predicted proteins | sample 5400161 | NCBI WGS metagenome assembly WNFN01 (sample SAMN13153353, study PRJNA577476) | soil metagenome | isolation source: 80 cm saprolite on Douglas fir-dominated hillslope | place: USA:California | collected 2013-09-17
GCAGTCCCGACCAGGGTCAAGGAGAGGCGTCATGCTGATTCGACGCCGAGCCGCGCTCGGCATGCTAGGGCTTGCAGCGTCCGTCGCCGTGGTGGCCTCTGCCGCCACAGCGTGCAGCTCAAGTCCGTCCTCCAATAAAGGGTCGCATGGTCACGTGACCCTCCAGCTCTGGGTATACCCAGGCTACGAAGATGTCCTGCCTCCCGTCGTCAAGGCATTTAACGCCAAGTACAGCCCAGCCATCACGGTCAATGTGACCACGCTCCCCGAAAGCACCTACCCCACGAAGCTCGATCTCGCGATCTCCGCGAACAGCGGCCCCGACCTCGCGATTCCGTACAACGCCCTAGACCTGCCCGCAGGCCGGTTCCTGCCTATTGAAGGCCTGTTGCACAAGGCGGGGATCAACCTCGATTCGTTCAACCAGGGCCCGATTAAAAACTCGTGCACGTACAACGGCCAGGTCTACTGCATCGGGAACTTCCTCGGTGCCGACGTCATGTTCTACAACAAGACGCTGTTCACCAAGGCCGGGGTGCCGTTCCCGCCGGACAACGCTCCCCTGACCGCGAGCCAGGTATACGGGTCGCCGCTTGAAGCACCCCACGTGTGGGTTGCGTTGCAGATCTTGCAGGCATCGGCGACGCAACTACGTGACCCCCAATGGCCAGTATGCGCACCTGGTAACGCCCGGGCTGGTCAACGCTTACACCGCGATCGGGTCGATGTACAAGAACAAGTGCGCGCCCAGCCAGTCCTTGTTTGATCCATGGAACCAGGGCGCTGACGAGTTCTCACAGGGCAAGGTCGCTATGGCCGTCACCGACTTCCGCGGGATCGCCAAGATCGAGCACGCCGGGATCAACTACGGCGTTGCCCCGACCCCCGTTCCGGTCGGCGCCCACCCCGAGGTCTACACCTGGACCGACGCCCTCGGCATCGTGAAAACCACCACGCATCTGGCCGAAGCAGGGAAGTTCCTTGCCTTCCTCGCCACCACCGGTCAGCGCATAGCCGTCAACGTGGCCGGGGACTTCCCCCTTAGTCCTCAGGTCGCGGTGCAACTGCACTGGGCCAAGGACCCTGGCCGCCAGGAGTTCCTGGCCGTTCAGAAGCTGGCTCACCCGGAGGTCTACATCCCCAACATCTGGAATATCTCCGGTGGCGCTTACAACATCTTCTCTGAAGTGCTGAGCGGCACGCCCCCGCGCAAGGCACTGGCCGGCAACCAGCAGCTCTACCAGACCGAGCTCGACCAGGCGTGGTCGTCCTACATGCAAGGAACCGGAGGACATAACCCGAATCAAGGGATCACGTACAAATAGCCGTCCTCGTTAAGGGGGGCGGCAAGGGCACGCGCCGAGGGAGGCGATTTGCGGGCTCTGGGAAGCTCCCAGCCAGGAAGTCGCCTCCTTCGTTCCTAGTCGGCCGACGATATGCGGAGGGAAGTTCATGCTGGCAGGGCTGACTAGTCGCTCCCTCTTCCGGCATCGTCCCGGAAGCGCAGCACGCAAACGCGCGACCAGCGGGCGCGTGATCGGGAGAGTGGCCAGGCGCGAGCAGCGGGCGGCCTATCTTTTCCTCTCGCCCTGGCTCATCGGCATGGTGCTCTTCGTCGTCGGTCCGGTCGCGGTGTCTATCGTGCTCAGCCTGACCAACTACAGCATCATCTTCCCGTCGCAGTGGATCGGCCTGCAGAACTACCACACGATGCTGCATGACTCGATCTTCTGGCAGTCGCTCGCTATCACGCTCATCTACGTCGTGTACTCCGTTCCGCTGTACCTGATCGTGGGTCTCGGGCTTTCGCTGCTACTCAACATGAAGCGACGCGGCGTCAATCTCTTCAGGACGGTCATCTTCCTGCCGTACGTGATCAGCGGCGTCGCGGTGGCGATCTTGTGGTCGTCGCTGCTCAATCCCGAGTTCGGCGGCGTGAACTGGCTGCTTCGCCATCTCGGCATATCCCATCCGCCGCTGTGGCTGCAGAGCCCGACCTGGGCGTTGCCATCGGTGGTACTGATCGGCTTGTGGAGCGTCGGCGGCGGCGCGATCATCTACCTCGCGGGCCTGCAGAACATTCCCGCCCAGCTGTACGAGGCCGCGGAGGTTGATGGCGCGGGCCCGTGGCAGCGCTTCCGCAGTGGAGGAACGGGCAGCGCGCTGAACTTCTACCTGCTGAACCTGTGGACTCAGGGGTTCGGCAACGGGCGCCTCGGTTACGCCTCAGGACTCGCCTGGATCCTGGTCCTGATGTCAGGGATCGTGATCGTCGCAGTCTTCAAGGGCGCCAGCCGCTGGGTCTACTACGAGCATGAGGGGAACTGAGGTGACAACAACCCAGGCGCCGCAGACCGAGGCTCCCCCGCTCGTCATCGTGGCCCCGTCCCGCAAGCAGGTGTTCGCCCGCCGCGGGCTGGCCGTCACCAAGGAACTCTGCTGGTACCTCGTCGTCCTCACGGTGTGCGCGTTCATCTTGCTGCCGGTCGGGTGGATGCTGACCGCCGCGCTCAAGCCCGACCTGGCCCCGATTTACACGTTCACCCCGCAGTGGTTCCCGACGCATTACTGGCATTGGGACAATTTCTACCGGGCGATGGTCTACCCGCTGTTCCCGTTCCTCCGGTACACGATCAACACCTTGTTTGTGGTCTTCGCCAATATCCTCGGCATCCTGATCTCCTGCTCGCTGGTCGCGTATCCGTTCGCCAGGATGCGCTTCCGCTTCCGGGAACCGCTGTTCTACCTGCTGATCATCACGATGCTGGTGCCCTGGCAAGCGCTCATCGTGCCGCAGTTCTTCTTCTTCTATCACCTGGGCTGGTACGGCACCTACCTGCCGCTGATCATCCCGTCATTCGGCGGCAACGCTTTCTTCATCTTCCTCATCCGGCAGTACATGCGCTCTATTCCGAAGGAACTCGACGAGGCCGCGCGGGTCGACGGCATGAGCTACTTCCAGATCTACTGGCGCATCATCCTGCCGCTGTCGGTGCCCGTCCTGACGGTGTGCGCGGTCTTCACATTCATCTGGAACTGGAACAACCTGCTCGGCCCGCTGCTCTACCTGAACAACAACGACCAGTTCACGATCGCCATCGGCCTGGCGAACATGTTCCAGAACAGCGCGAATGGCAAGACGAACCTGCTGTTTGCCGCCAACCTGCTCTCGATGATCCCGCCCGCGATCGTGTTCCTTTCGATCCAGAAGCGGCTCATCGGCGGGATCGCCACTCTCGGGCTCAAGGGATAGCTGGAAGGGATAGGCACAACGATGTCGCAGATCGTACTCGAAGACGTGGCGAAGACCTTTCCAGATGGCACTGTTGCGGTGCGCGACATCAGCCTGGTCATTCCCGACGGCACGCTGATGGTCCTGGTCGGCCCTTCCGGGTGCGGCAAGACCACTGTGCTGCGCATGATCGCCGGGCTGGAACAGGCGACCGGCGGCCGGATCGTGGTCGGTGATCAAGTCGTCAACGAGCTGACGCCGCGCGAGCGCGACGTCGCGATGGTCTTCCAAAACTATGCCCTGTACCCGCACATGAGCGTGTACCAGAACATCGCCCTCAGCCTGAAGATCCGCCACGTATCGCGAGAGGAGATGCACCGGCGGGTGGTCGAGGCGGCCACGATCCTCGGTATCGAGGACCTGCTCAAGCGCCGGCCGAGAGAACTGTCCGGCGGCCAGCGGCAGCGAGTGGCGATGGGCCGCGCGATCGTGCGGCACCCGCAAGCCTTCCTGATGGATGAGCCGCTCTCGAACCTCGACGCCAAGCTCAGGGTCCAGATGCGGTCGGAAATCGCCCGGATCCAGCGCGAGCTCGGCGTGACCACGATCTACGTCACGCACGACCAGACCGAGGCAATGACGCTCGGGCATCAGGTCGCGGTCATCCAAAAGGGCGTGCTCCAGCAAGTGGGTAGCCCGCAGGAGCTGTACCGGCATCCCCGCAATACCTTCGTCGCCGGCTTCATCGGCTCACCGGCCATGAACCTGGTCGAGGCCTGCCTCGTCCGCGACGGCCAGGGCACGGCGGTCCTGATGGGAAAGCACCGTCTCGCGATCCCGGACGAGGTGCTGGCCGCCCGGCCGGCGCTGCAGGGCTACATCGGCCGCGAGGTCGCGCTCGGGACCAGGCCGGAAGACATGGAGGACGCCGAGCTTGCCCTCGGCGCTGGCGCAGGCTCCGGCGCGGCATCCGGCGCGACCATGCATGTCACGGTCACCCATCACGAGGACATGGGCTCGGAGCTGCTCTTGTACTTCGACGTCGAAGCGCCGCCGGTGTTTACGCAGGACATCCGGGTCCTAGCGGCCGAGCAGGGTGAGGACGCGGTGCGATCGCTGGAGGAGCAGGCGAGGAAGCAGCGCGCCAACCTCGTCGCCCGGGTGGGCGCCAGGTCGGACGCTCGCACCGATCAGCAGGCCGCCGTGCACGTCGACATGCGCAACGCCCATTTCTTCGACCTTACGACCGGCGAGGCCATTTCAATTGATGAACCTGCGCACGCTGGTGTGACCACGTCATGACAACCGAAACGGCGCAAGGCATCCTGGATGAGGCACTCGCGGAGCGCGACGGCGTCGTCCGGCTCGAACCTACCTGGGTCGCGCGCGACCTGGTGCCGCCCGGTCGCCGGCTGGGGCTGCCCGACCAGGACTTTGACGTCGGGGCACGCGGCTTCATCTGCGAACGGTGGCTGGGCTCGACGACCAAGACGGACAACGAGATCGACGTGCCCGGCGAGGGCCTGAGCAACCTCGTGCTGGAAGGCGGCGAGCGCCTCAGCCTGCTCGAGGCGGTCCAGGCCAATCCGGTCGCCATCATGGGCGCCGAGTACGCGGCGACACACTCCGGTCTCGGCCGGCTGGCGAAGGTATTCGACTACAACGGCCGGCTCCCGCTCCACCTCCATCAGCGCGAGGAGCACGCCGCACTGGTAGGACGCCATTCGAAGGACGAGGCGTACTACTTTCCCGAGGGCTTCGACCTGGGACCGCACCCAGAGACATTCTTCGGCGTGCACCCCTGGATCAGCGATTCCAAGAGCTACGACGTGCTGCTGCCCTACCTGCAGGACTGGGACAGCGACGGGATCCTGCGCCATTCACGGGCCTACCAGCAGGTCGCCGGCGATGGCTTCCATGTGCCGTCCGGCGTCCTGCACGCGCCGGGCACGGCCGTCACCATCGAGCTGCAGGAGGACTCGGACGTCTTCGCGATGATGCAGGCGCTCAATGCCGGCCGCATCATCTCCAAGGAGCTCCTGTGGAAGGACGTCAGGCCGGAAGATCGTGAGCGGCACGGCGAGCGGTTCATCCTCGAGCTCATCGACTGGGGGCAGAACGCCGATCCCTACTTCTACGAGAACCACCACACGCCGCCCAAGTTCATCGAGTCGAGCAGGCAGCCAGGCGGGGAGGAACACTGGATCTTCTACAACACAGCCAAGTTCAGCGGCAAGAAGCTCGTGGTCCGGCCAGGACAGCGGTATCGATCGAGTGAAGCTGGCGTGTACTCGCTCTTCGTGCTCTCCGGCCAGGGCCGCTACGGCGGCGTCGAGGTGCAGGGCGGCACGCCGGGGCACGACGAGCTTCTGGTCACATACAGGCGGGCAATTAATGGCCTGGACGTACTCAACGACTGTGACGAAGATCTGGTATTGGTCAAGTTCTTCGGCCCCGACATCAACCGCGACTGCCCCTACATCCCGCGCTATGCGTGAGGTCGAATCCCCGATAAATTCTCCAGGTAGCGAACAGGACGAGGATGGAACAGCGATGCCGTTGGGGGATCGTCGGTACGGGCAAGATAGCGGCGATCATGGCCCGCGCGCTGCGCGACTCGGCGACCGGGCAACTCGTGGCGGTCGCCAGCCGGAGCGAGGACCGCGCGCGGCGGTTCGCATCCGATGCGGGAATCGACCGGCATTACGGGAGCTATGAGGCCATGATTGCCGACCCCGAGGTCGAGATCATCTACGTCGCCACCCACCACACCACTCATCACGCCTGCGCGACGGCGGCGGCCGACGCGGGCAAGCACGTCCTGTGCGAGAAGCCCCTGGCCATTAACGCGACTCTCGCCGCCGACATCGTCGCGGCCATAAGCCGGAACGGCGTCTTCCTCATGGAGGCGTTCGCCTACCGCTGTCACCCGCAGACCGAACGGCTCGTGCAGATCCTCCGGGACGGCGACATCGGGCAGGTCCGGATGGTCGACGCCGCGTTCGGTTACGACGCGGGCGCCGCCCCGGGCAACTACCTCCTGGCGCGCGATCTGGGTGGCGGGAGCATCCTCGACGTCGGGTGTTATCCAACCTCCATGGCTCACGTAATCGCCGCGACGGCCTCTGGTGGCGAAACAGCGGACAGCACCGATGTCGCCGGGGCGGGCCACATGGGGTCGTCGACCGGTGTGGATCATTACGCGGCGGCTGTGCTCGGTTACCCCTGCGGCATGATCGCCCGGGTCGCGAGCGCCGTCCAGGTGAACCTGGACAGCACCCTGCGGATCTACGGCACCAAGGGAACCGTGACCGTGCCGTCTCCATGGCTGCCCGGCAGGATCGGGCCGCCGGTGATCGTCGTCAATCGGAACGGCTCGGAGCCGACGAAGATTCCCGTCGAGGCCGGCGCCGACCTGTACGTGCTCGAGGCCGACGCGGTGGGACGCCTCGTGCGGGAGGGGCGCACATCTCACCCGCTGATGAGCTGGGACGAGTCCCTGGCGAACATGGCGACCATCGACCGGTGGCGCGCGGCGATCGGGCTTTCCTACCCCGATGACGAGGACGAATCAACCGCAGGCGGAACGGCCGCTCACGACACGATGACGGCTGGGGGCTCGTGATGGCCACTGTCGCCAACGTCGCGCAGCGGGCCGGAGTCTCGGTGGCAACCGCCGGGCGTGTGCTGTCCGGCACCGGCTACGCCTCGGAGGATGCCCGCCGGGCAGTCCTCGACGCGGCCAGGGAAATCGGTTACGTCCCGAACCAGATCGCCCGCAGCCTCCGCACCCGCCGCACTCTGCTCGCCGGCCTGCTCATCGGCGACGTCGAGAACTCCTTCTACTCGGCAATCGCCAAGTCCGACCGGCCGCAACGTGAGCATCCTGCGCCGTCTTGGCGAGAAGGGCACGACGATCGTCCAGATCGACCGCCGGGTGGAGGGCCTGAGGGCGGACGCGATCCTGCTCGACAACGCGGCCGGGGCGCGCATGGCCGTCTCCCACCTGATCGAGGCAGGCCATTCCCGGATCGGCATCCTCACCGGGCCGCCAGATCTTCTGACGGCCCGTGACCGGCAGGCCGGTTACGAGCAGTCGCTCAGCGAGTACGGCATCCCGATCGCGCGCGAACTCATCAGGGCCGGTTCGTTCCTGCATGACCACGCGATCGAGGCTGCTACCGCGCTCCTCCGGCTGAACCCGCCGCCCACCGCGATCTTCGCGGCCAACAACGTGCTCGCCGAGGGCTGCTTCATGGCCCTCAGCGCCGCCGGGATGAAGGTTCCCAAAGATATGTCCGTGGTCGCCTTCGACGACGTGCCGTGGATGACCATGGTCAACCCGCAGCTCACGGCCGTCCGTCAGCCGGTCGCCGACATGGCCAGGAGCGCCGCCGACGTGCTGCTGCGGCGCCTGCGGGAAGACGGGCAGCGGTCGCCGAGCACAAGCGTGTTCCAGAGCGAGCTCATCGTCCGCGGCTCGGTCGCCCCGGCCAGGAAGAACGTCGGCCCCTAACCCGTCGGCCGCTGCCAGGCTGCGGCTCCTGCCCGGAGATCGGAGAGAACATGATGACGACGGGACATGCTGAGATCGTTCCCAGTGCGGGATGCCGCGACCGAAGGGCCGCTCGATGAAGGCCCCGGCGGTGGAGCCAGGGCACCGAACGCTGGGCACTGACCGGCCGGTACGGCCATTTCGACGAGGATTACTCGGAGTACTATCCGTGCTCGCCCGGCTATCAGGCCGCCGGCGTTGTCGAGGCGGTCGGATCCGCGGTCAGCGACGTCGCCGAAGGCGACCACGTGTTCCTGTCCGGCACGCGATTTCTGCATCCCGATCTCAAGTACCCGGGACCCTGCACTGCGTCGCACTCCGGGATGCTGGTCGCCGCCCGCTCCGAGGTGACACCAGTCGCACCTGAGGTCGACCTGGCGGCCGCCGCGCTTTACCACATGGCGGGTGTCTCCAGGCACGGCGTCCGGCTCGCGAAGGTCCAGCCTGGGGACCTTGTCGCCGTGATCGGGCTCGGGATGATCGGCCAGATGTCCGCGCAGGCGGCCAGGAGGGCGGGCGCGCGCGTTCTCGCGACCGACCTGATTCCGCTCCGGGTCGAGGCGGCGGCGAAGCACTCGGCACACCGCGCCCTCGACGCGAACGCCGAGCGCCTGGAAGACGCAGTGCGCGCCGAGGCGCCCGAGGGAGCGGATGTTGTCATCGACACGACCGCCGACCACCGGATCGTGGACCGCTGCCTGGGACTGATCCGTCGTGAGGGCCGGATCCTCCTGCAGGGCTACTACCCCGACCCGATCTGCTTTGACTTCCACCCGACCCACATCATGCGGCCGACGGTCGTCTTCCCGTGCGGCTGGGACGACGAGTACAACGACAAGCTGGCCGCCGATCTGGCCAGCGGAAGCCTGGCCATCGGCCCGCTGATCACGCACCGCATCCCGTTCGAGAACGCCCAGTCGGCGTACCAGATCGTGCTTGAGCACCCCGAGCAGTCGCTCGGAATGGTGCTCAGCTGGAACCACGCCTAACCCAGAAAGGATCGGATATATGGAGCGCGGAGTCTACTTCGACGCCTGGTTCCCTCGTCAGCACTGCTATCACCCCAGCCTGCCGCCCCGCAGGCTGAAGATGATCGAAGATCTCGAGTCCTACCGGGCAACCGCGCTGGTCTGGTCGGCGCTCGGCGGCGGGTCCATCTCGCTGCCCTATCTCGAGCAGGAGGCGTTCCAGAAGATCGATCCCCGCTTCCGCATGTACGGGTTCATCAATGACGCGGAGTTCATCAAGCACTGCCAGGACCGGGGCATCAAGGTCTTCGGTATCGTCTTCGAGGTCCAGGGCTGGGAGTTCCCGGCCGAGCTGAACGAGGCGGAGGACGAGATCCTGGCGCTGAACGAGTTGCGCGGCGAGGGCAAGAAGGCATGGCTCGGCCTGCGCGAGTTCACCCAGAACCGTTACCCGAAGCTCTGGCGCCCGTTCGAGGATTATTTCCCGGGCGGGCTGGTAAACAGCGACGGCGAGCAGGTCACCGACCTGCTCGAGGAGTGCGTCTCGCGGGACATCTTCGGCGCGCCGTGTCACTCAACCTGGGTCGAGTGCCCCGACCGCGAGCACTACGCCTACCTGATGGACCGCAACAACCCGGTCTGGCGCGAGTACCTCAAGGCCATCATCCGGATCCAGATCGACGCGGGTGTCGCGGGCGTCCAGCTTGACGAAGCTGACCTGCCCATCTTCGCGACCGGCTCCGGCGGCTGCTTCTGCAAGGACTGCATGAAGCTGTTCCAGGCGTATCTGGCGCGGCTCCCCGCCGAGGACCTGCCCAAGGAGCTCCAGGGCGAGGATCTGGGGTCGTTCCATTACGGCCGCTGGCTGCTGGAGCGAGGCTACGACTTCAAGGCCAACCGCGAGAGCACCCCGCTGTACTGGGATTACATCCGGTTCCAGCGGGAGACGATCGTCGGGTACTTCGGCGAGCTCGCGGACTACATCAAGTCCTACGGCGCCGAGCAGGGCCGCGACGTCCTTGTCTCGGGGAACTTCTACTACCTGTCGCCGCACTACTACCCCTTCGAGCCGAAGACCGACGTCCTCATCACCGAGATGGACAGAACCAGCTACCGGCAGCCGTCATGGTGCCGGTACTCGGCTGGCTTCGCGAGCGGCAAGCCCGTGATCGTCGTGGAGAACCCGTACGGTGGCGTGCCGCCCGAACTGCTGCCCAAGCTGAAGGCGGGCAAGGGCTACGACCTATTCCGCATGATGCAATACGAGGCGTCCGCGCTCGGCATCAACATGAGCGTCCCGTACGGGGCGTGGATGGGCAGCGTCATCGAGGACTCGTTCTGGGCGCCGCATGACCTGGTCGTCGAGATCCAGGACTTCATTGCGGATCACGAGCAGGACCTGTATTCCACGGTGACCTACTCGGAGACGGCGGTCGCCTTCAGCGTCCGGAGCGCCTTCGACTACCTGGAGGAACACGGGCCGGGGCAGCGGTTCCCGTTCTGGGCCGTGTGTGACGGGCTGATCACGGACAAGCAGCCGTTCGACGTCGTTATGCTGCCGGAAGGCAAGCTGCGGCAGGACACGATGACGCCGGGAGCCCTCAGTCAGTACCGGACCCTGATCCTGCCCGAATGCAGCTTCCTCACCTCGGCTCAGGCGGACGCGGTGACCGGGTTCCTGAACCGCGGCGGGCACGTGCTGGCGACCGGCGACCTAGGCCTGAATCTGCCCGACGACGTCCGACGTGACCTGCTCGCCCACCCGCTGATGTTCCGGGCGACGCAAATACGGCCGGACGACCTCGCCGGAGGACCGCAGATCATCTGCGACAGCGACGCGGATATGGCGATCCACATTCACAAGATCGGAGACAAGCAAGCGGCGATCCATATGATCCGATACGACTACGACGAGGACCGCGACGAGGTTCCGGTGATCCCGAAGATGACGCTGGACGTGCGGCTGGCCCGGCCGTTCCGGATGGCGAAAACCTTCAGCCCCGTCGGCGAAGTGGGCGTGCACATGGGCGTTCGCCGGGACATCAGGGAGATGCACAGCATCGAGCTGACCAACGTGCCGCTCTATAGCGTGATCATGTTGCAGGGGTAATGGCAGCGTCCCCGAGGGAGGAATCCATGGCCGGTTTCAAGGTCGGCGTGCAATTCGAGCCGCAGCACTGCACGGTCGGCGAGCTGCGCGACGCCTGGCGGCGGGCCGAGGACCTCGGCGTCGACTCGGTCTGGACCTGGGACCACTTCTTCCCGTTGTCCGGCGACCCGGACGGCAGGCACTACGAAGGGTGGTCCCTGCTCGCCGCGATGGCGTGCGACACGGTGCGTCCGAGGATCGGCGTGCTGGTGAGCTGCAATTCCTATCGCTCGCCCGACCTGGTCGCGGACATGGCCAGGACGATCGATCATGTTAGCGGCGGCCGGGTGGTCCTCGGCTACGGCGCGGGCTGGTCTGAGCGCGACTACGCCGAGTACGGCTTCGACTTCGGCAGCGTCCAGTCCAGGGCAGGCGCGCTGGAACAAGGCGTTCGCCGGATCAAGGCAAGGCTCGCCAGGCTCAACCCGCCGCCGCTCGGGCCGCTGCCGCTGATGATCGGCGGCGAAGGGGAGCGAGTGACCCTGCGCGTCGCGGCTGAGCACGCGGACATGTGGACGGGGTTCGGGCCGGTGGCGACGTTCGCGCACAAGTCCCGCGTGCTTGACCAGTGGTGCGACAAGATCGGCCGTGACCCGTTGGCCATCGAGCGCAGCGTTCTCCTCAACGAGCCATCAGACCTCGATCACGTCGACGAGTTCGCGGCGGCGGGAGCGCTGGAGCTTATCGTTCCCGCCCAGGCGCCGTTCGACCTCGAAGCCGTCAAAGCCGTCCTGCACATTGCCAGGAGGAGCAGCTGACATGGCCGATTACGAGCCGCTTGACCTGGGGGAGTCGTGCAACGCTGGATTGGACTCGCTCGGCGGCGGCCGGCGGCCGCCAATCGGCGACCAGATGTTCCACGGGCTGCCGTTCCGGATCGGTGACCCGGCCAGACCCGAGGCCGCGTGCTTCGTCCGCGTCATGCCTGGCGAATCTGTCAGCATTCCCGTTGACCGCATCGCGGACCGGGTCATCGTGGCGCACTGGCGTGCCGAAGCTGGCGATGGCAATCACCTGGCTCCGGGTCGCGTGGTGGCCGAGTACCGGTTCAGCCTCGCCGGCGCTGACGCGGCCGCTATCGCGGCTCCGGTCCGCGAACGGCTCGAGATCGCTGCGCGACCGGGCGAGGTCTGGGATGCCAGCGGGCCGTTTCTGGCCACCTCAACTACTCAGCTCGGGCTGCCGAGCCGGTACGAGGGCCGGTGGGACGAACTCGGGTTGCGCCAGACCGAGGTCGTCACTAACACACTCGCCGACTACTACTTGTGGGCCTGGGAGAACCCGCACCCACGCTCGGCTATCGACAAGATCGAGCTCGAGGCCGTAGGAGTGCCGGTGACGGTCGCAGCGATCACGATCGCCAACGCAGGGGAGCATCCCTTCCGGCGCGAGGCCGCCAGGACGCTGCGGTTCACGGCGCTGGGCCCGGACGGTCCGCAGCCGCTCCGCGAGCCGGCCGTCGAGGTGGATCGTGGCGTTGCTGGCTACGCGTTCCGCCTGCCGGACTCCGACGCCACCGCGGGCCTGTTGAACGACCCGATGAAGGGCTGGGGAGAGGGCGCTGACGCCGACAGCGCGCACGCCTACGCGCGGGTCTCGGCGATCGGATCGGCGACGGTCGTGCTGAAGGACGGCGAGCGCGAGGTCGGCCGTTTCCGCTGGCAGGATCTCACCCACGACAAGCCCGTCGAGCAGGCCGGCCTGCGCGTCGAGGTCGCGGAACAGGGCCGGAACTGGGTCCACGTGACGGTCCTGGACGATGACACCGGCCGGCCGGTGCCGTGCCGTGTCGCGTTCCGCTCGGCGGCAGGCGTTCCGTATCAGCCGCACGGTCACCACTCGCACGTGAACTCCGACCTGGGGACCTGGCACATCGACGTCGGCGGAGACGTCCGGCTCGGGAGGCTTAGTTACGCCTATATCGACGGAACCTGTCAGGGCTGGCTGCCGACCGGTGACGTGATCGCCGATGTCGCGCGCGGCTTCGAATACGAGCCGCTTCGCGAGCGGGTCCGGATAGCAGCCGGGCAGCGCGAGCTTACGCTGCGGATCCGGCGGTGGACATCGATGAACGAGCGAGGCTGGTACTCAGGGGACTCGCACGTGCATTTCCTGTCAGCCCAGGGATCGCTGACCGAGCAGCAGGGCGAAGACCTGAACGTGGTGAACCTGCTGCAGAGCCAGTGGGGCAGCCTGTTCCCCTCCACCGAGGAGTTCACCGGCGGTCCGGTGGCCACCGCCGACGGCCGTCACGTTACCTGGGTGAGCCAGGAGAACCGCCAGCCGTTCTTCGGCCACCTCATCCTGTGGGGCCTGCAGCGCCCGGTGATGCCTTGGTGTACCGACGGGCCGATCGAGGCCGAGCTCGGCGGATGGCTGGAGACCACGATCAGCGACTGGGCCGACCGCTGTCACGAGCAGCAAGGCACCGTCGTCATCCCGCACTTCCCGCTGCCCAACGGCGAGCCAGCCGTGCTGATCGCGACCGGGCGGGCCGACGCCATCGAGATGATCGTCCAGCGGCGCTCGTTCCACGAGGAGTACTACCGCTACCTCAACTGCGGGTACCGACTGCCGCTGGTTGGCGGTACCGACAAGATGAGCGCCGACGTGCCGGTCGGCATTTACCGGACCTACGCAAGACTCGGCGACGAACCCTTCAGCTACGACGCCTGGACGCGCGCGGTGCGCGCGGGCCGCACGTTCCTGAGCGGCGGCCCGATGGTCGACCTGCGCGTCGAGGGCCACGAGATCGGCGATTGCGTCCGGCTGTCCGGGCCCGGCACCGTGCACGTCTCGGCCCGCGCCGAGGGAATCTTCCCGATCGGGACGCTTGAGCTGGTCCAGAACGGCCGGGTCGTCGCGTCGACCGAGGACTCGAACGGCGTCCGCCGGCTAGACCTCGAGACCGACGTGCGGGTCGACGGCAACTGCTGGCTGGCGGCCCGCTGCGGCGGCCCGCACTACTTCGACTCGCCTGGCCACCACGACGCCTGGGCGCGCCGCGTGTTCGCCCACACCTCGCCGGTCTACGTGGCGTGCGGGGATGGCGAATGGTCGCAGTTCGACGCAGATCACGCCCAGGCGATGCTGGCCATGATCGAAGGCGGCCTGCAGCGTGTCAGTCAGGTCGCGGTCAGATACCCGGAGGACCGCATCTCGCATCATCACGGCGAGCCAGACCATAGTGTCTTTCTGCAGCGGCCATTCAGGGAGGCGCTCGAGCGCGTGCGGGAACGCCTAGCCGCCCATGGGTTCCCTGCGGCTCAAGACACCAGGCCATGAAGATCGGCATCTGCTCAGCGAACTCGGGACCGTATGCCACCCGCCCGATGCTGGACTCGCTCGCCGATCTTGCCGAGGAAGCCGGTGTCGAGTCGGTGTGGGTGTCCGAACACCCGGTACTCGCCGACCCACAGGAGCCGCCATCGCCAATGGATCCCGGTGACCCGATCCTGGACCCGGTGACAACGCTCGCGTTCCTCGCCGGACGCACCCGTTCGGTCCGGCTGGGCACAGGCGTGATCGTGCTGCCGTTCCGCAACCCGCTCATATTCGCCAAGGAACTCGCCACGGTTGACGTGCTGTCCGGCGGTCGGCTGATCTTCGGCATTGGCGTCGGTTACGTGCAGCGGGAGTTCGAGGCGCTGGGCGTGCCATACGCCGGGCGCGGCGCCCGAACCGAGGAATACTTGGCGGCGATCCGAGCGGTCTGGACGGAGCCGCACCCGAGCTACCAGGGCGACCTGATCTCCTTCAAGGGCGTTCAGGCGAACCCGCGTCCGGTGCAGAAGCCGCACCCGCCGGTCGTCATCGGCGGCTACGCGCGCCCCGTCATCCGCCGGGCCGTCCGGGACGCCGACGGATGGTACGGATGGGGGCTCGGCCTCGCAGGCGCCGCCCGGTACATCGCCGCGCTCGAGTCGGCCCACGACGAGGTGACAAGGCGCGATGACCTCGGCCCGCTGGAGATCACGATCACGCCGCCAGACGAGGTCGACGCGGCAGCCGCGGCGCGCTACGCCGACCTCGGCGTGCACCGGCTCAATCTCGCGCTCCCCTGGCATGTGCGCGAGGACAGGCTGGCCTCCTACTTCGAGCGCGCGGTCGCACCGCTCGTTGCCTCCTTCAAGGAATGACCGGATGAGGAGGATGGCCTCGATGCGTTGGTACCAGCAGGTCCAGTTCATCTCCGCAGTCCCGATGTCGCAGCAGGCCGCGGCCGACATCGGAACCACGGTCAATGGCATGTGGGCCAGCCCCGAGGGCCGCTCGGCCGAGGCGGTCGCGACGCTGCACTCCAGGGACCAGCGCGTCCTGTTCTCCGTTCCGATGATCGCGCTCACACCGGGCGTCTACCACAGCGACGCCGACCGGCACCTTCTCCATGAGGTGTGCCGGGACATCGACGGCAACCAGGCCCTCGTTTCCTGGTACTACTGGGAGGCTGAACCTGTCTATTCGACCTGCATCTACAGCCCGGTGTTCAGGCGCTACCTGCTCGATCGCTGCCAGGATGGCATCGACCGAGGGATGGACGTCGTAAACCTTGACGAGATCAACACGAGCATCGGCCTGATGAACCGCAAAGCCGGCGGATCCGGGTTCTGCCCATCCTGCCTGGCGCGTTTCCGCAGCCATCTGCAAGAGGCCGCCGATCCGGCGTCTCGCCCAGCGGACGCCGATGACGCGACGGACGCGGACCTGCTGACCCAAGACGATGAAGCGCTGCGGCTGTTGCTCAAGCACGATGACGACCTGTACGCGCGCTACCGCCGGTTCCACGAAACCCAGGCATTCGGCGAAGTCGTGCGGTTCATCGCTGAGCTGCGCGAGTATGCCGCGTGCCACGCACCCGACTTTGCTATCACCGCGAACTTGGCCTACCTAGGCAACAACGTCAGCACGCACGGCGCCCTCTGGGGACCGATGTGGGGCGAGCACGTCGACTTCGTGATGTTCGAGAACACGTACCGAGTGCCAGAGACCGGTCCGCACTTGCTGCTGCCGAGGGGCAAGTTCACGGCCTGGTACCGGTTGGCGTCTGGCTTCACAAGCCGTGCCCCGGCCTGGATCTGCCCCAGCATCATGGTGCCGAGACAGCTAGCTGGGCAGGCCAGGACGGGCTATTACCTGCAAATGTTCCTGGAGGCCTACGCCAACGGCGGCCGGTGGGGCTACAACTGGTGGCCCGGCGTCGCTGACCAGAGCCGCTACGACGCCACCGTCCCGGCTCGGCTGAAGGACTGCATCACGTTCATCACGGCGAACAGGGAGTTCTTCGAGGACGCGGACACCGGCAACGACATCGCCATCCTGTACCTGGACGGCTCGATCAGCCAGCGGGTGGCTGGGCACCAGAAGTACCTCGCGCTCGCCCAGGCACTGGCGGAAGGCGGATACCAGTACGACGTGATCTACGTCGGCGACGGCACCTTCAACCCCAGGCAACTGGATCGTGACCAGCTCACGCGCTACAAGGTTCTGCTGATCCCTGAGGCCAGCGATATGAGAGACGGGGAAGCCGATGCCCTGGTTAGCTACATCCGGGACGTCGGCGGCCAGGTCGTCATCTACGCCGAAGCCGCCGTCGATGCCGCAGCCGCAGTAGGCCGCCGGGAAGACGAGAGGCCACTCCTGCGCTTCTGGACGGACTACTCCGACGTCGACCGGCAGCGGATTCTCGCGACCGTCGACGCGCTCGATTGCGCACGCGTGACATGCTCCGACCCGATAGTCAACGTCATCAGGCGGGCCAATGGCGATGCACTGATTCTGCACCTGGTCAACTACAACTACGACGCCGCAACGGACGAGGTTCAGGGCGTTAGCGGGCTCACCGTCCGCCTGCCCTGGCCGGCCGAACGTGCCCCAACCTGCACTCTGCTGCGTCTGGGACGCGAGGACCGCCTCGAGTGCGCGACCCAGGACGGCCAGCTCCTCGTGCAGGTCGCGGAACTGGACAACTACGGCTTGCTGCTCGTGCGATAGACGAACTCCACGATCATGCGAGCGAGGGCCCGCCGCGGGAGGGGGCCCGCCGCGGGAGGGGGCCCGCCGCGGGAGAGGGCCCGCCGCGGGAGCTTCCGTGTGAGTGGGCCGGCTTGTCATTTGACTTTTCCACACGCAGCGATTGGCCAGACGGCGACGATTTCGCTGGCAGCGTGATCCATTGGCCGGCGAACCGCCACCGCTAGCCGCAGATGCCAGACCGGGGGATGGGCACCGGCCCGGGCAGCGGTGGGTTGACTACCTTGTAGCTCGTATAGAGGTTCTGGT
>WNFN01023749.1_pt1 | contig 17141 bp, 13 predicted proteins | sample 5400161 | NCBI WGS metagenome assembly WNFN01 (sample SAMN13153353, study PRJNA577476) | soil metagenome | isolation source: 80 cm saprolite on Douglas fir-dominated hillslope | place: USA:California | collected 2013-09-17
GCCAGCGCGCCTTCGGCATAGATCGGGTCTTTGACGGTGCGGATGACATCGTCATTATAGACTTCGGCCGTCGCGATGTTCTCGCCGAGCGTCTTGCCGGTAACCGTCATCACGTCGAGATGCAGATGCTGCTTGATCCGGCTCATCAGCCCGGGCAAGCCGCCGGCATAGAAGAAATCTTCCATCAGATATTTGTCGCCGCTGGGCCGGACATTGGCGATCACGGGAACCTTGCGGCTGGCAATTTCAAAATCGTCGAGCCCGATATCCTGCCCGGCGCGGCGGGCCTGCGCGATCAGGTGAATGATCGCATTGGTCGAGCAGCCCATCGCCATCGCCACCGTGATGGCATTTTCAAAAGCCTTGCGGGATTGAATCTTCTTCGGCGTCAGATCTTCCCACACCATCTCGACGATGCGGCGGCCACTTTCCGAACTCATCCGGATGTGGCCGGCGTCGGCGGCCGGAATCGACGACGCCCCCGGCAAGGTCATGCCGATCGATTCGGCGATCGCCGTCATGGTCGAGGCGGTGCCCATGGTCATGCAGGTGCCGTAGCTGCGCGCGATGCCGGCCTCGACATCGACCCAGTCCTTGTCGGAGATTTTTCCGGCACGGCGCTCGTCCCAGTATTTCCAGGCGTCGGAGCCCGAGCCCAGCGTCTTGCCCTTCCAGTTGCCGCGCAGCATCGGCCCGGCGGGCAAATAGATCGCCGGGATATTCATGCTAGTGGCGCCGAGCAGCAACGCCGGCGTGGTCTTGTCGCAGCCGCCCATCAGCACCACGCCATCGACGGGGTGGCCGCGCAGCAGTTCCTCGGCGTCCATCGCCAGCAGATTGCGGTAGAGCATGGTGGTCGGCTTCAGGAAGGATTCCGACAGCGACAGCGCCGGCAATTCCATCGGAAAGCCGCCGGCCATCAGGATGCCGCGCTTGACGTCATCGACCCGCGATTTGAAATGCATATGACAGGGCTGCGCGTCCGACCAGGTGTTGAGGATCGCGATCACCGGACGGCCCTTCCATTCCTCCGGCGCGTAACCCATCTGCATGGCGCGCGAGCGATGGCCAAAGGCGCGCAGATCGTCGGGCGCAAACCAGCGCGCGCTGCGAAGCTGGTCGGGACTCTTTTTCCTGTCGGTCATGTCGGCACCACTTCGTAGGATGGGTTGAGCGAAGCGATACCCATCGCTGTTCTTGATGTTGTGATGGGTTTCGCCAAGCGCTCAACCCATCCTACGGACTTGGCAATCATGATTGTGTGCCCCATTTTTGCACGGTGTTGCGCTCGATGGTACGGAAGATCAGGTTCTCGACGACGAGGCCGATCACGATTACGGTCAGCAGCCCGGCGAACACGGCCGGAATATCCAACAGGTTGCGGTTCTCGAAGATGAACCAGCCGAGCCCGCCCTGCCCCGACGACACGCCGAACACCGGTTCCGCGGCGATCAGGGTGCGCCACGCAAACGCCCAGCCGATCTTCAATCCGGTCAGGATCGACCCGAACGCCGCCGGTATCAGGATTCGCGCGACGTAAGGCAATCCGCGCAGGCCGTAAGGCTTGCGCGAGCGCCTGCGGCGCTGACGCCATCAGGCCGAGCAACGCAACTGCGCCCGCGCAGGCGCTGCGGATTTTCCGGTTCATCAAACATCCTCCACCGCCGCCACGATCTGGTTGACCGGACCGCGGCAGTGCACTAATACATTAGTGCATCTCAGGTCAAGACGGTGCTTTAGGGAAATTCGACCTGCCATCGAGGCTTGCCATCCGAATGAGTTCCTCGCCGGCCCTTTTACGCCGTTCGCCGGCCCGATCCGCTCGCACGCTCGACCGCGACCGGCAGGCGGCGCCGCAGGTCTTCGAGCAGTTGCGCAAGCTGATTACCTCGCTGGCGCTGCCACCGGGATCGCCCTTGTCGCGCAACGCGTTGGCCGGGCAGTTCGGCGTCAGCTCGACGCCGATCCGCGATGCGTTGATGCGGCTTGAGGAAGAGGGACTGGTCGAAGTGTTTCCGCAATATGCCACCGTCGTCAGCCGGATCGACATCGGTCTTGCGCAGCAGGCGCATTTCCTGCGTCAGGCGCTGGAGCTGGAAATCGTCAAGGGCCTGGCGCTCGAGCACCCCGAGTCGCTGGTTGGCCGGTTGAACAGCACCATCGCGCTGCAGCAGAAATTCGCCAAGGCCGGGGATTTCGAGAAATTCATGGCTGCCGACAACGACTTCCATCGTGAGCTCTACGCCGCGACCGGCAATCAGGCGCTTTGGGATCTGGTGCGCAGCCGCAGCGGTCATATCGACCGGCTGCGCCGGCTGCACCTGCCCTCGCCAGGCAAGGCACAGGACATCGTGCGCCATCACAGGCTGATCGTGAAAGCAATCAGCGCGAACCAACAGGATGATGCGCAACGCCACCTTCGAAAACATCTATCGGGAACGCTTGGGTATCTTGCCGAAATTCGCGCGCGGTTTCCCGAATATCTGAGCGAGTGACGGACCGGAAAACCGGGCTCGTCCGCCAGCGATCAACCCAAAATTTCTTACGAGCCGTCAACTTCAGGAAGCCAGCGAAGTCGCCGCGAGCGCTTCTCTCAGCCGGTGAGCGAGTTCGGCCTTGCGATAGGGCTTGGTCAGAACGATCGATTTCATTGGCGCGCGTCTCTGATCGACCAGGGCTTCCAATGCGTAGCCGGAGGTAAAGACGGTCGGCAGGCCCGGGCGCATTTGCTGTGCAAGCTCCGCGACTTCCCAGCCACTCATGCCTCCGGGCATGACGATATCCGTGAACAGCATATCAATCTCGGGATTGGTGCGGAGTTTCATCACCGCTTCCCTGCCGTCGACGGCAAGAACAACCTTGTACCCGAGGCTTTCGACTTTCAGGACCACAGAAGAGCGAACGAACGGATCGTCTTCCACGACCAATATCGTTTCGTTGCCTCTCGGAAGGGCCTCCTCGTCGGCAGCCGGCTGCGAAGAAGAACGTGAAGCGTTCGGCGTGACGTTGGGCAAATAGATTCGTACAGTCGTGCCAAGCCCGGGCTCGCTGTATATCGAAACATGACCGTTCGATTGCTTCACAAAGCCGTAAACCATGCTCAAGCCGAGTCCGCTGCCTTTACCGACTTCCTTCGTGGTGAAGAAAGGCTCAAAGGCCCGCGCGGCCACGTCGGGCGTCATGCCCTCGCCGTTGTCGGTAACGGCGATCATGGCGTATTCACCGGATTCGATGTCAGGGTGGACGCCCTGATCGTCATCGTCGAGCGATGCGATGCCGGTACTGATCGTCAGACGCCCTCCGGCGGCCATTGCGTCCTGGGCATTGAGCGCCAGATTCAAAACAGCGGACTCAAGTTGGCTGGAATCAGCGAATGCAAAAATCGCATCGATATTGAAAGCGGTTGTGACTTCGATGTTCTCGCGCAATGTCCGCTTCAGGAGTTTGCACGTGGAAGCGATAAGTTCGTGACAATCGATCGCTCGCGGCCGGAGCAGCTGCCGGCGGCTAAACGCCAGCAACCTTCGCGCTAATTCCGCGCCGCGTTCCCCAGCCTGGCAAATGTCGTCGGCAAGCTGTCGCAAATCGAGCCGGGATTTCAGCTGTTCGCTCAGATGCTCGGCGTTGCCAACGATGACGGTGAGAAGATTGTTGAAGTCATGAGCGATGCCGCCCGACAGTTGTCCCACCATCTCCATTTTCTGCGCTTGTTGAAGCTGCCGCTCGGTCAGCTTGCGCTCGGTCAGATCATGAATGATCCCGACGAAGATCGACTCGCCATCCTGCTTGGCTTCGCCGACCGACAGATCCATCGGGAAGGTCGATCCATCCTTGCGGCGGCCGACGACTTCCCGGCCGATACCGATAATCTTGCGTTCGCCGCTCTGCAGGAAATTCCTGAGATAGTCATCATGATGCAAACTATATGTTCGCGGCATCAGCAGCTTGACATTCTCCTGAAAGACTTCGTCGGCGCGATAGCCAAACAGCCTTTCGCAGGCGGGATTGAATAACAGGATTCGGCCGCGAGAGTCGATCAGGATGAATCCGTCTACTGCCGTTTCAACCACAGCCGTCAAGCGCGCCATGCTTTCACGCAAGGCGCGCTGCGTTTCCTGGAATTGCGCGAGCATCCGCTCGGCACCCCGACCTTTCATTTCCTCTTCCTCGAGCGCGGCTCGGACTCGACGAAGCTCGAAAGGCGAAGTGATGGTGAGAAGCTCCGGCAGCAAGGGCCAGAGCATTCCGGCGGTGAAGACAGACGCCATCGCAGTAGCTGCTTTGACGAGTCCTTCGATGCCATATATCGGCACCCATAGCGTATAGATCGACAGGATATGCGTGAAACCGCAGGCCAAAATAAAGACGCCAAATGCCCAATAGACCCATCCGAACTTGAGGTCGCGGCGCTTCGATACAAAAATCGCAAGTGCAATTGGAATCGAGAAATAGGCCGTCGCGATCAGCGCATCGGACGCGACATGGAGCCAGATCAGTTCGGGCTCCCACAGCAGACAAATTCCGTGGGGAGAGAACATCGACGAGTCTAACAGGCGCGCAAAGAAAGCCCACATGGGAGTTCCAACCTTGCTGGGTTCTCAAAACCCGCGTCACGTATTTTTACGCAAACCGTCCCGGGTGCATTTTCGAGATCGGCAACGACCGTTAGTTGGAAAGGCGGAAGCACATCTGTCGCTCCGTCACTGATTCTGTCGGAGACGGCGGGATCATCGCATTGTTTGGGGAAGCGGCAAGAACCGGCCAAAAGAGATAATCCCCGTCATATGCACGGCCGAGTGGAGACAGATTGCAACAATGCATCGCGTGGCCGATTCGCGCGAAGCGTTCAGGAAGCCAAAATAGGTTTGATCGGGTCCAACCCGGTCCGGGCTTGGCCGTCCGACGCGGGCTTAATTTCCTCTTGGGCGATGAGACCGCGAACGTATCAGACGTCGTTTTTCGTCGGTCGCTTCCGCGATGCGCCTCCGAAACAGGTTCACGTTTGGTCGTGGAGGACTTTTGCCACGGGGCGCCTCCCGATCCACAGGCGGGCGTTTGTGGTCCTGATCTGCTTGGCCATTCTCGCGCTGAGCGGCTGGCGAGAATGGTCCACCCGGGAAGCTGAACTAAGAAATGCGGAAGTGGACTCGCGGAGTCGCTCACGCAACACGCGGACGACACTTTGGCGGCGAGGAATTTGTCTTGCTGTTGCCGGATGCCGACGCTGCGGGATGCCAGGTGCCATGTCAGTCGCTGATCGCCGCCGCGGATCGAGCGCTCTATTCCGCCAAGGAAAACGGCCGCGACCGGCTGGTACTGTCGGGGCGGATCATGGATTGGGCTCGGGGCAAGACCACTTGAGCAAGACCGCTTGGGTAAGACCGGGTGTCATCTTCCTGACAAAACCATCCGCGTCAGACCAGATCACGACAGCCTTCGAGGGCGCGACGACTGCGACAGCTCAAATGGAAGTTGAAATCAAGCCGAGCAATATCCTGTTGAGAGCGATCGCATTCAGGGCACTCGAACACCCGCAAGTCATGTGCGCGGATCAGCGCGATCCGCGCAAACATCGAGGACGACGCTAAGCGTGCCCCAGGTTTTCCACAGATAATTCCAGCCAATTTTAATTTGGCAAGCGTCAGCAGTGGTCAATATTGAACAGCCGCAACAGCCCGCGCCATGTATTGGACCATCGTCGCAAATGATGAGATCGCAATTGGTGCGGAATTACCTGTTCATTTTCGATCGCAACGATGGCAGGGACCGCGAGGAAACCGGTCAAATCGAGTTATCCGATGACCACGAGGCATTTGCCTTTGGCGAACAGGTGATCCGGGAGATGCTGCAGGGCAGCAGCCGGCAATATGAGGGCTGCGCCATGGAGGTTCAGGAGGGCGAGCGCATCGTCGGTCGCATCCCCTTTGGAGAATTATCAGCAGCCTCTCTCACCTTGGCTACTCGGCGCTGCCATATGGCAGCGAGGATCGGCGGCAGTGCGAAATTGCCGCGGCATGATTTGGACGTTGCTCTCTTCGAAATGGCGGGACCTGGATGCCCGTTCGAGGTCACTTACCCAAGGAGGCGACCGTGAAGCCGACAGCAGCCGTTTTTCAACCCGAGCTCATCGAATTGATGAGGGCAGTTCTTGACGCTGCCATGGCAATGCTTCCCGAAGCGAAGCGTACGTCCGCGATGAAAGCTGAAATCGCGTCGCTAATTCTCGCATCTGCCGCCAAAGGCGAGCGAGACCCGATCGCGCTGAAAAACTCGGCGCTGCTGGCCGTCGTGCAATGCACGCATTACTCGCACGATATTTCTCCGGAGCGCCGGGCCGTCTGAGCGCGCGGGAGTCGAGCGCGGCACAACGACGGCGCCAGATGCCAATTCGTGTCGCGACATCCGCAAGCTTCCGGCGAATCAAATTCATCGACGCGCCGTGCGGATGGGTGTCTGCCCGCAACGGTGCACAGGGACGCACTTCCCAGACATCGTTTTGACAAATTTAGCTGAACGCCCGCGCCTAAGTGCTTGCGTGCGAATCCAAATTCAGCGAAACGTTGCGACCTGTCGCTGACGTGAGTCCAGATTCGGAGCGGGGATAATGGGCCGTGGCGAGAATCCTGATTGTGGACGATGACAGCGCCGTGCGGGCGACCATCCGGCTGCTGCTGGAACGGGCCGGTCACAGCGTTGTCGTCGCCGACGACGGGCGCAAGGGCCTGGCGGTATTCGAGGCCGGAGATTTCGATCTGCTGTTTCTCGATATCTTCATGCCGGGCATGGACGGGCTGGAAACCATGCGGCTGGTCCATCAACAGCAACCGCTGATCCCGATTATCGTGATCTCCGGCAATCCCATGACGTCGGAGTCCGGTTCCGGTCCGGATTTCCTGACCATGGCAAGCAGGCTTGGCGCGGTCTCCAGCCTGCAAAAACCTTTCAGGCCCGCTGCTCTGCTGGCGGCCGTTGCGGGTTGTCTTGAAGCCGCAAAGCGCCCATCCTTGTTATCCACGACAGCCGGTGACGCTGCTCCCGGCCCATGATGCCAAACAGCGTGCCAGGGGTCCGGAGATGGCGCGAAAGCGAACATGACGCTTACAACCAGACTAGCCGTCGCGATGATTGCGCTGGTTGCGATCGCGGTGTCCGCTGTCGGATGGCTAAGCTATCGCAACCTGGAGCAGATGATTCCGCCGCGTGTCCTCGATCGCATCGAGACGCATTCGCGGCTGGTCGCCACCGATCTTCAGTCCCACGTGCGCAACGCGCCGGCCGACATTGCCAGCTTTCGATATGCGGCTGCATTGAATGGGTTGATCCGCGGGCATCTGGCGGGCGGCATTGATCCCATCGACGGCGTCTCCGAGAAGACATGGCATCAGCGGATCGCAGAACGGCTGTCGGCTGAACTCGACGCCAAGCCCGCCTATGCGCAATTCCGTATCCTCGGAATCGAAAATGACGGGCGCGAGATCGTCCGGGTCGATCGCTCGGGACCGAACGGAGCGGTTCGGATCGTGCCCGAAGCGGAGTTGCAGCGAAAGGGCGACCAAGTTTACTTCAAGAACACCATCAAGTTGCGCGCGGGCGAAATCTACGTCTCGGCACTCGATCTAAATCAAGAGAACGGCGTCGTCGAAGCACCGCACATGCCGACATTGCGGGTCGCGACGCCGGTTTTTGCGCCCAACGGCAACCCGTTCGGCATCATCATTGTCAATGTCGACATGCGGCCGGCCTTCGACCGCGTCCGGTCATCGGTGCGGCAAGGCGGAAAGATCTACGTCGTCAATAAACGAGGCGACTATCTCGTTCACCCCGACGCCGCGCGCGAATTCGGCTCCGAGCTGGGTGCGCCGGCCGACTGGACGGCTGACTTCCCATACCTGGCGTCGTCGCGTGGAGCAGCGCAAGGTGTAGCGCAAACCGCACCGGATCAGGCCGGACAACCGGGCGGAATAGCAGCGTTCGCTCCCACCATTCTGGCCAACAGTGAATGGGTCGCCGTCATCGAAACCGTTCCGAATGCCGTCATCCTGGCGCCGGCGGCGGCCATCCGGAATACCTCGCTGCTGGTCGGGCTGATCGCGATGTTGTGCGCGGCTGCACTGGCTTTGCTGGTTGCGAGATCGCTGACGCGCCCGATCGTTCAACTAACCGCCGCGGTTGAAGGAATTGGCAGCAATGCACGCGCCAAAATTCCCATCGGGGCTGGCGGCGAGACCGGAGTTCTGGCACGGGCGTTTGCGCGCGTGATCGGTGAAGCGAATGCCAAGACCGCCGCGCTCGAACGCGAGGTTGCGGAGCATCGCCGCACCGAAGCCGCCCGCGACCACTACGCCGAGCGCGAGCGTCTATTCAGCGCCGCGGTCGAATCGTCCAACGACGCCATCGTGACGAAATCCCTTGACGGCACGATCACCGGATGGAACCCGGCGGCCGAACGCATGTTCGGATTTACCGCGGCCGAAGCGGTAGGCAAAGGCATCCATCTTATCGTTCCCCGCGATCGGCTGACCGAGATGCACGACATACTGCGCCGGATCGGCCAGGGTGAAAACATCGAGCAACATGAAACGGTGAGACTGCGCAAGGATGGCACTCCGGTCGAGGTTTCGCTCAGCATCTCTCCGATCAAGACCGCGTCGGGGACGATCGTCGGCGCATCCAAGATCGCCCGCGACATCACCGAAAGCAAAAGAACCGAGCACGCCCTCAGCCGGCAGATCGAGGAGCGGCGCCAGATCTTCGAAACCTCCCAGGATCTGATCCTGGTCACGGATTCCCAGGGTGTTCTGATTCAGGTAAGCCCAAGCTCCCAGGCTATACTGGGATATTTGCCGGAGGAAATGATCGGTCACAGCGCGATCGAATTCATTCACGGTGACGATCTCGACAGTACCCGCGGCGAAATGCGGGCGGCGCGGCGCGGCCTGCACACGCGGAACTTCGATTCGCGCTACGTCCACAAGGACGGCCGGATCGTGAAGCTGTCATGGATGGGCAATTGGTCGGAGCCGGTCAGGCGCCATTTCTTCGTTGGCCGCGATATGACGGAAAGCTGGCTGGCGCAGGAAACATTGCGCGAAAGCGAACAACTGGCGCGCGGCATTATCGACACCGCGCTGGATGCCTTCGTTCAGATGGACGACGACGGAACCATCTCGGACTGGAATTCTCAGGCTGAAAAGATATTCGGATGGTCGCGCAGCGAGGCGCTTGGGCGAAATCTCGGCGAACTGATCATTCCGGATATTCACCGCGCCGCTCACAAATCAGGCCTGCAACGTTTCCTGCGCACCGGCGAAGGCCAGGTCCTCGGGCACCGTCTACAAATCGAGGCTCGGCGACGCGACGGAAAAGAAATCAAGGTCGAACTGAGCATCACCGCGTTGAGACGCCGCGACGGCGTTGTGTTCAACGGATTCGTACGCGATCTCACCGACAAGATCGCGGCCGAGGACCGGATCCGGCAGGCCGAAAAGATGGAAGCCGTCGGCCAGCTCACCGGCGGGATCGCACATGATTTCAACAATATCCTGACGGTGATCACGGGAACGATCGAAATTCTGGCCGAGGCCGTCGGGAATGATCCGGAACTCGTGGCCATCACCAAGATGATCGACGAAGCCGCGGCAAGAGGCGCGGAGCTCACCCAGCATCTCCTTGCATTCGCCCGCAAGCAGCCGCTTCAGCCGCGCGAAACCGATCTCAATACGCTGATCATCGAGACCTCCAAATTGCTGCGGCCAACCCTGGGCGAGCAGATCGAGATCGAATCGGTATTTGAAGACGAATCGTGTCTCGCGACCGTCGATCCCAATCAGCTTTCGACCGCCATCCTCAATCTCGCGATCAACGCCCGCGACGCCATGCCCCACGGCGGCAAGCTCATCCTCGAGACCCGCTCGGCGGTTCTCGATGAAAATTATGCAAACGCGCACAGCGACGTTCGGCCCGGCCGCTATGCCCTGCTTGCCGTCAGCGACACCGGAACCGGCATCCCCGCTGCTATGCTCGACAAGGTGTTCAACCCGTTCTTCACGTCGAAGGAACCCGGCAAAGGCACCGGCCTCGGCTTAAGCATGGTCTACGGCTTCGTGAAGCAATCCGCGGGGCACATCAAGATCTACAGCGAGGAAGGCCACGGCACCACGATCAAGATTTACTTGCCGCCAGGTACGGGCGCCTCGCTTGCTCCCGAGGCCGCCATTGCACCGGCCATTCAAGGCGGACACGAAACAATTCTTGTCGTCGAAGACGACAAACTGGTGAGAGAATATGTGCTGACGCAATTGCGTTCGCTGGGCTACGTCACGCTGGATGCGGCGAACGGGGCGGAAGCCCTGGCGATCATCGCCGCGGGCAATCATTTCGATCTGCTTTTCACCGACGTGATCATGCCGGGTGCAATGAATGGCCGCCAGCTGGCCACCGAGGTGCAAAAGAGCAAGCCCGAGCTGAAGGTGCTGTTCACCTCGGGCTACACCGAGAATGCGATCATTCACCACGGCCGGCTCGACACCGGAGTCCTGCTGCTCGCCAAGCCATATCGCAAATCGGATATGGCTGGAATGATCCGAAAGGCGCTCGCCGACCAGAGCCGTATTTGATCTGAAGCGACGCGCTTTGATCGAAGCGACGCGGCGTCGGTTGCGGAATGCGCGCCCGCGCCGGATCAGGAATTGCGCGAGACGGTCATCACAATCCGGATGAGATCGGCGGCATTCCTTGCGCCGAGCTTCTTCATGATGTTGGCGCGATGATCCTCAATCGTACGCGGGCTGATTCCGAGCTCGCGCCCGGCTTCCTTGTTGGAGGCGCCGGAGGCGAACTGCTCCAGCACTTCGCGTTCACGCCGCGTCAATGGTTCCCGCCCGGGAAAATGAAGCGAGGCGACATTCGACGCGGAGTCTTCTGCCTGTCGACGTGCATATGCCCCGATCGCCTCATCCAGCCGCGTGACGATTTCGCTGCCCCGGAACGGCTTTTCGATGAAGTCCAGCGCGCCGCTCTTGATCGCGCTGACCGCCATGGCGATATCGCCCTGCCCGGAGATCATGAAGATCGGCGCGGGATAATCCTCGCCGTGAAGCTCCTTCAGAATATCGAGGCCCGATTTGCCGGGGATGTGGACATCGAGCAGGATGCAGGAAGGACATCGGGTCCGCGCCACCGCCAACAGCGCCGCGCCATCCGCAAAGCAGATGACCTTATAGCCACCCGCCGACAAGACCATCGACAGGATTTCACGAATGGCGGGATCGTCGTCGACAACGAAGATCTCGCCTCGGGGGAGTGGTTTATCGGCCATATGCCATCGTCCATAGACAGTAAGAAATGACGCGCGCACTCGCTACAGATTCGGACCGGCAGCGGATTTTCGGCCCGATCCGACGATCGAAACGACGGAGAGGGTTCGATCGTTTCGGAACTCGTATCCCTGATCGAGCACGTCCGCGCCAGCATGAAGCTGATCGAGTCGGCCATCGCGATGGAACCGGCTCCCGGTGATCCCGGAACTTCCGCCAACGTTGCCGCATACGAGCTTCGGTCGGCTCGTTTGGTCGGTCGCGCATGAAGCGCGTCGGATAACGGTACCCTCACATGTCAGCCTCCGTTGTCATTCGTTCAGGCTTGATCGGCGCCGCCGTCATCGCCGCCACGATCGGATTTGTCAATATCACGTTGGGATCGGCGATCGTCGGAGTGACGCGTCGAGTTCCCGTTGAACTCGCGACAGCTGCGAACACCGACGCGATGAAGGCCGAATATCGGCGTCCGGTATTTATCCCGTTTCCCAAGGAGAATCCCTATACGCTGGCCAAGGCCGCGCTCGGCAAGAAGCTGTATTTCGATCCGCGCCTCTCGGCGATGTCGGCGCAGTCCTGCGCAAGCTGTCATACCCCCGGCTTTGGCTGGGGCGATGGGCTGGCGCTCGGCGTCGGACGCGGCATGACGAAACTGGACCGGCGATCGCCAACCATCATCAATTCCGCCTGGGGCGCGCGTTTCATGTGGGACGGCCGCGCTCAGAATCTCGAGCAGCAGGTACTGCTCCCGATCCAATCCGCCGGCGAAATGAACATGCCGATCGAGCAGCTCATGGAGCGGCTGGCTTCGATCACCGAATACAGATTGCTGTTTGCCTCGACCTTCCCCGAAAGAGGCATGAATCCGACGACCCTTGCCGAGGCCATCGCCACCTATGAACGGACCGTGGTCTCCGAGCGGTCGCCGTTCGACGCCTGGATCAAGGGTGACGAGCACGCCATCCCGGAAGCGGCCAAACGGGGCTTTGCGATTTTCAACAGCAAAGGTCAGTGCTCGCTCTGCCACGAAGGCTGGAATTTCACCAATGACAGTTTTCACGACACCGGTCTTCGAAGCACCGACAGCGGTCGCGCAGCTTTGCTTCCAAATATTCCCAAGATGATGCACGCGTTCAAGACCCCGGGGCTCCGCGAGATCGAACGCCGGAGCCCGTATATGCACGATGGATCGATCGCGACCCTTGAAGAGGTGGTCGAACATTATGACGGCGGCGGCACGGACCGGCCAAGCTGGTCCGACCTGATCGGACCTCTCGGTCTCACGCCGCAGGATAAATCCGATCTCGTCGCCTTCCTGAAAGCCTTAACCGGTAATCCCGGCCCGACCATCATCCCTGTTCTTCCCCGCTGAAATCGTCAGCCCAGGAAACGTTCCATGCGAAAGATTGCCACGCTCCTTCTCGTCATTCCCCTCGGCCTGGCGGCCGGCGGCCTCGTCGCCGAGCAGACGATCCGCCAACAAGGCCGGATGTTCTCGACCGACAGCGTCACCATCAAGGCGGGCGGGTCGCTGACATTTCTCAACGACGATAACGTTCCCCATAACATCGCGTCGATCAGCAAGGGAAACGAGTTCAATCTCGGCTCGCAGCGCCCGGGCGCCTCGACAGATGTCACCTTCACGGCAGCAGGCGAGGCGCAGGTGTTCTGCGCCATCCATCCGCGCATGAAATTGACGGTCAGGATTTCAGACTAGTTACGCTTAGAGCATGATCCGGAAAAGTGGGTACCGGTTTTCCGACAAGATCATGCTCAAACAAAAAGATAGAGCGGATGACGGTTAGAAGAAAAGTCATCCCGCTCCAGCCGCTCGCTGGAGCACGATGATGTCCATTCGTTACAAGTTCTTTCTCGCGTTTAGTGTTCTGGTGGTCCTCGCCTGCTCCGTGGCATTTTCCGGCTTCCGGGGAATCGCAGGGTCAGGAGATCTTGCCGTGCGCCTGTACGACGGACCGCTGATGGGCATCAATCATGCTCGTTCGGCGCATGCGGCGCTGAACGAAGCCCGTCGCCTGATACCACCCAGCCTGGCTGATGGCGTGCCGGCCGAAACCGTCATCGCGTTCCGCGCGCTGCTCAACGAAATAGTGGGCGATCTGAAAATCGTTCGAGAGCGCATCGACAATGACGACGTCGCAGCTGCGCTGGCCGGGGCGGAAGATCGCTTTCGCGCCTGGTCGGAGGCGGAATTGCAGCTTCTCAGGCCCGCGTCAGATGGCCTCACGATGGTGCCGGCTTCTTTCGCGTTAATGCAAAAAGGCAATGACGCCGCAAAGGCGCTTGACGACCTTGTTGAGACCGTCGCCGCGTATGGCTTTGAATATCGAATGGCAGCCGAGACGGCAGTTGCGGATGCCCGCGCAACCATGCTGACGCTGGCGATAGGAACAACACTGGTCGGGATCATGCTTGCGATCAGTTTTTCCTACTCCATGAGCAAGCCGATCTTTGAGGCCATGCAGGTCGCCGAACGCGTGGCGGCCGGCAATTTCACCGACCAGATCGCCAGTCAACGGCCCGACGAACTTGGCCGTCTGCTGCGATCGCTCGATGCCATGCAATCCCATCTCAAAGCGCGTGCCGATGAAGACCACGCCATGATGATGAAGCTGGACGCCGCACTCAACAACATGAAGCTTGGGCTGTGCATGTTCGGCCCTGACAACCGCCTGATGCTCTGGAATGATCGCTATTTGAAGATGTACCGGATTTCACCCGAACGGATATTCGTGGCTGCACCCGTGAAGAGATGCTCGAAGCCCGCGAAGCGGCAGGAACAGCTTACCGGGACCTCGAGCAATATGGTGCGAAGCTGCAGACGGCGATTGAAACGCGTTCCCCCGACAGTTTCGCCGCGGAGTTGGTCGACGGCCGGATCGTCAACGTGGCCTACCAGCCGATTCAAAATGGCGGATTGGTCGCAACGCATGAGGACATCACCGAGCGCACGCAGAGTGAAGCCCGCATCGCGCACTTGGCCTTTCACGATCCGCTCACCGAATTGCCCAACCGATCTGCGTTCGGCAATTACCTTGCGAAGACATTCCAGAGCGCATCTGCCGGCGACGAAACATTTGCGCTGCTTTGCATCGACCTCGATCGATTCAAGGAAATCAACGATATGTACGGTCATGCGGCAGGCGATCGCTTTCTCAAGGAGATCGGACGCAGGCTTACGCTGGCTTGCGACGGAGCGTTCCTTGCACGGCTCGGCGGCGACGAGTTCACGATCGTGTTGTCAGGTGGGACACAACCGGCCGCGGCAGAAGAACTTTGTCAGAGATTGTCGTCGGTCGTTGACGCGCCCGTTCGCATCGACGACTATGATGTCGACGGAAGCTTCACCGTCGGGGTCAGCATTTTTCCGCAACACGGTTCGGACATGGATACCCTGGTCGCGAATGCGGAAGCAGCACTTTATCGTGCGAAGACAGAACAGCGCGGAACGATTCGCTTCTTTGAGCCTGCGATGGACCGGCATACTCGGGAAAAAAGAGCGCTTCAGCAAGAAATCGCTGTTGCCACGGAGCGCAACGAACTGGAATTGTATTTTCAGCCGCAGGCCGTTACCGGCGGCGAGGTGTTCGGGTTCGAGGTCCTGGTGCGCTGGCGACACCCCGTGCGGGGCATGGTGTCTCCCGGGATATTCATTCCACTGGCGGAAGAGACCGGCTTGATCGGACAAATCGACGAATGGGTGTTGCGCGAGGCCTGCCGGGAAGCGGCCTCGTGGGCCAATCCGCTTTCGATCGCAGTTAATCTGTCGCCAGTCGATTTTCGCCGCGGCGACATTCCAAACATGATTCTTTCGGTGCTGCTCGAAACCGGCCTGAACCCGCAGCGCCTTGAAATCGAAATCACCGAGGGCGTGCTGATCGATGATTTCGAGCGCGCCATCGCCATCCTGCGCAAGATCAAGAACCTGGGCGTTCGCGTCGCCATGGACGATTTCGGCACCGGATATTCCTCGCTGTCATATCTCCAGGCGTTCCCGTTCGACAAAATCAAGATTGACCAGACCTTCATCGCAAAAATCGGAACGAATAATCAGGCGACCGCGATCATCCACGCCATTGTGGGGTTAGGCCGCGCCCTGGCGCTGCCCGTCATTGCCGAAGGTGTCGAGACCGAAGAACAACTCGCCTTCCTGGTGACGGAAGGATGCGACGAGGTTCAGGGGTATTTTATCGGACGGCCACAGCCGATCGCTCACTACCGGCACTTGTTAACGGGATTGGCCGGCAGCTCCGAAAATACGGCGATTGCCAGCTAAATAATAACTCGCAAACCACGCTTCACGGCTCAGCGGCAATCCGAACTTCGGCAATTGCCGGTCGAGGACCAAGTTGGACCAACCACGCTATTCGGGGACTGACTTGCAGCCATCTATCGTTGCGCTACCGCCATGACGCGGCTTTCCGCGGCGTCGCGCGAAGACCTCTATCAAGCCTGTGTCGTGCAACAAACAAATTCCGGCAACTTGCCTACGGCCGCCTTTGATGGGCTGGAGCCTGATCCGAAAAAGCAAGCCCTCGGGCCACGACCCGATGGATGGAAACCGGTTTTCCCTCGGGACGAACGCAAAGCGTTTGCCCGGAGATCATGCTCAAGGAAAGAGATGAGATGTTGATCCGATTCAATTTAATCGGACCATGATCCAGCCCCGGGGATCACGCGGGCTCGGTTCGCGCCTTCGTCCCGGGCCACGACGAATCCTGACTCCGGTGTCCCGTCGAGATCCGGAAGCCCGCATGCGCCACCGCGCCCCGGTCTCGCGATTGCTTATCGTGCTGAGCCGGCAGCTTCTGCTGCGGCGCGCTGCATGCTCGATGACATCTCGCTCGTTACGGTGCTCTGCTCCTCGACCGCAGCGGCGGTTGATGTCACATACTCACTGACTTCCTGGATCGACTGCTTGATCGCCGTGAGCGCACTGACCACGTCAGCCGAAATGCCGTTGAGGTTTCCGATTTCTTGCCCGATCTTGTCGGTCGCCTGCTTGGCTTGATTGGCGAGATTCTTCACCTCGGAAGCAACAACTGCAAACCCCCTGCCGGCTTCGCCAGCGCGTGCGGACTCAATGGTGGCGTTAAGCGCCAGCAGATTGATCTGGCCGGTAATATTTCCGATCAACTCAACGATGCCGCCCATCGATTCGCTCGCTGCGCTCAGACGTTGCGCCTGTTGATCCGCCGCATCAACCCTGACAACCGCCTCCGACGCTGTTTGCCTGGACTTGGTCATCGTCTCGGAGATTTCGCGCACCGAGGCGTTCAACTCCTCAGCGCCTGCCGCCACCGTCTCCATCATGCCGCGCACGCTTTCGGCCCTCTTGCGGGCAATCACCTGAGCGGTGGTGTCTGCCGCGTATTTGACGACCTTGAAGGGCTTGCCGTTCAGATCGAGGATCGGGTTGTAGGATGCCTGAATCCAGATCTCCTTGCCGCCCTTGCCGATGCGTTTGAACTCTCCCGCCTGGTACAGACCGGCGTTCAGATTTGCCCAGAATTCGCGATAGGCCGCGCCGTCACGTTCCGAAGCCTCGACAAACATGCTGTGACGCTTGCCCTGGATCTCGCCAAGCGAATAGCCCAGCGCGTTCAGGAAGTTTTCGTTCGCCGTGAGGATGGAGCCATCCATGTTGAACTCGATCACCGCCTGCGATTTACCGATCGCGGCAATCTGGCCTGCCAGATCGGCGGTGCTCAGCTTCTGCTGCGTGACATCGGTTGCGAACTTCACAACCTTGAAGGGCTTGCCCTTTTCATCAAGGATCGGGTTATAGCTCGCCAGGATCCAGACCTC
>WNFN01025525.1_pt1 | contig 17098 bp, 16 predicted proteins | sample 5400161 | NCBI WGS metagenome assembly WNFN01 (sample SAMN13153353, study PRJNA577476) | soil metagenome | isolation source: 80 cm saprolite on Douglas fir-dominated hillslope | place: USA:California | collected 2013-09-17
ACTGTGCGTGATTCACGGATTGGATTTGATCCTGAGGAGGCGTTCAGGGGCCGAGGACTCGGCCTCACCAGCATGCGAGAACGGAAGCTCGTTGATGGGAAGCTCACTATTGAATTGCACCTCGGGTCCGGCACGCTAATTCGCAGCTCTGTGCCTCTTCCTGCCCGGACTGCGTTCGCGCAGGCGGCTCGATACAACCTCCTCTGTCCATCGATTTTTTGGGATCGTGTCGCCGCTCGATGTGGCGGCAGTCAGTGCGCTGCGAGTTACGGCTCTCACATGCCTTATCAGCTGTCAATTCATGGCCTCGCGAACCTTGAGCAATAGTTGGTCTGCGGACACGAGTCGAATCAAGCCCGCGCGCGGATACTCAACGTCAAGCATTACATAGACAATGATGACCGTGAGGAGTGTGAAGCCCAGAATGTGGAGCCAACTCCGTTGTTGGCCGCTCGCCATGCGATAACCTGCCAGAAGCGAACACACCAGTCCAAGGCCGAACAGAAGCCCATAAATGATTCTCGGCGGATGGCTTTGCAGAGCCATCGTTCGCGTGGTGGCGATATCAATCATATTGTTGATTGCGGGAAGTAGTAACCAGCCAGCCGCCGGGTGAGAGGTTGAGAGGCGCGTGGCGGCAACCGCTCCGGTCCAGATCTCATCCTGGAACTTCTTCGACTTGGTCATTTCCAACTTGGCTGCTTCCATGTCCGGCAGTTTGCGATACGTTTCTAGTCGCGAGTCCGCATAGTTGCGGAACAACTCCCGAAGCGCGGGTTGCGCCTCCTGAGACACTAGGCGAAGCCGCAGGTACGCAGTCTCGATACTATTGACTTCCTCGGCGACTAACATTCGTTTCTCGTTAAACCGGGAAGCAGCTCCCGAAAAGGTGAAGGCCATCAACAAGCCAAACAGGGCGAAAACCGCGCCCTCTATCGTCCCCAGGCTTCCTCGCTCGTTTTCCGACTCCTTTGCGCGGCGCCTGACACCAAAACGCCGGCCAGTTTCGACCAGAGCCACCATGCCCATGAATAAAAGGATTGCAAAGACCAGAGGGGAAATAGGAGGTTCCATGGACATGCTCCTTGTGCGCCGGTTAAAACCGGCGAGGTGTAGCGAATGCAAAAGTCATACGAATGTGAAGTAGCGACCCACATCGGCCCCGAGTCATGCGGAGCTGCTCGCAAGAGCAGCGTCGAAGCGTTGACAGGGGAACATGGAGGTCCGCTGATTCTCCTGACATTGAGTCCCACTGTCACCTCGACGCGATTGGCGATCTTTACCAAGGGGATGCCTTTGTTCATTCCGTAGTCTTTCCTGTCAAAGGCCATTGTCCCTTTGATCTCGCCTGAGCCCGTCCCCTTCCCGGAGACAGTAAGCAGTAACTTCTCGGGCTTAGTAACTCCGCGTATCGTAAAATCGCCATCCACTTCAAATGTCTCGGGACCGGTCTGTGCAATCTTCGTTGACTTAAATGTGATCAACGGATTCTGTTTGACGTCGAAGAAGTCTTTGCTTTTGAGCTTGCCGTTTTTCATACCACTTCCGGTATCCACCGAGTCCGCTTGAATTCTGATTTCCAAAATGCCTTTGGTGACATCAGTAGACGTGAACGTAAGCGTGGCCTCCCATTTGTCGAAAGTGCCTTTTATAGCGACCGACGCCTCCACGTCGAACTTAATCGTGCTGACTTGCGGAGTAATCTCAAAAACAGGAGCCTGTGCCTGAGCAAGTGCGGGGACTGCGGCGAACAGATAGAGCAGACTTAGTTGAATAAGGTGCGGGCGGAGATTGCTCGACATTGTCATCAAGGACAGTATTAGAGCAGCGAGAATGAGTCCCATCTACTTCACCGAATACCTGCGCGCATCCATGCAAGCTGAAAATCCTCTCCTAAGAGTGTCTCGTCGCTCGTTGTATGCGGCTTGTGCCTGTTGATATCGTTGCTGTACCTGCGCGGACACCGACATCGCTGCCTGCTGCTTGGACGCTGCGTTCGCCTCTCGGCGTTTCAAGCCTACGCGCTAACTGCCAGAGAGCAATCAAACTGGAGAAATACCGGGCGACGGTCCACGAGAGCGTATGGGTGTGGCTTTCGCCACGCCTATCCACCAAGCTATTGCTTCCCCGAAGCCGCACCATGCTTGTCCTTTTTCATTTCGCTCTGTCACTACCTGTCCAGGCACTGTCCGTGCACGTCTACGATTTTGAGCTGGCGAAGAAGAGGAGAGAACTGTCAACTTTGCCAGGCAGATCCGTAGGGAAGAAAAAGTCGGCCTTACCAGCGTAGTGGAACGACTGAAGCTCGTTGTTCGGCAAGGCTTATTGGCATGTTCCATCGTCAATAAACTGCCCACTAGCAGCCATAGACGCCAGCGAATGTGCGCAGTCCAAGATTCTTTTGTCCAGCGGGTCGTTGTTGAACAAGTTAGGCGAGACATATATCCTGGCTTTGCTTGCTTCCACGAATCGGTCGCTTAGCTTCTTCATGTTCTTGAACTCATTTGTGAGCAACTGAAATGCATTCCGGTCATACTGTGTTGAGACTGCTAGAGACACTAATCGAAGACTTTGTTCAGCGCGTGCCCGGTAATTGTCCGCCCAGTCTTCAGTAACAGGGAATCCTTGCTGGACTGCATTCTTAAGTGTGCTTCGCCATTCCCTGATCACCGCCATTTCTTCGATGCTGGCTCTGATGAAGTCTTTGGAAAATCCTGAGACAGAAGGCTGACTTGCTGGAGGAGCTGAGCCAGATGGGGGAGTGGACGCGGCAGGTAGTGTCAATATGATTTGATTTCCGTTAAAGCCTAGAGAACCATTCGTCAGCCGCGCCAGTGCCTGGATCTCAACATAAGAATGTCCATCCGTGTCAGTGACAGCGATCTCTCCGGGATGGCCGCTTATTACTAATGTCCGCTTCTGAGCGGCTCGCGCAAGAAAGAAGGCGAGTAGAATCAATGGCACTTCGAGTGCCAGTCGTAGCACGCGTCGTTTTTGTTGCATACGACTTCTCCTGGGGCCCTGATCCTGCTGTTGGTGTTTGGTCGGCGTTTCTGCCATCTCCTACGAGAATTTTTGTCATTAACATTGGGTCTATGGGAATTTCCCTCCTATTTCCACTGTCATTTTTGCCAGTTTCGACCTTCGCCGAGCGATGGCTAGCTATAGCCAAAGATATTGGCGGAGGTGTCTGAATGCGCATCTGGACGAGGGTAAGAGGTACCATCGCCGTAGTTGCATTGTTGTTTGTTCCGGTTTCTTTCGCGGGTCCCCAGCACCACAGAAAAGTCAAGAGTGGGGGTGAGGCAGACATCAATGCGATCGGAAATCGAACGGTCGGGCACGGACTTAACTTCTACTCGCTCGAACGTGAGATTGCCCTCGGGCGCCAACTTGCAGAAGAGGTCGATCGTTCGACAAAGTTCGTTGATGACCCGCTGGTGAAAGAATATGTGAATCGGATTGGTCAAAACTTGGTGCGTGCTTCGGACGCAAGAGTTCCTTTCACGTTCAAAGTGATTGATTCTGAGGAGGTCAATGCCTTCGCCCTTCCAGGCGGATTCTTGTATGTCAACCTTGGGTTGATCCTTCTCGCCGATGAAGAATCCGAACTGGCGGGCGTAATGGCTCACGAAATCGCACATGTGTGCGCGCGGCACGAAACCCGTAGCGCCACGAAGAGCGAAATTGCCCGCCTGGCCACTACTTCCCTGATTCTTTTCGGACCGGGTGGCTGGGCTGGTTTCGCGATTTACACAGGATTGAAGGTGGGAGTCCCTTTGACATTCCTGAAGTTCTCACGCAGCGCGGAAAGCGAAGCGGATTACCTCGGCCTGCAGTACCTGTTTAAGGCCGGGTACGATCCCAACGCTTTCACCATTTTCTTTGAAAGGGTTGCCGCTGAGACAAGCCCTGGTAAGGTCTCCACGATTTTCTCCACGCATCCGCCTACTCGGAACCGCATCAGAGCGATACAAAAGGAAATCGCAACAATTCTTTCAGCCCGCGATGAATACATTGTAACCACCTCGGAATTTGACCTTGTCAAAAACCGTCTTCTTGCCATTGGTGGAGACGAGAATAGGAAAGGCAATGGAGACGGCAAAAGGCCGAAGCTTCGCAGGCGGACTGAACCAAGCCTGAACGATACTTCAATGCCCGACCGGTAGTCGCCATCCATTCTCGACAGTCGGAAGATTTTGCGCGGCTTGGAGTATGTTGATTTGGTTTTTGAGAGGAAAGTCTCCGTCGCGGGCGTTTGACCGGCGACGGTGCCGGCCTCAAAGACCGCTAGTTCTGACAATTATGCGATGGTCGAGTCCCTCCTATGCTAATGCCGCAGGGGGAAGAGTGGTGTCGTCGTGTCTAAAGACACGCATTGTGATTCTGGCGTGTTTGGCGACTCGGAGAAGGAATAGCCATGAATCCAAAGTCAAGGTTTTTCGGTGCGACTTTCCGATACTTGCTTGCGGTGATCTGCACCATGGCTCTCATACCGGGCGATACTTTGGCCTATGCGCAGTCTCCTAGCCCCGTGCAGGCGTCCTTACTTCAGGACCAGGCCGCAAAGATTCCGCCCGATCAACTGAGACTCTCTCGTGGCGCCCATTGCTTTGTATCCGGACCCGTTGCTGGCGCAGACCCTCGCCGCATCAACGTATCCTCTCGAAATCATTCAGCTTCAGCAGTGGCTCGGTAGAAACTCAACGTTGAAGGACAAAGCACTCGCTGACGCGGTTGCGAAGCAGCCGTGGGATCCCAGCATTCAGGCTCTGGCCGCGTTGGCCGACGTAGTGAAACGCCTGGCGGACGACATCCAGTGGACCACAGATTTAGGCAACGCGTTTCTGGCCCAGTAAAACGATGTGATGGATGCCGTGCAGCGCATGCGCAAAAAGGCGCAGGACACCGGTAATTTGAAATCTACTGAGCAACAGAAAGTAGAAACCAAGGTCATTCTGTAGTGGTGTACGGCCCGGCCCCGGCGGTCTATCCCTATCCACCCATTTATTATCCGCCGGCGGGATATTATGCGGCGGGGCTCGCAATCTCATTCGGTGTGGGCGTGACGATGGGGGCATTTTGGGGCGGCGGCTGGGGTTGGGGCTGCGGTTGGAGTAACAACAACATCAACAACAACAATTTCAATCGTAACTCGAATGTTGGTGGCAACCGCCCGTCGGATCAGCCAGTTCGCGGCGGCGGCAACCGGTGCAACATTGGCGGGGGAAACCGCGGAGGAGATGCCAGTTGGAAGCACAATCCGCAACATCGCGGTGGCGCTCCCTATCGGGACCGAGCTACTGCCGACCGGTTATCTGCCTGTTATTTTTGACAGTTTTGCTTGCCGAGTATCTGACGTAATTTCTGCGCCAGAGTCCGGAAGTAAATTCCGAAGGCCGCGAATGCCTTCTAACGCAACGCTCGATTGCTTCTGCAGTAATGACGGCACGAGGATTCCAACGCACCGAGGATCACCTTAGGACTTAAGGAGCAGGAGGCTAAGAATGAGTAGCCCGACAAAAACACAAGACGTCCGAGTCGACCAATTTTTTACGGGAGCGGAAGCACGATTCGATCGCTGGCGCTCTTTGTTGCAAGCTGCGCGCAGCTGGGAAGGACTTGCCAGTCAGCAAAGTCTCGATAGAGAAGGGCGTCAGGCGGCCGTATGGGCTTCGCTTAGCGAACTGCGTCAGTGGGAGGATTTTTTTGCCTATCCAGGGCACGAGCTGCTGAGGACGCTTGGTGAGCGCATCGACGCGGGTGATGCAACGGGAACCGTCCGTTTGGCACAGAACGTCAGCGCTGCACTTCTCACACATTCCTACCGCGCCAACGTGGCGGACTGGGAAGGCGAGGAGCAGTCACCGATTGGTTTCTCAGAAAGGGTGCCAGGAGCCGGCGAAGAAACTGCGCCGCACCGTCCTTATTTCGAAGTGCTAGTAGTGAGTCCTGCCCGTCCGGCAGCGTGGTCGGAGCTGGCGCAAGAGCTACGCAAGTTGCGCAGACCGCAGGACAAGTTCGTTTACGAGCCGGTATTTGTCGGCAGTTTTGAGGATGCTGTGCTCGCAACAATCCTGAACGGCAGCCTCGAAGCGGTAATGATTTATGAGGGTATTCCCTTCGCTTCATCGCACCACAATCCAGTTCTGCGTGAGTTTCTGACCTCACACCTCGCCGCAAGTGGTATTGCCCCGAATTCAGGGCAGTACGGCCTGGCGCTTGCACAGGGATTGAAGCAGCTGCGTCCCGAGCTTGACATCTATTTCCTGAGTGATCGCCAAGTGGAGAAGGTGGCCGGCGACACTAGCTCTGCCTGTGTCCGGCGCGTTTTCTATCAAGTTGAGGAGCCTCTCGAATTGCATCTCAGCATCCTCGACGGCATCGGCGACCGGTACGACACTCCCTACTTCGACAACTTGCAAAAATATGCTCAACGTCCCATGGGAACGTTCCACGCTTTGCCGGTCGCGCGAGGGAAATCCATCTTCAAGTCGAATTGGATTCGCGACATGGGTCAGTTTTATGGACTAAACCTCTTCCTCGCGGAATCCTCGGCGACTACAGGCGGTCTCGATAGTCTGCTGGAGCCGACTGGGAACATTAAGGTGGCACAGGAAAAGGCAGCCCGAGCATTCGGTGCAGATCACGTCTTCTTCGTCACCAACGGCACCTCAACGTCGAACAAGATGGTCGAACAGGCATTGTTGGCTCCTGGGGACATTGTATTGGTCGATCGTAATTGCCACAAATCACACCATTACGGCGCGGTGCTTTCCGGCGCATTTCCTCTCTATGTGGAAGCCTATCCGCTCACCCAATACTCCATGTATGGAGCGGTGCCAATCCGGACAATCAAGAAAGTTCTGCTCGATTTGAAAGCAGAGGGAAAGCTGGACCGTGCAAGGCTTTTAGTGCTCACGAACTGCACTTTTGACGGGCATATCTATAACGTCGAGCGAGTCATGGAAGAATGTCTCGCAATCAAGCCGGACCTCATTTTCCTGTGGGACGAAGCGTGGTTTGGATTTGCCAGATGGAGTCCGTTCTACCGCCGGCGGACAGCGATGGGAGCGGCAGCTATTCTGGAAGGCAAGTTCAAGAATGCCGCTTACCGTGCGGCGTACAAAGAGCAAGAGAAGAAGCTGGGAGCCAATCTCGATCCCAAAGACAAAACTCTTCTCGAGACTCGCCTACTCGCCAACCCGGACAGCGTTCGTTTGCGGGTCTACCAAACAAATTCGACTCACAAATCGATGTCTTGCCTGCGGCAAGGGTCGATGGTGCTTGTAAAAGACCCGGATTTTCACACCGTCGAAGAACAGTTCCATGAAGCGGTTTTCACGCATGCGTCCACCTCACCTAACCTCCAGATCATCGCTTCGCTGGATGTTGCTAGACGGCAGATGGAGCTGGAAGGCTACGAATTAGTGAACCGCGCCATTCAGTTGGCGCTGGATGTGCGCAGGGAAGTGAACTCTCATCCGCTGATCTCGAAGTACTTCCGAGTGCTTGGAGCAGACGACATGATTCCCGCCGAATTCCGGAACTCAGGATTTATAGATTATCTGACTCCGGGAGCGAACTGGGCGACGGCAGTGAAGGCGCTGAGAGAGGACGAATTTGCTCTTGACGTAACACGGCTTACCCTCGTTTGCGGATCGGCCGGTTTCGACGGAACGCAATTCAAGAACCTGCTCGCAGCGGAGTACGACATTCAGCTCAATAAGACGTCTCGTAACAGCGTTCTACTCCAAACCAATATCAACAACACCCGCAGCGATATCGCACAGCTGATTAAAGTCCTCGTGGAGATATCCCAAGGAATCGAGAAAAAGCTTGCGGACGGCGGAACAAAGGCGAAGGAAGCATTCGCGGCGCGCGTGAAATCCCTGATGACGGATGTGCCGAATCTTCCGAACTTCAGCTCCTTTTACAGCCACTTCCGTGAAAATCCCTCGAGCAAAACCAGTGAAGGGGACATGCGTTTAGCATTCTTTGCAGCGTATCGCGAGGATCAATGCGAACACTTGAAGCTTTTCAGTCCGGAGATTGACAAGCGTTTGAAAGAGGGGCCGGAACTGGTCTCGGCAAACTTCGTAATTCCATATCCTCCTGGATTCCCGATCATGGTTCCGGGACAAGTTATCAATGCAGAAACGATTGAATTCATGCGCAAACTCGACGTGAAGGAAATCCATGGTTTCAGCGCGGCGCTAGGATTTAAGTTGCTGAATCCAGCGGCAATTCAATCTTCGAAGACGACAAGCAAGAGTGGTTCGGATCTCTCCGGGAACGCCAAGCCGAAAAAGGCGCGTTCGGCGGTAGGTGACTAGCCGTTCCGTAGAGTTCTTCGGAGATTTGCTGATTTGTTAGCAAGGCCAGGATGGCAGCAGGTATGACATCAGAACCCGGTCCTCAATTAAGACCGGACCATTACAAGGAGCTAGACTATGGGCATATTTGCATGGTTCGCTGCGACTCTCCGGCAGTATCCGGAGATCGCCATCTTCCTCACGCTCGCCATCGGCTACTACATTGGTAAATTCACCTTCAAGGGACTTGGCTTGGGGTCAGTCACCGCTACTCTGCTGGCGGGCGTCCTGATCGGACAAATCGGGATCACCATCTCGCAGCCTCTCAAGGCGACAGTGTTCCTGTTGTTTTTGTTCGCCGTCGGCTACGGGGTCGGGCCACAGTTCGTCCGCGGTGTCGCCAAGGATGGCGTGCCACAAGCCCTTTTCGCCATTGTGCAATGCGTGCTCTGCCTGGCGGTCCCGGTCGCAATCGTCAAGCTAGCCGGCTACGACCTCGGTTACGCGGCGGGGTTTTACTCGGGGTCGCAGACGATCTCCGCAGCGATGGGCCTCTCGACCGACGCCATCAACCGACTTGGCTTGGCCGCCGACCAAGCCAAGAACCTGCTCAACTCAATGCCAGTTGCCTACGCCGTGACCTACATGTTCGGCACGGTCGGCTCTGCGATCGTGATCGCCCTGCTTGGCCCCTTCCTGCTCCGCTTTGATATAGCAGCCGCGTGCAAGGACTACGAGGAGAAGCAGGGAGGCAGCAAGGAACTTGGCGGGCCAGGCACAGCTTGGCACCGCTGGGAAGTGCGTGCGTTCCGTGTGCAGCCGGGCGCCAGAGTCATCGGCCTCCGTGCCGCTGAGGCCGAAGCGCTGCTCCCGCAAGCACGTGTGTTTGTCCAGCGCATACGGCGTAGCGGGGTCATCGAGGAGGCAACTGCGGACACGGTATTGCGCGAGGGTGATGTGGTGGCGGTTGCAGGCGCTCGCGAGGCGCTCGTCAGTATTATTGGCGAACGCGCGAAGTTGGTGGTGGCCGCAGGCGGTCGCGAAGCGGTCGGGAGCGTTACTGGAGGAGTCTCGATAGAAGTCGACGATCCCGAATTGCTGAGCGTTCCGGTGGAGGGCGTCGACGTTTATGTAACCAACAAGGCAGTCGATGGCAAGACGCTGGCCGAACTGGCTGGGCTACCCGGGGCGCGCGGCGTGTTCCTGCGGAAAATCACGCGAGGCGCGACCGCCACTACGATCCCCATTCTGCCGAACACGCAGCTTTACCGCGGCGATATCGTCACCCTCGTCGGGCGGACCCAGGACACTACCGCTGCCGCCAAGCTGCTGGGAGCCGCGGACCGGCCAACGGATGTCGCAGACGTCGCGTTTATCGGCGCCGGGATTACGGTCGGCGCACTGGTCGGTGCGCTGGTGTTGAAGGTGGGCGGAGTGCCGCTGACGCTTTCGACTGCGGGTGGCGCGCTCATCGCAGGGCTCGTGCTCGGGTGGTTTCGCTCGACGCGCCCGTTCTTCGGGAGGATTCCGTCGCCCACTGTGTGGTTCATGAACTCGGTCGGCCTCAATATCTTCATCGCCATAGTCGGCATCTCGGCCGGCCCGGGCTTCGTGAACGGCCTGCGGACGCAGGGCATCAGCCTGTTCCTGTGGGGGGCCTTAGCGACCACATTGCCTCTCATCTTCGGTATGTTCATCGGCAAGTACATCTTCCGCTTCCATGACGCGCTTCTCCTCGGCATTGTTTCCGGGGCGCGCACTACGACGGCTTCACTCGGCTTGGTCTGCGATATGGGCAAGAGCCAGGTACCTGCGTTGGGTTATACCGTTACTTATGCTATCGGCAACACTCTTCTCACGATCTGGGGCATGGTAGGCATCATGCTTCTGTCGTGACGTCTTTTGAAAGGGGACAATCATGGACCTAGTGAAGCTCCGTAAGTTCGAGACGTTGGGCCCGTTTGAGATTAAAGACGAGCTGATCAAGCTTGCCAGGAAGAGCTCCCGGACGACACAGTCGGCATTCCTCAATGCTGGCCGAGGAAACCCCAACTGGATCGCCACCACTCCGCGTGAAGGCTTCTTCCTGCTCGGTCAGTTCGCGGTCACCGAAAGCAAGAGGGTGATGGAGCATCCAGCCGGTGTCGGTGGAATGCCGCAGCCTCAAGGCATCGCTAGCCGTTTCGAAGCGTGGCTTGCTAAGCATGCCGACACGCCTGGCGCGTCCTTTCTCTCGGCGATGGTACCGTTTGCGATAAAGACGTTCGGGTTCGAGCCGGACGCCTTCGTTCATGAACTCGTGGACTCGATCATCGGTGACAATTACCCGGTCCCCGACCGCATGCTGGTCCACAACGAGCGCATTGTGCACGAGTACCTGATGTGGGCGATGTGCGGGAAACCGCGGCCGGCAGGCAAGTTCGACCTATACGCGGTCGAGGGCGGCACGGCGGCGATGTGCTACATCTTCAAATCGCTGAAGGCCAATCGCCTGCTGCGTCCCGGGGACACGATCGCCCTGGGGACCCCGATCTTTACACCCTACCTAGAGCTGCCGCATCTCGAGGACTACGGGCTGAAGTTCGTCACTATCCAGGCCCCGCAAGAGAACCGCTTTCAGTTCACGGACACAGAGCTCAAAAAGCTGGAGGATCCCCAGGTCAAGGCGTTCTTCCTCGTCAATCCGGGCAATCCAACGGGCGTCGCCGTCAGCAAGGAAGTGATAGACAAGATCGCAAATTTGGTGAAGACGAAACGTCCCGACCTCATGCTCCTGACCGATGATGTTTACGGAACGTTCGTCCATGATTTCCGATCTTTGCTCGGCGAACTGCCGCACAACACCATCGGCGTCTACTCCTATTCCAAATATGTTGGCTGCACGGGGTGGCGACTCGGCGTCATCGCGGTCCACGAAGACAACATTTTCGACAAGATGCTCACGAAGCTTCCGGATGCCGACCTGAAAGCGCTCGACAAACGGTATGGCACGCTGGTCCTCGAGCCGCGCAAGATCAAGTTCATTGACCGCATCGTGGCCGACAGCCGGGATGTGGCCCTCAACCACACGGCCGGCCTCGCGCTGCCCCAGCAGGTCATGATGAGCCTGTTCTCCCTTGCTGAGATGATGGATGGAGCCAAGCTGTATCAGAAGGCATGCATGGAGATCGTGCACCGGCGCGCCATGGCCATGATCGAAGCCCTTGGGATCGAAGTCTCCCCGAACACGCTGTATAACGCGTACTACGGCTTGATCGACTTCGAATTCTGGGCGCGCAAGAACATCGGTCAGGACGCGGTCGAATACCTCAAGAAGAACGTTCACCCGCTCGACCTCGCCTTCCGTCTTGCGGAGAACCACGGGATCGTGCTGCTGAACGGCGGCGGTTTCGAGGCGCCAGACTGGTCGTTGCGCGTGTCCCTGGCCAATCTGTCCGACGAAGCGTACGAGGACATCGGACGTGGCGTTCGATCGGTCGCGCGCGGTTACCGGGATGCCTTCGAGGCTTCGAAGCGTGTCGAGAAACCGGAACGAGCGGCCGCGCGATAGCTTGTCGCGGCGCTCCGGATCCGAAGAGCAGGCGATGGTCCTTGCGAAGTAGGTGGGAATATGCACGCTTCAGCTGGGAGCATTGGGCTCGCCCACCAACTCTAGAACTCACTTGAGAGGTCCTCCAGAGAGAGGCCGCCGAGAAGGAATGTCAAATGGAATGGTTGGCGAAACTCTTTACGAAGTATCCCGAAATGGGAGTCTATCTGGCAGTGGGCCTAGGGTACTTGATCGGGCGTCTGAAAATTCGTGGTGTCGGACTTGGTGTGGTGACAGGGTCCTTGTTGGGGGGAATACTTATTGGAGATTTCTTTCACGTGCCCGTGTCCGACCAAGCCAAATCGATCGTGTTCCTTCTATTCCTTTTCGGAATCGGTTACTCGGTGGGGCCTAGTTTTTTTCAAAATCTCAAAGGAGATGGCTGGCGCTGGGCTGTGCTCGGTGTATTTGTTCCCGTGATCGGACTTTTGACAGCGTATACGGTCGCTCATTACTTGAAACTTGACCCAGGCTATTCCGCCGGTTTGCTTTCTGGATCCCTGACGGAGTCGCCCGCAATCGGCACTGCAAGCGAGGCAATACGTTCCTTGTCCCTGCCTGACGAACAAAAGCAGCTATGGATCGGGCACGTAGCTGTCGCGGACGCGATCTGCTACATCTTCGGGACCTTGGGTGTTATCTGGTGCTGCAGCAGTCTCGGACCGAAGCTCCTTCGCTTCGATCTGCGTGCGGAGTCGAAGAAAGTGGAAGCGAGCCTGGGAATCCAACGCTCGAAACTTGGAGTCTATTCCGCATGGCGACCTATCGGCTTTCGCGCGTATACGATTCCTGAAGGCGGGCCCGCCGTTGGTAAAACAGTCGCAGAAGCCGAACAATCTGTGTCCGGTGGCCGCCTCTTTATTGAGCGAATTCGACGTAAGGGGGAGATCTTCTCACCCGTCGGCACCACCGTTCTCGAGGCAAATGACACGGTCGCTGTGCTCGGGCGTACCGAAATCATGATCAAACTACTTGGTCCCTCCGCCCACGAGGTCGCTGACCCGGAACTGCTGGAAATTCCAGTAGCATCTTTCGATCTATATATCACCAGCAAGACAATCGCAGGCAAGACTCTCCAGGAGATCGTTGATGGTGTCGAGGAGGCCCGCGGTGTTTTGCTCCGCGGCATTACCCGCGGTGGTCATAAAATTCCGATCGGGACAAACACGGTCATCAAACGCGGCGACACACTCCATGTAACCGGGTCTGAAACTGCAGTCGACAAACTGGCCCCTGTTGCTGGCCGGGTGATTCTCCCAGCGGCAGAGAGCGATCTTTCAGTCCTCGGAATAGCAATATTCATCGGAGTATTGGTCGGGGCCGTGCTCACAATACCCGTAGGCCATCTGAGAATAGCGCTGGGCACTAGCGTTGGTACTCTCCTCGCAGGGGTGATCGTCGGGTGGATGCGGTCCGTGCGTCCTTGGTTCGGAATAATCCCAGATGCCGCGATTCTCTTCATGCGGTCGATTGGTCTGGCAGCGTTTGTGGCGATGATTGGGCTAAAAGCAGGCCCGATCTTTGTGCAAGCGGTGAAAGAATATGGCTACATTCTCTTTCTCGGGGGCATAGTAGTGACGCTAACACCGCTCATCGCAGGTCTTTTCTTCGGGCGCTACGTTCTTAAACTCAACCCGGCACTATTGCTGGGAGGAATCGCCGGCGCCCAGACGATGATTGCGGGCGTCGCTGCGGTGCAAGAGAAATCAGACAGCCCAGTGGCCACACTAGGTTACTCGTACACGGCGGCATTCGGTCATATCTTTCTGACGACTTGGGGCACCATCATCGTCTCGCTCATGACCTGACTGAAAGTGATGACGTGGAAGACTCCTGAACGAAGCACGTCCCAGGGTGATTTCCGTAGTCTCGACGTTTCGTCGCGGCTACGGATACGCCGGGAGGGAATGCTCATTGCTGCATGGCTCAAAAATGCGTTTGCTTTAGGAGAGGCTGTATGAGATTGAAGTCAATCGCGGCACAGTTGGCAATCGCGGTGTCATTGGTCATACCCGCTTTTCTTTTTGCGCAAGCCGCACAGAAGAGCCGGACATTACTTATAAATGGTCATCCCGGAGAAATTGCGGTCATCGAAAAGGATGGACATGCCTACGTGGAGATCGAGGCACTAGCGCGACTGGCGAATGGTTCTTTGAGCTTCAGCGAAAATCAAATCACGCTGACGCTGTCTGGTGTGGCCACACCGGCTCCTGCGATAACTCAGCCTTCTCCATCTGGCTTCACCAAGGACTTCATCAGGGCGGGCATCGAAGAGATGGCAGTGATCAGAGAGTGGCGAAGTACACTGACCAATGCGGTCCAGCTCGGACATCCCGTGACCATAGGCTGGGCAGACAATTATCGCGTCCGGGCTCAGCAAAGCCTTAGGTTGGCATCTCTTGCAGTCTCAACTGAATCAGACCGGGAAGCGTTTCAGCTGCTCACAAATGAGTTTAATAACATGAAGAAGTTGTGCGACCGATTCGTGGAAGCCAACAATTCTAGGACATATGTATCCCCTGAATCGCTCAATAATGATCCGCTGGACCAAAGAATCATGAACTGTGCACGCTCGCTCGCTGCGATGGCGGCAAGCGGGCAGTTTGCGGACGATGGCTCGTGTCACTAGGCCTATCGAGTGCGCCTTGATGGCACGGGCCGAAAGGGCCCAGCAGACTTGAGTCTCAGGATCTCTCCTCAGTTCGGTCTGCCCAACCACGAATATTGCCAGCCGATGGAGATGTTCTGGTAATTCCCCCCGTAGCGGATGTAGGCGCCATTGTTGTAGCTGAGCTTTATTGACTGGTGCCTGGTCAAAGGAATTGAGGCCGTTGCCCCAACGCGAGAATTTCTCTGGCGCGTGGCGTCGTTTTGTACACCATTCAGGGATGTACTACCGCCGAACCAATAATTGCCGTCAAGCGAGACCCACAACTTGGGCTTGAAATCATAACTGAGGTGTCCCTCGAGAGAGCCTGTTGGGCTCTGCGATTGCGTGTTGGTGCCAGGTGAGAATCGGTTGCGCGAGAAGAAATCAGAGTTTGTGGTGAAAAACCAGACTCCTCCATATGCATCAAGGATCCAATGGCCCCAACGTCTGGAATACCCAAGCTCTGGCTTGAGGGCCCAGCGATTAGCACCAAGATTGATGAGTTTGGTCGGGTCGTATTGACCCGTAGGAGGCACCAGTTTGATGCTGACACCGATAATGGTCTTTTGCCCCCATTTTAGATATTCCTGAACGTTCATCGCTGGGCCACCTTTGAGGTTCACAGAAAAGCGAAAGCTGGACGCCAGGAGGCCTGAACAGTGCGCGAGCGTCTCTGCATCGGCGACAGTCCCTCGGAAGTTTCCGACCGCGTACGGCGTGGAAGCAGTGATGGTAGCGGTGCGGCCAAAAAAGTTGAGTGAGTGGGAGAGACTGAGAACGGAGACATTAACTCTTGCGGTGGCGCCGATGATTGGGACGGTTCCATCAAAGATAATATTTCCGTTGTAGAAGGAATACGTCAAGTTGACGGCATTCGAGTGCAGAGGGGTAATGACATATGCGCGGGGCGCGAGATCTTGCCCACGGCAGATGGTAGCGGCAAGACATCCGCTGAAGAGGAGAACAATCGCGCGCAACTCTGCCGCCAAGCACTGCATTTTTATCAATGTAGGGACTTGGCCAAGCCTCAACAGCTGTAAGTATTGACAGTTCCTTTCACCCTCGCCGCCGCCTACGATGCGAATGGTTTTTACGCCCGCCTCGTGAATTGTGCGCACCTGCCGGAGACGCAGGATGGAGAGTGGAGCTTGCTCAATTGCGCGGCAGCTTAGGACGGCAATTAGATTTCGGACTGTTTGGTCTGTTTTGCGTGGCAAAAATCGAAATGTCCTCCATTTGTCTTAATTGCGAATTGCGCTCCAAACCGCAGCCAATGCTATGTGCAACTCCCATTTGAGGAATTGCGCGGACAAATGGAGCGCGCACAGGACTTGATGAGCACGGCAGCTTATGAGCGTGATGGCGATGAGCTGGTTCATCACGGGCTTTACATGGAGCTGCCGGGGTGGGGGTTTTCAAAATAGAGAAGCCTTGAGGCAGAAACTGGCCGCAACACAACCTCTCAAGAGCGCACGGGAGAGCAACCATGACCAAGACCGCGGAAAATGAACGTCTTGAAGCAGCAACGTTTCAAAGCATTCCATGGAAAAAATGGGGCCCTTACCTAAGTGAGCGTCAATGGGGTACGGTGCGCGAGGACTATAGCGAAGGGGGTGATGCCTGGAATTACTTCACCCACGATCATGCCCGTTCGCGCGCCTACCGCTGGGGCGAAGACGGCTTAGCCGGGATTTCCGATGACAAACAGCGCCTGTGCTTCGCGCTGGCATTGTGGAACGGTAGGGACCCTATCCTCAAGGAGCGACTCTTCGGGTTGACCAATAGCGAGGGCAACCACGGAGAGGATGTGAAGGAGTATTACTTCTATCTCGACAGCACGCCGACGCACTCCTACATGAAGTACCTCTACAAATACCCGCAGGCGGCCTATCCCTACGCCGATCTGGTGGAGACGAACCGCCGTCGTTCGAAGAACGACATGGAGTATGAACTGATCGACACCGGCATCTTCAATGACGACCGGTATTTCGACGTCTTTGTGGAATATGCCAAAGACGGTCCGGAAGACATCCTCGTGCGGATCACGGCAGTCAACCGTGGACCGGACGCGGCAGAACTGCATCTCTTGCCGACGCTGTGGTTTCGCAACGACTGGTCGGCGTGGATTGCTGCATCCAACAGGGCCGCCGAGAAACCAATCCTAGAGCAGATTGAGACCGTGGCGGGAATGAGTGCCATCGCAGTAAAGCATCCGCTGCTTGGTAAATACATCTTTTCCTGCGAAGGGGATGTGCCGCTGCTCTTCACCGAGAACGAAACAAACCACGAACTGCTTTTCCCCGGGCAAATGAACGAGAGCCTCCACGTCAAAGATGGCATCAACAATTGCGTTGTGCAGGGCAACAAGGGCGCGGTAAACCCCGAAAAGAAGGGCACGAAGGTCGCCGCGCACTACAAGACCAATGTAGGCGGCGGTCAGACCAAAGTGATTTGCTTGCGGCTTTCCAGCAGTTCTGCAGACCAGCAGGGCAAATCCTTCGGGAAACAATTTGATGAGGTCTTCGCTGACCGGCTTCGTGAAGC
>WNFN01205395.1_pt2 | contig 17085 bp, 21 predicted proteins | sample 5400161 | NCBI WGS metagenome assembly WNFN01 (sample SAMN13153353, study PRJNA577476) | soil metagenome | isolation source: 80 cm saprolite on Douglas fir-dominated hillslope | place: USA:California | collected 2013-09-17
CTTGAACTTCCTGATGCTGGCAACCCTGGTCGTTGGCTTGGTGTTCACGTTCGTCAACCTCGCGTTGCTGGACCGGATGATTCTGTCCCGCCTCATCGGTTTGCGGGACGCCGTGGCATCGATCGGCACCACCGGCGACCTCTCTGGACGGGTGCCGGTCGGCGCCCATGACAACAATGACGAACTGTCGGAGCTCGGTGCCTCGATGAATAGCATGCTTACGGCTATCCAGCACTCCCGGAAAGATCTTAATACTCAGGCACAAGCCATCGAGGCTTGCGGGGACGGCATCGCGATTCTGAATGAGCGGGCAGAGTTTGTTTACATGAATCGCTCTCATGCCCGGATCTTCGGCTATGAGAGCCCGGAGGAACTGGCAGGCAAGAGTTGGCAGATCCTCTATTCCGACGATGAAACAGCTCGCTTCAAACAGGAAGTGATGCCTGCGCTGGTCCGAAACACTCGTTGGGAGGGTGAAGCAATTGCTCGTCGCAAGGATGGCAGTTCCTTTCCCCAGCAGGTTTCATTGGCGTCGATAGCGGAGGGGGGGATGGTCTGCGTCTGCCGCGATCTCTCCGAGCGGCGCAAGATGGAGGATCAGCTACGCAAGAAGCAGCGCATGGAGTCGGTTGGAACGCTTGCCGGCGGCATCGCGCACGATTTCAATAACCTTCTGACGGTTATTATCGGATATGCGCAGACACTGCTGGCGAAGGTAGAAAATGACCCGGCTCTGCGCTCCAACGTGGAACATATTGTGCAGTCTGCGAGCCGCGCCGCTTCGCTGACGCGTCAACTTTTGGCCTTCAGCCGCAAACAGGTTCTGCAGCCTCGTGTCCTCGATCTGAATCTGGTCGTGCGCGACCTGGAAAGGATGCTTCGCCCGCTGGTCGGGGACGACATCACAATGATCGCCCAGTGCGCGCCGAATCTCGGCTCCGTCAAAGCCGATCTGAGCCAACTCGAGCAAGTGATTGTGAATCTGGTGGTGAATGCCCGAGACGCCATGCCTCGAGGCGGCTGGCTGGTCTTGAGCACGGCCAACCAGGATCTCACCCACGACAACGGATGCGATCGCGACGTCCCTCCAGGCCGGTACGTTGTTCTTTCCGTGAGCGACAACGGCATTGGGATGGATCCGGAAGTGCTCTCACGAATCTTCGAGCCTTTCTACACCACCAAGGATGTTGGCAAAGGAACCGGGCTGGGTCTTTCCACCGTCTACGGTACGGTGGAGCAAAGTGGCGGCTACGTCGCGGTTGACAGCAAGCCAGGGAAGGGCACGGAGTTCAAGATATTTCTACCGCGCGTCGACGCCTTGCCTGAATCTTTACCAGCAGAGGGCCCGCCCACGTGGCGCAAGAGCGGAACCGAGACCGTCCTTCTGGTGGAAGATGACGCCGCAGTACGTGAACTCGCTCACGACATCCTGCGTTCTTGTGGATACTGCGTGCTGGTCGTGGCTGACCCAAAAAGTCTCCACCCGGTTCTCCAGCAGCACCCGGGCACGATCCATATTTTGGTGACGGACGTTCTCATGCCTGGCATCAATGGGCGGGAGGTTGCCCGCGAAGTGCAGCGTCAACATCCAGAGACGAAGACGCTCTTCATGTCAGGCTATGCCTATCACACGATGCTGGGCCGCGGCGTTCTCGAAGCCGGCTCTTTATTCATCCAAAAGCCTTTCACGCCCTCGCAGCTTTCGAGAAAGATAAGGGAAGTTCTTGATGGTGTTCAATCCCGCGCAATCACAGTCACGTAGGCCCTAGCGCCCCGCCAGATACATCTCAGCGACATGTGCGGCGATTTCGCCGGGATTAGCGAGCTCATTACGTCGCGAGGCTGAGGAATTGGAGGCGCGGGTCGGAATCGAACCCTAAAGCCTATTGCAAACACTTAAGTTACTGATTTTACTATAGGCAATAAGGACATTAGTGCCACAATGTACAGGACGCTAACACAAATTAGCACAAGTCATTTGACGGTCATCCGCCGTCTTACACGCTCATAGACCGAATGAGGAATGCGGAACGTTCGCCTCTCGCCATTCCGTACCAAAATACCCGGCTCATGCTCGAACATCCGCACGATTGACCGCATGGAAAAGTGGAGCATCCTAGCTACCTCGGAAACTGTATATGTGATTTCGTTATCCATCTCTCACCCGTTAAGAATGTCTTCCAAGGTCGGCCCGTTCGAGACCGGCACGGAGACGGCCGTCCGAATACCAAGGACGGTCATAACTTTTACGTAGTCCCTTCGCAAAGCATCAATGCGCTTCGTCGCCGGGTGCGCCTGGAGCCCTGCCTTGGTTGTGATGTAAGCGCCGTCCCTTTTGACCGCTTGATAGGCTTCCTGCAAGTCGGCTGCGATAGTGGCAGCGAGCGTGAGAGGGCTGCGATGTGCCACGGAAAGCTGTATCCCGGCTTCGGACAGCTCGGAGGACAAACGGTCCCATTCGATAGACGCCTGATCGGACAGGCCCTTAGGCTTAAGGGGCGTGCCGGGCTGAAGCTCCGGTCCCGGTTTGGCTGTTGGTGACTTCTCGGCGTTCGGTTTTGGTGGTCTTCCCATCGGTTTAACTCCTTATTCGTCTGCTGTTTGAGAGTGTGTCAAAATTGACACATATGACGTATGTACAAAAAGACCAAACTACGGGCTCGTTGGCGACTTAGTGTTCAACAATTGACCCGCCCCTCCCTACCAGCTTAAGAGCTTCATAGTGTCGCCTGTATGCCTGTCGGTAGAGCCGCTTTGCTTCTCCGACCGTGGCGGCTATCGCTACCAACCGCGTCCCGTCATAAGCAGCCCAAACGTACTTGCCCCGTGTAATGTCCAGGCCGTAGTGTCCCGCCTCCGGGCTGTCGGCCGGTAGCTTCTTTATGGCCGGGTAGCTTTGCACCGGATTCCTGCCTTTCCCGTTGTACGCGCCCTTAGGAAGACGTACAGACGTACAAGACCCTCACATAGTAGTGTGGGGGAGCAAAGCTCTCCCCCCACAACTCTGCTATTTGTGCGGCGAACAAGCGTCCGGCGTCTCAGTGTTCACCCGAGCCCGCGCCTTAGCTATCCAGGTTGTGCCGCGTTTGATATTCAGGGCCGCTAAGTGCTCTTGCAGTTTGCGGATGGGCATGTCCATATTGCCCCGAATGGCTTGGTCTGCCGCATCGTCCATGCCGTCTCTGTTGGGCCTGTTGCCTTTACGGGTAGATAGGCTGACAAACCTTGTCGCCGGATCTCCAACGATGTGCATACGGCAGTCCGGCCCGCACGTCACTTCAAAGTCTCGGGACTCAAAGTCGCGTTGCTTCAGATTGGACAGGAAACTTGGGCTTTTGTATGGGTCCGCTGGATCTTGCAGCTTCGTACCCTAGCAGCACGCCAGGAACGCGCCCATGTCCCCACTACCGCGCATCGCGTTCTCAAGGGTCATGCTATCGCCGCTATCTTTGGGCGAATGATGTAGCAGGATGACGGCTTCAGCACCGTTCTTGAGTAGTGAGAAAATTGTATTGGCAAAAGCCCGGACATCCGCCGAGCTGTTTTCGTCGCCTTCCAGGAATCGAATCGCCGTGTCGAGGATGACCACGCTTCCCGGCAATACGTTTTGTAAATCAGGATCGGATAGTTTCAAGTGACCGTCCGCGCTCATGGTCCGGTAAAACAGCCGGTCACCTACATAATCCAACAGTCCAATTTTCCTGACTCTATCTGTGAAAGGGCCGAGGCTAACTTCCGGACAGAGGTATAGAACGTAAAACGGCCGTCGGACTACCTCAAAATAATCGAAGAGCTTTTCGCCGGTGACTAAGGCATGCACGATGTTAAGGGCTATCAGGCTCTTGCGCTCGCGCACCGGGGCTGCGATAGCCGTTACGCCTTCCCGCTGCAAGAAGTCTTTGATTAGGAACGTCACGGGCGGAGCATTAAGCGCCTCTTCTTTCGTGTGAAACAGACCCGGACTCGGGAAAGCAATGTCCCTATATCCGTAGTAAGACTGACCGCCGTCTGTATGATTCGGACCATTTATCCGCGTGCAGTTCACGCCCTCAGCGTCCAAGGGAGCTGCGCAAATACAGCATGTCGTTATTCCGTCGCCAATCGCCATAAGAACCTCCAAACCAGAACTCAAGAGATGTCCGAAACGTCCAGATCATCCAAACGTGGCAGCAAGTCCAGATCCGCCGAGCCCTCATGCCACTGTGCAGCAAGAAACGGGCAATTGCCGTTAATCAACTCCGCGCCACACTCCGGGCATTCCATACTCGCCTCCGACTAAATTAAAAAAAAATGGGCGTGCGGTTCAAAGCCACACGCCCTAAAAGGGGCCAACGGGTGCTTAGTCCGTCAGCACTTCATAACGATGGGCGTCAGGGACATCCTCCCTTTGTTGGCATCGTCACGCGGTAATTCTCTCCCGGTCCCAAACCCTACCGGAAAACTTAACCATTCCTCCGGGCTGCCCGTGACATCACGGCGAGCATGTCCCCGGCTATCTGAGACTGACTCTTCCTGAAGCTGTCCCCGTCCGACAGGCCGTGCAAGTGCTGATGAAATTCGTTGTGGACAACTTGCGTTGTCCCCCCGCCGAGCGCATCGTTAGGGATGATGGACCCTGAAGATCCAGGCGCAAAGATTTCCGGGCCATGCTCGCCCACTACGTAAAAGTGACTGTTGTCTACGGGACCGCCCGCGGCCTTCATGCCTCCGAACCCGGACAAGAGCGAAGAGAAGAACCCTCCGCCTCCCGCCGATGTAGTAGTCAGGTTCTTTAACAGGGTCATCTTGAGTATCAGCTCCGCGAGCTGTATAGCGACTGCTCGGAATGCGTCGGACCATGACCGGCCGAATAACGCGGCCTGTGCCAGCGTCGTACCGATGTCCTTACCAAGCTGTTGCGCTTCCTTTGACATCTGATCGGCCTTTTCCTTGGCTTGGGCCGCCGCACGGTTATAAGTGTCTTGGTCAATCACGCCTTGTCTCAGAAGGATGTTAAGCTCCGCCATTTCTTGCGCGTACTTTCTTTGGTCCCGCCATACAGAGGCTTAATATCCAACGCCGTTAAAGGCATCTTCTTAAGGTCCGCGAGCGCGACGGCCTTCAGCGCTGAATCAATCGCAGCATCCGCTTGGGCCTTCAGGAGATTAACTTCCTTGGTTAGCTGCTCAATGTTCTGGTTAGCTATTGCGCTGATCCCGTGATGCGCGGCTTATCGCGGATACTTGCGGCCGTTCGGGGAGCTGCTACTCTGAGCGCATGGCATTTTACAAAATAACTCGGGATACGTTGGGACGGCCGGTTGTGATGGTAGACGGTAAGCTCCAGCTTGGGGCGCAAGGGGCTAAATATACGAAAGATGCAAACCTACTCGTAATGACACTCCACCCGGCGTCCGAACGTCCAGTAGTGCGCCGAAAGTCTAAGGGCCAGTAGGAATGGAGGGCGGGTTGCGCTCGGCCATGCGCTTTTCGCTCAAGCGCAATCTCTTCTCTTCAAGGATTCGATTTATCTCTTGGACAAGAGCGTAGAGTTTCTCGGGGTTTTGCTCAGTAGCGGCTTGCCCGCACAGTTCGAGCCAGAGTTCTTTTTCCACGGCGCGCGCCTCCGAAAGTCGGGAGAGGCTGGAAGATTGCAAGCATTATATAGGCTGTCGTCATTGGATACGACATTTTTCTCCCCGAGCGAAAAGACCTGGACCCTTCTCTTGCCGGTTTGCCGAAAGTGCGCTCAAAAGGACTAGCTGCCCTGCCTAAGCTTTGTCACGATGCGTCTGTATGTAACAGTCCGAGCAAATCAGCACTCCGCCCTTGCCCTTGTATGCGTGTGCAATCTCATCAGGGCTTATTGCTTTCTCGCACGTCTTCCCCGTGTGCGTTATGCAGTTTTCATCACAGATACAAAATGGTTGCGACATCTTTAGATTTCCCTTCTTCCTCAATCTTTGGCGAGAATTCTTTCTTAGGCAGTTCGGTTTTCATGAGGAGACAATACGCCATACCCGCTTACAGGAGTGGTCAAAATTGACCGCTAATGGCTAGCCGCCCCAAGACTCGGTAACAAGCGAGTCTAGCCGGTCCTGCCTTCCCTTGACCCATTTAGCGTAACTTTTCTCCGTGGTCTTGATGCTTTCATGACCGAGGAGCTTGCTGACTTCCTCCAGCGGGACGCCCTTCTCTAAGAGATCCACGGCGAATGTGTCACGTAGCCGGTGACTAAGCATGTTGCTCTCGCTCGTAATCCCGGCTTCGCGGAATAGTTTTCTTAGATCGTGCTGCCAATGGCTGACGGCCGTCGTCTCCGTCCCGTTGCCGGTGTTCCAGAAGATGTACTCGGGATTCCCGTTGACTACGGCCAAGATTTCTTTAGCGACTGCCGGAGGGATAGGTACGGAAACATGCGTCCCGGTTTTCTGCCGCGATGTCACGATCCGATAGAGCTTCTTTTTGTGATCGTGGACAAGCTCGGATTGCCGGAGGGTCACGGTGTCTCGTATAGCGAGCCCTGAAAATCTCATGCACTGGACTAGCCCACGGACCCGAGCGGCCTTTACAGAGTCCGGGAAGGCCACGGGGACGGCCTTTAGCAATCGCTCGTATTCCTTCGTGTTTAGTGGAAGCGTAGGGACCTCATCAACCTTGATGCGGGAAGTCTTGGGCACGCGGTCAAGCCATTTCGAGTCAAAGCAGAAGCGGAGGAAGTTGCGGAGCCGGGCTTGAACGGCGAGCCGGGTGTTAGATGACTCGTAAAGATCCGGCCAAGTGGACTGATAGCTAACTAGCAGCTCGCGGGTGATACCCTGGACTGTGAAGACGGAGTGGCCCTCACAAAACGTTTGCAGCCGGGCTAGCTCGCGGGAATAGCGGCCTTGGATGTCTGCGGTCAAGCCCTGATTTTTTTTGTCGGCCTTGAAAACGGTAATAGCGTGCTCAAGCGTTTGCGTTGCGGCTGCCTCGGGAAGCAGCTTTCCTGATAACTGAGCCTCCAGGTTGCGTTTCTGCTCTTCGGCCTCGGCCCATGACCGCGTTCCGGCTGCTCGCCTGAATTGCTTTCCGCCCTGTGACCAACGGAAGTGCTTGCGGCACCTACAGCCCTTGGCGAACTCCTCGTCCTCCCACTTGCAGCCCGGCTTGTGACGGACAAATATCGTGATGACCGGCATTACCGCCCTCTCCAGGAGTCCAGGACAAGGGTTACTGGGTGAGTGGCACGCTCACGCTCGCGGGCGGCCTGTGCCCGGAGGTCTATTGCACTCAAGCTGCAATCGGATGCGTCCTTATATGAGGGCTAAGCCATTGTCAAAGGATTTGGCCTTCGGAATGTCAGCCTTGAAAATGCCCGCGCACAGGTCTTCTGATTTGGCCTTCGATTCGGCCATTTCAGCCATCAACAGGGCATCGCGTCTAGCGCCGTGGTAGGTGTGCGAGATGTTTATGGAGCCAAAAACCGAGCCAACCGCTAGCAGAAGGGTGAGGCCAATTCTCTTGATGTGCCGCATATCACTTGCCCTCGTTTTCTACCTACCGAGGACAAGGCTAGCACGGAATTAGCACAGATTGAAAGATGCCTTAAGTAACCCCTGATTTTACGGGCCGTTTAGACTGGAGGCGCGGGTCGGAATCGAACCGACGCATAAAGGTTTTGCAGACCTCTCCCTTACCACTTGGGTACCGCGCCCCTGCCCACCACGTTAGCGTTCCGTGCGGAAAATGTCCATCTGCGGGGAACGACCGGGTCTGGAGTAAAAACTGGAGCGGGAGACGGGATTTGAACCCGCGACTTCGACCTTGGCAAGGTCGCACTCTACCACTGAGTTACTCCCGCTCGTTCCCTCATTCTAAATCACTTCCAACAGCCACATCAAATGACTGTACCCGCCCAGTGCTGCTAGCCTTACGGGCGCATTTTGAGGTGTGAGTATACAACACGGTCAGGTCCACCTGCGATGGGCTCAGCCTCTGCACGACAATGGGATCGTGACCGCGCTCGATCAGGAGAGTCCAATTCCGCTTGCGTCGCTGCGAGTAAGGAAGGAAGAAAGTGGTCGAAAGCCGTATTTGGAGCTAGGTCGCAGTCTTGCGAATGGAGACGGACAGACGCTCCGCTGATTTCCGAGAAAGCCCCAGCGGCTGCGGCCGCTGGGCAGGGAAATCGGCGGACGCGCGCGCAACGGTACCGTTGCCCAGAGCATAGAGCACCACTTCGACTCGGCTGGAAACTCCCAGCTTGTCGAATATGCGAAAAAGATAATTCTTGACGGTGTGTTCGGTCAGCTTCAGACGTTGCGCGACCTCGCGATTAGTCAGTCCTTCGGCCACACACCTTACTACTTCGGTTTCTCGCGCTGAGAGCAGGCCACCATTCGCGCTCAGACAGCCCGCGAGTGCGGGTTGAGAGAGAGCCTCGAGTACAAAGTGCAATTCAGTGCTGCTGGCCCAAACCTGCCCCTTGTCGACGCATTGGATGCATTTCGCCAGCAAGCGGAAAGGTTCGGTGCGGCAAAACACGCCCTGCGCACCGGATCGGAACGCTGCCGTGACCGTGGAGCGCTCCGAAGAGTCGAGAAGAACGATGACGCGCGTACCGGGCGATTGCAGGCGAATCTCACGCACCAGGTCGAATTCTTCCGGACTGGACTCTCCCAGCTTTCCACTGATGACCGCAACTTGGGGCTTCTCCTTCTTCACCAAAGCCAGAATCGCGGCAGCGTTTGAAGGTGATTCGATCATCTGGAACTGAGCATCCCGCGCCAAAGCTTCCACAAGCAATTGGGTAGTCAGGGAAGTACCGTCGCTGGCCAAAACGCGAACCTGATCTTGATTTGGAAGAGCCGTTAGATGAGCCATATGAAAATACTTGCAAGCCTTTCAACTCCTCCACTTCACATCTGCCAAAACATGTGTTTCGTGGAGAGATGACTGCCCCGCGCCGTGCCCACAGCGACATCCGGGAGGTGAACTGATTCGGAAGGCGCTCGCCAAGGGCACAACGCTTCCGAGAAGATTAGGGGACCTTCGACCCGGAGTATATAGCACTACTGGGGGATAGTTCGGCACAGTGGTCACTCGATGTGATTACCTCCGGGTGCGCGTACCAACGAGGTTTGGCGCGGCTCGGGATGCCACTTAAGGGGCATTGACATTGCGCCCCGGCAAACTCATACTCATCCCTACAGTCCCTGTCCTCGGGACCCGTAGCAGGCGTTTCGAGAGGACATCCTAAGCGTTCAGCGGATGAGCAATCCATTTCTTAGAGCGTCTGTGTTCTGTACTGGGCGGCGAGTTCAGCGTGGATAGAGACTTTGGGCTCTTCACTTTTCGCCTCTTGCAGGAATTTGCATACGCCAAGTAGAATTGCACCACGTTGTGGGAGGCTTCCCCTCCCTTTGGAAGTCTTCAAACAGTAAGTTCTCCCCCGATTTTATCAACTGTTAATTCCCCCGAACTGGTCTTGCGTCCAGCGAGGGAGTGGTCTTTCTTTTACCTAAAGTCACGAAATGTGACTCAGAGGGCGAAGCTATGAGCAACGGTTGCGCACAGAGCGAGGGAAGCTGCGAGGGCGTTATCGAGGGATCGTTGCCACACCAGCCCGAGTGGTATGCAATTCGAACCCGTTCCCGCCACGAAAAGATGGTGTCGCAGCAGTTGGAGCAGCAAGGGATTGAGACCTTTCTTCCCCTGGTAAAGCGGACTCACAAATGGAGCGATCGGACGAAGGAGGTCGAACTACCGCTTTTCGCCGGTTATAACTTTGTCCGCATCGTCCAATCCTCGCCAGAACGCTTGCGGGTTCTGCGAGCCCATGGAGTAGCGGGATTCGTCGGCATTAATGGTTCAGGAACCGCAATCCCTGAGAGCCAGATTCAAGACATCCGGACGTTGCTTGCAAGTAAAGTCGATTTCGAAGAACACCCGTTTCTACAAGTCGGCCAGCGCGTTCGAGTGCGGGGCGGATCTCTCGATGGAGTCGAGGGTATTTTGGCCGCGCAAAATGAAGACCGGAGCCTGGTGATTTCGTTGGAGCCCATTCAACGTTCGTTATCCGTTCGAATCCAAGGGTACACGGTCGAACCTGTCTGAAATTTTCCTTTTTTTCCTTTGAGAATGAGTCGGTAACTTGCATTCCTGCCACGGCGTAGGTCCCGCGCCGGTGGGGCAATGCGACATTGTTGCTAAGAGACGATTGAGATTTGCGGGCATGAGCTAGCCACAGAGGACCAGAACACAAAGAGGAATTTTGACTATGAGCGAACTTGACACCAAAATGAAAAGTAACGGTACTGCAGTCTGCGAGCAGACCATGACGTGGGAATCGAGCCGCGAGATGAACCCGCCATCGGCGGCGGTATATCTGGCGCCACCGGAATCGTCGCTGCGGAGATTCCGCGATCAGGCCGAAATTCAGGCCATCAGCGGCGCTCTAAAGCAAACGGGCTGGAACCGCAAGCGTGCCGCCAAACTGCTGAGCATCAGCTACCGCGGGTTATTGCTTAAGATTCGCAGGTATAACATTTGTCCAACTACCGCAGTTGGGACTGTTGTGCCTGTTCCTGAGTCGAAAATGGAGTAGGATTCTCGGGTCCTGTTTCCACAGCCAGGGCGTTTCCCAAGCGCTGACCGGACCCACGTTCAGCCGTTCTTGCATCGGCTATTTGGTTTGTCCCCGTATCCCCCGAGCCATGGAGAACGTAACCGTTTGAGGATGGATAGAAAGCTATGAAAACAACGAAATCGCCAATTCGAACCCTCATGTGCGTGTTAGGCGCGCTGATGTGCTCTGCAGGTTGGGCAATTGCGCAGACAAGCGCCGTTAGTGATGGCAAGGAGGCAACCGGGCCTGCTGCTCAGTCCTCGTCGACTCCGCCTTCGTCGACTCAGTCTTCGACGGCTCCGCAACTTCAGACCCGCTATCCACGATACAAAATTGGCTCTGGCGACACTTTCGATGTGAATTTTGAGCTGAGTCCGGAATTCAATCAGACAGTAACGGTGCAGCCCGATGGGTTCATTACCCTGCGGAGTGTAGGTGACGTGAACGTTGCTGGCCAGACTGTGCCCGAGCTTACCCAGACCTTGAAACAAGCTTACGGAAAGATTCTGAACGATCCCTTGATCGTGGTTATGCTGAAGGACTTTGAGAAGCCCTATTTTATTGCCGACGGACAAGTAGGGCACCCCGGGAGATACGATTTGAGGGGGGACATTACATTGGCCGAAGCGATTGCGATTGCCGGGGGCTTCACGGATTCGGCAAAGCATTCCCAGGTACTGCTCTTCCGGCGAGTTTCCGACGAGTGGGTGGAGGCCAAGGTAGTGAATATCAAGCAGATGTTGAAAAACGGAAATCTGCACGAGGATCCACATCTACACCCCGGAGACATGCTGGTAGTGCCAAAAAACACTATCTCGAAGCTTCAGCGTTACATTCCGTCAAGTTCGATGGGCGCATTTACCCAGTTCGGCAAGTTCTAGCAGAAGCAAAAGGGGAGATCGAATCATGACTGACCACGATTTTGCATCGGTAGACCGGGCCCAGGGGTTCTCGTTTACGCTGCGAGACTTTGTCGCTATCGGCTTCCGGCATAAGCGCCTGCTGGTCCTGTGTTTCAGCGGACTACTTCTGGGAACGGTGCTGGCCACCGTGTTGATACCGCCTAAGTATCAGGCAGTGACCAAGATCCTGGTCAAGCGTGAGCGCGTCGATCCCGTCGTCACTTCGCAACGCAGCGATCCGATGCAAGTCAAAGAAGACGTCGGTGAAGAGGAATTGAACTCCGAGATTGAACTCATCGAAAGCGATGATGTCTTGAAGCAGACAGTAGTCGCAAACGGGCTGCAGAAGCACAAGTCAATGCTGTCGTACATCGGAATCCATCCCAGCGAAGAAGAGAGAATTTCAAAAGCAGTCTTGCGGCTAAAGGCGGACCTCCACGTAGAGTTGCTGAAAAAGAGCACGATCATCAGTCTGACGTATACCTCTTCGAACCCGAAACTGGCGGTAAAGATATTGGAAAGCCTTTCCAATGCATACATCGACAAGCATCTGGCAGTGCATCGGCCGGCGGGTCAGGTGAAGTTCTTCGAGCAGGAAACCGAGCGCTACCATCAAAATCTTGAAGAGGCGGAAAGTCAGCTCAAGAGGTTTGCCGACGAGCAGGGGGGCGTGGCCCCGCAACTGGCGCGGGACATGACCTTACAGAAGCTGCATGATTTCAGCGCCACACTGGAATCGACTCAGGCAGAAATGGCAGCGACCGAACAGCGGATCCGGGACCTGCAAAAGCAAATGGGTTCGACCCCGGACCGGCTTACCACGCAAGTGCGGGAATCTGATGATGCCCAGGTATTGGAACACTTGAAGAGCACGCTGATGACCCTGGAGCTGAAACGGACCGAATTGCTTACGAAATACCAGCCGACCTACCGTCTGGTGCAGGAAGTGGATAAGCAAGTGGCCGATACCAAGGCGGCCATCACGGCTGAGCAGAGCAAGCCGCTCAAGGAAGAAACCACGGACCAGAATCCGACCTATAGCTGGATCAGGACCGAGTTGGCTAAATCCCAGTCCGATTACAGCGCCTTGCAAGCCCGCGCCGCCGCTACCGCGACTATCGTCAAAATTTATGAGGCGAACGCCCGCAACCTGGAAGAGAAGGGCTTGATTCATCAGGATTTGACGCGAGCCGCAAAGACCAGTGAAGAGAACTATCTTTTGTACCTGCGCAAACAGGAGGAAGCGCGCATGGCGGATGCGCTCGACGAGGGACGAATTTTGAACGTCGCGGTCGCGGAAAGTCCAAATGTCCCCCTGGTTCCCACGAACTCACCCGTGATATTCGCGATAGTCGGGGTGTTGTTGTCAGCAACGGTGAGCCTGGGAATAGTGTTCACGGTCGAGTACATGGACTCTTCGTTCCGCACGCCGTCCGAAGTTACTTCTGAATTGAAGATTCCGGTGCTGGCATCCGTTCCCCGGCATTACAACGGCCAGTCTGAGCGAAATGGCAATGGAAATGGCCACAAGGGGCAGAATCAGGGCAACAGCAGCGGTTCCGCAGTCGATGAGTACGTCCAGCAGCGATAAGGGAGATTAGGAATGTTCTTGAAATTTTTCGGTCTGCGGGAACAGCCCTTCGGAGTCACGCCGGATCCGAGGTTCTTGTATCTCAGTCCCGCTCATCGCGAAGCACTAGCATCGGTATTTTATGGCATCGAGACCGGCCGCGGATTTCTAGCCCTGATCGCGATGCCGGGCATGGGCAAGACCACCCTGCTCTTCCATCTGCTGGAGAAATTCCGTGGTTCGGCGCGCACTGCCTTTTTGTTTCAGACCCAGTGTACGTCGCGGGAGTTCATGCGTTTCCTGCTGGCTGAACTGGGGTATGAAACCGGGGACCACGATTTTGTCCGTATGCACGAGGACTTCAACCGGCATCTGCTGCTAGAGGCTCGGGCGGGGAACCGGTTCATCGTCGTAGTTGACGAGGCGCAGAATCTGGATCCGTCGGTGTTGGAGACGATTCGGCTGCTGTCAGATTTTGAAACGCCACGGGCTAAATTGTTGCAGATTGTATTGGCCGGCCAGCCCGAGCTCGCGGACAAGCTTGCTAGCCGCAATATGGCGCAGTTGCGACAGCGTGTCTCACTCGTGAGCGGCCTGAAACCCTTCGCAGTGAGCGATACTGGGAACTATATTCAGCACCGTTTGCGGGTGGCCGGGTACCAAGGGGGAAACTTGTTCACTCCGTCGGCCCTGGCGAGCACTGCTGAATTTACCGAAGGAATCCCACGGAACATCAACAATTTCTGCTTCAGCGCGATGTCGCTGGCCTGCGCTTTGCGGAAAGCAACGATCGATTCGGCGATTGTGCAGGAAGTGATTTCCGACTTGGATATATCACAACACATGTCGCAACCCTGGGAAGCTGGTCGCTCGACAGCAATGGCTGTAGCGGCAGATACAACGCTGGAGCGTCGGCCGCCGAAGCAGGTAGGCAGCGACGAGTCTCTGACGCCTGAGCAAGCGCGAGCTTATTTGGAGCAGATGGCGCGATCACTTAAAGGTTGGCAATCTTAAAAGCTGGTGCTGACTAATCTTGTAGTCCGAGTAAACTGAGAGTAGTTTTCTATCCGACAAATTGACCGCTGGGGAAAGCTTAATACTAATGAGTCGAAACTTTGAACTTCTGCAAAAATTCGGAAAAGAGCAGGAGATCTTCCACTCGCAGGAAACGGTCACGGGCATAGACGAGCCCGAGAGCGTGGCGACGGCTCCGTTGACCTCGCCCACCGCACCGCTGAATATCGGCGAGAAGGAATTAGAAGAAGTAACCAAGCTAGTGCAGCGGTTATTCTTGCTGTCGGGAACAGAATCGCCGCGAGCGGTAGTTTTCGTGGGCACCGAACCGGGGAACGGCTGCAGTTGGATGTGTGCGCGGGCGGCGGAAGTTTTGGCGGGACAGATAGCCGGCTCAGTTTGCCTGGTTGATGCGAACCTGCGCCAGCCCTCTCTGCATGAGATGTTCGACATTCCAAACCACTACGGGCTTACCGATGCTTTGCGTTTTAACGAGCCGATCGCTAATTTTACGCGGCCGCTTTCGCGCGCGAATCTGCACCTGCTAAGTTGTGGTTCGACGGAGAAAGACTCCCAAGCCCAGGTCACGTCCGATCGGATGAGGCTGCGCCTGGCGGAGCTGGGCCGCGAGTTCGATTATCTGCTGATTGACAGTCCCGCGCTGAGCATTTGTAACGATGCGGTGGTGCTGGGATGTGCTTCGGATGGGGTGGTGATGGTATTGAAAGCGAACTCGTCGCGGCGTGAATCCGCGAAGAAGGCGCTGGATGAACTGCAAGCTGCGAGAGCCAGAGTGCTGGGCGCCGTCCTGAATCAACGGACCTTCCCCATTCCGGAATCGATCTACCGCAAATTCTAGCCTGGCGAGTACGTGACGTATTCCGCTTCGACAACCATTCAAGAATTGAACAAGACACCCGAGAATCCAAATGTTTGATAATTTACGCGCTGATTTTCAAGCCGCCATGGGCGACCGTGTGTCGGAAAAGGGTTGGTGGCGGGTCCTGCTTCACGTCGAAATGCCGGCACTGCTGTGTTACCGCTATTCGCACTGGGCCCTCAAACTTCGGATCCCGGTGGTTCGACAGTTGCTGATGATTCCGGCACTTTTTTGGCAACGGTTCAATCAGTTGTTTTTGGGAGTTTTCATTTCGCCTGATGCCGAGATCGGACCAGGGCTAGTCATTCACTCACTGCACGGCGTTTACATTCCGCCGGTCAAGATTGGCGAGGGCGCAACGTTCCAATCGGGTGTATTGATCGGCTCTGGATGCCGTGGAGTGGGCGATAACGTTTATTTTGGCGCCGGCTGCAAGATCGTGGGTGATGCGAAGATCGGCAACAACGTCGTGATCGTGGCCAACAGTGTGGTGATCACCGACGTTCCGGACAACACCACGATCATGGGCGTGCCGGCGCGTATCAAGCTGCCTGGCGGGAAGCCACGGCGCTTTCCGTGGAGAGCCCTGCAGCCCGCAGGCAAAACGAACGGCGCCGAACCGAAACCGAATGGCAGCGAAGCGAAACGGAATGGAACCGATCCAAAGATTCACGAGAAAGAGACAGAGAAGTCAGAGCAGACGGCTTCCGCCTAGACCAGAACGAGGGGACGAACTTTGGATTTTGCCTGGACAGAAGAGCAAGCAGCGTTTCGGAAAGAAGTTATACGGTTTGCACGCACGGAGTTGAACGACGATCTGGAACGTCGCGACAGGGAGGAAGAATTTCCTTTCGAGTTCTGGAAAAAATGCGCGCAGTTCGGGATTCAGGGTCTGCCGGTTCCAACCGAATATGGTGGCGGCGGGGCGGATACGCTGACTACGGTCTGCGCGCTGGAAGCTCTCGGCTACGGCTGCAAGGACAATGGGTTCTTGTTCTCGCTGAACGCCCACATGTGGACCACAGTGATTCCGTTGCTTGCCTTCGGTACCGAGGAGCAGAAATGCAAATACCTGCCCCGGCTGATCAGCGGCGAATGGATTGGGCTGCATTGCATGACCGAGCCCATGTCAGGTTCGGATGCCTACAGCTTGCGCACTCGCGCCGAACGCAAGGGCGACCGCTTCGTGATTAATGGCACGAAGACCTTCATCACCAATTCGGTCCACGGTGATCTTTTCATCGTCTTCGCCAACGTCGACCCTTCAAAGGGAGCGAACGGAGTGACTGGGTTCCTGGTGGAGAAGGGAACTCCCGGGCTGGTGGTAGGCAAGAAGCTTCATAAAATGGGTTTGCGCACCTCGCCCATGTCGGAAGTCGCTCTCGTGGACTGCGAAGTCCCGGCGGAAAACATCGTAGGCAAGGAAGGAAGCGGGCAGGCGATCTTCACTCACTCCATGGAGTGGGAGCGTACCTGCATTCTGGCCAGCCATTTAGGCATGATGCAGCGGCTGATCGAAACCTGCGTGAAGTATGCGCGAGAGCGGCAACAGTTCGGCCAGCCGATCGGAAAATACTCCGCCATCGCCAACAAAGTTGCCGACATGGAAGTCCGGCTGGAGACCGGCCGGCTGCTGCTGTACAAAGCGGCCTGGCTGAAGAGCCAGGGGCGGCATGCGCTGCGTGAAGCTTCGATGGCGAAACTTTACGTGAGCGAAGCCACCGTCCAGACCTGCCTCGATGCAATCCAGATCCACGGCGGCTACGGTTATATGACCGAGTACGAAATGGAGCGCGATTTGCGCGATGCCATTTCCGGGAAAATTTATTCCGGCACCTCTGAAATCCAGAAAGTAATCATCGCGGGCTTTCAGGGACTCTGAGGGCACGCGTTAAAGAGTTCTCCATCTAAAAAAATCATGGCCTACATAATTCAACAACTACTCAGCAAGAGTGCATCTCTATATCCGGACAAGACTGCAGTTTGGGCACGCGGGCGCAGCATCACGTACAGGGAACTGGACGAGCTATCGAACCAGCTCGCGCATCTTCTGCGAAGACGCGGCGTCAGAAAAGGCGATCGCGTCGGGCTGTATTTCCCGAAGTCGGTCGAATCTGTGATTAGCATGTTGG
>WNFN01069925.1_pt1 | contig 17032 bp, 18 predicted proteins | sample 5400161 | NCBI WGS metagenome assembly WNFN01 (sample SAMN13153353, study PRJNA577476) | soil metagenome | isolation source: 80 cm saprolite on Douglas fir-dominated hillslope | place: USA:California | collected 2013-09-17
GTTCTTCACTCTGCGAGACGAGCGGTTTCGATCGCGAAACAGACCCTCATTCGTCATGGCCGGCCTTGTGCCGGCCATCCACGCCTTGCAGCGGCGCGAAAGAAAACGTGGATGCGCGGGACAAGCCCGCGCATGACGGCGGAGAGGTATCAACAGCAAGCGATTTTGCTCAACGAGACACCCGTGATGGCTCGCAGAGCAAGGCGACCGCCACCGCCGGCGCAGCGTCCGCCGCCCCGGCCGCCACCACGCTATCCGACGCATCGATGATGTTCTCGAAGCCGAGGTAAGGCCGCGCGAGCCGCCGCGCCAGGGTCTGCGCGAGGAAGCGGCCGACGCCCGCGCCGATCAGCGGCGCCTCGATCGGCAGCGCGGCAGCAGACAGCACGCGCTCCGCCGCGTCCTGCAGCTCCTGCAGCTGGCGGCCGGCGATGGAGCGCGCCAGCCCGCGCCACGTCTCCTCGGGCGCAGCCGATGCGTCGCGCCCGACCATGCGCGCGAGGCGCGCGCAACTCTCGCGCAAAGATTTGCCGCGGCCGTCGGCCGTCGCGTGCTGGTCGGCATGCGCCGGCAGCTCGCCGGTCAGCCGATAGACATCGGCCATGACAGCGAAATGCTCGGCCATCACGCCGATGCGCGCGCCGGCGAGGTCGACGTGCCGCACCACCGCCATGACAGGCGTCCGCACGACGCCGCGATAGACGAGCTCGTCGCAGGCGAGACGCGCGGCATCGTCGGCGCCGCGCGCCACGATCGCGCCGCCGCACAGCGGCACGATGTCCGTGGTGGTGCTGCCGATATCGACGAGGAGCCCGTCGCCGATCCGCGCCGCAGCGAGCCGAGCGCTGGCATGCCAATTGGCCGACGCGACGCGCTCGGGGCTGTCGGCCGCGCTCTCGGCGGCGAGAAAGGCGCCATCGCTCGCGTAGACGGCGATGGCGGCGCGGTCGAGATGCTGCGCCACCGTCGCGAGGATGGCGCGCACGCCGCTGGCGCGATCGGGAAAAATGTCGGCGAGTTCGCCGGTCATGGTCAGGGCGTGGCGACCGGGCGCAGGCCAGCCGGCGAGCCCCTCGTCGATCGCGGCGGCAAGACGGTCGACGCCTTGCCACAACGCGCAAGCCACCTGCCGCAGCTCCAGCACTTTGCCGTCGCGCAGGCGCGCCAGCTTCAGATGCGCGCCGCCGATGTCCCAGCCGATGATCTCCATCACCTCCTCGGTACGATGATTTCGACGGGACGCGGCGCGAGCGGTCGGATCAGCGCGCGCAGCGGCTGTTCGAGCAGCGACAGCACCAGGCCGGCCGGATTGAGGCTCAGGCTCTCGGCCAGGCCGACATAAGACGTGGTGAGGCGCGGGTTGACCTCGATCACCGCCGGGCCGTCCGGCCCGTCGATTACGTCGACACCGACATAGCCCCACAGCCCCGGCAGCGCCGCGGCCACGCGCACGGCCAGCTTCTCGAGCGCCGGCCGCCGCGCCTCGGCGCCGCCGACGGTGCCGCCGCGATAGGCAAAGACGCCGCCCTCGCAGCGCACGTGCTGGACATTGCACGACAGCACCCAACAGGCGCCCTCCTGCATCAGCAGCGAGAGGCTGAGCGGCGTTCCCGGCAGGAAAGGCTGCACCACGATGTTTCGTTCGCGATGATGCTCCTGCCATAGCGCGAGCGCGGCGCGGTCCGGCAGGAAATGCGTGTCGACAGCGCCGGCGCCGTCATCGGGCTTCACCACCCAGCCATGGTCGCTCGCCGGCGGCGCCTCGCCCAGCCGTGCGGTTGCGGCAACCGGCACGCCAGCGCGCGCCAGATGCACCGCGGTCGCGCGTTTGCTGCGCGCGATGGCGAGGGCATCGCCGCTTGTGCTGAGGACCGGTCGATCGTGGCGCAGCGCCAGCGCGGTCACCTCCTCGAGGATGCCGCCCGTCTCCGGCGCAATCGGCCACACGGCGTCGCAGCGCGCGATGAGTTCGCCCCATCCCGCCCACAAATCCTCCGGGTCCACGGCGCGGATGTCGGCGGCGACGTCGCGCAGCCGGATCGCCGGGTCGCGCGCGACGACGACCTCGACGCCGGGCAGACGCGACAGATCGCCGGCGAGCGCGCGCACCATCATCGCGCCTTCCGCGATCAGCGATGCGGGCGCGGCGCATTCTCGGCACCCGCCGGCTGTGACATACTCGAACGCGAAGATCCGCAAATCCCGCCCCTCACCGATGGCGCCGTTCGCGATTGTCCCGGTACTCGATCTCAAAGGCGGCCAGGTGGTTCATGCCCGCGCCGGGGACCGGTCGCGCTACCTGCCGGTACAGTCCAAGCTCGCTGCCGGCAGCGAGCCTCGCGCCGTGCTCGACGGCCTCCTGTCCTTGGCACCCTTTCGCCGCGTTTATATCGCCGACCTCGACGCCATTGAAGGACGCGGCGACCACCGCCGGCTGATCGCCGCGCTGACACGCCGATACCGCAGCGTCGCGTTCTGGCTCGACGGCGGGTTTTCCGGCGCAGCGGAGGCCGCCGCCGCGCTCGCTGAGGGCGCGACGCCGGTGCTCGGCAGCGAGAGCCTGCCGGACGAGCAAGCGCTGATCGAGGCGGTGCGCCGGCTCGGCACGGCCAAATGCGTCCTGTCGCTCGACTATCGCGGCGAGCGCTTCGTCGGCCCTGCAGCGATCGAGGCGCGGCCGGAGCTCTGGCCGGACCAGGTCATTGCCATGACGCTGAGCCGGGTCGGCGGTGGCGCCGGACCGGACACGACACGCCTCGCCGCCTTGCGGCGCATCGCCGGCGCGCGGCATCTCTTCGCCGCCGGCGGCGTCCGCGACGCCGCCGATCTCGATCGCCTGGCGGCGATGGGGCTTGCCGGCGTGCTGGTGGCGAGCGCGCTGCATGACGGCCGCCTCACCGCGGCGGCCCTGGCGGCATTCGACGAGCGCGATCGCTAGCCCGCTCAGCGCTCTCCCGGACGCGCCCCAATCCCTCCCTCTGCCGCAGCGGAGGGAGGGGCGCAGGCGCGGCGATAGGTTTAGTGCCGACTCACTTATGCGCAGCGAAGGGATGCGTGACCTTGTCGCGCTGCTCCAATACCTGACGCGCGTTCGGTTCGCCGGCGACCGCGCGCTTGATGGAGAGCTTCGTCGCTTCGTAATTGAAGTCTTGGATCTTCTGGTCGTTGCTGGCTTCCCAGTGGATGAAGACGCCGACGCAGATGAAGAGGTCGTCGGCCTCGGCGACCGGGATGGTGCCGTCCTTGACGCAATCGGCCACGGCCGTGGCGACCGCGCGCTGCGCCGGGCCGAACATCTGCACCGCCTGCTTGGCGCTCTTGATGGTGACCTTGTTGAACATAACGGTGTTCGGCTTGCACATCAGGTTGGGGCCGATGACCGCGAGCAGTCCGTTGACGCCTTCGCGCTGACTGGTGAGCGTGTGGCAGAATGCGGTTTCCGCGGGGCTGCCGCGCGGGCCGATGATCAGGTCGATATGGGCGACTTCGTTGCCGTCTCCGACCAGGGCTTCACCGACCATCACCTTTGTTACTTTGGCCATGACATCACTCCCTTTTGTGTTTGTGGAGGTCACGTTCGGCAGAACCGTCGCTGCCTTGCGCTCGTGAATCCTCGGCGAGCATATCTCCGCAGGCGAGGGCAAGCAAGCTTGCGACCGTAAGATCGGCGGAGCTGCCGGGATTGAGGCCGCGCGCCTTCAGCCGCGCGTCGAACGCGCCAAGCTCGGCGACAATGCGCTCGCCGCGCGCGCCGGCGTCGAGGCGAGCGGCAAGCACGGCCGCCTCGCCGCGCACCGCCTCGGCGATATCCGCGCCGTGCTTGCGCAGGATGTGGCTGTCGGCGAAAGCCGCGAGAAAATCCATGTAGGCGCGCGTCGCCGCCCATTCCGCCGCATCGCCGCTGCGCCTCGCCCGGTGCAGCCGGCGCACGCCGATCGCGAACACGTCGTCGTAATCGCCGGCGTACTGCCGGGCGATGCGATCGCGGTCCGCGGCGAGGGCCATCGCCTGCCGCAGGCCGATGGTGGGCGCCTGCTGCACGTCCTGCGCATCGGCGCGGGCGAGCCCGGCCGGACCGGCCAGGCGGATCGCCTCGTAGGCCGCCACCGCATCGGCGACGGTGAGCTCGGCGAGCGTCGCCGCGAGGGCCGGCCGCAATCCCCCGGCCGCGGCGCGCTCGGCAGCGGCCAGCAGCGGCGCCGCCAGGAGTACGATGCCGAGATTGGTGTTGCAGCCGACGGCGGCGTGGGTCGCGACAATGGCGTCGCGGATGCGCTCGCCGACAGGTCGGCCCGGCGCCGACAGCGGCGGCGCCGACGCGAGCGCGCTGGCCTCGAACTGCGCCACGGTCATGCCGTGGCCCTCGCTGCGCATATGCACGTTGCCCGGCTTGAGCGCGCGCAGCTCGAGCCGGCAGGCGTCGATGTAAGCGCGCTGCAAGGCGTCCCTGCGCTGCATGACGCGCTCAGCCGACGCGGCCGAGGACATGCGCGGCGAGCTTTGCGGCAAGGTCGCAAGGTGCGACGCCCTGCAGGCCCTGCCACGCCGGCATGGAGTTCACCTCGAGCACCAGCAGCCGCCCATCCTCGTCCTCGATCAGGTCGACGCCGGCGTAATCGGCGCCGACTGCCGCCGCCGCGGCGATGCTCTGCGCCGCGAGATCGCCGGCGGCGGCGACCGCCTCGCAGCGCGCGCCGCGGCGCACATTGGTGACCCAACTGCTGCCGTGGCGGAGCATGGCGGCGACGGGCTCGCCGCCGATCACCATGACGCGGAAGTCGCGCCAGCCCTCGTCGCGTCCGACGAAGCGCTGCAGGTAGTGCACGCCCGCATACTGCTCCGCCGGCGGCGACGGCTCGCCCTGGCGGAAGCGCATGAGGCCGCGCCCTTGCGAGCCGAACAGCGGCTTCGCCACGAGCTCCGCCGCCGTGCCGGCGCGCCAACGCTCCGCCTGCGCCGCGCTCTCGCTGGCCAGCGTCGGCGGCGTCGCGATGCCCGCGCGATGCAGCAGGAAGCTGGTCATGGATTTGTCGACGCAATGCTCGATGGCACGCGCGTCGTTGATCACGCGCACGCCGAGCCGGCTGAGCGCGTGCAGCAAGCCCAGGCGCAGCGTCACCTGCTCGAATGTCCCGGCGGCGATGGTGCGCACCAGCACGGCATCGGGCAGCGCATCGGCAAAGCCGGGCATGGCGATGCCGGTGCCGCCCTCGCCGAGGACGAAGGCGCAATCGCGCAGCGACAGCACCGCCGCGGCGGCGCCGCGCTTGGCGAACGCCTCCGCCAATCGCCGCGTGTGCCAGTCGGGCGCATCGACCAGTATCGCAACGCGCGGCATGCTCACGCGTCGGCGGCGAAGGACCGCGCCAGGATCGCCGGATCGAGCCGGCCGCGGCGGAAGCTCCGGCCGCTGTCGAGCGCCGTCACCTGGACGACGCCCGGGCTGAACAGCATCGGATCGATCTGGTAGAAATCACCCTTGTAAGCCGCGAAGGTTTCGGCGAACGGGCGCCCGTAGTCGCGGCTGGCGCCGCTCGGCAGGTTGTCCGCCAGCGTCTTCGCCTCGGCCTCGGGCCCGCTGACGAAGAGCTGCACCGTGCCGCCATAGAGGATCGCATCGTTGGTGCGTCCCATGGCCTGCACGAAGTCGGGCGCGGGCGGCGGCAGCGGCGCCGCGCCGAGCCCGTCGACGATGCGCGCCAACGGGAATTTGAGCGCATGCGCTTTGTGCAGCGCGACCTCGAGCGAGCGCGCCGCGATCTGCACCGCGCCGGCGAGGCTCTGCGTCGGCGTCATGATCACCGTCAGATGGTCGGGCGCGACGCCGCAATCATCGGCCACTTTCTGCAGCAGCGCCGTCGGCGGCGAGCGGTCGACCTCGAGGACGAGCGCGGCATCGGCGAAGCGGTCGCGGTAGCCGAGCTCCGCGAACAGCTCCTCCTTGCCGGCCAGGCTGCGCGCCGGGCCCGAGCCCAGCGCGAAGAAACCCTCGTGCTTGAGGCTCCAGCCGGCATACTGGCTGCCCAGGCAGGCCAGCACGGGATCGGCGGCATGCACCGTCACGAGCCACGGCCAGGCCGCGCCGGCGGCGGCGCCCACCGACACGTGGCCGAGCCCACCGAGGCAGATCTCGGCGATGCGCCGTCCCGCCTCGATGCCGCCGGGCGCGTCGATGCCGGCGTCGACCAGCGTGGCGCCGGAAGCGTCGCGCGTCACGCCGAGGCGCAGCGCACTGGCCTCGCGCAACAGCGCGGCGACGAGCGGCGCGCAGAGCTCGTTGATGCTGGGTCGCGGCGGTGGCTTGGGCATAGTCGCTCTCCCCTTGACCCGACGGCGCTCGCGGTCAGGCGTGAGCATACCGGTACGCGGCGAGTTGCGCGAGCAAGCGGGCGCCGCGGCGCTCGGCGCAGGCGCGCGCCGCGATCGTCGTCGCCGCCCGCGCGCGAACCGTGCAGACCGGCGCGCCGCGATCGATGATCGTGCCCGGGGTGCCGCGATCCGCGGTCCAGGCCGGCCATGTCATCGCCGTCGGTATGACGACGCGGTCCGCCGCGTAGATAACAGCGGCAGCACGGGCTTCGGCAGGAGCGTCATGGGAAATCGACGGCAGCCGCCCGGCCACCGCGTCGAGGTGCAGCCGCCACAGGGAGACGCCGCCGAGCCCGTCGAAGATGTCGAGCGTCGCACCCGGCCGCGGGTTGACCTCGATGACATGGAAGCGCTCGCCCTCGATCAGCAGGTCGAGGCTGTTGAGACCGACCAAGCCGAGCGCCGCAGCGATCGCGCGGCAAGCGGCTTCGATCGCTGCGCCAAGCGCGGGCGACAGATGCACCGGACCGGCGCAGCCGCCGTAGCGGAAGGGCGATGCGGCGTCCCCCGCTGTCCACTGCTCACTGAAGCCGAGGATATGGGCCGACCGGCCGTCGGCGAGAAACGCCGCCGACACCGCCCGCCCGGCGACGCCACCGCCGGGCGGCGCAAGCGTGGTCGGCGGATGCGGCAGCCCCAGGCGCGCGAGCAGAGCGGCAAAAGCCAGCGGGTCCTTTGTCGCCGCGATGGTCTCGGGCCGGTTTCCGAGCAGCGGCACGAGGCGCCCCAACTCGGCGAGGAGACCGGGATCATGCTCGAAGCCCGCGCCATAGATGAGGCCGCGCACGTCGCCGGCGAGCCGAGCCACCGCCGCGAGCACGGCGTCGCGCGAGAAACCGTGCGGCCCGCACGGCACCGCAATGCAAGCCTCGGCGTGCTGCGCCGTGTCGCGATCGGCGAAGAGGTCGAGCACGATCACGCGCTCGCCGGCGCGGGCCGCGGCCGCGGCGAGGGCGCGGCCGGACAGCGCGGCGATCAGCGCCGGCGGCGCCTTACGCGACGAAGTCGAGCGCGGCCTGGTAGGCATCGCGGAAATCGAAACGCTGGGGCTTTTTTGCTTCGAAGACGCGTTGCAGCAGCGTGTGCTGCACGCGGAACTTGATGTTGCCGATGGCGAGCGCGCCGATGCCGACGCCGGGCGTGCCCGGGATCGGCGCGCCATCGGCCTTGACGTCCACACCCTCGATGCCGAGCGGTGGAACGGCGTTGATGTCGGCCGCGACCTTGAGGCGCAGCGCGGCGCGAAGCTCGGACGCCGAGAGGATCTGCACGCCGGCCTTGGCCGCGGCGAGCACCACGTCGCAATCCTTGAGCACGGCGCGGCGAGCGGCTTCGGTGCTGCCATCGGCGACGGTGAAGGGACGGCCGAAGCGCTTCTGAAATTCCGCGGCCTTGGCCGGAACGACGCCGCTGCGATCGTGCGCGACGAGGGTCACGTTGGCCCCGGCTTGCGCGGCGATGACGCCGACAATGCCGCCGACGATGCCCTTGGCGCCGAACACCGCGACGTTCGCCCCGGCCAGCTTGGCATGCTGCGCCTTCAGCCGGCGCTCGACGCACGCCACCATCGCCCCTGCCGTGGTGAACGCGCCCGACGGATCGGCGAAGATCGATGTCTCGAAGGGCGGAAACATCGCGCTCTTCGCCGCCGCCAGCATGTCGAGCGCGAGCAGCGCGTCGCGCCCGCCGATGAAGAGGCAGGTCTTCGGCGCATCCGGCGGCGCGCGCGAGAACATGGCGTCCTGCGTCAGGCCGGTGACATCCTGCAAGGCGATGTTGGTGTAGCTCGCGGTGACGAAGCCCGCATCGACGGCCATGTTGACGTCGAAGGGGCTGACATTCGCGAGCGGCGTCAGGAAGTGAAGGATGCGCGGCTTGTCCATGGCTCGCTCTCCTATTCGCTGGCGAGAACGGTGATGTCGGCGCCGCGGTTGCGTCCGCCGACGATGCGGAATTCGAGGTTGCGCCGTGCGCCGAAGCGAGCGCTGGCGGCCTTTGCCACGGCTTCGGCGCGGGCGGCGGAATCGAGCACGGCGAAGCCTGTGGGGCCCCAAGACGACTGGCCCATGCCGAGGATGCCCTGAGCGTGGAGCCACGCCAAGGCCTCGGCCACGCCGGGGCTGCTGAAACGCCCGTTCTGCGCCACGCTGAAATAATCGCCGAGGCGCCGCTGGATTTCGCCCAGCGCCGACGAAACGGCGGCAAAGTCGCGCTCGGCCAATCCCGGCAGAAGGCGCAGCAGCAGCAGGTGGCAAAGGCGGCCGGCGAGCGCCTCGGGGAAATCCGGGAGCTTGCCGAAAGCATCCGCTTCGCCGCTGCCGTGCAACCCCTGCTGCGCTGGGTCGAGGATCAGCAGCACGCGCCAATCCGGGGGAAAGGCGAGCCGCGCGATCACCGGTGCAGGCTCGGCGCCCGGGCCGAGCCCGCCATCGACCAGGAAGCCGCCGCTATCGAAGGCGCCGATGCCGATGCCGGAGCGGGCGCCGCGACCGATCGCCTTGGCGAGATCGGACGTGGCGACGCGCGCGCCGTGGAGGCGGGCGAGCGCCGCGGCGACGGCGAGGCCGAGCTGCGTGCCCGAGCCGAAGCCGGCATGCTCCGGGCTCGCCTCGTCGATGGTGATCCGCACGCCCGACGGAAGATCGAGCGCCGCCGCCGCTTGGTCGAGATAGCGCAGCGCGCGCGCCGCGCCGGGTCCGCTCGCTGCCGGCGCCGGCGCCGGCGCCATGCGCAGCCGCGTCCCGAAACCGTCGATCGTGAGCCCCAGCCCGCCGAAGCGACGGCCGAGCCCGCCATTGAGATCGAGAAATCCCAAATGCAGGCGCGCCGGCGCGAAGACCACCACTTGCGCGGCCCGATCCCCCCGTTTGGTGTCCGCGCGTTCGCTGGCGGAGCTGTTGCTTGGCATCGCGTTTACGATAGACTGAAAGACTCGGTGAAATAAACAGCCCGATGCGGCGCGCGGCCGCTCGGAGCGACAATCGGAGGGGAGCCGGCCATGACGGAACGCGCGGGCGAGCGAACCTATGACGAAGAGCAGATCAAGGTGCGCCTCGCGAAGGAGCTGCCGCATTGGTACTACGAAGGCGGCTGGATCCGGCGCAAATACCGCACGCATGGCTGGAAAGGCACGCTGATGGTGATCAATACGGTCGGCCACCTCGCGGAAGCGGCCTGGCATCACCCTGATATCACCGCCTCCTATGCCTGGGTCGAGGTGCGGCTCATGAACCACGCCGCCAAGGGCGTCACCGACAAGGATTTCGAGCTGGCGCGCAAGATCGAGGACGTCGTTCATTGGCAGCCCAGCGGCGGCGCCCTCGAGGGCACGCCGGCCGAGGACCAGCGCTTCGCCTACATCAAATACGACAAGCCGGGTGCCGCCGCGAAGCGGGATTGAACGCGGTGCCTGGCATCGCCTGCCCCTTCTGCGGGTTGGTGTGCGACGACCTGGTGCTCGAGGCGGGCCGCGTCGACAGCCGCGGTTGCGCCAAGGGTGCAGCGGGATTTGCGCGGCCGACGGGGACGCGCGAGCATCGCATCGCCGGCCGCCCGGCCACGTTCGAGGCCGCCGCGGCCGCGGCCGCAGCGCTGCTCGCCGGCGCGCAGCAGCCGCTGATCACCGGCCTCGGCGCCGACATCGCCGGCGTGCGCGCGCTGCTGGCGCTCGCCGACCGCACCGGCGCCATCGTCGATCGCTGGCAATCCGCCGCGCAGCTGAACAATCTCGCGGTCATGCAGCGCGCCGGTGCGCTTGCCGCCACCTTCGGCGAGATCGCCAACCGCGCCGACGCCGTGCTGCTGCTCGGTCGCGATCCGACGCGCGAGCATCCGCGGCTGTTCGAGCGCCTGTTGCGCAACCGCACCGCCCTCTACCGCAGCGCCGCGCCCTGGGTGAGCTATCTCGGGCCGCCCGCGCTGGCTCCCAGCGATATTCCGCTTGCCGTGCGGGCGCCGGTCGAAGCGTCGGCGCTCGTCGATGCGCTCGGCGCACTCTCCGCCGTAATCCGCGGCAAGCGCGTTGCGAACAGCGCCGCCGTCGCGCTGCCGCTCGCCGCGCTCGGCGAGATCGCCGAGCGGCTGAAGGCGGCGCGCTACGGCGCCATCCTCTGGGAGGCCGCGGCCTTCACCGCCGGTGAAGCGCAGATCGCCGCGGGGCTGGTGCTGCACATCCTGCGCTTCCTGACGCTCACGACACGCTGCGTCGGCCTCCCGCTCGGCGGCAGCGACAATGCGCAGGGCGTGGCGCAGACCATGCTGTGGCAGGCCGGCTGGCCCGGCCGCGTCTCCTTCGCCACCGGCACGCCCGAGCACGATCCGTGGCGCTTCGACGCCGAGCGGCTGCTGGCGGCGCGCGAGGTCGATGCGCTGCTCTGGGTCGCCGCTCTGTCGCCGACGCCGCCGCCGGCAAGCACGGTGCCGACCGTGGCGCTGGTCGGCCCCGACGTGACCCTCCCGGCGCCGGCGGCCATCGAGATCCGCGTCGGCGTGCCGGCGCTCGATCACGCCGGCGCGGTGGTGCGCGTCGACACCGTCATCGCCCTGCCGCTGGCGGCGGCGCGGCCGAGCGCGCTGCCCAGCGTTGCCGCAGCCGCCGCAGCGATCCTCGAGCGCATCGGAGCGCCGCGATGATCACCAAGCTCGCCGGCGGATTCGTGCTCGATCCCGCCAACGGCGTCAACGGCGAGCAGCGCGATCTCTTCATCGACAACGGCCGGATCGTCGGCGCGCCCGCCGATGGCCGCGTCGATCGCAGCTACGACCTGCGCGGCCTCATGGCGATGGCCGGCGCCATCGACATCCACAGCCATGTCAGCGGCGGCAAGGTCAATCTCGCGCGGCTGCTCATGAGCGAGGACCATCGCGACGTGACGGTCGCGCGCGGCGCCCTCACCCGCTCGGGCGGCGGACAGGCCACGCCGTCGAGCTTCGTCACCGGCTACCGCTATGCGGCGATGGGCTACACCGCCGCGTTCGAGCCCGCCATGGTGCCGTCGAACGCGCGCTCCGCGCATCTCGAGATGGCCGATCTGCCGATCATCGACAAGGGCACTTACGTGATGCTCGGCAACGATGAGCTGCTGCTGCGCATGCTGGCCGAGGGCACGGAGCAGGAGCGGATCGACGATTACGTCGCCTGGATGATGCAGGCGACCGCCGCGCTCGGCGTCAAGACGGTCAATCCCGGCGGGATCAGCGCCTTCAAGTTCAACGGCCGCGGCCTCGATATCGACCAGGCGGGGCCGCAGCACGGGGTGACGCCGCGCCGCGTCATCCAGGCACTGGCGCGCGCGCTGCACGAGCTCGGCGTGCCGCATCCGCTTCACACCCACTGCAACAATTTGGGCATCCCCGGGAACATCGAGACGACGCTGGCGACCATCGCCGCGGCGGAAGGCTTCCCGATCCACCTGACGCACGCGCAATTCCACAGCTACGGCAAGGAAGGCGACCGTCATTTCTCCTCGGCGGCGGCGCGCCTCGCCGAGGCCGTCAACCGCAACCGCAACGTCACGCTCGATGTCGGCCAGATCATGTTCGGGCAGACCGTCACCGCCTCCGGCGACACCATGGCGCAGTACCGCAACCGCGTCTTCGCCTCGCCCGACAAGTGGATCTTGATGGACATCGAATGCGACGGCGGCTGCGGCCTCGTGCCGTTCCGCTATCGCGACAAGAATTTCGTCAACGCGCTGCAATGGGCGATCGGGCTCGAGCTGTTCCTGCTCATCGAGGATCCTTGGCGCGTGTTCCTCACCACCGATCACCCGAACGGCGCGCCCTTCACCGCGTATCCGACGCTGGTGCGCCTGCTCATGGACCGCGGCTACCGCAACGACTGCCTGAAGACGCTGCACCCGGCGGCCCAGAAGGCGACGAATCTGGGCTCGATCGCGCGCGAATACACGCTCGAGGAGATCGCCATCATGACCCGCGCCAGCCCGGCGCGCCTCCTCGGCCTCGCCGACCGCGGCCAGCTCGGCATCGGCGCGGCGGCGGACATCACGGTCTATGCCGAGGATGCCGACCGCGAGCGGATGTTCCGCGCGCCGCGCTACGTCTTCAAGGACGGGGTCGAGGTCAGCGGCGAGAGCGGCATCGCCGCGCTGCCGATGGGTGCGACGCATGTGGTCCGGCCGGAATTCGACAAGGGTGTGACCGGCCCGATCAAGAGCTTCTTCGACGATCACATGACCGTGGGCTTCGCGCATTTCCCGCTGTCGCAGGGCGAGCTCGACGACGCCGGCATTCGCGTGCTCGAGCATGCCTGCCGGCCGCGGAGGCGGGCGTGAATCTCGCGGGCGTCGCCATCGACGACACTTTCGCCGAGGCCTTCGGCATGCGCGCCACGCGCCTGGCGATCACCGCCGAGACGATGGACTGGGCGCGCATCGCGGCCGCGAGCATGACCGGCTTTGCCACCTCGGTGATCGGCTGCGGCGTCGAGGCGGGCATCGAGCGCGAGCTGGCGCCGGCGGACACGCCGGACGGTCGGCCCGGCATCGCCGTGCTGCTGTTCGCGGTGTCGCGCGACGCGCTCGCCAAGGCGGTGCGCGACCGCGTCGGGCAATGCGTGCTGACCTGCACCGGCACCGCGTGCTATGCCGGGCTCGCCGGCGACGCGCAGGTGCCGCTCGGGCGCGCCTTGCGCTATTTCGGCGACGGCTACCAGAGCGCGAAGCGGATCGGCGAGCGCCGCTACTGGCGCATCCCCGTGATGGACGGCGAGTTCGTCTGCGAGGACCTTGCCGGCGTGCAGCGCGCGGTCGGCGGCGGCAATTTCCTCATGCTCGGCCGCTCGCGCGCCAGCGTGCTCGCCGCCGCCGAGCGCGCCGTCGCGGCGATGCGGCAGGTGCCCGAGGTGATCATGCCGTTTCCCGGCGGGCTGGTGCGCTCCGGCTCCAAGGTCGGCTCGCGCTATAAATTCCTGCCGGCCTCGACCAACGATCCCTTCTGTCCGACCCTCAAGGGCGCGGTCGAGACGGCGCTCGAGCCGGACGTCGCCAGCGTCCTCGAGATCGTCATCGACGGCTTGACCGAGGCGGCCGTCGGCGCGGCGATGGCCGCCGGCATCCGCGCCGCCTGCGCCGACGCCGCCCAAAACGGCCTGACCCGGATAACCGCCGGCAATTACGGTGGCAAGCTCGGCCCCTTCCATTTTCACCTGCACGAGCTGCTGCAATGACCCGCTTGGTGTTGAAGGCGGAGCCGCCGGTCCGGCTCGCGGTCGACGGGCTGATCCCCGAGCGCCTCGCCGGATTGTCGCCGGCGGAGATCGAGCGGCTGCCGCTCGCGCTCGGCAACCGGCGGCAATGCGTCGCCGACTGGTTTCGTATCGAGGCCACCGATGACGCGGCGGTCGAAATCGAAGGGGATTGCCGGCGTCTCGACAAGATCGGCGGCGGCATGGGCGGGGGCACGCTCCACATACGCGGAGATGTCGGCGCCTATCTCGGCATCGGCCTCAGCGGCGGGACGATCGCGGTGGCCGGCGCCGCCGGCTACGGCGCGGCCACCGACATGCGCGGCGGCACCGTGCTGATGGCGGGGCGCGCCGGCGCCGAGACCGGACGGCGATTGCGGCGCGGCCTCGTCATCGTCGGCGGCGATGCCGGCGCGGCTTGCGGTGCCGAGATGGTCGCCGGCACGATCGTCATCGGCGGCGGAACCGGCACGCTGGCTGGCGCGGCGATGCGGCGCGGCAGCATCATTGCGCTCGGCGGCGCGCTGCGCGTCGGCGCGACCTTCGCCGATTGTGGTGTGCATGATCTGATATTTCTGCGGCTGCTGGCGCGCCATCTCACGGCGCTCGGGCTCGGCAGCCTAGCGGCGCGTCTCGGTCCGCTCAGACGCTGGATGGGCGACGCCGCGGTCGGCGGCACCGGCGAATTGCTGGTGCCGGCATAGGCCGAAGCGGCGCAAGCATTGATCCCGCTTGTGCTAATGGTTCTAGTTCGCCTATCATGGTTCTAGCCGCTTGAGATGCGTCCTCAGGACGCGACCTCCGCGACCGCCACGGCTAGGCCGCTGCAACTTGGCAGCTACGCGGTAGAGCAGCTTCGCAAAGTACAGGGGAGGAAGCGATGAATTTACGATGGGGCTTATTGGTTGCTGCCGCGCTCGCATTGCCGACGAGCGGCGTGCTGGCCAACGACGAGCTGATAAAGCTCGAGAAAGATGCGAACCAGTGGGCGATGCCCACCGGCGATTACGCCAACCACCGCTACAGTCAGCTCAAGCAGATCACGAAGGACAACGTCAAGAATCTCCGTCCGGTCTGGACGTTCTCGACCGGTGTCCTGCGTGGCCATGAGGGCGCGCCTCTGGTGATCGGCAACGTGATGTACGTGCACACGCCGTTCCCGAACATCGTCTATGCGCTCGACCTCAACAAGAGCGGCCAGATCATCTGGAAGTATGAGCCGCGCCAGGATCCGTCGGTGATCCCAGTGATGTGCTGCGACACCGTCAACCGCGGCGTCGCCTATGGCGACGGCAAGATCATCCTCGACCAGGCCGACGCCACCGTCGTCGCGCTCGACGCCAAGACCGGCAAAGAGGTCTGGAAGGTTCAGAACGGCGATCCGAAGAAGGGCGAGACGATGACGAGCGCCCCGATGGTCGTCAAGGACAAGGTCATCGAAGGACGGCTCGATGGCCTGGAAGGCCTTCTCGGTCGGTCCGGATGATCAGGTCCTGTTCGACGCGAACACCACCGAGCTGGGCAAGAAGGTCGGCAAGGACTCGTCCTTGGCCACCTGGCAGGGCGACCAGTGGAAGATCGGCGGCGGTGCGACCTGGGGGTGGTACTCGTACGATCCGGGCTTGAACTTGATCTACTACGGATCGGGCAATCCGAGCACGTGGAACCCGGTGCAGCGGCCCGGCGACAACAAGTGGTCGATGACCATCTTCGCGCGCAATCCCGACACCGGCGTCGCCAAGTGGGTCTATCAGATGACCCCGCACGACGAGTGGGACTATGACGGCATCAACGAGATGATCCTGGCCGACATCCCCGTGAAGGGGAAGGAGACCAAGGCGCTCGTGCATTTCGACCGCAACGGCTTCGGCTACACCCTCGACCGTCAGACCGGACAATTGCTGGTGGCCGAGAAGTATGATCCCAAGGTCAACTGGGCGACTCATGTCGACTTGAAGACCGGCCGTCCGGAAGTGGTGAAGCAGTACAGCACGCAGGCCGGCGGCGAGGATCACAACTCGCAGCAGATTTGCCCGGCGGCGCTTGGCACCAAGGACCAGCAGCCGGCGGCCTATTCGCCGACGACCAAGCTGTTCTACGTGCCGACCAACCACGTCTGCATGGACTACGAGCCCTTCAAGGTGTCCTACACCGCCGGCCAGCCCTATGTCGGGGCGACGCTGTCGATGTATCCGCCCAAGGGCGACAACAACCTCGGCAACTTCATCGCCTGGGACGCCGGCCAGGGCAAGATCGTGTGGTCGGATCCGGAGCCGTTCTCGGCCTGGGGCGGTGCGCTTGCCACCGCCGGCGACGTCGTCTTCTACGGCACGCTCGAGGGCTATCTGAAGGCGGTCGACATGCAGTCGGGCAAGGAGCTCTATCGCTTCAAGACCCCGTCGGGCATCATCGGCAACGTCATGACCTATCAGCACGGCGGCAAGCAATACGTCGCGGTGCTGTCCGGCGTCGGCGGCTGGGCCGGCATCGGCATGGCGGCGGGCCTGACCAAGGACACTGACGGCCTCGGCGCCGTGGGCGCCTACAAGGCGCTCTCCAGCTACACGCAGTTGGGCGGCGTCCTGACGGTGTTCGGGCTGTCCAATTGATGATGAGCTAGTTCGACGACGCTTAGAGGGCCGGCATCTTCGGGCAACCGGGATGCCGGCCTTTTTTCTGTGTTAGCCTGATCGAGTGTCCAGCCCTGTCGTCGGGCGTGGGCGGCGGCGTTTCGGCCAGCCGCAGCAATAAAGAACACTTCGGGAGGACCGTGGATGACTTCGCGTTTGTCGATCGGAGCGCTGGCAGCCTTGTGGTTGCTCACGGCCACCGGAATGTCCACGGTGGCGCGCGCCGCCGACGAGGAAAAGCCCTATGTCGTCAAGGACGGCAAGGTCGATCAGCACGCCTACAATGGCTGGCGGCGCTACACCGAATCCTGCCTGCGCTGCCACGGGCCGGATGGGTCGGGCAGCTCATACGCGCCGGCCCTCACCGAATCGCTAAAGGGCTTGACCGAGGACCAGTTCAAGGACGTCGTCATCAACGGCCGGAAGAACGTGACCACATCGGCCGAGAACGTGATGCCAGCCTTCGGCGAGGTCGAGGACGTCGTCAGCTACCTCGACGACATGTACGCCTATCTCAAGGCGCGCTCGGACGGCGTCGTCGGACGCGGCCGGCCGGAACGCTTCGAGCAGAAATAAATAGCCGGAGGCGGGCGAGGTCGTCCGCGCCGCCCCGGCGATTGGGACCCTGTCAGATGCCGATGTATCGCTTGTTTCTCCGGCTGGCGCTGCTTTGCGCGCTGGCGCTGGCGGGCTCGGCGTCCTCCGGCGCCGCGCAATCGCCGACCGGCGAGTTGGTCGCGCGCACCGATCTGCGCGTCTGCGCCGATCCCAACAACATGCCGTTCTCCGACGAGAAGGGCGAAGGCTTCGAGAACAAGATCGCCGAGGT
>WNFN01246472.1_pt1 | contig 17031 bp, 12 predicted proteins | sample 5400161 | NCBI WGS metagenome assembly WNFN01 (sample SAMN13153353, study PRJNA577476) | soil metagenome | isolation source: 80 cm saprolite on Douglas fir-dominated hillslope | place: USA:California | collected 2013-09-17
GTCCTGATCCTGGCGCTCTCGGTGCTGTTCCTGGGGGGCTCACCGCCGCGCTGGGTCCGCGGCGCGGGGATGGGAGCCGGAGCAGCGATCGCCGCCGTCGCGGTCCGCGCGGGCCTCGAAATCGCGGCGCCGATCTGGGCGCGCGCCTCGCGCCCGGAACGGCCCCGTGTCGCCGCGTACGCACTCGCGGGCGGGATCGCAGCGGCGCTGACCGGACCGTGGCTCGTACTGGTGCTGCTCGCCTGCGGTGCTGTCGAGCTGCTGTCGCGGGGGCTGGGCGCGTCCCGCGCGGCCTCGCATGCCTGGGCGCTGTTGGCGGCCGCGGTGGCGGACCCTGCCGGGCTCGGCGCTCTGGTCTGGACGGCGTTGAAGGTCGGAGCATTGGCGTTCGGCGGCGGCTTCGTGATCGTGCCGCTGATGCAGTCCGACGCGGTCGGCACCTACCACTGGATGAGCCACCAGCAGTTTCTGGATGCGGTCGCACTCGGCCAGGTCACGCCCGGGCCGCTGGTCCAGACCGTGGCCGCCGTCGGCTACGTCGCCGGGGGCCTCGGCTGGGGCCTGCTCGCCGCGCTCGTCGCCTTCCTTCCCTCCTTCTCCTTCATCCTCCTCGGGGCCGGTCGCTTCGAGCGGCTCCTCGGCGACCGCCGCGCGCTCGCCTTTCTGGCCGGGGCCTCACCGGCCGCTGCGGGAGCGATCATCGGCGCGGCGGTTCCGCTCACCGCTGCGCTGGGACGCTTCTGGCAGTACCCCCTGCTCGCTGGGGCCGCCGTCGCGCTGCTCGTGCTGCGGCTGCCGCTCGTGCCCACGTTGCTGGCCTGCGGGCTGATCGGGGCGATCGCCGCGCTGCTCGGAGCGCCGCTGCTTCGTTAGGGCGCGGTGACGGTATAGGTGCCGGCCACGCTGACGTGCTCCGGCGGCGGCGGCGGTTCAGGCGGCGGCGGCGGTTCAGCCGGGATTTCCGCCGGCCAGCTGAGCCCAACGCCGAACTTGCCGGGGGATTCGGTCGCACCGCCCTCTGGGTTGAACAAGTTCGGTTTCGTTTCTGCTTTGACGTTTTGTTCAAAGCTCGTGTAGATGCACAGCCACCCTTTCTGAGCGGTACCGGGCCCTTTGCAATGAAGCCCGGGGGTCGTGACGTCTGTGAATTCCACCTGTGTGGCTGGGATCGCCACTTCCAAGGGGATCGAGAACGTGATCGCCGTGCTCACCTGTTCCCCTCCGTTGACAGCCATGCCCGAGACCGCGAAGTCCCCGCTCTCGCTGCTGCCGCTCGGCAACTTCGACAGCGCCGAGAAGCCCGTTGCACCGGTCGCGCCGGTGTGGCCTCTAGGGCCTTCCGGTCCCCCCACCCCCTGAGGTCCGATCGCCCCATTCGGGCCGAGCGCGCCCCGCGCGCCGCGTGCGCCATGCAGCTTGCGCAGCACCTTCGGGTTGATCTGCTTGGTCGAGTTGATCAGGTAGTGGCCCGCGGCGAAAGCGCCGCCGCTCATCGCGAGCACCAGCGCGAGCGTTGCGGCCACATTGGCGTAGCTGAAGCGTCGACGCATCCCTGAATCGTAAAGGGCCGGAGAGGCTCAAGCGGAGGGCCGCGCCCCTCAGACGCGGCCCTCGTGCCCCCGGCCGGCGCCTTCGCCGGCCGTTCCCCGGTCGCGCCGGAGGGCGCGGCCCGGCTTCTACCGGCCTATTCGGTTTCCCCGTGGCCGGTGAATTCGATCACCTGCTGGAAGGTCGAGCGGTTCGTCCAGCTCATCGTGAACGGTTCGCTCGGCGGCTTGGCCGTGAACAGGATGCCGGGCAGGAAGCCGATCCGAACCTTGGCGGCCCGCCAGGCCTTCATTTCTGCGCCCTGCGCGCCCTCGAGCGTTTCCGCCGCTTCCTGCAGAGCCCCCCACAGCGCTTCGCGGCAGGTTTCGAGGTCGCCGCCTCCGCAGTAGCCACGGCTCAGCGGCTGGCCGACGGTGTCGCCGAGCACCTGGCGCAGACCCTTGTAGACGTACCCGTACCAGCCGCTCCCGTAGGAGGAGCCCTGGGAGTTCTCGCCGTTGTTAGGTCCCTGCAGCGACTTGAATTCGCCGATCTGAGAGCCGAGCACGGGGCCGAGGACCGCTTCGCCCATCGGCGTCCAGGCCTGGTCGAGGATCGCCGCGCCGGGCGCCTTCGGCCCTTCCTTGCCGTAGCGGCTGGCGCCGGACTTGATCCACTTGGCGATCGTCTTCTCGGCGGCCTTCGCGAGAGCGCTCGGTTCCGCGCCGGGCGTGCTCAGGACTTCTTCGATCGTCGGCCAGACCTTCACCGCGCGCAGGTCCTGCGTCGCGGCCCGGTTCATGATCGCCGCGTCGTCGGCCTCGGTCATGCCCGTTTTGAAGCCGGTGAACATCTGCACCCGGTGCACGGGGCCGTAGGACCACTCATCAGACGACGCACCCCATTCCGGTGCCGGCTTGTTGTTCCAGTTGATCAGGTCGCCGGTCAACGGGTCGACCTGATGGGGGTGCTGTTCGAGGCTGAGGAAGCCTTTCCACTCGTATTCGCCGTTGCCGAGGGTCGGCAGCTGCGGGTTCGTGCCCGCTGCGGGGACCGGAAGGCGGCCGGTCGAGATGTAGGCGATGTGTTCGTTGTCGACGTAGGCCATGTTGAACGTCGTCTCTAGTTCGTTGGCCGCTTCAAAGAACTCCTGCGGGTTGTGGACCTTGTTGGAGTCCAGCTTGCTGAACGCCACCTCACCGGCCGGCTCGCGGCCGCGGGTAGAGCGGTCGTTCGCGATCGCGTACGGCTGGCCTCCGACCAGCACGGTGCCAGTGATCGGGCCGTGAACCGATTCGTAGAACTTGACCTCGTGCGCCGGTTCTTCGTTGCCGGCGCCGATTTCGCCGGCGTCGAACTGGTGCATCGGCACGCATTCGCCTTTGTAGATGTAGCTGTGCGATTCCCGCGTCGGCGGTTCTTCGTTTTCGCTGCACAGCTGCTCGAGGAACTGCTGGGTGTTCTCGCTGCCCGCGCTGGTCAGCGACCAGGCGAAGTCGCGTCCGCGGCCGATGAACACGTACGGCGAGATCGGCGCAACGACTCCCTGCGCGTCGACGCCGGGCGCGTGGATGTCCGCCTGCATCACGATCTCGGGGTAGTAGTAGCCGAGCTGCGGTCCCATCACGGCCTTCGGATGGCCGTTTGCGGCGTCGGCTGCGCCCGCGAGCAGGAAGTTCGAGGCTTTGCGCCGCGAGGCCGTGAGCACGGCCGCGGCTTTGGCCGCCGCGGGACTCGAGGTGCCCGGATCGACCGGCACCGCTCCCGGCGTCGGGCCGGTCGGTTCGAGGTCGTAGGGGAAGGCCGTCGTGCCCGTGGTCGGCGCTTCGGGGTCGTTGACCTCCTTGAGGTCACGGAACACTTCCTTGCCGCCCGCTTCGCCGAGTTTGGTCTCGAGGCGACTGAGGAATTCGGAGTTGCGCACTTCGTTGCCACCACCGTTGCCGAAGATCGAGCCGATGAACGCGAAGCCGGCGATCGCGTCGCCGAGCGTGACGGTCGGGAAGCCTCGCGTGGGCAGCGAGTTCTCGTAGGCGTTGACCCCTGAGACCCAGCTTTCGAGATCGGAGAGCACCTGGGCGCCTTCGGGACCCTTTTCTTCCAGCACCGACTTCTGTCCTTCGACGTATTCGCGCGCTTCTTTGCTCGGCGTGAACGAGCGGTCCGCGAGCAGCAGGCCGAAGGGATTGACGCCGGGCACACCGAGCGCGGCGGTGTAGGCCGGTCCGAGGCCGAGCTTCAGCAGCAGACCACGGTATTTCGCTGCGACCCAGCCGGAGCCGAACATCGCGGCAGCTCGCGTCGTGCCGTAGATGTGGGGGATTTCGTGCTTGTCAACCACGATTTCCAGGCCGGTCTCAGGTTTTTCGGCGGCGAGCTGGCCGCCGCCCGTGAGCACGCCGAATTTCTCGGGCAGGAAGTCCTTTTCGATCGTTTCCTGGGTGACCTTGCCGCGTTTGCCTGTCAGCCGTTCATAGAGCTTGGCCTGGTCGCGTGAGTACTTGCCGGACCCGTTGCCCGGAGGGAGGATCTGGAACGCCGGGCCGGAGAAGTCTTCGAATGTTTCGGCGCTGGCCGCGGGTATCGCCGCGGCGGCGATCAGCATGCAGAGCGACGCTGCAACCAGCACGAACCGCCTGACCACGCGGCTTCCCAGCGAGCGAACGATCCCTGTTCCTGCACGCATCTTGCTCCCCTCCCAGCTGCCCGTGCCGGCACGACACGAACACTCGAAATACACCCCTCGGACCGCGGCATCGTAGCACCTACTGTCAACCCGCCACGCGGGGTGTCAACCCCTCTTGCGAACTGCAGGTGACGTGGATTCGTCGATCAGACCGCTCGCGGCCTCGACGCGGCGGCTCAGCAGCTGCAAGCAGCCGAGGCTATAGCTCCAGGTAGCGCAGCACGACGCGGCCGACCACGATCACGTCGCCGCTGCTGAGGTCGGCCTGCTGCACGCGACGTCCGTTGACAAACGTGCCGTTCGAGCTGCGATCGTCGAGAACGCGGGCACCGCTCGCCCGCGGCACGAGGATCGCGTGCCGGCGTGAGACCGAGCTCTCGTCGAGGTGCAGATCGGCGGACAGTCCGCGTCCGATGTGGATCACCTCGTCCTTGACGGGGATCAGGACAGTGCGGTCGGATCCCTGGACCTCGATGTAGCGCCCCGGAGCCGCGGGGCCGGCCGCGCTGGCCTGGCTCAGGGTCCGCTCGTCGAGGTATGAGATCGGATCGACGCGTTCGGTGATGCCCTCGGCGGGGGTGCGCACGGCTGTCTGGGAGGTCATGCCCATATTCCAGACAATGGTACCCCGGGGGCTGCTCAATACGCGTGAAGAACCCGGCCGCAGCGCTCGGGACGGGCCGCTGACGTACCCTCAAGCATGCATGACGATGCCACCGCTCGCCGCCGCGGCCGCAGCCGACACGATCACGGCCGCCCTCGTCACAGGGCCGCTGTTGATCGTTGCGCTCGCCTATGCGCGACGCGCGGCCCGTGTGTCACGGGCCGGCCATCCCGTGCCCTCCTGGCGGCAGGGGTGCTTCTACTGCGGCTGCGTGGTGGTCGGGGCCGCAGTCAGCGGCCTGGGGCCGCTCAGCCAGGAGCTGCTCTACGTCCACATGATCGAGCACCTGCTGCTCGGCGACATCGGCGCGCTGCTCATCGTCCTCGGCCTGACCGCTCCGCTGATCGCGCCGATCCTCACCTTCCAGGTCGCCGGAGTGCGCGTGTTCGACCGCCTGCGGGCGCTCTCGCACCCGGCCGTCGCGTTCCCCCTCTGGGCCCTCGACCTCTACATCTGGCACCTGCCCGCGCTCTACCAGGCGGCACTCCGGCACTCCGGCGTGCATGTGCTCGAGCACGCGATGTTCCTCGGCTTCGGGGTCAACATGTGGATGTGCCTGTTCGGGCCGCTGCCGATGCCGAGCTGGTTCGGGAACCTCGGCAGGCTGATCTACATCGTCGGCGTGAGACTCGCCGGCGCGGTGCTGGGCAACATCTTCCTGTGGTCGGGGACCGTCTTCTACACCTTCTACCTGCACGGCGACGCCGTCTACAACATCTCCCCGCTCGCCGACCAGAACGTCGCCGGGGCGATCATGATGGTCGAGGAGTCGCTGCTCACGCTTGGCCTCTTCTGCTGGCTGTTCCTGCGGGCCGCCAAAGAGGGCGAGGAGCGCCAGGACCTGCTCGACTGGGCCCGCGCCAACGGGGTTGAGCTGAGCGAGAGCAGGGCTGCTCGCGCGGTTGCGGCCGGGCGGGGCGCGGACCTGCGCAGGCGGCTGGAGAGCCGCGGCGCCGGGCTGCCCGAGCCTACGGGGGATATCGACGGCGAGCCGTCCGGATACGAGCCCGTTGAAACGGGAACCATCGCCGGCGAGCAGGCGGGCGGCTAGGCTCTACGCATGTGCGCCGGTTGTGCGATCGCGGCCGCCTCGGCGGCGACGGGCCTCAGGAGCTTGCTTCAGACCACAGCTATGGCTGGCTCACGCCGAAGCGCATGCGCCGCCTGACGCTCGCGGCGATGTGCGCTGCGGGCCTCGTCTCGACGGTCGGCATCAGCGGCTCGACCGCGACCCCGGCCCACACCTCCGCCCACGCCCCGGCGCAGCACGCAGCAGGACCCTGAGCAGCGGGCCCGGCGCCGCCGGCCTGGTCGCGGCCGCCGACGCGCGGGCGAGCGTCGACCGGCTCGTCACCGCCCACAGCGACACTGTCAATCCGCCGCCGTGGTCGTAGGAGCGGTCGTGCCCCCTAGAGTGACTCTCATGCCCGCCGCGGCCGCCACGACCGACGTCGGGTACTTCAACGCAGGCTCGATGATCCGGCGCATCCACGGCGAGCGCGCCGTGGCGATCTCCGGAGCCCGCGCGCTGCTGATGCAGGCCGCGCACCCTCTGGCCGTGTTCGGCCTGCTGTCGCACTCGAGCGCGCTCGAGGAACCGTACGACCGGCTCGGCCGCACCGCTCAGGTCATGAACACGATCGTTTTCGGCACGCGCGCGGAAGCCGACCGTGTCGGCAAGCGAATCCGCGCGATGCACCGGCGCGTCAGCGGGCGACTGCTCGCGGCGGTCGGCACGTACCCGGCAGGCACCCCCTACCGTGCCGACGATCCGGACCTGCTGCTGTGGGTTCTCTACACGCTCGTCGACTCGGCCGCCGTCATCTACAGCCGCTACGTGCGTCCGCTCAGCGTCGAGCAGCGGGCGGCGTTCTGGGAGGACTACAAGGTCGTCGGCAAATTGTTCGGCCTGCGTCGGGGCGAGATGCCAGCGACGCTTGCCGACCTCGACGCCTACGGGAGGCGCATGCTCGAGGGCGACGAGCTGCTCGTGACCGACTGGGCGCGCGAGCGAGCACGCCAGATCGTGCTCTCGCCGCCCGTTCCAGCGCTCGCCCGCCCGGCGCTCGAGACGGCCAACTTCGTGACGATCGCGCTACTGCCAGATGCGATCCGCGAGCAATACCGCTTCTCGGCGCTGCCGCCCCCGGCGCTGCGCAGAGCGCTCGTCGCCGGCGGTGCCCGCTACTTCCGTCGAGCGGTGCTGCCGTTCCTGCCCGGATCCGTCTCACGCCCGGGGCCAGGGCGACCTGATCCAGCGCCGTATCAGCACCGCTCTAACCCCCGGCGACAGCCGGCAGGATCGTGACCTCGGCCCCGTCGGACACGGGTGTCGCGAGGCCGTCGAGGAAGCGGATGTCTTCGCCTGAGACGTAGACGTTGACGAAGCGTCGCAGCGAGCCGTCATCGTCGGCGAGCCGGGCGCGGAGCTCCTCATGGCGCTGGAACAGGCCGTCGAGGACCTCCTGCACAGTCGCCCCGTCGACGTTCGCCTCGGCCTCGCCGCCGGCGGCGGCGCGCAGCTGCGTCGGGATCTTGACGAGCACGCCCATCTAGACCGCCAGCGGCTCGAGTACACCCGCCTCGAAGCTCGCCACGCTCGGCTCGATGGTGTGCATTTCGAAGCTGCCGCGCACCGCATCGAGGGTCTTCAGCCCCTCGCCGGTGATGACCAGCACGACCCGCTCCTCGGGATCGATCTCACCGCGCTCGGCGAGCTTCGCCAGCACCGCCGTCGTGACGCCTCCGGCCGTCTCGGTGAACACGCCCGTCGTCTCGGCGAGCAGCCGGATCCCGGCGCGGATCTCATCGTCGCTGACGGCATCCACCGAGCCGCCGGTGCGGCGTGCGAGGTCGAGCGCGTAGGGACCGTCGGCCGGGTTGCCGATCGCCAGAGACTTGGCGATCGTGCTGGGCTTCACGGGCCGGCAGACCTCGTGGCCCGCGGCGAAGGCGCTCGCGACCGGCGAGCAGCCCTCGGCCTGGGCGCCGTTCATCGCCGGGAGCTCGCCGTCGAGCAGACCGATCTCGCGCCACTCTTCGAAGCCCTTCGCGATTTTCGTGAACAGCGAGCCGGAGGCGACGGGCACCACGCAGCGGTCGGGGAGCTCCCAGCCGAGTTGCTCGGCGATCTCGAAAGCCAGCGTCTTCGAGCCCTCCGCGTAGTAGGGCCGCAGGTTGATGTTCACGAACGCCCAGTCGCGCTCGGCGCACAGCTCGGTGCAGAGGCGGTTCACATCGTCGTAGTTGCCCTTCACTCCCACGAGCTTGGTGCCGTAGACGCCGGTCGCCAGCACCTTCTGCTCCTCGAGGTCCGAAGGGATGAAGACGTAGGAGTCCATTCCAAGGGCCGCGCCGTGGGCGGCGACGGAGTTGGCGAGGTTCCCGGTGGAGGCGCACGCGATCGTCTCGAAGCCGAGCTCGCGGGCGCGGGTGGTGGCCACTGAGACGACGCGGTCCTTGAAGGAATGCGTCGGGTTGGCTGCGTCGTTCTTGACCCACACCTCCTTCAGCCCGAGGCGCGCGGCGAGGCGGTCGGCGCGGATCAGCGGTGTGCAGCCCGCCGGCAGGCCGGCGCGCGAGTTCAACCGCCCCGAGGGACCGGGCGGCGCTGCTGCCGGCAGGAAGTCGGCGTAGCGCCAGATGTTCTGAGGGCCGGCCTGGATGCGGCGCCGGCGTTCGGCCACGCTCAGCTCGACCTGGGCCCGCCCGTAGGCGACCTCCAGTGGACCGAAGCAACGTTCGCAGACGTACAGCGCCTCGAGCGGGTACTCGCTCTTGCACTCTCTGCACTGCAGGTGGCTGGCAGCCATCGAAACCCCTTTCGCTCTATCGCTTTGTCACTGTGCGATGAGCCTGGGGCTCGCCACACATCTCTCTGGAATTGGCACCTTCCGCCTGTGACTCGACGTGGTTGCCGGGGTTTCGTAGGGCCAGTCCCTCCACCCCTCTGGATGTGTCCAGCTATGTGCGCGCCAGTCTACAACGTTGTCGGCCGGAATGACAGCAGATCTGTGGGCCAGGGCGGGTAACGGCGGCGCTCAACCGGTGTAGCCGATGGCGTGAGCTCCCCCACCCGCACCCGCGAAGACCGGCCGACCGAGACAGGCGCGCCGTTTCATTTCGCCGGCCCCGGAACCCGTCGTCGCATGCTGATCATCGTCAATCCCTACGCCGCTACGGTCTCCGACCGCCTCCGCCACCTCGTCGTCTACGCCCTGCAAGGGCGCTTCGAGGTCGACGCTGTCGACACCGAGGCCCGCGGTCACGCCACGGAGCTGTGCCGCGAGGCGGCCCATGAGGGCTACGACGTGGTAGTCGCCTTCGGTGGCGACGGCACCGTCAACGAAGCCGCAAACGGCCTGCTCGGATCCGCCACGCCGCTGTCCTGCCTGCCGGGCGGCTCGGCCAACGTGTTCGGGAAGATGCTCGGCATCCCCGGCGACCCTGTCGACGCGACCGAGCACCTGCTCGCGATGGCCGACGACTGGCACCCGCGCAAGGTCGACCTCGGCGTCGTCAACGGACGCTGCTTCACCTTCGCCTCCGGGCTCGGCCTGGACGCGAGCGTGGTCGAGCGCGTGGACTCAAACCCGCGCCTGAAGGCGCGCTTCGGGCCCTGGTTCTTCACGTGGGTGGCGGTCAGCACGTTCATGCGTCGCTACCTCCTCCAGCCCCCGCGCCTGAAGGTCCGCACCGAGGACGGCCAGGAGATCGAGGGCGTCACCGCGATCGTCCAGAACGGGGCGCCCTTCACCTACTTCCAGAACCGCCCGATCGACATCGCCGAAGGTGCCTCGCTTGACTCCGGCACGCTCGCCGCCGGCGTGCTGCGCCGCGCCACCCCTCTCACCGGGGCGTCGCTCGCGTGGCGCGCGCTCTCGCGCAACGCGCGCGTGACCGGCAACCGCCAGATCACCGGCCTCGCGGACGCAAGCGGCATCTGCGTGACGAGCGCCGACGGGCGCCCGCTGCCGCTGCAGGTCGACGGCGACTACCTCGGCGAGGTCGGCGAGGCGCGCTTCTCGATCCTGCCGGACGCGCTGAACGTCATCTCCTGAAACCCGCCTGCCGACGCCGAGCTCCCTCGGAGCCGACCGCTCAGGACGTGAGCTTGACCACGTAGTCGAAGCCGCTCGCGTCGGCAACGCCGATGAAGTCTTCGACCGGGGTCGTCTTCGCGCAGGTCTTGGCGCTGTGCCCCGCCAGCTTGCCGGTACCGCTGAGCTTCTCCGTGAAGTCTTCCCCGAAGACCTGCGTGCCGGCCAGCTTCTTCGCGCTGTAGGTGCATTCGCCCAACACCAGCTCGAGGTCTCCAGTCAGCTTCACGACCCCGGCCTTGGAGACCGAGACGCTCTTGACCGTGATGCCTCCCGGCACGAATTCGAATGGGCTTTCGTTGAAGCACTGGCTGCTCACCGGCTGGCCGCTGCCGCTCACCTTCACGGTCCCCGAGGGGTTCTTGCCGACCGTCGCCTGTTCGTCGGTCCCTCCGCAGCCCGCGTTCAGCGCGGGCCAGGTGATGGAGTTGCTGACGTGCGCGGCTTCTCCCTGCACGGCGGGCGGCCCTTCGCCCGCTTCGCCTCGCGTGACGAGCAGCACCTTCGGGCTCGCCGCCGACGCGGCGGCGGGCAAAGCGATCAGAGCCGTGCTCGCCAGCATGGCGCACGCGGACAACAGGGGCAGGCGGCAGTGGCGAGTCATGGAGTCCCTCCTCGACGATCGATGACTTCAGCGCCGATCTGATCCCAGCGCGCGAGCGAAGCTAAGACGTGGGGCCGGCGTTGTCAAGCGGCAATAAGAATGCCGACTGGTCGGGGCTCAGTCCCCGGCGCCCGGTGTGACCCGGTAGGCGTCGAACACCGACTCGGTGTTGCGCAACCGCGTGATCGCGCTCTTCAGGGTGTGCGTGTCGGCGAGCTCGACGACGAAACGGTTCTTGACCATCGGCCCCATCGACAGGCAGCGGGCTTCGAGGATGTTCGCGCCGGACTCCGAGAACGACCGCGAGAGGTCCTCGAGCAGCCGGTGGCGATCCCAGGCGTCGATCTGGATTTCGACGATGAAGCCGGTGGAGCGGTCGCCGTCCCATGAGACGCTCGTGAAGCGCTCGGGGTTCTTGCGCAGCAGCGCCGTGTTCGGGCAGTCACCGCGGTGGATCGTGATGCCGCGTCCCAGTGAGATGTAGCCGACGATCTCATCGCCGGGCACCGGCCGGCAGCACTTCGCCAGCCGCAACATCACGTCATCGACGCCCTCCACGCGGATGCCGTACTGGCCGGAGGACTTGTTGGGCCGGCGCCGCGGGCGTCCGACGCGCAGCAGGTCGGCGTCGGTGTCCTCCCCATCCGCCGACTCGCCCTGCTTGAGCCTCTGCATGACCTTGTTGACGACGAGCTTCGGCGAGATCTTGGCGGCCCCGAGCGCGATGTAGAAGTCGTCGGCCTTGCGGTAGCCGACCTCGCGGATCACATCGGCGAGCAGCGCGGAGCCAGTGATCTTCTGCGCGGGCAGGCCCTGTTTGCGCAGGTGCTCCTGGAGCAGCTCGCGGCCCTGGTGCTCGGTGTCGACACGGCTCTCGGCCTTGAACCAGGCCTTGATCTTGTTGCGGGCCCTGGTCGTCTTGACCATCGCCAGCCAGTCCCGCGAGGGGCCCCGCTCGCGCTTGGCGGTGAGGATTTCGACGATGTCCCCGGAGCGCAGCTCGTTGTGCAGCGGCACGATTTTGCCGTTCACGCGCGCGCCCACGCAGCGGTGACCGATCTCCGTGTGCACCTCGTAGGCGAAATCCAGCGGCGTGGCGCCGGAGGCCAGCGACTTGACTTCGCCCTTGGGCGTGAAGACGTAGACCTCCTCCTCGAAGAGGTCCGTGCGCAGCGTCTCCATGAACTCGTGCGGGTCGGAGAGGTCTTTCTGCCAGTCGAGCATCGAGCGCAACCACTTGAGCTTCGCGTCCTCACTGCCGCCGGGCCAGCCGGGCCCTTCACCCTCGCCCGCATCGCCGCCGGCGTGGCCCTTGTAGACCCAGTGGGCCGCGACGCCGAACTCGGCCATCTCGTGCATCTCGTGGGTGCGGATCTGGATCTCCAACGGCCGGCCCTCGGGCCCGATCACCGTCGTGTGCAGCGACTGGTACATGTTGAACTTGGGCATCGCGATGAAGTCCTTGAAGCGACCGGGCAGGGGCTTCCATAGCGAGTGGATCACGCCGACGGTGCCGTAGCAGTCCTTCACCGACTCGACGATCACGCGCATCGCCGTCAGGTCGTAGATCTCGTTGAACTCGCGGCCCTTCTTGGTCATCTTCGAGTAGATCGAGTAGAAGTGCTTCGCGCGGCCCGCGATCTGCGCGTCGATGCCGACATCGCACAACTCGCTGCGCAGGTAGTCACCGGCCTCCGCGACGTAGTGTTCGCGCTCCTCGCGCTGCTGGGCGACGAGCGCCTTGATCTCCTGGTACTTGCGCGGGTGCAGCGTGGCGAAGGCGAGATCCTCGAGCTCCCACTTGATCGCGTGGATACCGAGGCGGTGCGCCAGCGGCGCGTATATCTCGAGCGTCTCGCGCGCCTTCTCGATCTGCTTCTGCTTGGACATCGCGTCGATCGTGCGCATGTTGTGCAGCCGATCCGCGAGCTTGATCAGGATGACCCGCACGTCGGTGGCCATCGCGACCATCATCTTGCGGTAGTTGCTGGCCTGCGCCTCGTCGCGCGACTGGAAGGTGATCCCCTTCAGCTTCGTGACGCCGTCGACGACCCCGGAGATCTCCTCGCCGAAGCGCTCGCGGACCTCCTCGATCGACGCGGACGTGTCCTCGACGGTGTCGTGCAGCAGCGCCGCGCACAGCGTCTCTGTGTCGAGCCGCATGCTGGCGCAGATCCGAGCCACGCCGACCGGATGCACGATGAACTCCTCGCCGGATTTGCGGCGCTGCTCGGCGTGGTGCTCGCAGGCGAACACGAACGCGTCCTGCACGCGTTCGCGGTCGATGTGCACGGCCGAATCGGCGGCGTGCTCGGAGACGATCGCGAACAGGTCGCTGAGCAGCCGGCGCTCGGAGGCGCTCAGCCCTGCAGGCTGGGGGATCTCGGGCTTGGCGGGCCTCGTCGCGGTGGGCGGCCGCGCCGACGCCTGAACTCCCTGTGCGTTCTGGGGATCCTTGGTCGTGGCCATGGCTTAAAGGGTAGGGGACGACCTCGGCGGATCCAACAGGTCCTTACGTCACCGCAAACAGGACCAGCTCGCCGTCCTCTTCGATCGGCTCCGGCGCGCGCGAGGCGCGGCTCGACGACGCCGTTCCACTCGTTCACCTCGAGCGCGAAGGTGGCCTGGGCCGGCTCCCCCTCTGCCACCGGCAGGCTCGCGCCCTGGCCGAAGCAGACGCCCCGCGCGCGCGAGCCTCGTGACTCGACCGTGAAGCGCAGGTGGCGTCCTTCGCCCATCGGCCGTGAGTCGAGGAAGCGGGCCTCGGCGAGCATCAGGCACACCGGGGGATTGCCTCTCCCGAACGGCGCCAGCGCCTGCAGCTCCTCGGCCAGCTCGAGGCTCATCTCGGCACCGTCGACGATCGCATCGACACGCTCGATCGGCGCCATCTGCTCGGGGCGCAGCACCCCGGCCGCGTGGCTCGAGAGCGCTGACGCGAAGGCGCCGAGCCGGTCGCGGTCGAGCTCCAGGCCGGCGGCCGCGCGGTGACCGCCGAAGCGCACCAGATGCTCGCCGCACGCACGCAGCCCGCCGAGCAGGTCGAAGGCGTCGACCGAGCGCCCCGAGCCGCGCCCCCCCTCGCCGTCCAGCGCAACCATCACGACCGGCCGTCCGCTGCTCTCGACCAGGCGCGAGGCGACGATGCCGATCACGCCGGGGTGCCACGACTCGGCGGCGAGCACATAGGCGCCCTGCTCGCCCAGCTCCGCCATCTGCGCTTCGGCCTCGAAGCGGATCCGCCGCTCGATCCGGCGGCGCTCATGGTTGGCCGCGTCGAGCTCCCGGGCGATCTCGCCGGCACGCGCCGGATCATCGGTGAGCAGCAGCTCGAGCCCGGCGTCGGCCCGGTAGAGGCGTCCGGCCGCATTCAGCCGCGGCGCCAAAGCGAAGCCGATCTCCCGCTCGCCGATCCGCGACGGATCGACCCCGGCGACGGCCATCAGGGCCCGCAGCCCGGGCTTCGCCGTCGCCGCCAGGGCTCGCAGGCCGCGGCGCAGCAAGGCGCGGTTCTCGCCCACCAGGGGCACGACGTCGGCGACGGTGGCGAGCGCCACGAGGTCGAGGTCGCGCCGCAGGCGGCGTTCGTCGGGCCGGGTCGGGCTCGACGCTTCGAGCAGCGCCTGGGCCAGCTTGTACGCCACGGCCGTCGCGCACAGCGCCTCGAACGGGTACCCGCAGACGGCCGGATGCACGATCGGGGTATCCGGCAGCCGGCCGTCGTCCCGCACAGCATGGTGGTCTGTCACGACCACTGTCAGCCCCAACTCACGTGCTGCCCGCACCTCCTCCACGTCCGTGATCGCACAATCCGCGGTCAGCAGCAGGCGCGTGCCGCGTGCGGCGAGCCGCCTCACCGTCTCGAGATTCAGCCCGTAGCCGTCGCCGGCGCGGTCGGGGATGTAGGAGTCGACATCGGCGCCCAGCTCGCGCAGCGCGCGGACCAGCACGGCCGTCGAGCAGATGCCGTCGACGTCGTAGTCGCCGTGAACGGTGATCCGCTGACCGGCCCTCGCGCATCCGAGGATCGCGGCGACAGCCTCGGAGATGCCCCGAAAGGCCTGCGGCGAGTGCTCCTCCTCAGCGGCCAGGAAGGCGCGTGCCGCCTGCGGCTCCAAGTGGCCGCGCCGGATCAGGGCCTGGCCGAGCGCGTCGCCGATGCCGAGCTCGGCGCGAAGGCGCTCGAGTGCCTGCGGGGGGCACGGCGGGATCTCGAAGCTGACGCTCGGGGGCACGGCCGCGAGGTTACGGCTGGGCCGAGACGGAACGGCCGCGCTGGCACGTCTGGCCTTCGTCGGCCGGTGTCCTCGGCCTTGCCCTTGCGTCCAGCAAAGGCTGCGGCCTGCGTCCTTGGCCGGCTCGACCAGCCGCACCAGCGGTCGGATTGAGGTGCCGTCGCCCGCAGCTAGATGTGCTCGGGCGCCGCCTGGCGGCCGGCGCGTTCGCGGCGCATGCCCTCCAGGTACACGAAGGCCATCCCGATCAGCGCTCCCGGCACCGCGTACAGGACCACGGCCACGTCGGTGGCCTTTTCGCCCGGGATGCGCAGCGCGGAGACCTTGACCGAGTAGATGATCAGGCCGACCACGATCGAGCCTATGAGCGAGCCGACGAAGGCGCCGACGATGCCTCCCCAGAAGCGGTCCGGGAGGAAGATCGTGAAGTGCCAGATCGCAAGGCCCATCATCACCCAACCGAGCACACCCATCAGCGCGCCCTCCCATGTCGTTTGTTTCGTCGTCCGCCGGCGCGGCGGTTTTTCTGGCGCGGTTTCGGCGCGTCCTTGAGCACGAGGTCCTCGGGCGTTAGATCGGCCGCCGGGTCGCGCTCGGGCACCGGCTCCGGGGCCGGCGGCTCCTCAGTGGCAACCGGCGCGGGTCGGCCGCGGGGCTTCTGCGCCGGCTGCTCGACGTCGAGGTCGGCGACGAGGTCCTGGAACTCGTCGCGCGAGATCGGCTGGCCGGGCTCCTCGGGCGCCGTCAGGCGGCCGCGACGGCCCCGTTTGCGCTTCGTTTCGGGCTCCACGTCGTCGGGCGCGCCGCCCGCGGTCGTGGCGTAGGCGGGCACGGCGCCGGATTCGCGGATGATGCGCGCCCGGCGGGCGCGGTAGCCGGCCTCCCGCTCCTTCCAGTGTGTGAGCACCGGCGAGGCGATGAAGATCGAGGAGTAGGCGCCGGAGGCGATGCCGATCATCAGCGCGAAGGCGAAGTCACGCAGCGTTTCGCCGCCGAAGAGCAGCAGCGCGAGCACGGGGAGCAGGGTGCAGAAGCTCGTTGCCAGCGATCTCGTGAGCACCTCGGACATCGAGCGGTTGACGATCTGGGAGAAGGCTGCTCGGGGCATGCGTGGCACGTTCTCCCGCACGCGGTCGAAGACGATGATCGTGTCGTAGAGCGAGTACCCCAGGATCGTCAGCAGAGCGGCGACAGTGGCCGTCGTGACTTCCCTCCCCGTGAGCGAGTAGACCCCCGCCGTGATCAGCAGGTCGTGCATCAGCGCGATCAGCACCGGGATCGCGTACTTCCACTCGAAGCGCAGCGCGATGTAGGCGGAGATCACCAGCAGCGAGGCGATGATCGCGATCACGGCGCTCTTGGCGATCGTTTTCCCGAAGGTCGGGCCGATCGAGGTCGATGAGAAGTAGGCGGTGCCCTTGCCGGCGGTCTTGATCCCGAAGCGTTTCTTGAGCGCTTCTTCGACCCTCGAGACGCTCGTCGGCGGAAGTTTCTTGGTGGAGATCTGGAAGCCCGCGCCGCCGATGCTCGAGTCCTTGATTTTCTGGACCTCGGCGTTGGGAGCGCCGGCGCCGGCCATCACTTTGCCGATTTCGCCGGTGGACGCGGGCTGGACGAACGCGGCTTTGATTCGGGTGCCGGACTTGAAGTCGATGCCGAAGTTCAGCCCTTTCCCGCCGATCGCGAGCGCGCCGATCAGCAGGATCGTCCCGGACAGGGAGAAGAACCACTTCGAGGCCCCCATGAAGTCGAAGTGCCAGCCTTTTCGCTCGCGACCCGCGCCCAGCGCCGACGGATGGGTGACGAGTTTCGAGCGGCCCATCGCACCGAGCGCCGCCTGTGTCGCGAGCACGGCGGTGAACAGCGACACGAGCGTGCCGATGCCGAGCGTGAAGGCGAAGCCCTTGACTTCGGCGGTCGCCAGCGCGAACAGGATGAAGGCGGTCATGAACGTGACGACGTTGGCGTCGACGATCGCCGCGAAGCCGCGCCGGTAGCCCGTGGCGATGCCGGAGATCACCGATCTCCCACCGCGGATCTCCTCCTTGACGCGCTCGAAGATCACGATGTTCGCGTCGGCGGCGACGCCGATCGTGAGGATCAGCCCGGCGATGCCCGGCAGCGTGAGCGTGATCGGGATCAGCTTGATCAGCGCGAAGAAGTAAAGGCCGTAGACCACCAGGCCGCCGACGGCGATCGCGCCGAGCACGCGGTAG
>WNFN01174448.1_pt3 | contig 17030 bp, 14 predicted proteins | sample 5400161 | NCBI WGS metagenome assembly WNFN01 (sample SAMN13153353, study PRJNA577476) | soil metagenome | isolation source: 80 cm saprolite on Douglas fir-dominated hillslope | place: USA:California | collected 2013-09-17
ACATCGCCATCGATCGACAGGGAAACCTGTACACGTCGGAAGTCGGGTTTGGACGACGTGTGCAGAAATTCAACCTCGTGTCGTTCTAGCGCCGACGCCAAATTCAAGGGCTAGCCACGCGCGCGGCGCCATGCGGGCCTGTATAACGGAATGCATGAAAGCCTGCGAAATATTCCATGTGGTTCACAAGAAGAGCTTCCGCTGGAAGTGGCGCCATCTCGGCGCCGACGGCCGCGCGCTCGAATCGAAGGACAGCTACGCGCTCTATTTCGAGTGCGTCACCGCTGCGCGCGAAGCCGGCTACGAGCCGCGCAAGCAGCAGCGCACCGCCGCTGCCGCCTAGCTAACTCAGTTCGCGGCGCACCAGCGCCGCACCCGCCGATAGCGCGTTGAGTTTGCCGAACGCGGCTTCGCGCGTGAGGTATTTCATGCCGCAATCGGGCGCCAGCACCAGGCGCTCGGCCGGCACGTGCGCGAGTGCGGCGCGAATGCGCGCGGCGACCTCCTCGGGCGTCTCGACCGCTGCGCTGCCAAGATCGATCACGCCGACCATCACGCTCTTCGGCGCGAGCGCCTTCGCCACCGCGAGATCGAGGCGCGGCTGCGCCGCTTCGATCGAGATCTGCGAGGCGCTGGTCTCGGCCAGCTGCGCGAGGAAGGAATAGCCCGAAGGCTTGTCCTTCACCGCCGCGGCATAGCCGAAGCACAGGTGCACGACGGTCGTGCCCTCGATGCCCTGCAATGCGCGATTGATCGCCTTGACGCCATAGCGCGCAGCACGCTCGGCGCGCGCCTGCAGCCACGGCTCGTCGAGCTGGATGACGTCGGCCCCCGCTTTTTTCAAATCCCTGATTTCCTCATTGACGGCCGCGGCGTACGCCATGGCGAGGGCTTCCTCGTCCTTGTAGAAATCGTCCTGCGCCTGCTGCGTCATGGTGAACGGCCCGGGCAGCGTGATCTTGATCTGGCGGTCGGTGTTGCGGCGGAGGAATTGGACGTCGCGCACTTCGACCGGTGTGTTTCTCTTTATCGGTCCGGTGATGCGCGGCACCACGGAGCGCGCGCCGGTGCGGTTGATGGTGCTGCCGGGATTCTCCAGGTCGACGCCTTCGAGCGCGGTGGCGAAGCGGTTCGAGTAGCTTTCGCGCCGCATCTCGCCGTCGGTGATGATGTCGATGCCGGCCGCTTCCATGTCGCGAATCGCGAGCAGCGTCGCGTCGTCCTGCGCCTGCTCGAGAAACTGCGGCGCAATGCGCCAGATCTCCGGCGCACGCACCCGCGGCACTTTCGAGCCGAGCCTGGCGCGGTCGATGAGCCAGTTCGGCTGCGGATAGCTGCCCACCACGGTGGTCGGAAGGAGGCGATTCACGGGCGGCGATGGTACACGCGAGCGGGCCTGTCCTTTGCGGCGCACGGAGCTTGACCCGGAGACTGCTATGAAACTTCTTACGCTGGCCCTTGCTGTTTCGCTGGCGCTTGTCGGGGGCTGTGATCGTAAGCCCACGACGCCACCGTCACCAAAAACCGACAGCTCGTCGGTGATTCCCCAGGCTGCTGCAGGTTCTTCCACGACACCGGCGAACGTTGGAAATCCTACAAGCGCGGAGAAAAAAGAGGGCGCGAACCCGGTCCAGGGGCAGGTCGACCCCAGGGCCGGCGCGCAACGGCGCGATTTTCAGCAGCGCGGCGACTCGGCGGGTCCCAAGAGCAGCGACACGCAACCCACGATGAAAAACTGACGTAGCACTGACGGGGGCAGGGCAGGATTGCGACGTAACAATCGTGGCCCGATCCTTGCACGCTTTCTCTTGTACCCCAACCACGGAGGCCCCATGAGACTTTCCACTATCGCAGTTGCTGTTTCCCTGGCGCTTGGCGCATCGCTGATGACCGCGTGCGACCGTGCTGCCGATCGTTCGTCGAGCTCGTCCTCGACCACCGCGCCCTCGTCATCGGCCGGCGGCACGACGACGCCCCCGAGCTCGAGCTCCTCGTCGACCTCGATCGACCTCAACAAGAAAGACAACGCGAGCGGCGGCTCGTCCTCGTCTTCGTCCAGCACCTCGCCGTCGAGCTCCAGCAGCCCGAGCGGCGCGGCCGGCGCCGGCTCGAGCAGCACGCCGTCCTCGTCCTCGTCGAGCTCCTCGACCCCGCCGAGCAGCCCGAGCACGCCGCAAAGCACGCCGCCGAGCAGCTCCAGCTCCAGCTCGACGACCAAGTAGCTTCAAAGCAGCGCTTCACCAAGGCCGCCCGGGCTTTGCCCGGCGGCCTTTTTATTTAAGTGATTTGCACCAGCATCGAGCCGATGCGCTCGATGCTCGCGACCATCACGTCGCCCGGGCGCACGGGGCCGACGCCCTGCGGCGTGCCGGTGAGGATCACATCGCCGGGATGCAGCGTGTAGAACGAGCTGCCCCATTCGATGAGCTGCGCCACGGTGAGAATCAGATCGCTGGTGTGCGCGTCCTGGCGCACCTCGCCGTTGACGGTGAGCTTGAGCGCGAGCTTGCCCGGATCCGGCACTTCGTCCGCAGTCACGAGCCATGGTCCGAGCACGGCGTACGAATCGGGCGACTTGCGCAGGCTGCGCTCCTCGGGTCCGCGGATCGTCATGTCCAGGCCGATGGCGTAGCCCGCCACGCAGCCCATCGCATCCGCCGCGCCGACGTTCTTCGCGCGCTTGCCGATGATCACCGCCAGCTCGCACTCGTGGTCGTTGCGCCGATCGGTGTGCACCAGCTTCACGCCTTCGCCGGGACCGACCAGCGCGCTCGTCGCCTTGAGGAACATGCCGGCCTTGTGGATCTCCTGCACCAGGTTGCCGTGGTGGATGCCTTTGTCGGCCAGCGCTTCCTCGAGGTGCTTCTTGTAGTTCACCGGCGCGGCGATGATCTTGCCCGGGTTGGCGAGCGGACTGAGGAGCTTGACCTTCTCCACCGGCACCGCCTTGGCCGACTTCGCGGTGCGCTCGATTTCCGGTCGGAGCTCCGCGAGGTGCGCGATCAGCGCATCGTGCCGCGGGAAGGGATAGGTCACCGCCGGCAGTCTCGCGAGCACGGCACTGACGTCGCGGATGCCGTCGTCGGCCACGACGCCCAGGCGGTTGTCATCAAAGCGGCAGATTTTCATGGCGCGTATTCTATCGGGATGAAATTGTGCGTCTTCGGCGCCGGCGCGGTCGGCGGCCATATCGCGGCGAAGCTCGCCGCGGCCGGCAACGACGTCTCGGTCATCGCGCGCGGCGCGCACCTGCAGGCGATGCGCAGCCGCGGGCTGAAGCTGCTGCACGGCGAGCAGACCATCGTCGGCAAGGTGCGCGCCGCCGAGACCGCGGCCGAGCTCGGAGCGCAGGACGCGGTGTTCGTCACGCTGAAGGCCAACCTGCTCGGCGCCTTCGCCGAACAGTGCGCGCCGCTTCTCGGACGCGATACCGCGGTGGTGTTCGTGCAGAACGGCATTCCGTGGTGGTACGACGCGCGCCTCGTGCGTCTCGATCCCGGCGGCAAGCTCGCGCGCGCCGTCGCGCCCGAGCGCGTCGTCGGCGGCGTCGCCTATTCGGCCAACGAGATCGTCGAGCCGGGCGTGATCGAGAACCACGTGCCGGGCAACAACATGCTGGTGATCGGGCGTCCGGATCGCAAGGACACGGCGCTGGTGCTAGCCCTGCGCAAGGTGCTCGGGGACGCGGACCTGTCCTCGCCCGCGCTCGAGGACATCCGCCAGTCGATCTGGAGCAAGCTCGGCCAGAACCTGTGGACTTCGACGCTGTGCACGCTCACCCGGCTGAGAGTCGCCGAGGTGCAGGAGCATGGCGAGCTCAAGGCGATTGCCGCTCGCGCGGGCGAAGAGGCCGCGGCGATCGCGCGCGCCCTGGGCGTGGCCATCGAGCGGGCGCCCAAGCGCCCGAGCGGCAAGGCGTCCTCCGGGGCGGCGCACAAACCCTCGATGCTGCAGGACTACGAGCGCGGCCGGCCGATGGAAGTCGAGGCGCAACTGATGGCACCGCTGAGCCTCGCGCGCTTGGAAAAAGTACACACGCCGACGCTCGACGTTCTGGTCTCGCTGGTCGCCGTCCAGGCCGCCGCGAAGGGACTCTTCACGCATTAGAATGGCCTCACTGCCATGCCCAAGGCGACACAAGTAGAACGGGCACGGGGGGAGGAGCAGACCGCAACACCGCTCGATGCAGCTTTCAAGCTGGTCGATTCCCTCCCGGTGCCGGTGTTTTTCAAGAGCCGCGACGGCCGCTATCTCGGCGTGAATCGCGCGTGGGAAGAATTTTTCGGCCTGCGCGGCGATGCCTTCATCGGCAAGTCGGTCGCCGATCTCTATCCGCAGGATCCGGCGATCGCCGAACGCCACGGCGCCATGGACCGCGAGCTCTATGCCCATCCCGGCCGGCAGAGCTACGAGATCAGGGTGCGCGCGCGCGACGGCAACCTGCACGACACCATCTACTACAAGGCCACCTACACCGATGCGCACGGCGAGATCGCCGGGCTGATCGGCGCCATCATCGACATCACCGCGCGTACGCGCGCCGAGACGGCGCTGCGCGACAACGAGGAGCGCTGGCGCGCGATCGTCAACTCGGCGAACGAAGGCATCCTGGTGTACGACCGGGAGCTGAACGTGATCGCCGGCAACCAGGCCGCCGAGCGCATCCTCGGGCTGCCGCTCGCCGAGATCATCGGCGCCGCGGGCTTCACCTCGCTCTTGCCCTGCGTGCATGCCGACGGCAGGGCGCTCCTGCCGCAGGATCGGCCGACGCGCGTCACGGCGCGCACCGGCAAAACGCTCTCGAACTACATCATCGGCATCAAGCGTCCCGGCGGCGTCTACACCTGGCTTTCGGTGAACACCGGTTTCCTGCGGCACACGGAAGCCGCCGACTGGTACGGCGTGGTCTCGACCTTCACCGACATCACCGCCCAGCGCAATGCCGAAGCCGCGCTGCGCGACAGCGAGGAGCGCTACCGCCGCACCTTCGAGATGGCGGGCTCGGGCCTGGCGCACGTCGATCTGGAAGGCCGCTTCCTGCGCGTCAACCGGCGCCTGTGCGAATTCTTCGGCTACCGCGAGAGCGAGCTGGTCGGCATGCTGGTGAAGGACCTGTCGCATCCCGCGGACCGCGACCTGGCCGATGCGTCGCGCTCGAAGGTGCTGGCGGGCGAGCTCGACTCGGCGCGCCTGGAGAAGCGCTACCTGCACAAGGACGGCGGCGTCGTCTGGGCCAGCATCGCCATCGCCATGGAGCGCGACGCCAGCGGCCAGCCGCTGTACGCGATCTCGGTGATCGACGACGTCACGGCGCGCCGCGAGGCCGACGGCGCGCTGCGCGAGAGCGAGGAGCGCTACCGCAGGACCTTCGAGCTGGCCGGCTCGGGCGTCGCGCACATCGCGCTCGACCGCAAGTTCATCCGCGTCAACCGGCGCCTGTGCGAGATCCTCGGTTACCCCGAGCACGAGCTGATCGGCATGACCGGGCGGGAGATCTCGCACCCCGGCGACCTCGACGTGATCAACTCGCAGCGCGCCAAGCTCTACGCCGGCGAGATCGATCGCGTGCGGGTCGAGAAGCGCTACGTGCGCAAGGACCGCTCGATCGTCTGGGTCGCCTTCAGCATGGTGGTCGAGCGCGACGAGGCGGGTCAGCCGAGCTACGAGATCGCGATCTTCGACGACATCACCGAGCGGCGGCGCGCCGAGGCCGCGGTGCGCGAGAGCGAGGAGCGCTTCCGCAGCCTGACGCAGCTTTCATCGGACTGGTACTGGGAGCAGGACGCGCAATTCGGCCTGACCTTCATGTCGCGCCGCATGGGCGAGCGCACCGGCCTCGATGCGAGCGCGTACCTCGGGCGCAAGCGCTGGGACCAGCCGGCGCTCAACCTGACCGATGCCGACTGGGCGAGCCACCGCGCGCAGCTCGAGCGCCACGAGCCGTTCCGCGATTTCGAGATGGAGCGCCCCAATCCGACCGGCGGCACGCGCTGGATCTCGGTGAGCGGCGAGCCGATCTTCGACCAAGCCGGCGTGTTCCGCGGCTATCGCGGCGTCGGCTCCGACATCACCGAGAGAAAGCGCGCCGAGGCCGAGCTGCGCCGCGCGCACGACGAGGTGGCGCACAAGGCCGAGGAGCTCGAGCGCTCGAACGCCGAGCTCGAGCAGTTCGCCTACGTCGCCTCGCACGACCTGCAGGAGCCGCTGCGCATGGTGTCCTCCTACACGCAACTGCTCACCAAGCGCTACGGCGAGCGCTTCGACGGCGACGCCAAGGAGTTCATGCACTACATCGTCGACGGCGCGGCGCGCATGAAGCAGCTGATCGAGGACCTGCTGGCCTATTCGCGCGTCGGCACCAAGGGCAAGGAGTTCAAGCCGGTATCGGCCGAGGCGCCGCTGCGCAAGGCGATCACCAACCTGCGCGCGGCGATCGACGAGTCGAGCGCCGCGGTCACCTGGGATCCGCTGCCCGCGGTCGATGCGGACGAGGTGCAGCTCGCGCAGCTGTTCCAGAACCTGATCGGCAACGCGCTCAAGTTCCGGGGACCCGGCGTGCCGCGCATCCATGTCGCGGCCGCGGACCAGGACGGCGACTGGCCCCTGACGGTGGCCGACAACGGCATCGGCATCGAGCCGCAGTACACACGATGGGCGACTATCCCGGCACCGGCATCGGGCTCGCCATCTGCAAGAAAGTCGTCGAGCGCCACGGCGGACGCATCTGGGTGAGCTCGACGCCGGGTGAAGGCAGCCAGTTCCATTTCACGCTACCGAAGAAAGACATCCCATGACCGACGGCCGCTCGCCCATCGAGATCCTGCTCGTCGAGGACAACCCGGGCGACGAGCGCCTGACGCGCGAGGCGCTGAAGGAAGGCAAGGTCTACAACAACCTGCACTGGGTGAAGGACGGCGTCGAGGCGATGGAATTCCTGCACCGCCGCGGCAAGTACCACGATGCGCCGCGCCCGGACATCGTGCTGCTCGACCTCAATCTGCCGAAGAAGGACGGCCGCGAGGTGCTGCAGGAGATCAAGTCGGACGACCACCTGAAGCGCATTCCGGTGGTGGTGCTCACCACCTCGAAGGCGGAAGAGGACGTGCTGCGCACCTACAACCTGCACGCCAACTGCTATGTGACCAAGCCGGTGGATCTCGAGAAGTTCATCGTGGTGGTGAAGTCGATCGACATCTTCTGGCTCACCGTGGTCACGCTGCCACCCAATGGACACTGATCAGTGATCCACAACGTCCTCCTGATCGAGGACAACCCGGGCGACGCCCGGCTGATCCGCGAGATGATCGCGGAGGACTCGCGCGCGCCGTTCACGGTGCATTTCGCCGATCGCCTGGCACAGGGGCTCGAGCAGCTGTCGGCGGGCGAGATGGCGCTGGTGATCCTGGATCTCTCGCTGCCCGACAGCTTCGGCCTGGAGACCTTCACCAAGGTGTACACCCACTCGCCCGCGGTGCCGATCATCGTGCTCACCGGCAACGACGACGACGCGCTGGCGCTCTCGGCGGTGAAGGGCGGGGCGCAGGATTACCTGGTCAAGAGTCGCCTCGACCGCGAGCTGCTGCTGCGCTCGATGCACTATTCGATCGAGCGCAAGCGCTACCAGGTGCAGCTCGAGCACCAGGCGAACTACGATGCGCTCACCGGGCTGCCCAACCGCAACCTGCTGCACGACCGCCTGCGCCAGACGGTGTACTCGCAGCGCAATCCGCGCAACGTCGCGGTGGTGTTCATGGATCTGGATCACTTCAAGTTCGTCAACGACAGCCTCGGCCACTCGACCGGCGACAAGCTGCTCAAGGCGATGGGCGATCGCCTGCGCTCGGTGCTGCGCGAGGGCGACACTGTTGGCAGAGTGGGCGGCGACGAGTTCGTGCTGATCCTGAACGACCAGTCGAACGAGGAAGTCATCTTCCGTGCCATGCAGCGCATTACCGCCAAGGTGGCGGAGCCGATCATGCTCGACGGCAAGGAGCTCTACGTCACCTGCAGCGCGGGCATCAGCCTGTATCCGCAGGACGGGCGCGACGTCGACACGCTGCTGAAGAACGCCGATGCGGCGATGTACCGCGCCAAGGAGCATGGCCGCAGCAACTTCCAGTTCTACACCTCGGAGATGAACGAGCGCGTGAACGACCGCCTGGCGCTCGAGCACGCGCTGCGCCGCGCGCTCGAGCGCAAGGAGTTCATGCTGCACTACCAGCAGAAGGTCGACCTGCGCTCAGGCTCGATCATCGGCGCGGAGGCGCTGGTGCGCTGGATGCACCCGGAATGGGGCCTGGTGCGGCCGGCGCGCTTCATCCCGATCGCCGAGGAGACCGGCCTCATCGTCCAGCTCGGCGAGTGGGTGGCGTACGAGGCGGCGCGCCAGACGCGCGCCTGGCTCGACGCCGGACTCAAGCCTGGCGTGGTTTCCGTGAATCTCTCGGCGCGCCAGTTCCGCGCCGAGGGCCTGGTGCTGGCCGTGTCGCGCATCCTGCAGGAGACCGGCCTGGATCCCGCGCAGCTCGAGATGGAGCTGACCGAGAGCATGGTGATGCACAACGTCGAAGCGGCGATCGCCACGCTGCAGGGGTTGAAGTCGCTCGGCATCAGCCTGTCGGTGGACGATTTCGGCACCGGCTACTCCAGCCTCTCTTATCTGAAAGACTTGCCGATCGACGCGCTCAAGATCGACCGCTCATTCGTGCGCGACATCCGCAGCGGCTCGGAGGCCGAGGACGGCATCCTCGCCGCGGCCATCATCTCGCTCGGCCATGCGCTGCACCTGAAGGTGATCGCCGAGGGCGTCGAGACCGATGCGCAGCTGCATTTTCTCAAGCGCCACGGCTGCGACCAGGTGCAGGGCTTCCTCTACGGCGAGCCGGTGCCGCCGGAGCAATTCGCGCAGCTCCTGGAACGCGCCAAACGAAAGGGCAAGAAAGCATGAAGTTTGTCCTGCTGGCATTGCGAAGTCGCTGGTCGATCCGCTGGCGGCGTCCTTCCGTGGCGCCAAGGTGCAGATGGATTACCAGCCGATGGGGCGCCTGGTGAAGAGCCTCGAGGACGGTGCGCAGGTCGACCTGGTGATCGTCACCGAGGAGACGCTGCCCGCGCTCGAGCGCCAGAACCGCGTGGCACGCGGCGCCAAGCCGATCGCGCGCGTCGGTATCGGCGTCGCGGTGAACGAAAGCGCGCCGGTGCCCGATATTTCCACCGTGGACGCTTTCCGCAAGACCCTGCTGGCGGCGAAGTCGATCGTGTACATCGATCCGAAAGTCGGCACCAGCGGCAAGCACGTCGCCGAGGTGCTGAGCAAACTTGGTATTGCAGAAGAAATAAACAAGAAAGCGCGCTTGGGCCAGGGCGGCTACATCGTCGAGCCCGTCGGGCGCGGCGAGATCGAGCTCGGCATCCACCAGATCAGCGAGATCCTGCCGGTCAAGGGCGTGAAGCTGGTCGGCGAGCTGCCGAAGGAGCTGCAGAAGTACACCACCTACGTCGCCGTCCCGGTGACGCAGTCACGCGCGGTGCTGGACTTCATCGATCACCTGACGGGGCCCGAAGCGCGCAAGCGCCTCGCGCAGGCGGGCTACGCCGCTCCGGAATAGCCGCGCGAGTGAGCGCCAAACCACGCCCTCGTATTCTCGCCGTCGACGACGCCACCGACCTGCTCGCACTCATGGCCAAAGCCCTGGGCGCAGACTACGAAGTGGACACCGCGGCAGACGCGGGCACGGCGATCGAAAAAGCCTTCGCCGACCCTCATCCGGACCTGATCCTGCTCGATATCGAGATGCCCGACGTGTCGGGCTTCGAGGTATGCCGGGCCTTGAAGGGCGAAGCGCTCACCGCGGACATCCCGGTGATCTTTCTCACGGGCAAGACCGACGCGCAGTCGCAGGTCGAAGGATTGCAGATGGGGGCAGTCGATTACGTGATGAAGCCGATCAATGCCGGGGTGCTGCGCGCCCGCGTGCGCATGCACCTCGCGCTCACCGACCGGCGCCAGGAGCTCGAGCGCCTGGTGCAGGAGCGCACCGCGCAGCTCGAGCGCACGCGCACCGAGCTGATCCGGCGCCTCGGGCGCGCGATGAGCACCCACGAGAGCTCGGCGGTCGGCAACCGCGTGATGCGCCTCGCGCAATACGCCAAGCTGATCGCGCAGGCGGCCGGCGCCAAGGCGCAGGTCTGCGAGATGATGGCGATCGCCGCGCCGCTGCACGACGTCGGCAAGCTCGGCGTGCCCTCGGAGATCCTCGGCAAGAAGGACAAGCTCTCGGCGCCCGACTGGGAGCGCATCAAGCGTCATCCGAAGATCGGCGCCGACATCATCGGCGAGCACGACGACCCGCTGCTCAAGCTCGCGCGCCAGATCGCGCTCACGCACCACGAGAACTGGGACGGCTCGGGCTATCCCGACGGCCTCAAGGCCGAGGCCATCCCGTGGCCCGGGCGCGTGATGGCGGTGGTCGACAGCTTCGAGGCGATGACGGCGACGCAGTTCTATCGCGAGCCGCGCACGCCCGACGACGCGGTGTTCGAGATCGAGAAGCTCGCCGGCAAACGCTACGACCCGAAGGTGGTCGAGGCCTTCAAGAAGGCGTTGCCGGCGATGTTGAAGGTGCGCGAGAGCCTGTCGGATGCGCTAGGTGATCTCATCAACCTGGATTTCGCACCGAAGGCGCATACCGCTGGTCCGGCAGCGGCCCAGCCCGCGACCGCGGCGCCTGCTCCCGCACCGGCGAAACCGGCGGCCGCCAAGCCTGCGCCGCCGCCCAAGCCCGCGCCGCCGCGCAAACCGGCGCTCGACGTCGCCGCCCTGGCCAGGGCGGCTGCCGCGAAGGCGAAGAAATGAGCAAGCTCTACGAGCAGCTGCAAAACGCCGAGCGCGAGCGCATCGAGCGCGAGAAGTCCGGCGAAGAGGTAGCGAGCAGCCGCGTCGCCGAGGAAAAGCGCGCGCTCGATCTGGCGCGCGAGCGGCAGGCGGCCGAGGTCGAGCTGCGGCGCATGGCGCACGCGCGCGCCGAGGCCGAATCGAAGGCGGCGCGCCTGGTGGCGGAGCGCGAGCGCGCCGAAGCGCAGGCGCTCGCCGAGATGAAAAGCCGCGGCGAGGCGGAGAAGAAGGCCGCCGCGCTCGCCGAGCAGCGCCGCGTCAAGGAGGAGGAAGCTGCGGCCCACGCGCGCGAGCGCGCGGAAGTCCAGGTGCAGGCCGCCGCGTCGATGCGCGAGCGGGCCGCCGCCGAGGAGCAGGCGCGCCGCGCGGTGCGCGAGCGGGTGCAGGCCGAAACGCGCGCGCTGGAGGCGGCCCGCGACCGCAAAGCGAACGAGGAGAAGTTGCGCCGCGAGACCGAGGATAAGGTCGCCTCGGAAGCCGAGGCCGGACGCCTCGCGCGCGAGCGCGCCGAGACCGAGCGCGCGGCGCTCGAGCAGGCGCGGCTGCGCGGCGAATCCGATGCCGCGGCGCGTGCGCTGGCCGAAGAGCGGCGCACGGTGGAGGCGCAGGCCGCCGAGCTTGCCCGCACACGCAGCGCTGCCGAGGAGCGTGCGCGAACCCTCGCCGAGGCGCGCAGCGCGACCGAGCAGGCGGCGCTCGCCGCCGCGGGGCAGCGTGCGTCCGCGGAGGAAAAGCTCAGGCGCGAGGCGCAGGCGCGCCTCGCCGCGGACAGCGAAGCCGAGCGGCTCGCGCGCGAGCGCGGCGCCGCCGAGCAGGCCGCCCTCGAGCAGGCGCAAGCGAGACTATCGGCCGAAAGCAAGGCCAGTGCGCTGGCCGAGGAACGGCGAGTTGCCGAAGCGGCGGCGGAGGAGAAGGCGCGCGAGCGCGCACAGGCCGAGGCGCGCGCGCTGGAGGCGGCACGCGATCGCCAGGTGCTCGAGGAGCGGCTCGCCCGCGAGGCGCAGGCGAGAACCGCGGCCGAGAGCGAAGCCGCGCGGCTCGCCAATGAACGCCTGGCTCAGGAAACAGCCTTGAAGCGCGCCGCCGAGGAGCGGCAGCAGGCGGAAAGCGCGGCGGCGCTCGCGGCGCGCGAGGCGGCCGAGGCGAAGGCCAGGGCGCAGGCGGAGTCCGAGGCGCGCGCGGCTGCCGACAAGACGCTCGCCGCGGCCGCGCTCGAGCGCGCGCAAGCGGAAGCGACCGTTGCCGAGCGCAGCCGGGCGGCGGAGGCTGCCGAGCAGCGGGCGCGCCAGGCCGCGGAGGCGCGCGCCACTGCCGAGCTCGAGGCCGGACGCCTCGCGCGCGAGCGCGCCATGGCGGAGCTCGCGCTCAAGCGCACTGCGCAGCAGCGCCTGGAAGCCGAGGCCAACACCGCGCAGGCGGCGCGCGAAGCCGGCGACGCGAAGGCGAGGGCGCTTGCCGAGGCGGCGGAGCGGGCGAGCGCCGAGAAGGGACTGGCCGCGGCCGCGCTCGAGCGCGCACAGGCCGAGGACGCTCTTGCGAGACGCTCGCAGGCCAGCGCCGAAGCGGAGGCGCGCGCGGCGAGCGCGGCGCAAGAGCGGCGCGCCGCCGACGAGACGGTGCGGCTCGCGGCGCAGGCCAAGGCCGCCGCGGACGAGAAAGCCGCGCAGGCGGCGCGCGAGCGCGAACGCTCTGAAGCGCGCGCCGAGAGCGAGCTGCGCGAGCGCGTTGCGGCGGAAGAGCGCCGGCGCACGGCGGCGGAGGAGCTGGCGGCCGCCGAAGCGGCTGCGGCGGCCGAGTTGCAGGCGCGCATCACGGCCGAGAACCTGCTGAAGCTCGAGGCGCAGCGCGCCTCGCAGGGCGAGAAGCGCGCCGCGGAGACGGCGCGCGAGCGCTCGGCGCTCGACGGCGAGCTGCGCCGCGGCGCCCAGGCGCGCGCCGAAGCCGACAACGAAGCGCTGCATGCCGCCCGCAGCCGCGAGAGCGCGGAAGCCGCGGCGGCAGCGGAGATGCATGGCCGGCTCGAAGCCGAGCGGCGCAGCGAGGCGCTCGCCACCGAGCGCGCCGAGGCCGAGTCGCGCGCCACCACCGTGCTGCAGGCGCGCATCGCCGCCGAAGAGGCGCTCACGCGCAAGGCGCTCGAGGCCGCCGCGGTCGAGAAACACGCCGCGGAGGCAGCGCGCGAGCGCGCTCAGCATGAAGCAGAGCTGCGCATCGCGCTTGCCGCGCGCGAGCAGGCCGACAAGGCCGCGGCACGGCAGGCCGGCGAGCGCACGCGCGCCGAAGGCAAGGCCGCGGCGGCGCTCGAGTCGCGCGCCGCCGCCGAGCGCAGGGGCGAGGCCCGCGCCAATGCGCGCGCCGCCGCCGAATCGGCCGCGGCAGACGCGCTGCGCGCGCGCATCGCGGCACGGGCCGAGGCCGATCGGGCTGCCGCCGACGCCGGCGATGCCGCTGGCCGGGCCACCGAATCGGAACGGGTAGTGAGCGAACTGCGCCGGCAGGCGCCCCGGCGCTTTGCCGCCTGGACCGCTGCAGCGGTTGTCGCCGCGCTGGCGCTTGGCTACCTTTGGGGAGCGCGGCCCGCGTCCGGGCCGGGACTCGCCGAACCGCTGCAACTGCGCCTCGAGCGCTCGCTGATCACCTACAAGCCCTAGTTTGCCTTTCCTGGAACGCGACAGCCGTCACCGCAGGTCCTCGCTCGCCGGGCTGACGCTGGCGGCGCTCGGCATCGTCTTCGGCGACATCGGCACCAGCCCGCTGTATGCGGTGAAGGAGACCTTCTCGCCCGATCACGGCATCCCGCTCACCGACGCCAACATCCTCGGCGGGCTGTCGACCATCTTCTGGGCGCTGATGATCGTGGTGTCGCTCAAATACGTGGTGCTGATCATGCGCGCCGACAACCGCGGCGAGGGCGGCATCATGGCGCTGATCGCGCTCGCGCAGAAGGCGATCAAGACGCACCAGGAATGGCGCACCCCGTTGCTGCTGATCGGCGTTTTCGGCGCCTCGCTTTTTTATGGCGATGCCGTCCTGACGCCCGCAATGACCGTGCTTTCGGCGGTCGAGGGTCTGGAGATCGGCACCCGCGTCCTCAAGCCCTTCGTCGTGCCGATCTCGGTGGGGGTGCTGCTCGCGCTCTTCGCCCTGCAGGCGCGCGGCACGGCAGCGGTCGGCAAGCTTTTCGGCCCGGTCACCATGGCGTGGTTCATCGCCATCGGTGCCGCCGGCATCTATGGCATCGCGCAGGCGCCGCGCATCCTGGCGGCGCTCAACCCGCTGCACGCGCTCGGCTTCCTCACCAGCCACGGCACCGCCTCGTTCGTCGTGCTGGGCTCCGTGGTGCTCGCGGTCACGGGCGCCGAGGCGCTCTACGCTGACATGGGCCACGTCGGCAAAGGCGCGGTGCGCATTGCCTGGTTCAGCCTGGTGGCGCCGGCCCTGGTGCTCAACTATTTCGGCCAGGGCGCTCTTCTGATGGTCACGCCTTCGGCGGTGCAGAACCCGTTCTACCTCCTCGTGCCGGGCTGGGCGCTCTACCCGATGGTGGCGCTCGCCACCGCCGCGTCGGTGATTGCCTCGCAAGCGGTCATTTCCGGCGCCTATTCGCTCACCAAGCAGGCGGTGCAGCTCGGCTTCCTGCCGCGCATGACCATCGTGCACACGTCGGCGCGCGAGGTCGGCCAGATCTATATCCCCTCGCTCAACTGGCTGTTGTGTGCGGTGGTGATCGCCGCGGTGATCGGCTTCGGCGAGTCGTCGCGCCTCGCCGGCGCGTACGGCGTGGCGGTGACCGCGACCATGCTGGTCGACACGCTGCTCACCTTCTTCGTGATCCGCTACATGTGGGGCTACCCGCTGGTGCTGTGCGTGCTCGCGACCGGCTTCTTCGCCATCATCGATCTGTCGTTCTTCATCGCCACGCTCCTCAAGATCGCCGACGGCGGCTGGTTCCCGCTTGCCATCGGCAGCTGCGTGTTCATCACGATGACGACCTGGCGGCGCGGGCGCGAGATCCTGTTCAAGCGCCTGGAGGAGGGCTCGGTGCCGCTCAAGGGCTTCCTCGAGTCGCTCTTCAAGGACCCGCCGTACCGCGTGCCGGGCACCGCCATCTTCCTCACCGCGACGCCCGACTCGGTGCCGCACGCGCTGCTGCACAACCTTTCCCACAACAAGGTGCTGCACGAGCGCGTGGTGTTCCTCACGGTCGAGGTGCGCGACGTGCCCTGGATCGCGTTTTCCGATCGCGTCACCTCGGAGGCGCTCGGCCACGGCTGCTGGCGCATCCGGGTGCGCTACGGCTTCATGAACCGGCCCGACGTGACGCGCGCCCTCGAGCTGTGCGCGGCGCTCGGCATCGAGTTCAACCTGATGGAGACCTCGTTTTTCCTCTCGCGCCAGAAGATCGTGCCGGTGCACGGCGGCATCGGCATGGCGTTCTGGCGCGACCGCATCTTCGCCGCGATGGCGCGCAACGCCGGCAACGTCACCGACTACTTCAACATCCCCACCAACCGCGTCATCGAGCTCGGCTCGCGAGTCCAGATCTGATTTTTGTGTGAACTAGTTCCGCTTCGCCCCCAAATTTTGCATTCGACGCACAGTTTCTAGCGCTTGACTACTTACGCGCGTCATCTCGATTGCGCACCATGCGCAACATGGCGTGGCAAATCGAAATCGTGGCCCAGGGCGCAGAAGCCGCCAACGAGTCGTGGCTCGCGTTTCCGCAGCGCCAGGAAGTCACCATCACGCGCCTGGGCGAGTACACCCGGGTGGTGCTGACCAAGTGCGGCGCCGAGCTGCCTACCGCACCCCAGCCCGTCTGGGCCTGAACCCGCCGTAGAATCGCGGGCCTTGCCCCGCGAATTCCCGCCGGCGTTCTACGCCGCGATCCGCGCGATCGACCGCTTCTCGGACCTCACCGGGAAGCTGATCGCTCTGTCGATGCTGTTTCTGGTCGTCACCATCAGCTACGAAGCGCTGTCGCGCTACCTGTTCAACGCCCCGACCGTCTGGGTGCTCGAGTCGAGCTACATGGCGAACGGCGCGGCGTTCATGCTCGGCTGCGCCTACGCGCTGCACAAGGGCGCGCACGTGCGCACCGACATGCTCTGGGAGAAATTCTCCGAGCGCAAAAAGGGCTGGGTCGATCTGGTGTCCTACCTGGTGTTCTTTTATCCGACGCTGATCACCTTGATGGTCATCAGCGTCGACGACGCCTGGTATGCGTTCCAGATCCAGGAGCACTCCGAGCAGACGCCGTGGCGCCCGATCATGTGGCCGTTTCGCTCGGCGATTCCGCTGGCGGCGCTGCTGCTGATGATCCAGGGGGTGTCGGAATCGCTCAAGTGCTGCTACCAGATCCGCTATGGACGCGAGTTCGAGCACCGCGAGAAGCTCGAGGTATGAGCGCTTCGCTTCTTCGCCCCCCTGTCAAGGGGGGGAGGCGAGCTTGCGAGCGGGGGGTTTATTTTTCTGAAAACCAACCCCCCGCTGCGCCTTCGGCTCACGGCCCCCTTAACAGGGGGCCAAAAGAATGAGCGGTCTTGAAGCGCTGGGGATGCTGATGCTGGTGGTGATGCTGTTCGTCATCTTCATCGGCATCCCGATCGCGTTCACGCTGCTGTTCCTCGCGCTGATCTTCGGCTTCATCGGCCTGGGCGCGATGGTGTTCGATCTCGCCTACCTGCAGATCCTCGGGCTGATGAAGCAGGACGAGTTCGTCGCGGTGCCGATGTTCATCCTGATGGGCTACATCTGCGACCAGGCCGGGCTGATGGAGCGCCTGTTCAAGGCATTCCGCGATCTGTTCGCGCCGGTGCGCGGCTCGCTCTATCTGGTGGTGCTGCTCACCGCGACGCTGTTCGGCATCGCCGCCGGCACCGTCGGCGCGACCGTGGTGCTGCTCGGCATCATGGCCGGTCCGATGATGATCCGGACGTCTTCGGCGCCGTGTTCGCGCGCCTGGGCACCGCGACCTGGATCACCAACCTGCTGCTCGCGGTGCCGCTGCCGCCGTGGGGCACCATCAGCCTGGTCCTCGCGCTCATCTTCCTGCTCGGCTGGCCCTTCGAGTGGCCGGCGATCGTGCTCATCTTCCTGCCGATGCTCGCGCCGGTGGCGGCGGGCCTGGGTTACG
>WNFN01217496.1_pt1 | contig 17006 bp, 15 predicted proteins | sample 5400161 | NCBI WGS metagenome assembly WNFN01 (sample SAMN13153353, study PRJNA577476) | soil metagenome | isolation source: 80 cm saprolite on Douglas fir-dominated hillslope | place: USA:California | collected 2013-09-17
GCCACACGGGCAATGCGGGACTCGGACACTTGTGCCGCCCCTCCGGGGCTGGTCATGATAATGCAGCCTACCCAGGGCTTACGCCCTGGGCTACCTTCTCGACGCGCCTCCGGCGCTGTTTTGGGTAGTCCGCCGCTTCCTGGATCGCCCTGAACTTTTTGGTTCATGGAAGAGGCAGCGGACGCAGTTTGGGGAGAACGCTTCGAGTCGGGATGGGCCAGGAGACAGTATCGGGATCTCTCCACTACGGTCGAGATGACAGCTTGCGGCGGTATCCCATTGAATTAGTTTTTTTTTGCTGCTGTCAGAGCAGTTCCAGAGCAAGCACCGGCAGGAGTGCCGGTGCCACACGAGCAATGCGGGAAATGTTCTAGCAGCAACTGTGGAACCGACTCAGCGAAACCAGGCGTCAGCGGAACCAGGCGTCGGCGGAACCAAGCCTCAGCGGAACCAGGCGTCGGGCCAGTGTTTCAATCCAAACTTTCCGTTCTTGAACTTCAAGCTCCCACCTTTGGTGGCGCCCAGCATACGGCGCACCTGCGATTCCGGCTCGCTCTTTCCCTGAGTGGCCGCGCCCTTAATCATCTCGGCGATGATTTCCGTTTCCGACGCCGGCTTCTTCCGTCTTTCGAGGTAGGCCTTGGCGGAGACAACCATGTCCGCATCAAGATAGCGCAAGGGGTCACTCGCAGAAAACTCTTGCGGGCCGAGGAACTCGCGCAGCTTGGAAATCTCCAGGCGCAAGTCGAGGACCTTCTGCAAAGCCGCCGCCAGTTCTTGCCGTCTTGCCTGGAGCTGCGACGTTAGAGTCTTTTCGAGGCCTCGCGGATTATTCTTCGACTTCTTATTGCGCATTCATTACATGGCGGCCAGCAAGTCGTCAACATTGTTTCTGTCAAGATACCAACATACTGCGCCGGTGGCTTCCTTTAGCTCTTTATGCTCCCTGGACAAACAATTCAGAACCGCAACCAGTTCCTCGCCGATGGACGGCGATGTTCTTAGAAATCTAACACAAAACCAGCGGTTGCGCAGAGCGGTGATTCGCCACTCCTCCAGCAGGACCAGCACATACTGCCGCTTCTCCGCGCGGGAGGCGTATTTTGCAAGAGATGTGATGCCGTCACAGTCCCAGATCAGATCGTGAGCCGCTTGACACATGGTTTTCTCATTAGGCATTTCGGGTATGATGACAGGTTTAAGGTGGTCCTTCAGAGCTTTTACCGATGTAATTCTATGAAAATTTCCTAGAGCGTTCTTCATAACCGGCCAGACTTCCTTTCTTTCTGTTAAAGCTTGCCGAGGTGCGCAAAACATCAGAGGTACGCCAACCGGCCAGCTCCTAGCCAATAGCCGTTGCATCTGATCTCTAGCTTCCGCGTCATGCAATCTGTTTCCCATGTTCGCTATTTGTTCGCCTATATAATTGATCTCAACCGTTGCCAGGTCAAGCCACAAAATATAGTGGTTTCGGGCCTTAAGGTTGCAGAACGCAACGGTTTGCGTTCACCGTTCCTTTAGACCGCAAGTGGTTGTAGTTTTTGTCTCAGCGCAAGCTTCTGGAAGGAGGGTTTGGGACCTTCTTGAGCTTGGTTGGGGATGAATCCATGCAACCGGCCTGGAGCCCCGGGCGCTATAAGCGGAAATGCTCAGGCGCGCGGACAACAGGTCTAGCTTGTGAACAAAACTGGTGATTTCCTCCGCTGCTGGTTGGTCAATTGGCTCCCACACCGGCTCTTTTTTGGCCAGGCAAAATACCCAGACGAAAAGCGCAGTCAGGTAGCCGAGTTGTCCAGCTTGGCGGAAGTGCATGGTCCAGGCCAGATTGGCAGTTGAACCGATGAGACCGGAAAAGATGAGATCGGAAGTGAGCGCGATGGCGAACCCGAGTCCGATGGCAAAGGAATGGTCCGTCCAGGGCAAGCCCAGCTCGCGAGCATAATAAGTGATGATCCAGAGAACGAGCGCACAGATTCCAGCCAGCATGCTGTTACCGATTTGTAAATCTTGGGTGACATGGGCCGCGTCCTTCCAGTTGCCCGGCGTCAGGTGCGCCGCGGCGACCCACACCATGGTGATGAGCAGGGAAGCAGAGACAACCAGGAACATCATGGTCCGCGCCAGGATCCCACGTGGCAGTTCTGTGAACGGCTGAAAGAGGTCGAGCATGATCTCGTAAAGACAATTGAGTGTGAGGCCGGCCAACAGGACGACCGAAATGTAATAGCTGAAGAAGTAGGTAACGTGGCTGTACGCCATGGCGATGTAATAAAGCCCCAGGGACATCATGGCGTCGCCGGCAATGTACAAAGCAAAGCGTGGGAACGTCCGCCGCACTGACGGACGGCAGACAATCGCGACAGCGATAATCTTGAGAAGGATGATTGTCCACCAGATAACAAGATCAAGAGTAACGAGCTCTTGCTTCATAGGGTCGCTTTCCCACGACCCCAATCCGACAGGGCCGCGCTATTGCCCGTGAAGGCAACCGTGTGGCAAGCAAAGGGGCGGCGGATTGCCGCCAAATGTGGATACTGCAACGATTTTGGTGTTTGCCGTTCGTTTGATTGCATTGGTACCTGACGCATACATCAAACCCAACACCAAGCCCGTGATCACGGTGATACGTGCTAGCCGTTTCATTGGGGTCTCCTTGAGGCGTGGTAACGCCGCTGTGAGGAGCCTAGCCCAATGAAAATATTCTTAATACCCTGGTAGTTTGTCCGATAGGGAGACTATCAAGTGCTGCCTTAATAAGCCGCCGACTGAGTAGGACTCATATCATAGAATGGCACTAAAGTGAAGAGTTGCTTATTTTTTTACTAAAAACAGGAAACATTCTGGCTAATAAGCTGATAGAAGCGAGGAACATTAAAGATAATTAATAGTGAGGGAACCTTTTTATCTATATGCAGTTGCTAAAGTGGAACACCGACTCGAATTTGGCCAGCAGATAGTTTACGTGATTTATAGTACTTCCCATAATGGGACTTCATCTTGTCCTATAGCTTCGCCGGCGGTCCCCATGCCTTAAGGTTGTTCTCTTGATTGGATCTTTCCGCCGAACTCCATTGCGCACAGCTTCTCCACAAAGGATGGGGCACCCACGCTATCGTGTGGGACAGAAAAGAAAGGCGGAAGGGCGGGGCACCCGAGCAAAATGCGTGTCGCCGCCTACGGGGCTCCCGATGTTTACCATGCTTACCCAGGGCTTACGCCCTGGGCTACCATTCTTTCGCGCCTTCCTGGCGCTTGGTTCCGTCATTCCGAAAATGGATGGCTGGCCGACGGAGCAAGTCGGCAGTGCGGAAAGAACGGAATCTGGAGAACGAAGCCTCCACGGGTTATAAATCACTGTGCTTATGACCTCGTTCTGAGCGTTATGGCCTGATTACGACAGTCATCCGATCCTTGGCTGCTCTTTGCGAGTGAAACGCCGCGTTGAGACCAGCAAGAATACACAGCAGCCGAGGATCGCTCGTAGGCACCAAAGAAGGAAGGTGAATTGTGACTCCACCCACAGTGAAGGCAGGAGCGCCTGTGGCGCGATGAATAAGGCCGTCAGCGATAAGACTAACCACACAATCCAGCGATAGCGCGGCAGCCAGAACTGAAAAGCTAGGCCGAAGCAGAGATGGCTGCACAAGAAAAGTAGCTCCAGCGCCGTACGGATACTCCAGCCCCACCAGAATATGTCCCAGATCAAGGGGTAAGTGAAAAGCAAACCCAATAACAGGAATAGACGTTGATTAACCATCTGGTTGGACACACACATGAACGCTATTGGAGAGGTTTGTTGCAAGGCAAACACGTTGCATGGGAGGAATATTAGCGAAAAATCGCCATATCGCTCACAACCCCGGCGAAAGGGCAGGCCACCCGACCACCCACGCTATGGTGAGGGATAGAAAGGCAAGAATGGGGGACCCTCGCGCGGCTTAGGGTGGGATTCAGGAAGAATCGGGAGATCGGGTGATCAGCCTGCAAGCAAAACCAGAGGGGGACAGATCTAGAAGCTGGAAGGCCGGGCCACCCGCCATGACCTCTTTCTCATACAGTCTGCTCCAATCTCATTTCCTTCCGTCGTAGCCAGAGGTAAAAGCCGACAGCTCCAACCGTGAGCACGAGACCACCACCGAATTCGCCAGTGATGTAAGAAACCCTGCCTACCGGAGCAGTCAGAGGATCGAAAATAGTCTGCAGAAAAACATTGTGACTGGCGTGCAGCAGTATGCACGGCCATAAACTATTGCTCTTAAATCTTAACCACCCGACAACGAACGACAGAGCAGTGACCATGATCGTGAAGCAGCCTATTTTCCAGGATGCATGAGGCCGCGTAAAAAAGCCAAAAGCGAATAGCAAAGGATAATGCCAGAGAGCCCAAATAATGCCAGTCACCAAGCATCCAGTGGTGAAACCATATTGCTCGCTGAGTTGCGGCAGGAGGAATCCGCGCCAGCCAAGTTCTTCCCCCAGTGTATTGGGAAATCGTGAAAGGATGCCGAACGTGAGCAGCAAAGGAATGTCCAACCCAAACGTTGCAAGCCGGGGCCATGCGGAAAATCCGACCGTGTTAGCGCCGTTTGCCAAAAAAGGTGCGAGATTGAAAGAGCCGCGAATGAAAATCCACGTCGCCACATACACGGGAACGATATACACGAGAGGCAGCACGTACCCATACCACTTGTGCCGCGCTGTCTGCCAGCTCCAGCCGAGCGCCCGGATGTCCCGATGATGGATAGCACAAGTGATCAGCGCCGCAAGGCCGGGAGTCCACATAAATAAGGACATGTAGAGTCCTCCCGCAACGCTGTGGGTACTCAGCAGAAGCGCGTCAGGGATAGCGCTCAGGAGAATGAGGAATGCAAGGAAGGTGAAGACCTGCCGGATTGGTGGATACATTAACCGGATCTCCTTCGTGAACGGAGAAGCTTAGGACTCTCAACGTTAGATCCTGCGCTATCTTATCGGCATCGGCCCATTCTACATCCCACCCTTTGTTACGAAACTGCAAGCCCGCGCGGCTTCTTCACAAAGGATGGGCACCCACGGTATTTTAGGGAACAGAAAAGCGGAAGGGCAGGGCCCCCGGCCCTCATCGCGAGGCATCCTTTCGCCGGCGCTGCTCACTTGCCTTCATCATTTCGTTCATGTCCGCCGCGGGCCGAATCTCGAAAATGTTGCCATACGTCAGAGCCGGATGCTGGCCGATGAGCTGTACAGCATGATTCATGTCCCGCGCCTCAAGGACGAGAATGCCGCCGAGTTGTTCCTTAGTTTCCGCATAGGGGCCGTCCGTAGTTGCGACTTTGCCGTTCTTCCAATACAGGGTCAGGGCGGTCTCCGGCCCCTGAAGCGCTTCTCCACCGGCCCAGTGCGCGCTGGCGCGAAGATGGTCGTCATATTCAAAGCATGTATCGAACATGGCGTTTCGCTCGGCCTCAGTCATGCCGTCGAATTTGCCTTTGTCGTAGTAGCCAAAACAGAGGTATTTCAAGACCGCCTGTTTCAACCGCTCACACATCCCTCCGCGTGAGTGTTATCAACAGTTTATCAGCACTTGAAAATCGCTGTAAGTGTCACTGTGGGGACTTTTGTGGGTACCCCTGCTGTTCATATTGCGCGAATACCTGCGCAACATTGAACCGCTCAAGCTTTTCCATGGCATTGCGTTTATGCTCCGGCGTCGGATGCACGTAACGCATCGTCGTGGTAATGCTTGAATGCCCCATGAGTTCCTTCAAGGTCGCCAAGTCAACCCCGGCCATTGCCGAACGCGATCCGAACGTATGCCTGAAATCGTAAAGCCGAAAATCCAGCTTGATTCCAGCATCCCGGACTGCGTTGTGATGACCTCGGTCAATGTTATTCAAAGGCCGATTCGGGTCTGACCTATGCGGGAAAAGATACGGTCCCTTAGTTTGCTTCACTCGCCGTTTCAAAACCTCAATTGCAGATTTCGAAAGCAGGATGTTGCGTCGTGCAAACCGCGTTTTGCCCTTAGTGATTTTCAAATACCGTTGCGGCAGGTTTAGGTCTTCAGCGCAAAGCTGAAAAATCTCTCCCGGTCGCATTCCGGTTTCTACAATCACCAAGGCCACGTCCTGCACAAGAGGACTTGCAGCTTTCAAATACTTCTGCTCTTCCTCATGCGAGACAATCCGCATATTGCCTGGACCTTCCGCCAAAAATTTCACGTCACAAACCGGATTGCGGTCAATGTGCTGTTGCCGCTTTGCAAAATTCAAAATCATTCGCAGAGCTGCTAAATCCCGGTTTGTACCGGCTGGCGAAATATGCGCCGACCGTGAAACTTTGAATCTCTCGACAAGGCCCGCCGAAATTGTTTCCAGCCGGTATTTGCCGAAAAATGGAACCAGAGCTTTTGCGCTGACCGAGTACCGAACGTAAGTGCTCGGATGCGCTCGGTGCTCATTTTTAGCCCAGGGAAGAAACTCATCATTCACCAATTTTTCAAAGAACGGGGTTGCTTTCTGCGCCCGAATTCCGGCTCGTCCTTCGGCCAATTCTGCCTTTCGGATGGCCTCGGCACGCAAAGCCGCTGTCTTGTTATTCAGCCCGGTACTTGCCCGGCAGCGTTGTCCATGGAACCAGAATTCGTACCAATAGACACCGCCACGTTTAGAAACGCTCATTTCCATCTCCTCTCGTCGAGATCGGAGACAGGAACCCTGCAACCCGCAAGGTACTGCTGAACGTCCTGGGGATCGTACCGCACACAGCGGCCAATTTTCAAATAAGGGATTCCCCGTTTTTGCGAGCGCCATTGCGCGAGGGTGTCGATTGACAGTCCAGTCAATTCGGCGACCTCTTCGGCGCTGAGCAGCGAGGTTAGTAATGCAGTTGGCCCTTGTGACGGCATAGCAGTGACTCGGAGTAACTCTCGCACATCCCGGAGACCGTGTCGTTAATTGCAGCACTCAGTTTTTTGTAAGGGCGCATCCAACAACGTTGCCTGTTCAGTTGCGTAACCTCTTTTCGAAAAAATAGCCGCCCAGTGAGTCTGCCACTGAGCGGCTTTCGAATGTTTGAATCGTCAAAAAGTTTTCGAATTCTTTCAGAACTCAATGGCCGATTCGAAAGTGTTGGCTTTCCTCGATCCTCACAAGGAACTCGCACCTGGTTGACCTGGTGAACCTCGTTGGAACCTGGTGCTCACCTGGTTGACCTGGTGAACCTCGTTGGAACCTGGTTGCTCACCTGGTTGACCCTCGTTTCAGGAACCTCGTTTGACCTCGTGGGAATCCAAGGTCGCGTATTTCGAAAATCTCTTCCACGTTCCTTTCGAAACAAATGGTTGTGACTGACCTCATAGTTGCCCTTCATTCTTTCGAAAAGACTTTCGAATAACCTTACGAATCCACCTGGTTTCCTCTGGTCGTCCACCTCGTTTTCTCTTTCTCGTTTGTTCACACAAGCGAGATTCGAATTCTTTCGATGAATCGTTCTGGCCAGGGCGGAGTAATCACGTCGTTTGCTTCGAATAAATCCTAGTTTTTTTCGAATAGACTGGGTAGCCTTTTCGAATTACCGGTTTTTCGAGTAGTGGAACTACTTTGAAGAATCTTCTCTCTTTCCCCTGGTTTCGCCGATCCTGTCATGCCGGAGAGTGCGATACGATGATACGATGCGAGCTTTCGAGATTCACCTTAATGGCAAGCGGCTCTGTGTAGCGGGCCTCGGTGGAGATGGAGTCCTGAACACCATGGTCGATCACGTTGCGGGACACGGCAGGAACGAACTCTATCTCAGAGTGGGCGGGCTCATAAGCGCCACTGAAGAGCATGTCAGGTGGAGAAACCTACGTTTAAGGCTTGGGGATAAAGTTGCGCTGAGAATTGTCGAGACGGACTTCGTAGACAAACCCGCGAAACGGTACCGCGCTGACTCGAAACAAGACGAACGGAATTCAAAGGCCTACGTGCGCGCTGTGGCTAAGAAGTTTGGGTGGAAACTCATTACCAGCCCACGCAAGTCAAAGTAGCCCACTCTACCGTTTTTCGAGAAAACCTGGTTGAGTTTCGAATTCCAGCCTGGATTTTCGAATGTCTGATGGGTCGTTATTTCGTCCTCACTTTTTCAGGTCCCCTGCAATCAATGCGAACTCGTCCAGCGCTGCCTGCAAGTCTTCCACGATGTCGGCGGCGATTACGTGGGGATCAGGCAGGTTGGCAGAGTCTTCAAGGCTCTCGTCTTTTAGCCAAAAAATGTCCAGGCTGGCCTTGTCGCGCTTGATCAGCTCGTCATAGGTGAACGCCTTGAAACGCTCAGTTTCTTTGCGGCGGTTGCGGTTCTCGGGGTTATAGCACCTTACGAAGTCATCCAGGTCGGCGCGTTTCAGCGGATTGGTTTTGAGCGTGAAATGCTCGTTGGTGCGGAAGTCGTAAATCCAAAGCTTGATGGTCCAAGGTTTCTCGCTGGCAGGTTTGCGGTCGAAAAAGAGAACGTTGGCCTTTACGCCCTGGGCGTAGAAGATGCCGGTGGGAAGGCGCAACAGCGTGTGAACGTCGCAATCGTTCAATAGTTTGCGGCGGACTTGTTCACCTGCACCGCCCTCGAACAAGACGTTGTCAGGTACCACGATGGCGGCGCGGCCATGAATTTTAAGCAGCGTCTTCACGTGCTGGAGAAAGTTAAGCTGTTTGTTGCTGGTCGTCGCCCAGAAATCGTCGCGGACGTAATCCTGGGCCTCTTTGGCGTTGTCGCCTTCTTCGTTGAAGACTGTGATACTGGATTTTTTGCCAAACGGCGGATTGGTCAGCACCACTTCATAGTTCACGCTAGGCGATTGCGCCAGGCTGTCTTTTTCGACGATGGGCGAGTCGTCCCCGCGGATGCCATGCAAGTAAAGATTCATCACACACAGGCGAGCGACGCCGGCGACCAGTTCGGTGCCGGATAGCGTTTTGGTCCTGAGGCGTTTTTTCTCATCGCGGTTCAGTTCATGGTCTTTGCTGATGTAGGAGTGTGCTGCCAACAGGAAGCCGCCGGTGCCGCAGGCGGGGTCGTTGACCATCTCTCCCGACTTGGGCCGGATCACGTCAACAATGGCATTGATCAGAGCGCGCGGTGTGAAGTACTGTCCAGCGCCGCCTTTCACGTCGGCAGCGTTCTTTTCCAGCAGGCCTTCGTAAGCATCGCCCTTCACGTCAGCGTCGATGTCCATCCACTGCTCGCGCCCAATCAAGTCAAAGATCAGGCGCTTGAGCTTAGCTGGGTCCTGAATTTTGTTTTGGGCTTTGCGGAAGATCACACCCAGCATTCCCGGCTTCTTGCCCAGTTCGGTCAGAATATGGCGGTACTGGCGGTCAAGTTCTTCGCCGTCCAAGTCTTTAAAGCTGGTCCAATCGAGGTCTTTGGGGATAAGGCGCGGCTTGCTATATGGCGGTTTGATCTGCTCATCCGCCATTTTGAGGAAGAGCAGAAACGTGAGTTGCTCGACGTAGTCGCCGTAAGAGAGACCGTCATCGCGGAGCAGATTGCAATAGTTCCAGAGTTTTTGAACGATTCCGTTGGAGGTCATGTTTTAACCGCAGTTTTCAATGACTGCTTTCATCTTCTTATCAAAATATGTGCGAAGCCTACCCTGGTTTTCTTTCAGTCTTTCAGCGTATTCGTCGATGGCCGCTGCGAGTTCTTTGTGAAACTTTGCAGCATTTATGGACTTAAGCCCGTCATACAACGGCCCTTCGCGTCTGACGATCCAGCCACCTGTAGTCTCTCCTTGATGCAGAATTCCGCAGCGAACGTGTTTGTAAAAGAGCTTTCCGCGAAACGCAGCAAATCGAGGTTCAACCCGAAAAAACAGTTTGAAGGCTTTTCCGCTCTTTCCCCTGGTCTTGCCCCTTCTCGCAGTCGTTTCCCATCCTCTGTAAAACGAGACCAGCGTTTCAATGAGTAAGCAGCCAACCGCCATGACATAGAACCCGTGCTTCTTTTTTCGGAGTTCCTTGTTGGCGTCCAGCGCTTTGACCGGTTCGATGTAGCGCTCATACAGGCGTCGGCGGATAAAGTCCGGTTTTTTTGACCAGCCTTGATCTTTCTCAAGTAGCCAGCGCTTGTATTTGCCAACGGTGACCGCCGTTGGCGTGTTCCTTTGACCACAGAGGAGGGTGCCGTCAGGCATATGTTCCCATCCTCAGGGGCAATCCCTCTGCTCCGCCCTCACATTTCGGACATAGCCGGAGGTGGCAGTCGCTTCCGTTTGCGCCGTAGTTGTGGCCGCACTTGGAACAGGCGAGCTGATAAATGCGCTGATACTTGTCAGTTCCGGTCTCGCCTGTGTCACGGACGACGACTTGGCCATTGGGATTGACATAGCCCGTTTCTGTTGTACCTTTTGAGGGGTAGCGACATTTTCAGTCTCCGATGTAATGTTTCTGATCTTTTCTCAGTTCAGGTATTTCGTCGCTTAGCCCGTATTTCTCAGCCAGTCGAGGGTCTCTTTCCAGCGAATCATTTTCATCATCTTTATGTCGCACCTACGGCGCTCGGCATCCTTACTTATCCTTTCCCAGCACTTACGCGCTGGGCTAACTTTACGACGCGCCTACGGCGCTGAGTGTTGGCGCTCCGGGTTTCCGTTGCCGTCTTTTGATTTCCGTTCTTTGTTGCCAAAGCGGCTGCGCGCTCGGCGCGGATGCGTTCCAGCAGCGCGGACGCTGGTTCGTCGTTGGCATCTTGGGGCACGAGCTTCCCTGAGAAAGCGGACCTCAAGATCGCGCCCCGGAGCACTGCCGACTTTGCACTCAGATGGCGAGCGATGGATTCAATGTTTGCTATACCCGAGAAACGGCGGTCAATTTCGTTGACGATCCGTTCGAGTTCTTGCAAAGGTGGCAGCCGGCCTGGAGTTGGCTTGATGTCATCCAGATTGAAATTCGCACGAGCCACGTCAGCCGAAGCGTGGTGAACATGGTGCTGCGTCTCAGGGCCTATTAACTGATACATAAGAAAACGGTTTAGTTTGCCAATTGCAGGGGTGCGAATTATTGCTACTGCTTGGTTACAATTGGCTTCGTCGAGTGCTGTCGCGATCGCAGAGCGACCTATTGATGCACCAACGATATTGAGCAGCACATCTCCTTCGCGGATGATTGACCCAGAGTGCTCATCGTTAAAGCGCTGTTCGAGGAATACCATGTCAGAAAGCTCGAGCTCCCCCCAAAGGACGTTCTGGCTTCGGATAAATGGTATTCCAGACACTTGATACTCGAAACCTTGCCAACCAGGTGAGGAGCCTTTGGTTATGCGGGTCGAAAGCTGATCTAGAGTTGCCCACGTCCACCCGTCCAACAGCCTAGGTAAAGCGTTTGCGTCCGGCGTTGCTGGCTCCGCACACCGCTTTTTCCAATTATCGTCTTTAGGTGGCTTGCCAGCGGCGATCACCGTTTGATGGTAATCGGCCCCCCATTTGGCACGGCGCTCAGCGAGTATGCGCTTGAGCAATTCGCTGGCGGGTTCGTAGCTCCGGCCTTCTTTCCGGGCGAGTTCGGCCTCGGTGGGAACCAGACGTCCTTCGCAGGCGGTCTTGAGCACTGAAGCGCGGTAGCGCTTTAGGTTGACCTGTACGCGCTTGAGAGCTGCAACCGCGTCATCCAGCCTTGTGAATTGCTTTTCGATCTCGGCAACGATGCGGTTTTGTTCGTGGGTCGGCGCGACAATCAGTGGCACCGAATTTGCAAGTGTCGAGGCAGCAATGCTCGCCTGATTTACATGATTTGTACACCTGTGGCGAAAATATCCTGACATCCACAGATAATGAAGCTGGTACGCAACGAATCGCGAAGAAATGTCTGCCGGGGGGCGAAGCCGTGTCATATGGTTGGAAAAGGCCCACTCCCCAGGAGCAGAAACCGTTGTGGTCTTCCCTATCAGCTCAGGGCTGTTTGTGTTGTTGAAAAGCACATCGCCTTGGTTTATGCGTAGATCATCCACATCGTGTGCAACAAACTTTAGTTCGGAAACATCAAACTTACCGTTCCTGTCAACGTTCATGGGGCGGAGATGGGGGACCCCCTTCCCCTCTTTATTTTCGAAGGCTGAGCTTCAAGGTCAATCGGGTATTGAGGTCCCGGTTTGATTCCGCTCATGCCACCAGCACCTCATTCAACTCGGCCAGCATGGGCTGGAGCTTTTCGCCGAAAAGCTTGTACGCTTTGCCCAGGCCTCCCCACTGGACAAACGGAACATTCTCAAAGTCGTCTTTCTCAATTTCAACGTTCGTTCCGATGTGCTCACGGATAGCTTCCAGCCAGAGCATCTGTTCATCAGTAAACGCCGCGCCGTTCTTCTTTTGCTGCTCGATCCAGTCGCCAAAGCGGCGGTCCACGTCTTCCCGGAAAGGATGAAGGTCATTCTCCTGATGGATGGCGTAGCGGACCAGCGAGACCATGTCTGCCAGCACACGCTCACCGCCGCCTCGAACCTTGGAACCGTCCAGGGCTTGATAAGCTTGCCAGAGGGCTTCAGGCGTCATGCTCCGCAGGCCATCGCCGGGCCGTTTGATGGCCTGAGCGAGTTCCTTAATCTGGTCATAGTGGAGACGTTGCTTGTAAGGACGGCTATAAAGGACCTGCAAAGCGGTGATCTGGTCTTTGTGCTGCTCAATGAATTGCACAAACGAATTTACCAGAGATTCGGCTTTCTTCCGCGCTTCAACGTCAAACTCCGCGCGGGTGACCGTGTCCTGGCTGATGGTATCAATAACCTGCTCGTACGATTTGCGAATCTCAGCCACGCGCTCACGCAGCTTGGGGCTGCTGACAATGGGCCGGACGGCCTCGTCCAGGAGTTTTTTGCGAGCGGCGGCAATCTCTGCCTCACTCGGCTCCTGTTTACCCGTGGCTTGCCGCGCGGCGGTCTGATGCGCGTCGGCATCCAGCGCCTGCACAAGCTGGTTTACCAAAGACGTTACCGGCTGGCCCACAAGCTGCTCAATTTCCAGGCGGTCGTCTTTCGTGAGTTGGCGGTCCAAACGTGCAAAACGCGACGCAACGGAGCTGACCACAGCGGGCTCGCGGCTACCGAAGGCGATCTTTTCCATCAAGCTCTTGAGCGTTTCATAACGTTTGCGCTCCAGCGGCTTGGTTTCGTTCAGGTCATCAGGATTCATGCCCACAGCGTCAATCAGCACGAAGCGGTCTTTCGTGGTGGCGTCGCCGGTGACATTTTGCAGTTCTGTGGGCGAGACGGTGCGCGCACCGCGGCCTTTCATCTGCTCAAACAGTGTGCGGCTCTTGATGGCGCGCATGAAGAAGACAATTTCCAGCGGACGGATATCGGTGCCGGTGGCGATCATGTCGACGGTGACGGCGATCCTGGGATCGTGACGGTTGCGGAAGTCAGAAATCAAGTCTTCCGGCTTGATGCCGCTGTTGACCCAGACAACCTTCTCGACTTCGGACCCGTCCTCTGCCTTTTCTTTGACGATGCGTCGGACGGTGCCGACTTTGTATGTAATTTTCTGCGCAAACTCGTTGCCCTTGCTGAAGACCTCGCGGACCATAGTTACGATGTCTTCCGCGTGGCTATCATCCTTGGCGAAGATCAGGGTCTTAGGCACTTCCTTGCGTCCGGGGAATATCTCAGTGAAGAGCTTGTCATGGAATGTCTGAAGGACGGTGCGAATCTGATCTTTGGAGACAACGCGGCGGTCGAGTTCGTCGGCATCGTACCGGATATCTTCGTCGGCTTTCTCCCAACGGATGCGACGCGTCTCTTTGTCGCGAAAATCAACGAAGTATCCGGCCTCAATCTTGGAGCCATGCTCGCTGATGGCGGTGCGAATCTGGTAAAGATCGAAATCCACGGCGGTAAGGCCGACGATGGAGGCGTCAAAATATTCGAGAACCTGCCGCCAAAGATTGTAGATGGAGCGGTGACACTCGTCCGTGACGACGAAGTCAAACATCTCCAGGGGAATAGCGGGATTGTATTCAACGGGCGGAGGCTCACGCCTCAACGACTCCTGAGTAAAGCCCGCTGCTTCTTCCTGTTCCGGATCAAGCTCCTCACCGCGCAGCATGGCATAAAGCCGCTGAATGGTGGTAATGCAAACTTTGCTGACCGGGTCCAGCTTGTTGGACTGCATGTGCTGGACGTTGTATAGCTCAGTGAAAGGCCGCTGCTCTTCCGGGGTTTTGAAGGCCTGGAATTCTTTGACCGTTTGGCGTCCAAGATTGTTGCGGTCAACGAGAAAGAGCACACGACGAGCGCCAGCGTGTTTGATGAGGCGGTAAATGAAGTTGCAGGCTGTAAAGGTCTTGCCGCCGCCAGTGGCCATCTGGATGAGCGCCCGGCGATCTCCCCGACCAAGTGATACTTCAAGATTCTTGATGGCCGTGATCTGGGCTTTGCGCAGGCCTTCTTCTATGAGCGGCGGCATCTTGCGGATGCGCGCCTTGACGGTCTCTTTGTTGAGCCAGTCAGCCAGAGTTTCCGGCTTGTGAAAAGCGAAAAGCCCATGGCTGGCAGCGTCCGGCTCAAGACCGTTGGTGAAGCGGGTTTCCACGCCTGTGCTTTCATAGCGGAAGGGTAGCGGCTTAATGGGAGCGTCAACGTAATCAGGAAGCCCTACGCTGTACTTCTCCGTTTGCCGCTCGACATGAGTGAGGGTTTCGCCTTCTTTCTTGGCTTCAACGACTCCGAGAGCTTTGCCATCCACAAAAAGCAGATAGTCAGCCTCACCGAAGCCAGGCATGGGGAATTCGCGGATGGCAACCCCTCCAGGCTGGGACAGATCAGCATCCTTGCGGTCTTGGATTTTCCATCCGGCGGCTTCGAGTAGGCGGTCAATGGTCTGCCGCGCCCGGTCTTCTGGCGTGATTGGCATGTCGTTGCGCGAATTATAGCGCTGAATCGCCTGTATAGAAGACCGCAAGCCTCTTCAGGAAAGACGGCCAAGGTTTTCCGCCGGGGTAAGAATAGGTGGTTCGTCATTGAGATCAAACGCGGTTACGGACCGTGAACTTTTAGCTTCGGCAATGCCTTCCGAATTCTGTTCAGTCCGGCATCAGTGACCTTCGTTCGGTACAGGTACAACTCCTCAAGATTACTTAAGCCCTCGAGAGTACGTAACCCCGCGTCAGTTACGTAGCCATCGGTGAGATTCAGTGTCTTGAGAGTCGTGAGACCGCGTAGATATTTTAATCCCGCGTCGGTAACTTGGGGGTTTTCCAAATCTAGAACCTCGAGCCGGGACAACCCCTGAAGGTACGAGAGGCCATTGTCAGTAATGTGAGTGCCGACCAAATGCAGCTCCACCAGGCTGCTTCGGGTCTTGAGACTCTCTAAGCCGGCATCGCTAATCTTAGTGAAATTCAAATTCAAGTTCTGCAGATGAGGTAAGAGTTGGAGCTGGAGCAACCCTGTGTCTGTAATCTCTGTGCTATTCAGATCGAGGCTTTCAAGATTAGTTAAGCTCGTAAGGTGCACTAAGCCCGCGTCGGTGACTTTTGTCGAGCCGGCAACCAAAACACGAAGCGTTCTCAATCCTTGAGGCGTTCAAGAGAGGGCAGTCCCGTCAGCTGTGCTAACCCCGAATCTGTGACTTTTGTAAAACCGAGGGACAGCATCCGAAGTTTGGTGAACCCTTTAATGTTTTTGAGACCGACATCGTTTAGGCCGCTGTTATACATATCAAGTTCTTCAAGATTGGCTGCCCCTCTAAAATGGGAGAAACATACTCCGGTAAAATTAAGTCCATTGAGGTCCAACTGATGAAGACTTGCGAGCGCACCGAGGTGCTCCAACCCTGCATCAGTAAGGCGTTGGTTGTAAGAAAGGTCTAGCTTTTGTAGGCTAGTCAAGCCTTTAAGATTATCCAATCCCGCATCGGTAATGCTCGTATTGTTTACATCAAGCTCCTGTAGGCTCCTAGCGTTCCTCAATGATTCCAGCGTGTTGTCAGTCACATGATCTAGGCTAAGTTTCGCGGACTTGAAGTTCGCGAGTTCTTCGAGAAGCTTCCAATCTCCGTACGCGACTGGCGCTGCGGGAGACCATATAAGATGGATGGGTCGACCCGGACTTTGGTCAAACACAACAATTAACGCGCCTAACTTCTTCAGTTTTTCAATGGCGCGTGCTTCAGCCTGAGCGTCATTCTGTACCCTACCAGCGCCTATCAAGGCTGCCACGAAAACCAAAACCCACCGCCACGCGGGACCAGTCCTCACACTTCGCCTCTCATTTCTTCCCCGGTTAGTCGCATTTTATCGAAAAAAATGGCGGGATGATTGCCTATATTCCGAGAATTGCTTTCCTAGTTAGGTCGCGTACTGCTGCTATACCCGAAGGCAGCCAAGGCGTTTTAGGTTAGTGACCAAAACTGGTACGGAAGAAGTCACCAACCAAGAGCTGCTTTTCGCACTCTCACTCTCCTGAGTCTCCAAGAAAAGTATAGCCGAGTCGGGGTTGCGACTGAGTCCACTGTGGGGACTTTTGTGGGTACCCCTCGTGCAAATTGCCACATTTCAGTACATCTCAAAGCATGTGCCAACATGAGCCGAACCGATTGAAAATCCTGGGGTTGCAGGCTTTCTGTCTCGAAATCAGTTAGTTGCAAAAAACGCCATTTTCGATTTTCATATGACGCCATCCAGGGAGACAAATTCAAACAGATTGGCTTTTCTCATGACTGGGAGTTCCTTTCATGGGTGAGGTGGCAGATTTACTGTTTCAAGTAGCGGAGCGCAACACTTCCTGATTTAAAAATCTTCGATTCGACAAGTTTCAGTCGTAATTTCTCCGGGAGGCTGACACCCTCCCACAGCCGTCTCCCTTCCCCCACAACGATTGGCGCAACGACAAAACGATATTCGTCAATCAGGCCAAGCTCCATCAGTTGTGAAGGAACATCTACACCGCCGACCAAAATATTGTTGCCCTGTTCTTGCTTCAGTTTAAGTATTTCGTCGCGAAGGTTCGTACGAACAATTCTCGTATTTTCATCTTCAGCGCTGGCCAACGATCGTGAAAAA
>WNFN01027743.1_pt3 | contig 17004 bp, 15 predicted proteins | sample 5400161 | NCBI WGS metagenome assembly WNFN01 (sample SAMN13153353, study PRJNA577476) | soil metagenome | isolation source: 80 cm saprolite on Douglas fir-dominated hillslope | place: USA:California | collected 2013-09-17
GATCAAGGGCGTGATCGAGAACAACGCCGCAAAATATGTGCGCCAGCAGCGCGAGGAGCAGGGCAGGCTCAATGCCGGCCTGCGGGATACTTTTGCCGCGCGCGGGATCGCGTTCAACGAGGTCGACCAGGCGGCGTTCCGTGCGCGCCTTCCGGGCGTCTATGCGACCTGGAAGGACAAGCTCGGCAACAAGTGCTGGAGCTTGCTCGAAGCCGAGGTCGGAAAGCTGGGATGATAGCCGGCCATCGCCCGCGCCGGCGGGCGATGGGCAAACGCGACACCTTCTCAGGTCGAATATTCCCGCCAGCCGCGCCTGACTTGCAGAAAGATCGAGGACGATGTCGAAACTTAAGCTCTCCGTCGCGGTCGGCAACTACGACCGGGTGCGTCCGCTCATGGACGGCGTGGTGCAGATCGACGGCGTCGATCCGGTGTTCATGAACCTGCCGCCCGAGGAAATCTTCTTCCGTGCCTTTCGCGGCAAGGATTTCGACATCTGCGAATTGTCGATGTCGAGCTTCGCGGTAAAGACCGCCGAACGCAATTGCCCCTATGTGGGAGTGCCGGCGTTCGTGTCCCGCGCCTTCCGTCACAACTCGATCTACGTGCGCAAGGATCGCGTCAAGTCGCCCGCCGATCTCAAAGGCAGGCGCGTCGGACTGCCGGAATATCAGCTCACCGCCTGCGTGTGGGCCCGCATCATTCTGGAAGACGACCACGGCGTGAAGCCGTCCGACATTGTCTGGGTGCGGGGCGGGATCGAGCACCCCGGCCGGCCGGAGAAGATCGCCATCAAGCTCCCAGCCGGCGTGCGCATGGAGGACGCGCCACAGGACGTCACCATTTCCGAACTCTTGGAGCGCGGCGACATCGACGGCTTCATTGCGCCGCGCGCGCCGAGCCTCGCGGGCAGGAAGAATCCCCATATCGGTTGGCTGTTTCCCGATCCGATCGCCGCCGGCCGCGATTATTTCATGCGCACAGGCATCTTTCCCATCATGCATATCACCGGTATCCGACGCGAACTCGTCGACCAGCACCCGTGGCTACCGGCGGCGGTCCTCAAGGCGTTTCAGCAGGCCAAGGCCAAGTGCCTCGAGGCGCTCGAAGACACCGCCGCGAGCAAGGTGACGCTGCCCTTCGTCGAGGAGCAGCTGCGCGCCGCGCGCGAGTTCATGGGGCGCGACTTCTGGTCCTACGGGCTCGCGCCCAACCGCAAGGAGCTCGAGACCTTCCTGCGTCACCACCATGCGCAGGGTCTTTCCTCACGACTGGTGTCGCCTGAAGAGCTGTTCCATCCCTCGACCCACGAAAGCTTTGCGATCTAGCGCAATCGCGGGCGAGAGCGTCACTTCTTCTCGGTTCCGCGCAGCATGGCCGCGGTCGCGACCGCCGAATAGCCTGGCTCGACCCGCACATCGACCACGGCCACCTGGCCCGCCTCGACCGCCGCGATCGCCTTCTCGAAGGTCGGCACCAGATCGGTGGTCTTGGTCACGGGGTCGAATCCAACCGCTCCCTGCGCCCGTCCGAGCCCGGCACAATCGATGTCGGGATCGGAGATGCGCTGCCCGATCCAGCGGTTCTCCGGCGGCCGATTGCGCAGGCGAGCGACGCGCTCCTGATGCAGCTCGTCGTTGAAGAACGAACGGTTGTTGCAGACGACCACCAGCAGCGGAATGCGGTAGTGCACCGCGGTCCAGAGCGCGGTCGCGCCCATGCAGAAGTCGCCGTCGCCGCAGATCGCGACCGGCAGCCGTCCCGAGCCTTTGAGCGCCAGCGCGGCGCCGACGGAAATGCCGGGCCCGCCTCCGACGCCGCCGCCGCCCTCCGAGCCGATGTAATCGAGCGGATGACGAAACGGCCAGGTGGCGCCGTTCCACGAGAGCGGCAGGTGCGTGAGGGTGACCTCGCGTTCGCCGACCGCCGCCTTGAGCGACCGCGCGAGGTCGTCGACCCGGAGCGGGCCGCTCGCCGGTTGGTATGTTTCCGCGCTTGCCTTCACCGCCGCGGGCTTGCGCGCCTTGGCGCCGCCGAGCGCGGCCAGCAGTTTCGGCACGGCCTCGTCGGGCGTCGTCGGCAACTGCAGATCGACCGGCGGCAGGCCCTCGTAATCCATGCTCCAGCCGTTGTGGATGTGGAAGTCGGCGCTGACATTGATGATCTTCGCCTTCGGCGCCTCGTGGCCGAGTGCGTTGCGCAGGCCGCCCGCGAGGTCGACCCAGTCGAGCGCAAGGATCACGTCGGCCGCTTTGATGGCCTCAATCGCCTCGGGCACCATCGCGTTCGACGCCGGGGCGCCGGCGTGCAGCGGGTGATCGGTCGGGAAGCCGCAACCGATCTTGAGGTCGCTGATCACTTTGGCATTGAGCGCCTCTGCGAGCGCGACACGGTCGTTCCAGCCGTCGATGCTGCGTGACACGCGCCCCATCAGGATGACGGGGTGGTGCGCGGCCTTGAGGATCGCCGCCGCGGCCTCGACGTGTTCGGCGGACGCCGCGGGATCGGCGAGCGGCATGAAACGGGCGGCCTCGATCGGCGCGAGCGGCTCCGCCAGCCTTGCCTCCTGCATCTCGGCATCGAGATTGATGTAGACCGGCCCTTTGGGCGCCGTGTCCGCGATCCAGGTGGCGCGTATGAGCGCCTCGCGGGCGGCGGCGGGGGAGGCGGGCTGGTCGTCCCATTTGGTGTAGTTGCGAACGATCGCTCCCTGATCGCGCGCGGTGTGAATCCAGTCGATCCAGGGCCGGCGCTTGACGGCGTCCACTGGACCGGTCGCGCCGAGGACGACGACCGGCTGGCGATCGCACCAAGCGTTGAAGATCGCCATGGTGGCGTGGAACAGCCCGACATTGGAATGCACGGCCGCGGCCATGGGCTTGCCGGTCACCTTAGCGTAGCCCTGGGCGAGGGCGACCGCGCTTTCCTCGTGCAGACAGAGCAGCATCTGCGGCGTCTCGTTGCCCAGGAAGTTGACGATCGAATCGTGCAGCCCGCGATAGCTCGCGCCGGGATTGAGCGCGATGTAGGGAATTTCGAGCGCGCGCAGCGTGTCGGCAACCACGTCGCTGCCGAAAGCAGGCGCGTTCGTGCCGGTGAGATTGGCCGGGCGCTCGAGCGCGCGCAGCGAGGGATGGGCAGCGCTCGCAGGCTTTCCGGCGGCGGGCGCCACCTTGGCTTTTGCGGTCGTCACGGGGATGATCCTTGGGTTCTCCGAAAGGAGCCCCATAGAACCGGATCAGAGGCCTTGGCGCAACCGCGCCAGAAGCTTCACGCCGGCATAGCCGTCCGCGGGCTGCATGCCGGCCTTGCGCTGGAAATTGCGCACCGCAATCATGGTGTCGTTGCCGACGCGCCCATCGGTGCCGCCGGTGTCGAAGCCGAGGTCGGTCAGGCGCTTCTGGATTTCCTGCACTTCCGCGAGCGTCGGCGTGCGCTCCCCGCCGGGGAAGGACTGTACCAGCGGCCCGCCGCCCATGATGCGGTCGCCGAGATGCACGATCGACAGCGTATAGTTCATCGAGGGGTTGTAGGAGCGCACGGCATAGAAATTCGGACCGAGCAGGAACGCCGGTCCGCCCGGCACCGGCATCCAAAGCTTTGCCGATGCATTGGGCTGCGGAAACGCCTTGCCGTCGGCGCGCGTCACGCCGGCCTTCTGCCAGCTTTCGTAGGTTCGTGACGGCCCTCCGCCGCTCGTCCCGCCAACCCCGCGCACTTCGTAGCCCCAGTGCTCGCCAGGGCGATACTTGCCGCGCTTGACGAGATATTGCGCCGTGCCGGCGAGCGCGTCGTCGGGCTTGCCGAAGGGCGAGGCCCGCCCGTCGCCGTCATAGTCGAGGCCGACATTGAGCCACACCTCCGGCATCCACTGGGTATGGCCCATGGCGCCCGCCCAGGAGCCGCGCATCTCCTCGGGCGTGCTCCAGCCGCGCTCGATGATGACGAGTGCGTTGAGCAGTTCCTGTTCCCAATAGGCGCGACGGCGCGGCTCGCCCCACGCGAGCGCCGCGAGCGCGGGGATGACCGGGCGCATGTGGTTCTTCTGCACGTCCGGATCGCCGAAGGCCGATTCGATGCCCCAGAGCCCGAGCATGATCCCGCGGTCGACCCCGTAGTCCTTCTCGATGCGGGCAAAGAGCGGCGCGTATTCCTTCGCCTTCTCCTTGCCGGTCGTGATGCGCCAGTCGGAGACGCGGCGATTGAGGTATTGCCAGAGCTGTTCGTTGAATTCGGGCTGAGAGCGGATGAGCTCAAAAACTGTCGTATCGGGTTTGATATTGCCCATAACCCGTGTGTACGTGGCGTCGGATATGCCACGTGCGCGCGCCCGCGCGCGGAAGGCTGCGACCCACTGGTCGAATGACGATTTGCTTGCCTGCGCGCGTGCCGTTGCGCTCCACGTTGCCGCGGCCGCCGCCAACATGGACAGACAGGCTCGCCTTGACAGGGGAAGATTCGTCCACTCGCTCATCGCGCCGTGTCCCGGGTTCCTTTGGCGGCGGCGATTCTACAGCCGTTTCTGTCGGCTTTGCGGCCGCGTCCGCGGGCGGCACAGGGGCCACAGCGGGCAGCGGCTTGGCGGGGATCGACGCGGTCGGGAGGTCGTCTTTGACGTTTTGTTCCTTGATTTCCTCGCCGCGGCCGCGGATCAGCCGCTCATATGAGGCCACCAGCGTCATATAGGGATTGACGAAGGCCCAGCCGTATTTCGTCGGCACCTGCAGGTCGAAGTGAAGGTGATAGGTGGTGGCGCGCTCGCGCCGGAAGAAGTTGCCGACCTTGCCGATGACCTCGCCCTCGTGCACGAAGCGACCGCTCACCAGGCCGTCGGCGTTGAATTGCTTGGGCAACATGTGCAGGTAGCGGAAGCGCAGGCGCTCGTTGGGCGCGTTGACCACGATGTAAAGCGCCTCCTGGGTGGGCGCGCGCAGCACCACACCGTCGCGCACGGCGACCACGTCGTGCAGATAGGGCTCGCAGCGGTTCGCCCCCTCGATGCGCTGCTTGCAGAAGGCCGGGCGGATGTCTTGCCCCTGGTGACCGAGACCCCCGGGACACTGGCCGACATAGAAGTTGCGGGTCTCGCAGAAATTGTCCCGCCACGGATAGGAGTAATTCTCAGGGGCCGATTCATCCAAAACCAGCATCTGGCCGTTCACGCGACAGCGATAGGCCCGCACGCCGCCCAGCGTTCCGGCCCCGGAACGTCCGGTCGCCTCGCAGTTTCCCCAATTCATGAAGGACTGGGAATTGGCGAAGGCCGGCGCGTCGGCGAGCGGGAAACGGATCTTGGAATAGACCGTGTGGTCGGCCACGCCGCCTTTGCGCCGAAAGCCGGTGCCAGGAAGGATGTCGCCCGGGCTGTAGTAGGTGAAGACCGTGGACTGCTCCGCCGGCCGATCGATGGTATCGGGGGCGATCGTCGCCGGTTGGGTCTGCGGCGCGCCGCCCGCGATGCGCAGCGACTTGAGAAAGCGAATCGCAACCTTGTCGGCGTCGCGGCATGACATTTTGCGGAACCGCAACCTGCCGTCCGAGCATTCGATCGCGACGACATAGGGCACCCCGTAGCGCACGAAGGTGTAGCGCACGTAGTTTTCGAGAAACATGCGGCGGATGCCGGGGAATTCATCGAGGCCATGGACCGGCCATCCGACCATGCCCCGAGGCTCGTCGAGCTCGTAAACGAGCGCGGAGCCTCCGATGTGGATGTAGATCGTATCGGGAAAGCCTATCCCCAATTCGCGCATCTCCTGCGCGCGGGCGACGACTACGGCGTCATAGCCGGCCGGCCCGGGATAGAAGAACGGCACCGCGTTGAAGCCGAAGAGATAAGTGTCGGCCGACGCATTCGCGCTCGCAGCGGCCGGGTCGGATGCGGCGGCGGCGCGGTCGCGCACAAACGCCGCCGTATCGAAGGGCAGCAGCACGGGCACCGGGCTCGCGGCGATATTGGCGAAGCGCTCGCTGGTCGCGCCATTGAGCTTCGCCATCACCTCCGGCACGACCACCGGTTTCGGCACATCGAGCGCGTCGAGCTCCACGGCGACCGCGTCCCAATCGACGTGGGCGGGGGCGATGCGCGGGCTCTTCATGTCCTGCGCGGCCGCGGCGATGACGCCGGCGGCGAGCGCGAGGCCCGCAATTCCGAATCGCAACATGACGCTCCATACCTTGCCGGAGCAGTCGCCGCGACGTCCGGGCACGAATCAAGTATTGCCGCGGCCGCCGATTCTGCCAAGTAGGTTAACAAAAACGATTTGCAGTGTTGCAAATGGGTTGCGCGTTCGTCCAGTTCTTTTGTCGCGGAAATAAATACGTCAGCCCTTGGCGCGCTCGACGTAGGAGCCGTCCGCCGTCATGACCACGATCTTCGTCCCCGGGCCGACGAAGGGCGGGACCATGGTGCGCACGCCGTTCGACAGCAGCGCGGGCTTGTAGGAGGAGGCGGCAGTCTGCCCTTTCACCGACGGCTCGGTCTCCACCACCTCCAGGGTGGCCTTCTGGGGAAGCTCGATCGAGACCGGCACCCCCTCGTGGACGGAGAGCATGACCTTCATCTCCGGTTGGAGGTAGGCGGCCTGGTTGCCGATGATGTCGGCGGGCAGCGTCACCTGGTCGTAGGTCTCGGTGTTCATGAAATGAAAGCCGCCGCTGTCCTGGTAGAGGTATTGATGCTCGCGATCCTCCACGTAGGCGCGTTCGACCTGCTCGGTCGTCTTGAAGCGCTGCGCCACTTTCACGCCGTCGCTGATCCGGCGCATGTCGACCTGAGTGGTGGGGGTACCCTTGCCGGGATGGAAGCTTTCGGCATTGAGGACGACATAGAGCTTGCCGTCGAATTCGACGATATTGCCCTTGCGGAGCGAGCTGGCGATGATTTTCACGGCGAGTTTTCCTCGATTACCGGACGAGCGCGGCCAATCCTGGGCCCTAATGTCGCGCCGCACCATACTGATCTTGCGTTAGATCGCCAGCGATTTTCACGGCTGCTGGACGGTTGAGACCGCGCTGGAAGGAGCGCCCCTGATGCCGCCGCCCTTTTGGGCTCTGCACGCCGGCCGACGGCCCTTCCTGCTCGGGCGCATGCGCATGGCCGCGGCGTTGCGGCAATTCTTCGCGGCGCGGGATTTCGTCGAGGTCGAGACCACGACGCTGGTGGCTTCGCCGGGGAACGAGACCCATCTGCATGCCTTCGCGACCGATCTGACGGCGCCAGCCGGCACACGCACGCGACTCTATCTGCGAACCTCGCCCGAATTCGCCTGCAAAAAATTGCTGGCGGCCGGTGAACGCCGCATCGTCGAGTTCGCCCGCTCGTTTCGCAACCGCGAGCGCGGCGCCCTGCACCATCCCGAATTCACTATGCTCGAGTGGTATCGGGCACAGGAGCCTTACGAGGTCCTGATGGAAGACTGCGCAGCTATTCTCGCGCTCGCGGCGGAGGCGGCGGGCTCGAAGCGGTTCTCGTTCCGCGGCCGCGCCATCGATCCGTTCGCCGCGCCCGAGCGATTGACGGTGGTGGAAGCGTTTGCGCGCCATGCCAGCATCGATCTCTTGGCGGTGCTGCCGCCGCAGCCCGCGGCCGCCTTCGCCGCCGCCGCTCATGCCGCCGGCGTCCGCACGGCGGCCGACGATACCTGGGGCGACGTTTTCAGCCGCGTGCTGGTCGAGAAGATCGAACCGCGCCTCGGGCAAGGGCGGGCAACCATCCTTTACGAATATCCGGCGGTGCAGTCGCCGCTCGCCCGGCCGAAAGCTTCCGAGCCGCGCCTCGCCGAGCGCTTCGAACTTTATGCCTGCGGGGTCGAGCTGGCGAATGGCTTCGGCGAGCTCATCGATGTGGCCGAGCAACGCAAACGGCTCGAACACCAGATGGCGGAGAAGGAGCGCATCTACGGCGAGCGCTATCCGATCGACGAGGATTTTCTGAACGCCCTTGCAGCGATGCCGGAGGCGTGCGGGATTGCGCTCGGCTTCGATCGGCTGGTCATGCTCGCGACCGGGGCCGCTCGCATCGACGAGGTGATGTGGACGCCGATATCCGAAACGTGAATGATCGAGGAACGAAAGGACGACGCCGCATGCTGCCGTTCCGCGCCCAGCTTCACATCGTCGTGGCGGTCGCAGCCTGCCTTGCGCACCCGGCTGGGGCGCAGACCTATCCGACGCAGAACATCACGTTGCAAGTCGCCTTCGCGGCCGGCGGCATCGCCGACGTCGTCGCCCGTCTGGCGGGGCAGAAGCTGAGCGAGCGTTTCGGCCAGGCGGTGGTGGTGGAAAACCGCGGTGGCGCCGGCGGCAATCTCGCCGCGAAGGCGGTGACCGGCGCGGCGCCCGACGGTTACACCATCCTCGCCACCACCACCTCCCTTGCCGTCAACGAGACCGCCACCAAAAACAAGGGCTTCTCGGTCGACGATCTGCGCGCGATCGCGATCGTGGCCTTTAGTCCGGACGTTCTCGCCGTGCATCCGAGCAACCCGGCCAAAGACTTGAAGGAGTTCATCGACAACGGGAAGATGAGAAGCTTCACCTATGGCAGCGCCGGCGTCGGCACGGGTCCCCATATCGGCGCGGAATATTTTTTCCGCGAGATCGCCAAGGTGCAGGCCGTGCACGTGCCGTTCACCGGCGGCGCCCCGGCCGTCACCGCGGCCATCGGCAACCATGTCGACGCCATCGTGCTGACGCTGCCGACCGTGGTGCCATCCATCACGCAAGGGCTTCTGCGCGGCATCGGGCTTGCGAGCGCGGCGCGCAATTCGGCCGTGCCGAACCCGCGAAGACGTCCGATGCGGTGGTGGCGAAGCTCAATGCGCAGATCAATGCGATCATGCAGGAGCCGCCGGCGCAGGAGAAGCTCAAGACCATCGGCTTCGACGTGATGTTCAAGAACGAGGTCGAGGCCGCGGACTATTTCAAAACCGAAGTGGCGAGCTGGGGGAGGATGACCCGCGCGATCGGCTATTCGAGTGATTGATCGTCGCGTCGTTCCCGCGCATAGCGCGTCGTCAAGGGCGTTCACGCCCGTCTTCGACGGGCTATGGACGCGCGTAAACCCGCTTATGCTGGGGACCCATATTCCAGAGGCGGTGGTTATGGGTCCCCGCAACGGGGTCCCCGCGACGCATAGCGCGTCACAGACGCGCGTAGACGCGCTTTTGCTGTCGCGGGGTGCCCCTCGCGGGGACGACAGTTTACGAGCTGATGAGTCGGACCGCTATGAACTCGGCCGAAGCAAGGCTTCCGCCTGCGTGATGGAGCAGCAAAGCGCGTTAGTGGCTCACCACCACGTTGAGGATTGCCGTCTTTCCCTCTTTGGTGGCGGCGAGCGCGCTTGACAGCGCGACCTCCAACTCGGCGCGGTATTCCACCCGCTCGCCATGGAAGCCGAAATGGCTTCCCAACTGCTCATAGTCGGGTCCGTCGATGGTCACGCCGAAATGCAGGTCTTTGCTGGCCGAGGCGCCATCGGGATAGTGATGGACGTGGCCCTTGCGCATCGCCTCGTATTTCTTGTTGTTGAGGACGATGATGATGATCGGCAGCTCGTGCCGCTTGGAGGCGCCGAGCGCCTGGATGATGGGGTTGTAAAGGAACGAGCCGTCGCCGATGAGCAGCGCCACCGGCCGCGTGGGCGCCGCCAGCTTGATGCCGAGCGCGGTGCCGATCCCCTGACCGAGGCCACCCGAGCCGCGAAAGAAGCTTTGCGGCGTGGTCTGCGGGAGGTGCTGGCGGATGAGGGGAGAATGGGTGATCGTCTCGTCCACGTAGATCGTGTCGGCGGGCATCACCTCTGCGAGCGCGCCCAGGAGCGAGAGCGGATCGATGGCGCTCCCGTTCTGCGCCTTCTCCCGCGCGGCACGCAGCTCCGAGACGTAGTTCTCGTGCTCGCGGGTCCAGCGCTGCCGCCGCGCGCTCACCGTGGCGGCATCGATCTTCGCCGACTTCGTTGCTGCGATCAGCAACGTGAGCGACTCGGCGATATCGCCTTCGAGATAGTAGTCGGCGTGCAGCGTCTGGTAGACCATGTGGTCCTTGAGCGGGTTGTCGTGGACCGCGACGATCTTGCCGCTGGTCGGCCGCCGCCGTGGCGGATACCAGGGCGCGCGAGCGCCCACGAGCAGGACGAGATCGGCAGCCTCGAGCGCCTTGTACCTGCCCATGCCGAGATAGAGCGGGTGATTGGTCGGAAAATTTGCGTAGGCGTTGACGCGACCGTTGATCACCGCAATGGCGAGGAGATCGGCGAGCTCCAGGAGGGCTGAGAACGCCTTGGGGTCCCGTCCCGCGGTCTCCGTCACGATCACCGGGCTCTTGGAATTGCGCACGAGCTCGGCGACCTTGGCGACGTCCTCCTGCCGCGGCCGCACGATCGGCGCCGGTGGCACCTCGCGCGCGGCGGCGGGCGGCGTCCAGTCGTGCAGCATGTGTTCGAGCGCCACGTTGAGGTAGATCGGCCCCTTCGGCATGCGCTGCGCCATTTCGCCGGCGCGGATCACGCTCTCATAGAGCGTATGGGGGCTGGTCACGGCGCGCGCCCATTTCGCAACCGGCTCGACCAAGCGCTCGATGCCACCGACGGTGAGGCCGCCATACCACTGCGCCTCGATGTCGAGGGCGGGGTCTTCGCCGAGCGTTTGGGATTCGCCCGACATGACCACCATGGGCACCTCGTTCTGCATGGCGCCGTGGATGCCCATGCTTCCCTGCAGCACGCCGACGCCGGCGTGCAGCAGCACCGCCTGCGGCCGCCCGGTCATCAGCGTGTAGCCGGTGGCCATGTTGACCGCGAGCGTCTCGTGCCAGGACTCGACGAAGGCCGGGCCGGCCTTGTTGTCGAGCTTCTGGCGCGCGAGCGCCTCCCAGATCGGCGACCATTCCGAGCCCGGCGAGGACATGATGTAGTCGATCTTGAGCTTACGAAACGCCTCGAGGATCGCCTCGCCCCCGTCGAGATAGTTCTTCATCTTGTCCTCGCTTGCACGATTGCGCGGCGCATACCAACACCGAATTTGGCGGTCCGCAAGCCGACACGGGCGGCGCGCGGGCGGGATCTGCCTTGCACCGCCCGCTTCGCGCCAGCGCGGCGGACACCGATTGACATTTGACCGGCCTCGCCGCATCAGCGAGACGTTTTGCCCGCCATGAGGCCGCAAGCGAGAAGACTTCACGCCAGGACATCGTCATGAAACCAGCACGCAAGACGCTGCGCCGCCCCGATGAGCTCGTCTCAGCCGGATTGATTGCACACGAGCGCCGCGGCGAGATCGAAGCGGTCGCCGCGCGCTACGCGCTGGCGCTGACCGCGGAGGTCGCCGAACTCATCGATCCCGCCGATCCGCGTGATCCCATTGCGCGGCAGTTCGTTCCCGCGGCGGCGGAACTCGACGCCAGGCCCGAGGAGATGGCCGACCCGATCGGAGATGATGCCCACAGCCCGCTCGAGGGCATCGTGCACCGCTATCCCGACCGCGTGCTGCTCAAGCCCGTCCACGTTTGCGCGGCCTATTGCCGCTTTTGTTTCCGGCGCGAGGTCGTCGGGCGCGCTCGCGCGCTCTCACGCGCGCAGCTCGACGCCGCCATGACTTACATCCGCGCCCATTCCCAGATCTGGGAGGTGATCCTCACCGGCGGCGATCCGCTCGTGCTCTCGCCGCGGCGTCTCGGACAAATCGTCGACATGCTCGCGGCGATCGACCACGTCAAGGTGATCCGCGTGCACACGCGCGTGCCCGTGGTCGCGCCCGCGCGGGTGACGGCGGCGCTCGTGCGCGCGCTGCGTGCGCCGGGCAAGGCGACCTACGTGGTGCTGCACGCCAACCACGCGCGCGAGCTCACGCTCGAGGCGCGCGCGGCTTGCGCGCGCCTCATCGATGCCGGCATTCCCATGCTGAGCCAGACGGTGCTCTTGCGCGGCGTCAACGACGAGGCGGCGACGCTCGGCGAATTGATGCGCGCGTTGGTCGAATGCCGGATCAAGCCCTACTACCTCCACCACGGCGATTTCGCGCCCGGCACCGCGCAGTGGCGCACCGGCATCGAAGAAGGTCAGGCGCTGATGCGTGCGCTCCATGGCCGGCTCTCCGGCCTCTGCCAACCGACTTATGTGCTCGACATCCCCGGCGGCCACGGCAAATCGCCGATCGGGCCGAATTATCTAGCCCGCGTCGGCGGCACGAACGGCGCGTTGCGCTACGAGGTCGAGGATTTCAACGGCCGCCGCCACGCTTATCCGCCGGCGCGCCGCGAAAGCTCCCTGTAAAGAACAGGGGAAGCGGGCAAGCCCGGGTTGAGTGGGGAGGGGAACGCACCGACTTCGCGGTCCTAAGGTGTCACCACCAACCGCCGCCACCGCACCACACCTCGCAGGTGTTGCGACGATAGAAGTTATAAAAGCGCGCAGCGACGCAACGGCCGTTCCAGTCGCCGGCGATGAGCCTGATGCGTTCGCCTGCGGCCCAGCTGAAACACGCCGGCGTCCGCGCCGTGAATCGGGTGCCGTTGATGATGAAATTGCCGCTGTAGGGGGGCTGCACGACCTCGATCACGTGCTGCTCGGGCGGCAGAGAGTACCGGTACTGGTAGTAGTACTGGTAGTACCCCGGGCGAGTGTATTCCGTCTCGTCCGCAAGGGCCGGCGCGGATACCAACATGGCCAACGCGAACGCCGACATGCATTTGAACATGATCTTCGCCTCCCCCGCTAGTGTCCCGATTCCGAAGTTCGCCAGCCCGTACCCGCACGCTCTCCTGCGAACTTCGGAATCAAAGGGACACTAGCAAACTTGTGACTCTAGTGTGGGTTTTGGATTTGAAATTCCTATGCGAACTCGCTGCAAATCCGTAGGAACTTCAAATCCACCGCACCAGCGGTGCCCGAAAGGATAAAGGCGATCTTCAGCGCTGCCAAGGGAATGCCAAAGGAATGGCAAGAGAACACGTTCGTATCGGCGTTGCGGGCATGGGCCGGCGTTGGGGGCATATTGCCAATTTTGTGGAATGTGCGCGCGTCATCCGCTAGTGGTACAGGCAATGCTCGTCATCTCGATCGTTCTCGAAGCTGCGGTTGCGATCGTTGCAGTTTTAGCGGCGCGCAAGGGCAAACCGTATATCTACGGCCTTGCATTTACGTTCGGCGCCTACGTGCTCTATGATCTCGCCCGTCTTCTGCAGTGGGATGTTCAGGGAGGACTTCTTTCCGGACTCTTTCTGCTCGCGACCGTCACCGCGCTGATCGCGGTATGGGGACTTTACCGGGACCAGATAACCCCTCGAGGAGCTCAACCATGTCGAGACTTGCTTGGATCGTCCTGCTCGCAACGCTGACGGCCGCGCCCGCGGCGGCGCAACAGGGCGCGATCCCCGACCTTCGCGGCACCTGGAAAGGCACCAGCGAGTCGATCATCCTCGGGGCGGGCAATCCGCATCATGCCGCGCCCGCGCAGGCCGAGCCGCGGCTCAACAGCGTCGAGTTCACGATGACCGTGGACAAGCAGGACGGCCGTCGCTTCTCCGGCACGTTTTCCTCGCCGCGCGGCAACGATAAGTTCGTCGCCGCGATCTCGCGCAACAACACGATTTTCGTGGTCGACGACGATGGCTATACGGTCGGCACGATGTTGGCGCCAAATCGCATGGAGTGGTGCTACATGCACCTGTCGCAGGCCACCCGCCTGGTATCCTGCACGGAGCTGACCAAACAGCCGTAGCGCGATCCACCCGCTTGGAAGTCGCGCCTGCCGCGTAGCTTTCGAGCCGTGGCCGATGGAAGCGCTATAAGTAACTGGCGCGCCGCGGTCGATGAAGATGGGCACTACTGCTTCGCTGTGGCGCTATGACGCAATACTCCAATCTACGACAACCCGCCCGATCACTTGACGACGCCGGCACAGATACTCCGACGCGATAACGGTCTGACTATGTGTTGCACCGATCACCACGGTGAGGTTATCGCCGCATCTGGAACCCGAGCTGTTGCGCCCAGCTTAGCGTATCCCAGACGATCCATTCTTCCGCGATCTGCCCGTTGGCGATGCGGAAGATATTGACCCCCGGAATGGAGATCGGCCGATCCGTCGGCGGCGCGATGCCGAGCGGCGTGCGCAGCGGTCCCCGCTCCGTTCCGTGCGTCGTCCAGCGCAGCGCGACCTTGTCGCCTTCCGCGATCATGTCGTCGATCGTGACACGCAGATCCGGGGCGGCAGCGCGGTAGCTCCTGATCCCCTGCTCGCGCGCCGCGCGGTCATTCTGATTCGCAGGCGCGCTGTGATTGACGTAGTTCGGCGCGAACAGCTCGTTGAACACTGCAAAGTTTCCCTTGTTGTGCACCTCTTCGATGAACCGCCGGATCAAGGCCTTGTTCGCCTCAACGGGCACGCCAGCGGTCATCGCCTGCTGTGTCATCTAAAGCCTCCTCTCGGTCGCCAGGTGCGTGGCCAGTATGGCACTTCCCCTCCCGGCGCGCACCCTTCATACTGTTCACACCGAGTTCCGCTACATTTTTCAAAACATTGCTCCATTCGAGGACCGCACATGACGGAATTTTCACAGAGCGCAACGCCGGAGCATGGCGCACGAATGGCGCTCGAAGGTTGCTGTAGCGTGCTCTGGCGTAAGTGGCGCGCCCTACGGGACTCGAACCCGTGTTTCCGCCGTGAAAGGGCGATGTCCTAGACCGCTAGACGAAGGGCGCTTGAGGCGCGGGGACATATAAAGACGTTCGCGCGATGCGGCAAGGAAGCGCCGACTGCCGCAAGGCCCTCCGCTCGGATCGTCATTGCCGGGCTTGACCCGGCAATCCATCATCCTTGCAAAGATCTTCGTCCAAAGAAGATGGATGCGCGGGTCATAAGCGCGTTCACGCGCGTCCGTAGCCCGGCCTAAAGGGCGTTTACGCCCGTCTTCGCGGGCTATGGACGGGCGTGAACACCCTTGAGGACGCGCTTCTGCCCGCGCATGACGGGCTGGAGAAGCGTTACAATTTAGCGCCCAGATGTTGGCCTCCCCACGTGCGAAAGGCTCGCCTCACCACTTGCCGGTGTTGGGCATGGAAACCCACGGCTCCTTGGGCGGCAGCGGGGCGCCCTTCTGCAACAGCTCGATCGAGTGCTTGTCGGGCGAGCGCACGAACGCCATCACCCCGTCACGCGGCGGCCGGTTGATGGTGACGCCGGCCTTCATCAATTTTTCGCATAGCCCATAAATGTCGTCGACCTCGTAGGCAAGATGGCCGAAATAGCGCGCCTCGCCGCAGTCTTCGCTATCCCAATTGTAGGTGAGCTCGACGAGCGGGGCGTCGCGGCCGGTGCGCTTGCTCTCTTCCACCAGCTCTTCGTCCTCCGGCGCGGCCAGAAAAACGAGCGTGTAGCGGTTCTTCTCGTCGACCCGGCGGCGCGCCTCTTTGAGCCCGAGCTTGTTGCAGTAAAAGTCGAGCGCTTGATCGAGGTTGCGCACGCGCAACATGGTGTGCAGATATCTCATAATGTGACCTCTTGGCATCACCTGGAAACCGAACGGATGAAGCATACATGATCGCGCCGGACCTGGAGACCGCTATCGACGAACTGCAGGAGCTGGTGGAGGGCGCGCGCGTCATCGCCCCGTTCACCGGAGCCGGCATTTCCACCGAGTGCGGCATTCCCGATTTCCGCTCCCCCGGCGGGCTCTGGACGAAGAATAGGCCGATCCCGTTCGACGAGTTCCTCGCGAGCCAGGCGATGCGCGACGAAGCTTGGCGGCGGCGCTTTGCCATGGACGCACAGTTTTCCGCCGCCCGGCCCGGTCGCGGGCACCTTGCGCTCGCCAGTTTCTACCGCGCCGGCAAGGCGCCGGCCGTGATCACGCAGAACATCGACAACCTGCATCAAAGCTCCGGAATATCAGCGGAACACGTGATCGAACTGCACGGCAACAACAGCTATGCCTCATGCCTGACTTGCGGCAAGCGCTACGAATTGTCTTGGGTGCGTCGGCAGTTCACCGATGCGCGCGAGCGCGCGCCCGCTTGCACCGATTGCGGCGGGCACATCAAGACCGCGAAGATTTCCTTCGGTCAGCCGATGCCGGAGCGCGAAATGCGCCGCGCCGAACAATTGACGCTTGACTGTGATCTTTTTCTCGCGGTCGGCTCTTCGCTGGTGGTGTGGCCGGCCGCCGGGTTCCCCTTGCTCGCCAAACGAAACGGCGCTCGTTTGGTGATTATCAATCGCGAAGCGACCGAATTCGATGAGATTGCCGATGTTGTCATACACCAAGACATCGGAACGGTGCTTTCTCCCTTCATCGTCCACTGATTCGGCATGGCGGTCGAGATTTGCACAGGCATCCACCTCTTTTGGCGCACAAATGCATTTTGGCCTTTCCCGTTTGCCGCCGAATGATATCTTCATGACGGCGAAGATTCGAAGCGCAGACAAGAAGCGCCTGGACTGAGCGGCGGCGTTGGGGCGTCATGGCGTCGGACGGAATTGGACCGAAAGGGCCGGGCGGCGCTTTGACGAGCGGCCGCGGCATCGGTGCCGAGATCGGCGACGAGGCGGCGAGCGTCATCGAGCTCACCGGCGTCATCAAGTGGTTCGATGTCTCCAAGGGCTATGGTTTCATCGTTCCCGACAACGGGATGCCCGACATTCTCCTGCACGTGACCTGCCTGCGGCGCGACGGCTTCCAGGTCGCCTACGAAGGCGCGCGCGTCGTGGTCGAAGTGCTGCAGCGCCCGCGCGGCTTGCAAGCATTCCGCGTCGTCTCCATGGATGAATCGACGGCAGTGCATCCGGCGCAGATGCCGCCGCCGCGCACCCACGTGACCGTGACCCCGACCAGCGGACTGGAGCGGGCGCAGGTCAAATGGTTCAATCGGCTGCGCGGGTTCGGCTTCCTGACCCGCGGCGAGGGTACGCCCGACATTTTCGTGCATATGGAGACGTTGCGCCGGTTCGGCCTGGCCGAATTGCGGCCGGGCCAGTATGTGCTGGTGCGCTTTGGACCCGGGCCGAA
>WNFN01231387.1_pt1 | contig 16988 bp, 15 predicted proteins | sample 5400161 | NCBI WGS metagenome assembly WNFN01 (sample SAMN13153353, study PRJNA577476) | soil metagenome | isolation source: 80 cm saprolite on Douglas fir-dominated hillslope | place: USA:California | collected 2013-09-17
GCCTACGACGCGCGCCAGCGGGCGCAAGCTGCGCCGCGAGCGAAGAAAAGCGATGATCGACGACCCTGAACCCGGCGGCACGCTGACGATCGACATCGCCGAGCCCTGCACGCGGTGGCGCGAACGGCTTCCCGACGTCGATCGGCTGTGCGGCGAGGCCGCGCGCGCGGCGCTGGCCGGCGCGGGAACCGCGCTCGGTCCGGCCGAGCTCAGCATCGTGCTGGGCGACGATGCGTTGGTCCAGGCGCTGAATCGGCAATGGCGCGGACACGACAAGCCCACCAACGTGCTGTCCTTCGCGGCCCTGCCGCCGACGCTGCCGCCCGGCGCCCCGCGCCTGCTCGGCGATGTCGTGCTCGCCTTCGAGACTCTGGCCGCCGAGGCCGCTGCGCAGGGCAAGCCGCTCGCGCATCATCTACGCCATCTCCTCGTGCACGGCGTGCTGCACCTGCTCGGCTTCGATCACGAGGCGGCCAGCGAGGCCGAGCGCATGGAGGTGCTCGAGGTCGCGGTCCTGGCGGGACTCGGCGTGCCCGACCCCTATCGCGTGACGGGAGCGTCGCATGGCTGATGCTTCGCTGGGCCGACGCCCGCCCGACGACCACGAGGGACTATTCCACGGCCTGCGCAACTGGCTGCGCCAGCTGACGCGGTCTCGCAACGGCGAGACGAGCTCCTTGCGCGAGGAGCTTGAGGAGCTGATCGAGGAGCACAAGGAAGAGCAGCCGATCGATCCACATGAGCGGACGCTGCTCACCAACATCCTCAAGCTGCACGAGCTCAACGCCGCCGACATCATGGTGCCGCGCGTCGACATCATCGCCATCGAGGTCGACACGCCCTTCGACGAAGCGGTGAAGCAGATCGTCGAACAGGGTCACTCGCGCGTACCGCTCTATCGCGAGACGCTCGACGACGTGCTCGGCATGATCCACATCAAGGATCTGCTGCCCTACGCCGCCGACGGCAAGCCCGTGCCGCTCGCCAAGATCGCGCGCAAGGTGCTGTTCGCCGCGCCATCGATGCCGGTGCTCGACCTGCTGCTGCAGATGCGGCTCGCGCGCGTGCACATGGCGCTCGTCGTCGACGAGTTCGGCGGCATCGACGGTCTCGTCACCATCGAGGACGTGATCGAGGAGATCGTCGGCGAGATCGAGGACGAGCACGACGACGCCGACCAGCCGAAGCTGATCGAACGGCCGGACGGCTCGCTCATCGCCGATGCGCGGACGCGCATCGCCGCGCTGCAGGAACGCGTCCCGGCGCCGCTGCTGTCGCCCGAGCAGGAGGAAGGCATTGCGACGCTGGGCGGCCTGGTCGGCGCGCTCGCCGGCCGGGTGCCGGCCCGCGGCGAGGTGTTCAAGCATTCCTCCGGCCTCGAATTCGAAGTGCTCGACGCCGATCCGCGGCGCATCAAGCGCGTGCGCGTGCGCGGCCTGCCGCCGGCGACCGCCGACGCCAATGTCTGACGTGCCCGCGGGCGTCACCTTCCGCGCGGCCGGGCCGCTCGCGCCGCTGCAGCGCGCGGCGATGTGGACCGCCGGGCTCGTCGGCTGGCGGCGTCACGGCTTCGCCGCTGTCCTCGGCATGCTCGCCGCGGCCGCGCTCTCGCCTGTCGATATGACGCCGCTGCTCGTCATCGCGTTCGGCGGCCTCGTCTGGCTGATGGACGGCTCCATCGGCCGCCGCGACGCAGCGCTGCTCGGCTGGAGCTTCGGCTTCGGCTTCTTCCTCGCGGGCCTCTATTGGATTTCCGCGGCGCTGCTCGTCGACAGTGCCCAGTTCTGGTGGCTCGTGCCGTTCGCGCTGCTCGGCGTGCCCGCCGGCTTCGCCATCTTCACCGCGCTCGCGATCCTCGCCGCGCATGAGGCGTCGCGCCGCTTCGGCCTGCTCGGCGGCGCCCGCATTCTCGTCCTGGCGGTGGCGTGGGTCGCGGCGGAATGGCTGCGCGGCCACATCCTGACCGGATTTCCGTGGAACCTGATCGGCTATGCCTGGGCCGGCGCTTTCCCGGGCGCGCTCGCCGTGCTGCAGCTGACCGCGGTCACCGGCATCTACGGCCTAAGCCTTGTCACCGTACTGGCGGCGGCGCTGCCGGCGCGGCTCGGCGACCTCGGGCATGGCCGGCACTGGGCGCTGGTCGCCGCGGTGCTGCTGATCGCGCTGCCCGCGGCCGGTGGCGCGTGGCGCCTCGCCGCCGCGCCGCGCGAGACCGTGCCCGGCGTGATGCTGCGCCTGGTGCAGCCCTCGATCGCGCAGACTCTCAAGAACGACCCGGACGCCGTGGCGCAGCGGGCTGCTGCTCACCGGCGCGGAGCGGGCCGAGCCGGCGACGGGTTGGCCGCCGCAGCACATCTGGAACAGCGTCGTCACGCTCGACGAGCGCGGTAACATCGTCGCCACCTATGACAAGGCGCATCTCGTACCCTTCGGCGAGTATGTGCCGCTGCGCGGCATCTTGCCGATCGAGCGCATCGCGCCGGGGCTGGGCGATTTCTCCGCCGGCCCGGGGTCCCGCACGCTGACCCTGGCGGGGTTGCCGCCGGTCGGTCCGCTCGTGTGCTACGAGGCGATCTTCCCGGGGCGGGTGATCGACCCGGCGAAGCGTCCGCAATGGCTCCTCAACCGCTGGTGCGCTCGGCGAATAACGGCGTCTCCGCGGTGATCGATCCTTACGGCCGGATCGGCCGGCGGATCGATGGGGACGCGGCGCGGCTCGATCTCGACTCGATCGGCGTGCTCGACGCGCCGCTGCCGCGCGCGCTGGCGCCGACACCATATGAGCGTTTCAGAGATGAGATTTTCTTCGCCGCCGCGCTCTTAATCCTGGCGATAGCTGCAATTCTCTCCCGTATCGATGGGCGCTCTTCGGAAAAGCTGTGAATTATTTATGATTTATCGGCCTATCAGCAATTACTACATTGACCGCACGCGATTCCGCATACGATAGTCTGAGTCATTCGGGCTCTGTAGCAGGCGTGCATAGGCGATAATGAACAACAAGCCCATCGGCGGACGCAGGCGGCGGCGAAAATCCGACAAGCCCAATCCGATCGACGTTCATGTCGGCACACGCGTGCGCCTGCGGCGCACGCTGCTGGGCATGAGTCAGGAAAAGCTCGGCGACGCCCTCGGCCTCACCTTCCAGCAGGTGCAGAAATACGAGCGCGGCGCCAATCGCATCGGCGCCAGCCGGCTTTATGACCTGAGCCACGTGCTCGACGTGCCCGTTTCCTTTTTCTTCGACGACATCAAGGCGGAGACCGTCGAGGCGGCACAGGGCGACCCCAGTAGACGCGAGCCAGGCAACGGCGGCTACGAGCCGGACCCGATGATGCGGCGCGAGACGCTCGAGCTCGTGCGCGCCTATTACCGCATCCCCGACATGCAGATCCGGCGGCGGCTGTTCGATCTCACCAAGGCGATCGCCAACGCCTGCAGCAACAACGCCTGACGCCGGCGGTCGCAGGTCTCTGAAAATGCTTGACGGCGCGGTGGCGGCTTGCCACACGTCGCCCCGAGCATTGACGCGCGAGAAGGCGGGAGCGGTCTTGCCGGAAATGCGTTCATCAATCCCGGCATGGCGGCTCCCGAACCCGGGCGGCCGAGGCAAGGGGAGCAGGACCGTGGCCAAGCGCGACTATGTTTTTGCCAGCGAATCGGTGTCGGAGGGGCATCCCGATAAGGTGTGCGACCGCATTTCCGACGTCGTGGTCGACGCCTTCCTGGCCGCCGACCCCCAGGCGCGCGTCGCCTGCGAGACCCTGGCCACGACCAACCGCGTGGTGCTGGCCGGCGAGGTGCGCGGCCCGGATGCGGTCACCAAGGAACTGCTGATCGAGGCGGCGCGGCACGCCATCAAGGACATCGGCTACGAGCAGGAAGGCTTTCATTGGCGCCATGCCGAGATTTCGTGCTACCTGCACAAGCAATCCGGCGACATCGCCCAGGGCGTCGACGCCGGCGGCAACAAGGATGAGGGCGCAGGCGACCAGGGCATCATGTTCGGCTACGCCTGCCGCGAGACGCCCGAACTGATGCCGGCGCCTATCTATTACGCCCACGCCATCCTGAAATCCCTCGCGGAAGCCCGCCATTCCGGCGCGGCGCCGCTGCTCGGGCCCGACGCCAAGAGCCAGGTGAGCCTGCAATACGTCAACGGCAACCCGGTGCGCGCCACCTCGGTGGTGGTGTCCACCCAGCACGCGCAGAGCATCGACCAGGACGAGGTGCGCGAGATCGTGCGGCCGCACGTGCTGAACGTGCTGCCGCAAGGCTGGATGTGCGACGAGGAGCATTTCTACGTCAACCCGACGGGACGCTTCGTCATCGGCGGGCCGGACGGTGATACCGGGCTCACGGGACGCAAGATCATCGTCGACACCTATGGCGGCGCCGCACCGCATGGCGGCGGCGCCTTCTCCGGCAAGGACCCGACCAAGGTCGACCGCTCCGCCGCCTATGCAGCGCGCTACCTCGCCAAGAACGTCGTCGCCGCCGGGCTGGCCGAGCGCTGCACGATCCAGCTCTCCTACGCGATCGGCGTGGCCAAGCCGCTCTCGGTCTACATCGATACCGGCGGCACCGAGCGGGTCGACGAGGACAAGCTGTCGCGCGTGTTGCAGGACCTCATGGATCTCTCGCCGCGTGGCATCCGCACCCATCTCGGCCTCAACAAGCCGATCTATGCTCGCACGTCCGCCTACGGGCATTTCGGCCGCGCGCCCGAGGCCGATGGCGGCTTCTCGTGGGAGCGCCTCGATCTCGTGCCGCAGCTGCGGGCAGCGTTCTGAGCGACGCCGGGGCCGGCGCGCGCCGGCCGCTGCTGCACGGCCGCCGCCGCGGCCGCAAGCTTCGTCCCGGACAGCGCCGCCTTCTCGACACGCTGTTGCCGCGGCTGCGCTTCGCGCTGCCCTGCGAGCGGCCGCTCGACCCGCGCCGCTTGTTCGAGCGCCCGGTCGAGGCGGTGTGGCTCGAAATCGGCTTCGGCGCCGGCGAGCATCTGGCGGCGCAGGCGGCGCGACACCCGGGTCACGGGCTCATCGGCTGCGAGGTGTTCGAGAACGGCGTGGTCAAGCTGCTGGCCGAAATCGAGCGCCTGGGCCTCGCCAATCTGCGCCTGCTGATCGACGATGCGCGCCCGCTGCTCGGGGCGCTCGCCGAAGCCTCGCTCGAGCGCGTGTTCATCCTCTTTCCCGACCCCTGGCCCAAGCTGCGTCACCACAAGCGTCGCCTCGTCGCCACGGCGACGCTCGACGCCTTGGCACATGCCATGCGCGACGGCGCCGAGCTGCGGCTCGCCACCGACGACATGGATTATCTGTGCTGGATATTGGAGCGGGCGACGGCGCATGCCGCCTTCGAATGGCAGGCGCGACGGCCGCAGGATTGGCGCGAGCGACCGCCCGACTGGCCGGCAACGCGCTATGAGCAAAAGGCCCTCGCCGCCGGACGGCGGCCGGCCTTCCTGCGCTTCCGGCGGCGGCCGCGCGCGGCACGCTCCGGGCCGACGGTTTGAGCCTTGCGGCGGCCGGGGAAATGATTATATTCCGCAAAAAAGTCCCATAGGCTCCGATAATTCGGACCTTCAAAGGGTGGGCCAGCGGCCCACTTTTTTGTTTTCAGACGACGGGTAACGGGAGCGTTCTTGGATACCAGCAAGATTGAGGCGATCATCGCGCCTTCGCTGGAGGCGATGGGTTACCGCGTCGTGCGGATTGCCATCACCGGCGGCCGCCGCGCGACGCTGCAGATCATGGCCGAGCGCGCCAACAACGCTGCGATGACCGTGGAGGATTGCGCCGACATCAGCCGCACCGTCTCGGCGCTGCTCGATGTCGCCGATCCGATCGACGGTGCCTATCTCCTCGAGGTGAGCTCGCCTGGGATCGATCGGCCGCTGGTGAAGCGCGAGGATTTCGCGCGCTTCGCCGGCCACGAGGCGCGGGTCGAACTCAACGCGCCGGTCGACGGCCGCAAGCGTTTCCGCGGGCGGCTCCAGGGCATCGATGGCGATCAGGTGCGACTCGTCGTCGACGACGAGCCGGTCGCTTTGCCGTTTCCGGCAATCACCCGGGCCAAGCTCGTGCTCACCGACGAATTGCTCGCCGCCGCCCCGGCGCCACCCCTTGGCAGGACTGCCTGAAGAGATGGTCAACACCATGCAAACCAGCGTCACCTACGCCCGGCCCGAGCTGCTGCAAGTCGCCGATACGGTCGCCCGCGACAAGGGGATCGACCGCGACGAAGTGCTGCAGGCGATGGAGCAGGCGATCCAGAAGGCCGGCCGTTCCAAATACGGCCAGGAATACGACATCCGCGCCGAGATCGACCGCAAGAACGGCGAGATCCGCCTGATGCGCTTCCGCGAGGTCGCCGATCCCGTCGAGAACGAGGCGACGCAGATTCCGCTGGGCGAGGCCAAGCGCCTCAACCCCGAGGCGGAAGTCGGCGATTTTATCACCGACCCGCTGCCGCCCATCGATTTCGGCCGCATCGCCGCGCAGACCGCGAAGCAGGTGATCGTGCAGAAAGTGCGCGATGCCGAGCGCCAGCGGCAATTCAGCGAGTACAAGGACCGCGTCGGCGAGATCGTCAACGGCCTGGTCAAGCGCGTCGAGTTCGGCAATGTGATCGTCGATCTCGGCCGCGCCGAGGCGATCCTGCGCCGCGACGAGCTGCTGCCGCGCGAGAGCTTCCGCCAGGGCGAGCGCGTGCGCGCCTACATCTACGACGTGCGCCAGGAAGTGCGCGGACCGCAGATCTTCTTGTCGCGCACGCATCCGCAATTCATGGCCAAGCTCTTCGCGCAGGAAGTGCCGGAGATCTATGACGGCATCATCGAGATTCGTGCCGTCGCGCGTGATCCGGGCTCGCGCGCCAAGATCGCCGTCATCTCCAACGACAGCGGCATCGATCCGGTTGGCGCCTGCGTCGGGATGCGCGGCTCGCGCGTGCAGGCCGTCGTCGCCGAGCTGCAGGGCGAGAAGATCGACATCATTCCGTGGTCGCAGGATCCCGCGACCTTCGTCGTCAACGCGCTGGCACCCGCCGAAGTCGCCAAGGTGGTGATGGACGAGGAGCAGCGCCGCATCGAGGTGGTGGTGCCGGACGAGCAGCTCTCGCTCGCCATCGGCCGGCGCGGCCAGAACGTGCGTCTCGCTTCGCAGCTCACCGGCTGGGACATCGACATCCTCACCGAGGCCGAGGAGAGCGAGCGCCGCACCGAGGAGTTCCGCACACGCAGCAAGATGTTCATCGACGCGCTTGACGTCGACGACGTCATCGCTCACCTGCTGGTCACCGAGGGATTCACCTCGGTCGAGGAAGTCGCCTTCACGCCGCTCAACGAGCTGTCGGGTATCGAGGGTTTCGACGAGGGCGTCGCGAACGAGCTGCAGCAGCGCGCGCGCACCTTCCTCGACGAGCAGAACGTCAAGCTCGAGGCGCGCCGCAAGGAGCTGGGCGTTAGCGACGACATCGCCGCCATCGCCGGCGTGACGCCGGCGCTGCTGGCGGCGGTCGGCGAGAAAGGCGTCAAGACGCTCGACGACCTGGCCGATCTCGCCGGCGATGAGCTCGTCGAGATGGCGCAGCCGACGGTGAAGCTCGACCAGGAACAGGCGAACGCCATCATCATGGCAGCGCGCGCCCACTGGTTTGCCGACGAAAGCGCCGGCACCGCAGGCGGCGCGGCGACAGTGGAGTAGGGTCAAAGGGTGGCCGCGACGAGGCAGCACGACGAGGACACCGAGAGCGGGCCGCTGCGCCGCTGCCTCGTCAGCGGCGAAAGTCGCGCCAAAGCTGAGCTTCTCCGCTTCGTCATCGCGCCGGACGGCAAGTTGGTGCCGGATGTGGCGGGTCGGCTGCCCGGCCGGGGTTTGTGGTTAACGGCGCGGCGCGATATAATGGTCGCAGCAGTGACCAAGCGGCTCTTCGCCCGGGCGGCGCGACAGGCAGTCATCGTCGAGGATGGCTTGGCCGATCGCGTCGAAGCCTTGTTGGCGCAGCGTTGCCGTGACCACATCGGCTTGGCGCGACGGGCCGGACAGGCGGTCATGGGTTTCGTCAAGGGGCAGGCTGCGCTGGCGGCCGGCAAGGCGGCGGTGCTGGTCGCCGCAGCCGACGGCGCCGCTGACGGGCGCGGCAAGCTCAAGGTTGCCGCACCAGGCCTGCCGCTGGTCGAGTGCTTGACGAGCGCCGAGCTAGGCGCGGCCTTCGGGCGCGAGCATGTGGTGCATGCGGCGCTGGCGGCAGGGCGGCTCGGCGAGATGTTCGTCGGTGATGCGATGCGGCTCGCCGGGTTTCGCCAGCGCCCTGCGGAATAATTTTCGGATGCGGCACGACCGCAGCCCCAGGAACGAGTGACGGTACCGAGTAACGATGACCGATAACAGCGATCACGACACCAAACGCCCGCTGAGCCTGGGTCGCCCGAGCGGCAGCCGGCTCGAGCTGCGCAAGCCGATCGAGACCGGCCAAGTGCGGCAGAGCTTCCCGCATGGCCGCTCCAAGACGGTCCAGGTGGAGGTGCGCCGCAAGCGCGCTGTGCCGCCAGGCCCGGCCGAGCGGCCCGACGCGCCGCCACCAAGCGAAGCGACGAAGCCGGGGGCGACCTCGGCGACGCCGGCGACGCAGCCGACGCGGCGCCCGATGGTGCTGCCGCGCGGCCTCACCGCGGAGGAGCGCGCCGGCCGCGTGCGCGCGCTGAAGGGTGCCATCCGCGCCGACGAGGATGCGCGCAAGCAGGCCGTCATCGACGCCACCCGCGAGCGCGAGGAAGAGGCGCGCCGTGCCGAGGAGGCGCGCCACCGCGCCGAAGAAGAAGGCCGTCGCCGGGTCGAGGATGAAGCCAAGCGCAAGGTCGACGACGACGCCAAGCGCAAGACGGACGAGGACACCAAGCGCAAAGCGGAGGAGGAATCCCGCCGCCAGATGGCGGAGCGCGCCGGCAAGGCGGCCGCCGACAAGGTCGCGGCGCTGACCGCGGCCGGCAAGGTGAAGGCCGAGGACGAAGTCGAGGAGGAGTCGACGCCGCGGCGCGGCGTGCGCGCCGACCTCAAGAAGGCGCCGACGCCCGCCCGCCGCGACGAGCCGCGCCGCCGCACCGGCAAACTCACGGTCACCAAGGTGCTCAACGAGGAGGATGGCGAGCGCATGCGCAGCCTCGCCTCGGTGCGCCGTGCCCGCGAGCGCGAGAAGCAGCGCCTGCTTCAGGCGCAGCAGGAGCCGATCAAGATCGTCCGCGACGTCGTCGTGCCCGAGACGATCACGGTGCAGGAGCTTGCCAACCGCATGGCCGAGCGCGGCGCCGACGTGATCAAGGCGCTCATGCGCATGGGCGTGATGGCCACCATCAACCAGGCGATCGACGCCGACACGGCCGAGCTGCTGGTGACCGAGTTCGGCCACAAGATCAAACGCGTTTCCGAATCGGATGTCGAGATCGGCCTCAAGGGCGACGACGATGTCGACGAGAACCTCGCCTCGCGGCCGCCGATCGTCACAATCATGGGCCATGTCGACCATGGCAAGACGTCGCTGCTCGACGCGCTGCGCCATACCGACGTGGCCAGCGGCGAGGCCGGCGGCATCACTCAGCATATCGGCGCCTATCAGGTGCAACTGAAAGGCGGCCAGCGCATCACCTTCATCGACACGCCGGGCCACCAGGCCTTCACCGCGATGCGCGCACGGGGCGCGCACGTCACCGACATCGTCGTGCTGGTGGTCGCGGCCGATGACGGCATCAAGGAGCAGACGGTCGAGGCGATCCGCCACGCCAAGGCGGCGAAGGTGCCGATCATCGTTGCCATCAACAAGATGGACAAGCCCGACGCCAACCCGGACCGCGTACGCCAAGAGCTGCTGCAGCACGAGATGGTGGTCGAGAAGCTCGGCGGCGACGTGCTCGACGTCGAGGTCTCCGCCACCAAGAAGACCGGCCTCGACAAGCTCGAGGAGGCCATCCTGTTGCAGGCCGAGATCCTCGATCTCAAGGCCAATCCGGACCGCCCGGCCGAGGGCACGATCATCGAAGCCAAGCTCGAGCGCGGCCGCGGCCCGGTCGCGACCGTGCTGATCAAGCGCGGCACCCTGCATGTCGGCGATATCTTCGTCGCCGGCAGCGAATGGGGCCGCGTGCGCGCGCTCATCGACGAGCGCAACAACAATCTGAAAGAGGCGGGTCCGGCGACACCGGTCGAAGTGCTCGGTCTCAACGGTATGCCGCTTGCCGGCGACGATTTCATCGTCGCCGAGAACGAGACGCGCGCGCGCGACATCGCCGATTATCGCCAGCGCCGCCGGCGCGAGCAGCAGGCCGCGGCCGGCGCCCGCGGCACGCTCGAGCAGATGTTCTCGCAAATCGCCGCCGGCGTCGCCAAGGAGCTCGCCGTCGTCGTCAAGTCCGACGTGCAAGGCTCGCTCGAGGCGATCACCGCCTCGCTCGACAAGATCGGCACCACCGAAGTGGCGGTCCGCGTGCTGCATGCTGCGGTGGGCGGGATCAACGAGAGCGACGTCATCCTGGCGAAGGCGTCGAACGCGGTGATCATCGGCTTCAACGTGCGCGCCAACCCGCAGGCGCGCGACATGGCCCGGCGCGATAATGTCGAGATCCGCTATTACTCGATCATCTACAACGTGATCGACGACATGAAGGCGGCGCTGTCGGGTCTGCTTGCGCCGAGCCTGCGCGAGCGCTTCCTCGGCAATGCCACGATCCGCGAGGTCTTCACCGTCAGCAAGGCCGGCAAGGTGGCGGGCTGCATGGTGACCGAGGGCGTGGTGCGCCGCGGCGCGCGCGTCCGCCTGCTGCGCGACAATGTCGTCATCCACGAGGGCAGCCTCAAGACGCTGAAGCGCTTCAAGGACGAGGTGCGCGAGGTGCGCGAGAGCTTCGAATGTGGCATGGCCTTCGAGAACTACCAGGACATTCAGGTCGGCGATACCATCGAGTGCTTCGAAGTGGAGGAGGTCGCCCGCGCGCTGTAGCGCGGCGCGGAATGCATCGAGTCGGATCGCAGAGCGATCGGACGGATTGCCGGCGTGAGACCGAGCCGCAGCGCGCCCGCGATGGCAGATACCAAGCGCTCCATATCCTCATCGTGGGGGAGCCCGCGAAGCATCGTCTCGCAGGGACCCGAGGCAGTGATGCAGTCGACGAGCGGAATCTCGGCAACCAATCATGAAACGCGAGCACCAGAGAAACCACGCGCCGGGCCAGCGACAGTTGCGGGTAGGCGAGGAGCTGCGCCATGCGTTGGCGCACATTCTTCAGCGCGGCGACTTGCGCGATCCGGCGCTGCAGGACGTTACGGTGACGGTGACGGAGGTGCAGGTCAGCCCGGACCTCAAGAACGCCGTCGCCTACGTCATGCCGCTGGGCGGGCGCCATGCCGCCGAAGTCATCGCGGCGCTGACGCGCAGCGCTGGCTATCTGCGCGCGCAGCTCGCGCGCGAAGTGCCGCTGCGCTTCACGCCCGGGCTCGCCTTCGCTCTAGACACCTCCTTCGACCATGCCAGCCGTATAAACGAGCTGCTGCACCGGGCCGAAGTCGAGCGCGATCTGGCGCCACCGGAGGCGGATACGCCGGAGGAGCCCGACGGCGATGGCGCATAGGCGGCGCGGCGTGCCGCTCCATGGATGGCTCGTTCTCGACAAGCCGCCCGGCATGACCTCGAGCCGCGCCGTGGCCGCGGTGCGGCGCGCGCTCGATGCCGAGAAGGCCGGGCATGGCGGCACGCTCGACCCGCTTGCCAGCGGCGTGCTACCGATCGCGCTGGGCGAGGCCACCAAGACCGTGGCGTGGGCCATGGCGGGGCGGAAGATCTATCGCTTCGCGCTGCGCTGGGGCGAGGCGCGCGATACCGACGACACCGAAGGCAAGGTCACCGCGACGAGCCCGGTGCGGCCCGACGCCGCGGCGATCGCGCGCGCACTGCCGCGCTTCATCGGCGACGTCATCCAGCGCCCGCCCGCCTTTTCCGCGCTGAAGCTTGGTGGCGAGCGCGCCTATGACTTGGCGCGCGACGGCATCGCCGTCGCGCTGGCGCCGCGGCCGGTGCGCATCGACGCGCTTCGATGTCTCGGCCAGTCCGACGCCGATCATGCCGAGTTCGAGGCGGTGGTTGGCAAGGGCACCTATGTCCGTGCCCTCGGCCGCGACCTCGGCGCGGCACTCGGCACCTGCGCCCACGTCACCGCGCTGCGCCGTCTGTCCGTCGGCCCCTTTGCCATCGCGGACGCGATTTCCCTGGATAAACTTGCGGCGCTGGGGCATAGTGCCCGCGCTTCCGGGCACCTTCTTCCGATCGAGACCGCGCTGGACGACATCCCGGCGCTGGCCTTGACGGAAGCCGAGGCCCACCGCTTGCGTTGCGGCCAGACCGTGACGCCGTTGCAGCCCTCCGATCGGGCGCGCATCGATCAACTCGGCGACGGCGCAACGCTCTGCGCCACCATCGGCGGCAAGCTGGTGGCTCTGGTCGAGGTGGCAGCGGGTGGGTTGCGGCCGGTGCGTGTTCTAAACCTTTGACCCAGCAGGAGATACCCGATGTCGATCGCGCTCGCGCGCAAGCAGGAGCTCGTCAAGGAGTATGCCCGCAAGGACGGCGACACAGGCTCGCCCGAAGTGCAGGTCGCGATCCTCAGCGAGCGCATCAAGAACCTCACCGATCACCTGGCGACGCATCCCAAGGATTTCCATTCGCGGCGCGGCCTCTTGGTCATGGTCGGCCAGCGCCGTCGCCAACTCGATTATCTGAAGCGCTCCGACCCCGGTCGCTACGAACAGGTGATCGAGCGCCTGGGGTTGCGTCGCTGAGCCCGGCCGCCGGCCGGCGGCGGATCGGGACCACCGGCCATCTGCATTCTGTGCCAGGGTTTTCACGCCGCGGCGGCGGCGCCAAATCATGGCTAGTCCATTCCGGGCGCGCCGCAGCGATGGCCATGACGGCCGGTCGTGCCGCGCCCCATAGGCATTTCTGAAGAAGGAAGAGAGAGATGTTCGAAGTACACCGCAAAGAGCTGATGTGGGGCGGCCGCCGCCTCGTGCTCGAGACGGGCAAGGTTGCGCGCCAAGCCGACGGCGCCGTGATGGCGACTTACGGCGAGACGACGGTGCTGTGCACCGCCGTCGCCAACAAGCAGGCGAAACCGGGGCAGGATTTCTTCCCGCTCACCGTCAACTACCAGGAGAAGACCTTCGCCGCTGGCAAGATCCCCGGCGGCTTCTTCAAGCGCGAGGGCCGTCCTTCGGAGAAGGAGACGCTGACCTCGCGCCTTATCGACCGGCCGATCCGCCCGCTCTTCGCTCCGGGCTTCCGCAACGAGACGCAGGTCGTCTGCACCGTGCTGTCGCACGATCTCGAGAACGACCCCGATATCGTCGCCTTGGTCGGCGCCTCGGCGGCGCTGACCCTGTCGGGCATCCCATTCGTCGGGCCGATCGGCGGCGCGCGCGTCGGCTACATCGACGGCCGCTACGTGCTCAACCCGAAGCTCGAGGAGATGCCGAACTCGCAGCTCGACCTCATTGTCGCCGGGACCCAAGAAGGCGTGCTGATGGTGGAGTCGGAGGCGAAGGAGCTCTCAGAGGACGTCATGCTCGGCGCCGTCATGTTCGGCCACCAGCAGTTCCAGCCGGTGCTGCAGGCGATCATCGAGTTCGCGGAGGCCGCGGCCAAGGATCCATGGGACCTGCCGCCGCCCGCGCCGGAGGCGGAGGAGATCGAGCGCAAGGTGCGCCAAGCCGTGAGCGCCGACCTAGCCGCGGCCTACCGCGAACGCCAGAAGCAGCTGCGCACCGAGCGGATCGACACGGCCAAGGCCAGGCTCGAGGCGCTCTTCCCCGAGGACGCGCAGCGCCAGATCGCGGCGAAGGCGTTCAAGGAGATCGAGAAGGACATCGTGCGCGGCGCGATCCTCAAGGGCGAGCCGCGGATCGACGGGCGCGACACCAAGACCATCCGCCCCATCGTCTGCGAGGTTGGCGTGCTGCCGCGCGCCCACGGCTCCGCGATCTTCACTCGCGGCGAGACGCAGGCGATCGTGGTGACGACGCTCGGCACCGGGCAGGACGAGCAGATCATCGACGCGCTCGAGGGCGAGTACCGCTCGCATTTCATGCTGCATTACAATTTCCCGCCCTATTCGACGGGCGAGGCGGGCCGCATGGGCTCGCCGGGGCGTCGCGAGATCGGCCACGGCAAGCTCGCTTGGCGTGCCGTCCATCCGCTGCTGCCGGAGAAGGAGGGCTTCCCCTACACCGTGCGCGTCGTCTCGGAGATCACCGAGTCGGCCTCATCAAGGAGGGCCGCGACTTCGCCGTGTTGTCCGACATTCTCGGCGACGAGGACCATCTGGGCGACATGGACTTCAAGGTCGCCGGCACCGAGCAGGGCGTCACCGCGCTGCAGATGGACATCAAGATCACCTCGATCACCGAGGAGATCATGAGGATCGCGCTCGGCCAGGCCAAGGGCGCGCGGCTCCATATCCTCGGCGAGATGGGGAAGGCGCTGACGGGAGCGCGCGAGGCGGTCAGCAGCAATGCGCCGCGCATCACCACCATCACCATCCCCAAGGACAAGATCCGCGAAGTGATCGGCTCGGGCGGCAAGGTGATCCGCGAGATCACCGAGGTCACCGGCGCCAAGATCGACATCGAGGACGACGGCACGATCAAGGTGGCCGCGGTCGACGCCGACGCCTCGCGCGCGGCGATCGACTGGATTCGCGGCATCGTCGCCGAACCCGAGGTCGGCGTGATCTATTCTGGCAAGGTGGTGAAGACCGTCGATTTCGGCGCCTTCGTCAATTTCCTCGGCGCCCGCGACGGGTTGGTCCATATCAGCGAGCTTGCGCCGCAACGCGTCGGCAAGACCACCGACGTGGTCAAGGTTGGCGACCAGGTGAAGGTCAAGGTGCTGGGCTTCGACGATCGCGGCAAGGTCAAACTCAGCATGAAGCAGGTCGATCAGGCGACCGGCGAGGACATCGGCACCAAGCGGCAGGAAGCCAAAGCGGCGACCTGAGCCAGATCGGCATCGATGACCGCGCCCGGGCGGCGGTGGCCACGCATCATCGGCCACCGCGGCGCAGCCTTGGCGGCGCCCGAGAATACGCTGGCCGGGTTCTGCATGGCGGCGGCGCTCAATGTCGAATGGGTCGAGTTCGACGTGCGCCTGACCAGCGACGACCGCTGCATCCTGCTGCATGACGATACGCTCGACCGGACGACCAACGGCCACGGGCCCGCGTCGCGCCTGACCTTCGACGAGGTCCGCCGCCTCGATGCCGGCACGTGGTTCGGGCCGGATTTCGCCGGCCAGCCCGTGCCGAGCCTCGAGGAGACCATCGGCCTTCTCGCCCAGCTCAATCTCGGCGCCGTGGTGGAGATGAAGTCGGCGCCGGGCGCGGAGGCCGCGACCGGGCGCACCGCTGCGGCCGTCCTCGCCGAGCGCTGGCCGGCCGCGCTGCCGCCGCCTGTGCTATCGAGTTTCAAGCCGGCCGCGCTTGCAGCGGCGCGCGAGGTGGCGCCGCATCTCGCTCGCGCCCTCCTGGTCGGCACCCTGCCGCGCGACTGGCGCCGCCAGGTCGAAGCGCTCGACTGCGCCATGCTGCATGCCGACCAGCGCCGGCTCGACCAGCCGACGGTCGAGGTCGTGCGCGACGCCGGGCTGCCGCTCTTCGCCTACACCGTCAATTTGCCGCAGCGGGCGCGGGAGCTGTTCTCCTGGGGGGTCGATTCCGTCTTCAGCGACTGCCCCGACCGCGTCGCCGGAGGGCTCGCCGGCGAAGCCATTTGATTTCGTTAATCCGATTGATACATATAGCGTGGTCCGATGGCGCCCGGCGCGCAGGTGGGGAAGGCTGGGAAATGTGATCGAACTTAAACCACTGGTGATTTCCGGCCGCGAGGTGCTGCCGCTGGTCGAGGGCGGCAAAGGCATCTCCGTGTCCAACGGCGAGAGTTCCGGCGCATGGGCCGCGTGCGGCGGCGTCGGCACCTTCTCCGGCGTCAACGCCGACAGCTGCGATGCGCACGGCCAACCGGTCAATCAGCTCTATCACGGGCGCACGCGGCGCGAGCGGCACGAGGAGCTGATCGCCTATTCGATCGCGGGCGGCATTCATCAGGCGCGCGTCGCGCATGAGCGCTCCAACGGCGACGGCCGCATCCACATGAACGTGCTGTGGGAGATGGCGGCGGCCGAGCGCATCCTGCACGGTGTCCTCGAAGGCGCTCGCGGGCTCATCCACGGCGTCACCTGCGGCGCCGGCATGCCCTACAAGATCGCCGAGATCTGCGCCAGCTACGGCGTCCACTATTATCCGATCGTCTCCTCGGCGCGCGCCTTCCGCGCGCTGTGGAAGCGCGCCTGCCGCAAGTTCCGCGATTGGCTCGGCGGCGTGGTCTATGAGGATCCGTGGCTGGCGGGCGGGCATAACGGATTGTCGAACAGCGAGGACCCGGAGAGGCCCGAACCGCCGCTGCCGCGCGTCGCCGAGCTCCGCCGCCTGATGCTCGAGTTCGGCCTCGCCGCCACGCCGATCTTCATGGCGGGCGGCGTCTGGTGCCTCAACGAATGGCGCGACTGGCTCGACAATCCCGAGGTCGGGCCGATTGCCTTCCAGTTCGGCACGCGGCCGCTCCTGACCAAGGAGAGCCCGATCTCCGACGCGTGGAAGCGCAAGCTGCTGACCCTCAAGGAGGACGACGTATACCTTAACCGCTTCAGCCCGACCGGCTTCTATTCCTCGGCGGTGCGCAACAATTTCCTCAACGATCTGCAGGCGCGCTCGGAGCGCCAGGTGGCCTATTCGGTCGAGCCGGTGGGCGACCATCTGGCGCCGCTCGAAGTCGGCGCCCGCAGGCGCGTCGTCTATCTGACGCCGCATGACCGCGAGCGCGCCCTCACCTGGATGAGCCAGAGCTTCACCGAGGCATTGCGCACGCCGGATTCGACGCTCGTTTTCGTGT
>WNFN01037067.1_pt1 | contig 16980 bp, 14 predicted proteins | sample 5400161 | NCBI WGS metagenome assembly WNFN01 (sample SAMN13153353, study PRJNA577476) | soil metagenome | isolation source: 80 cm saprolite on Douglas fir-dominated hillslope | place: USA:California | collected 2013-09-17
CATTGTTTCCAGACTCTGGCCGAACATCATTTTAAACTCACTGCCGCGCAGCTCGACGACTTGCTCGCTCAATACTCTGATATCCGTATCATCTACCTTACTATTACAAACAATCCCACTACCTTTGCATACTCACCTACAGAATTGAATGATATTCATGCAGTCTTGCGCAAGTATCGAGAGCAAGGGCGAGAAATACTCATCCTGGCTGATCTCGCCTATATTGGAACTGGCAAGCCCGAGGAAGACCAGGCACGCATGGCTACCTTTAGCGCTCCTGATGTCTTAGAGCACTGCATCTTTGTCAGCAGTTTTTCAAAAACGCATACGCTGACAGGCGAACGCTTTGGTTGGGTTACAACCGGCACAGTTGCCCTGGCTAATGCAATCGCACCTGGTTGGTCAAATAGCATAGCTTCGATGCCAGCCGAATGGCAACTCCGTTTTATGGCCTATATGCGCTTGATGCAGGCTCGTCCATGGATCACTGAAAAGCTGAGAGCGTTCTACCGTCTTAGAAGGCAACGTTTTATTGGGCAATTGCGCGCCATCAATGAAAAGATGCACCTGTTTGAGCACATTTTTATCGACGACGACGCGACGGTCTATAACTGGAGCAAACTACAACCTGGTGAAGACGCATTCTCACTGTTTGAGAAAACTGGTATCGCCGGCGTGCCGGGTTCTGGTTTTGGCTATACCGATGATTATGTGCGTTTTTCTATTGGTATGCAAGTGATACCCTGTAGGTAGGAAAGTTCTAGGAGTGGAACAGGAGAATGTTTCACGTGAAACATTCTCCTGTTCTCTTCGTGTTTTCCTGTTGATAGTCAATGCTAGTTACATAACAAGGAGCACACATACCATGACTACTCGCATAGGTATTAACGGTTTCGGTCGTATTGGTCGTCAGTCTTTAAAAGCCATACTGGAACGCCATCCAAAAGACCTTGAAGTTGTTGCTGTTAACGATTTGACCGACACTAAGACTAACGCTCACCTTTTAAAGTATGACTCCACCTATGGCCGCTTCCCAGGTGAAGTTGAAGCCACTGCTGACTCGCTTATCGTTAATGGGCATACTGTTAAAGTAATTTCACAACGCGATCCGGCCCAGATTCCCTGGAGTGATTTAGGCGTCGAGTTGGTAATTGAGTCAACCGGCTTATTTACTGATGCAGAAAAAGCGGCGGCGCACCTGAAGGGCGGCGCTAAAAAAGTGATCATCTCTGCCCCTGCTAAAGGTGAGGATCTTACAATCGTCCTTGGGGTCAACGACAACATGTACGACCCGGCCAAACATACTATTATTTCTAACGCTTCATGTACCACAAACTGCCTGGCTCCGGCGGCCAAAGTGCTCAATGATGCCTTTGGCATTGAACGTGGCTTGATGAACACCATTCACTCATATACCAACGACCAGCGTATTCTTGACCAGGTGCATAAAGACCTGCGTCGCGCACGTACAGCCGGGACGAATATTATTCCTACGACAACGGGCGCCGCTCGTGCGCTCGCTCTGGTTATTCCTGAACTCAAAGGGCGCTTCGACGGTATGTCCCTGCGCGTACCAACGGTCACGGTCTCGGTGGTGGACTTTGTAGCAACTGTGCGCAAAGAGACAACCAAAGATGCCATCAATGCCGCCTTTAAGGAGGCTGCCGCTGGACCACTCAAAGGTATTCTTGATTATATAGAAGAGCCTCTCGTTTCCATGGACTTCCGGGGTGATTCACACTCTTCGATCATTGATGGTCTCTCGACGATGGTCACGGGTGGCAACATGGTTAAAGTAATCGCCTGGTACGACAACGAGTGGGGTTACTCCTGCCGCGTTGCCGATCTCGCAAACTTTATCGCCCAAAAAGGCTTTTAGTCCGGAGTGTAAAAAATGGACAAGAAAACCATCCGTGATATTGATGTTACGGGTAAGCGGGTTCTTGTGCGTGTTGATTTCAATGTGCCTTTGGACGACCAGGGGCACATTACCGATGATACACGCATCAAAGCCGCGCTTCCTACAATCAGATATCTCCTCAACCAGGGGGCGGCTGTAATTCTTATGTCTCATCTGGGAAGGCCCAAGGGCAAGCCAGTTGAAAGTCTGCGTCTGACCCCCGTTGCCCAACGCCTGAGCGATTTGTTGGGTAAACCGGTCGTAATGGCCAAAGATTGTGTCGGTCTTGAGGTTGAGGCCCAGGCCAGGGCGTTGCAGCCAAGTCATGTCCTTTTGCTTGAAAATCTGCGTTTTCATAGCGAAGAGGAGAAGAACGATCCTGATTTTGCCCTCCAGTTAGCTGTGCTGGGGAATGTTTATGTGAATGATGCCTTTGGGACAGCTCACCGCGCTCATGCTTCAACCGAGGGCGTCACGCATCATCTACCCAGTGTCGCGGGCTTCTTGATGGAGAAGGAGATCAATTTCCTGGGTGCTGCCCTGGAAAACCCTCGCCGACCCTTTGCAGCTATCGTCGGTGGGGCCAAAGTTTCTGACAAGATCATCGTCCTGGAACGGTTAATTAACATGGTCGATATCTTACTCATTGGCGGCGGCATGGCAAATACTTTTCTCAAAGCCGAGGGCTATGAAATCGGCCAGTCTCTCTTTGAAGAGGGAAAAGTGAATGAGGCAGCTAATTTGATTGTAAAAGCGCATCAGCGAGGGATAGAGTTTCTGCTGCCATCTGATGTGGTTATTGCAGATCGCTTTGCCGCCGATGCCCATAGCCGGGTGGTTTCTAGCGATCACGTTCCGTCCGATTGGCGCATCCTGGATATTGGTCCCCAGACCATCGCAGCTTTCCGCGAAGCCCTGGCAGGCGCGCGGACGATCGTGTGGAACGGTACTCTAGGCGTTGCAGAGATGCCGGCTTTTGCCAAGGGCACAGAAGCGGTGATCGAGATTCTGGCGCAGCGCACACGAGATGGTGCAACCACTATTATTGGCGGAGGCGATTCAGCGGCCGCCGTTGAGCAGGCGGGAGCAGCGGAGCAGATGTCACATGTATCGACAGGTGGCGGTGCATCGCTGGAGTTCCTGGAAGGGCGTACCCTACCCGGCGTTGCCGCATTACAGGATAAATAGCATGAAAACTTCTTCTCGCACCGCGATTATCGCGGGCAACTGGAAAATGAATTATGGTCCCAGGCAGGCAGCCAGCTTTGCCAGGGAGATTGTACCCGCGCTGGGAGAGGTAGTACAGCACTCTCAACGTGTGCTGTCTATCCTATGTCCACCGGCTATCTCGTTGGCGGCTGTGCGTGATGTGCTAGACGGTGCTCCACATCCCCACATTGAGCTGGGCGCACAGAATATGTACTTTGAGGAGAAGGGGGCCTTCACAGGCGAAATTTCGCCAGGTATGGTGCATGAGCTATGTAGCTCGGTCATCCTTGGCCACTCTGAACGGCGCACCTATTTTGGTGAAAGTGATGAATTGGTGAATAAAAAAGCGCAGGCAGCGCTCCACCATGGATTACGTCCTATCGTATGTATCGGTGAACATGAGCACGAGTATGAAGCTGGTCAAACCGAGCAGGTGATACGCTCACAAGTACAGCATAGCCTGGCAAACTTTACAGAGAACCAGGTTAACAAGGTTGTTATCGCCTATGAGCCTATCTGGGCGATTGGTACGGGCAAAGCTGCAACCGCTGAAGGGGCGGGGAAGGTAATTTCCCTGATCCGCCAGTTATATGGGGATATGTATGGACCGCAAGCCGCTCAGGCTCTGCGTATCCTGTATGGTGGCAGCGTCACCTCCAGCAATATTGGCGAATTTATGGTCCATCCTGATATTGATGGGGCCCTGGTAGGTGGAGCTAGCCTCAAGCCGGAATTTGTGGAGATCGTGCGCAGAACGCTGGCAACTATCAGCCAGTAGATATGCAACTCTGCTCTTGTAACAGTCAAGCTGTAACAGCTTGACTGTTACACATTTTTCGGTTGGAACATCTCAGGAGAGAAGTGTAAATCCATGGCCTCAAATTTTGACAGAAAGGTCGGGGCAAAGCCACTTGGCTCAAAGGAGCTTTTGAGCTGACCTGATCCCTGGTCGAAACCGGCATTTTGAAAATGAAAGATGCTCTGTAGTTTAATGGTGTTGTTTTCGACGGACTGCACTTCGGCAATATTTAATATCTTGTGCGAGCCATTGCGCAAACGTGCGATGTGCACAATTACATCCAGGGCTGTGGCAAGCTGTGCTCGCAACAGGGTAAGTGGCAGCGCTGTGTTTGCTGCCTGGTACAACATTTCCAGGCGTGTCAGGCAATTACGAACATCCCTGGCATAGATTGTCATCAAGGCACCGCTATAGCCGTTATTCATGGCCTGGATCAGCTCTGCTACCTCATCACCGCGGCACTCACCAAGCAAAATACGTTCTGAGCCGGTGCGCAAAGCATTGATCACGAGGTCGCGCAAGGTAACATTGCTCACACTGCCAGGAGAAGCAAGTTGGGATACCAGGGCTATAACATGTTTCTGACTCAATTTCAGTTCCGCTACTTCCTCAATCGTAGCGACACGCTCATCTGGCGGAATATATGTACTAAGCGCATTCAACAGGGTGGTGCGGCCAGAGTCAACTTCTCCACAGATGATGATGTTTAAACGGGCATGAATACAGGCATTGAGGAAATCAGCCATTTCCTCGGTCAGAGCACCGGAAGCAAGCAGGTCACTCATGGTTAAAGGCTTTTTGGGGCCTTTGCGAATGGTAATCGCCGGTCCATTGACAGCGCTCGGCGGTAACACAACGTTTACAAGGGAGCCATCCGGCAAACGCACATCTACAATAGGCCAGCCCGGCACCAGGCGCCGACCAGCCAGGCGCAGCATATTCTCAACAATACGCAGTATGTGGCGGTCATCTGCAAAGGAGCAGGCAACATCTTCAACCTTCTTGTCGCGCTCAATAGAGATAAGGTGAGGGCCAAGCACCATGATCTTTGAAATACTCTCATCTTTCAGTAGAGCCTCGAGAGGACCATAGCCGAGTACTTCAGTGGTTATGCCCTGTAGAAGCAATTCAGCCTGAGCTGCATCACCTACCTGCTGAACTAAGGCAGACTCAGTGCGAAGTATATCAATGGCACGCTTGCGCACAAATTTTACCAGTAGTGTTTCTGGAACAGATGAAAGATCTGGTTTTTGATGTAATTCATGCCAGATGCGCTCACTCAAGGCCAGCACAAGGGGCCAGAGTCGATGATCCGGACCAATACTCACAGGCATTTGCGCAGCCGAGAAGTCCTCCGTTAGCTGATGCTCCTCTGGCTGCGCTTGTTTTGCAAGAGTTACCTCTGGTTCGCGTTCTGCGGCAGATTCAGGCTGCAGTAAGGGTCCAACATCATTCAGCCAGGCATCCTCTTGAGATACGGCTTCATCCGGTTGTGCTGGCCGGGAAAGAGGTGCCATACGGTTTTTCAATAACATCTAAAATCTCCACATCATTGATCATTCATACTATTCTATATACAAAGATGAAATTTATCCTACTTTTAGTATAGCAATGATGCAAGAGAGTCAATTTTAGCAGTAAATGTTTGAGTTTGTTTCATTGATTGCGAACCGCTGCGCGGTTCGCAATTGTTGTTATGTGGGAGTGAGTTTGCCAGCCCGCGAGCAAGAAAGTTGTCCCAAAAGTGATCGTTTAACCCTCTTTCTCTATGATGATCACAAATGGTGGTCATTACAATAACGTCTCCACTTCTAGAAAAGGAAAGAGGGAAGATGGCAACGAACATCCCATCAGGCTCTTTAGCAAACGTCTTAACAAAGACTATTCCAACAGACATTCCATTGCAAGAACAGATTGATAGGTTCGTGGCTCTGGGGGCAGAATATGTCCCAGAAGAAATGGTCTTTCTTTGTGATGACCAAATGTGGTGGTCATGATGAAACTGTCTCTACTCATAGGAAAAAGTATCACCTGATTGTGGAGATACAATACTAAAAAGGAAATATAATGAAAATTGTCATTTTTGGAGCGAATGGTGCGACAGGTAAAATCTTGACGAAACACGCCCTGGACTCAGGACATACCGTGACGGCAGTTACTCGTCACCCGGAAGCCTTCCCACTACGAGACGCCCGCTTGAACGTGATGGGTGGAGACGTGTTCGATCTCGCGTTGGTTGAACAAGCGGTTGCCGGACAGGATGCCGTCCTCTCCACCCTCGGTGTCCCCTTTAGTCGCAAACCGATTACTATCTATTCGCAGGGCATGGCCCATATTGTGCAGGCCATGAACCACTCCGGGGTTCGTCGCGTCGTCTGTGTGAGTTCAAGTGCTACTGGTACTAACCACGATACTGGGGGCGGTTTCATCTTTGACAAAATTCTGCAACCGATCGTTATATCCACTATTGGGCAGACGACATATGCGGATATGAAACAGATGGAAACGCTGTTGATGAATAGCGAACTTGACTGGACGGTCGTCCGGCCCTCTGGTCTCTTTGAGACGCCAGCCGTCACTGACTATCAGGTGGCTGAAGATCACATAAGCGGAAGATTTACCTCCAGGGCAGATCTGGCAGACTGCATGCTCAAACAGCTCGCCACTGACCAGTATTCGCGTAAGATTATAGCGGTGGCAACGTTCTCGGTGCAGCCCAGCATGGTGAAGTTTATGCTGCAAGAGGCGTTCAAGGAGCCTAGCAAAAGCTGAGAAAAAGGAAGAAAGCCATAGCAAAAACAGATAAGGCCCCACTGTTTGTATATGCGGGAAACGTTCTAATAACTGGAACCAGAGTCATCTTATCATTGTGAGATTTCACTGAGTGGAAGGAATTTTTCATGAATGTAGCACGTCCTTTCCGAATTATAGCCACAATCGCCGCGCTGGTAGCGGTAGCATTTGGGATGGGCACATATACCCACGCGAACTTCACCACTATCCATATGTTGTTTGGTCTCATTGTTGCCCTCACACTGCTGATCCTGGCTGTGATAGCGGTTTTCAGTAGCGGGTTGAGAAGACTGGGAGCTATAGGGATTGTCTACGCGTTCATCGTGCCGATTTTTGGCGTCACGCAGCAGATGATCCTGGCAGGGGACCTACACTGGCTGGTCGAGACAGCCCATCTGGTCGTGGGGTTCGGCGCTCTCGTGCTCATTGGGGCCATCGGCGAGCGCTTCACGCGCCGAAAGGCGGCGGTGGTCGCGGTCTCTCCAACCTCTGAAGCGGCTTGAGCAATGAAGAGATGGCAGAGTAGCGCCACTTGCGCTGCCCGATTCAAAACGCGAGAAGAGTTCCCATACTTGTTGGATGCTCGTCTTCTCTGCGGCAGAGAGCATCCAACAGACGACAAAGGGGACAGCATCTGTTCTCATGAGTCGATTCCAGGAGGAAACAGAGTGGAATCCTTTGAAACCTATCGTAGCTACCTCTTTGCCATCGCCTACCGCATGCTCGGGAGTGCGATGGATGCTGAGGATCTCGTGCAGGAGACCTACCTGCGCTATCAGACCACGGAGCCTGCGACCATTCACTCGCTCAAAGCGTATCTCACCACCATCCTCACGCGTTTGTGTATGGATCAACTCCAGCTCGCGCGCCGGAAGCGAGAACAGTACGTGGGTCCCTGGTTACCAGAGCCGATCCTCACCGAAGAAATGCCCGAAGCAGCCAATCCCGAAAAGCGAGTCGAGACAGAGGAGTCGATCTCACTGGCGTTCCTGGTGCTGCTGGAGCAACTCCAACCATTCGAGCGAGCGGTCTTCCTGCTGCGCGAAGTCTTCGAGTACGAGTTTGCTGAGATTGCTGCCATGCTTGAGAAGAGTGAGGCCGCCTGTCGCCGCTCCTTCAGCCGGGCGAAGCAACACCTGGTCGATCGGCGGCCACGCTTCCCACAAGCTCCTGAAATGCACCGGCAACTGCTTACCAGTTTCCTGGCAGCAGTGCGGAGCGGAGAAATGACCACCCTGACGGATATGCTCTCCGAAAATGTGATCCTGTGGGCTGATGGTGGTGGGAAAATCAAACAGGCCGCGCTGCGCCCGATTCGCGGGCGTGATGCCGTGGCACGCTTTAGCCTGGGAACGAAGCGCTTTTGGCCAGAGAACGCTCGTGTCGAGCTAGAGGAAATCAACGGTCAAGCCGCCCTGATCATCCGCGCTAACGGTCAAGTATTCTCCGTCCTGACCATGGATGTGGAGCAAGGGCGTATTCAGGCGATTCGCATCATTGCCAACCCGGAAAAACTCGCACGGGTCTGAAGGGAAATGGGAGAGGGTCTCACGGTTTCTTGTATGCACCGTGACGCCTCTCACCCCGCCCTTCAATGGGAGCGGCGAGGTCCGGACCTTCTTCCATGACCCTGATGGCACTGACAGGCCGGCTGGCAAACTCACTCCCACATAACAACAATAGGGGCGGGCTCAAGCTTACTCCTACACACAATTTGCGGCTGCGGCTCGGATGGCGTAGTTTGCGCAGAGCTTTGGCCTCAATTTGGCGGATGCGCTCACGAGTAACGTGAAACTCTTTCCCAACTTCCTCCAGAGTGCGGCTACGGCCATCATCCAGGCCGAAGCGCAATTGGAGGACCTTACGCTCACGCTCAGTCAAACTATCAAGCACGTCTTCCACCTGCTCTTTAAGCAACTGGTGGCTGGCTGCATCGGCGGGAGCCAGGGCAGTATGGTCCTCGATAAAGTCACCTAGATGGCTATCGTCTTCCTCACCAATGGGGGTCTCCAGGCTTACAGGTTCCTGGCTGACCTTGATAATTTCCCGTACCTTCTCCGCACTGATCTCCATCTGTTCCGCAATCTCTTCAGACGTTGGTTCACGTCCCAGGTCTTGCAGCAAGCGGCGGCTGATGCGAATCAGGCGATTGATCGTCTCTACCATATGGACAGGAATACGAATCGTGCGTGCCTGGTCGGCGATAGCACGCGTAATCGCCTGACGAATCCACCAGGTTGCATAGGTGCTGAACTTATAGCCCTTGGTGTAGTCAAACTTTTCGACAGCTCGAATCAAGCCAATATTCCCCTCCTGGATCAAATCCAGCAGGCTCATACCGCGACCAATATACTTTTTTGCAACACTCACGACCAGGCGCAAGTTCGCCTCAGTCAACCGACGCTGGGCTTCCTCGCCATCATCAACGTAGCGACGATTTGGATGCGCTTTGAGACGCTCAGCCTTACCGCGCTCCATACGCTGCGCCAGGCGTACCTCTTCCTCTGCGGAAAGCAGGGGCACACGACCGATCTCACGCAGGTACATGCGCACGGGATCGTCCAGGCTACTTTCCAGGTCTGCAACCACAATGCCGAAGCCATCTTGCAGATCGTCCCACTTGGTGCTGGCCATAGCGTCCACCTCATCCTCTGGACCGGGCTCCCAATCTGCTGGCGGCTCTTTGGTTGGATCCAGGGCATCCATAGGCTCTTCGTCCTGCAGTTTAGAAAACAGGTCAAACGACTCGTGCTCATCCGCAGGTTTCACAAGACTACCATTATCTTGCGTATGAGCTTGATGACCTATAGTATCAATATTAAAAACATTTTCGGTATTACTCAATAACGACTCTTCAAGAGGTTCAATACTGAACATTTCTTTCAATGGTTCCGTGCTAACTACACGATCAATGTGCACCCGATCAATCACTTCTTGTTCCCTATTCACCATTTATGGCATCCCCCCTTCAGAAAACAGGTTTGATATGATAAACGAATAATAGTGATTAGATCCCGTTTTCTGATCCAACTTGGTAAAGATGATTCCACTATTTACCACTAGTATCAGCATACACCCAAAAGTTTTCCTTACCCTTGTAAATGTGTAGCTGAATCGATCGTCCGCAACTTCTGGTGAACTTCCAACAGTTGAAGTCGCAGATGTTGCTGCACTGCAGCATCTTTTGTTTCGCGCAAAACATACTGCAATTCGGTATTTAATTGTAACAACCATGAGCGTTTGAGCCGGGTAGCACATTGGACAGCTGCTTTAATCTGTCCCGCCCCATCTAACGGGGACCTCGACTCAACACTTTTGCGCGCCCTCGCCACCGTTGTCAGCAAAGCAGAAGGCACTAATTGTTCTAAGGGTTCATGTAGGGAGGTAGAGTCACGTTGATAAACAGAGTTGAGAATGTGGTACAACTCTCGCGTGTCTGTCCCAGCAAAGTCACCATGATTTATTATACCACAAACATGTAGACATAACCCAGGATTTTGCACGAGTAGCCCAATCAGGTAGTCCTCCCATTGTAACTTAACTGCCTTCCTTTTGTCAAGCCCCTGCACCTGGCTCTGCTTCCTATGGAGATCCTCGGCTTCGCCCTCCGCGTTACCTATCCAATCAGGCGAGCCGGCATCTGCCAGCGCTGGCTCTTTACCGTCCCTACCACCGCGCTCTTGCCCTGCTGAGCCTGAAAATGCTGCCACTACACTGCTTGTCTTCTGCCCACGTAGCATATGCTGCAGTTCATTATGCAGCAGGCGCTCATCCATACTGATCATTGTCGCAAGTTTGCGTAAGTAGGCATCACGTTTGATACGGTCGGAGATCATACCGATCACTGGTAACAAACGTTTAGCCGCCTCCGTCTTGCCATTCGGCTCACGTAAATTCAAGCCTGCAGTTTTCACGGTAAAGTAATAATCCACCAACGGCAGAGGATGTGCCACTGCATAAGACCAGACTGCCGGGGTATGCATGATCACCTCGTCAGGATCTTGACCAGCGGGAAGTTGCAAAACGTTGATCTCAGCATCCACTTGCTCTTCCAATCTGATAATACCGCGTGGCTCATGGCGTTTGCGACCGTTATTGACTGCTACTGCCGATCCTATGGGTACAGGAACGATGGTTCGATCGAAAGTTTTCAATGCTTCCTGAATGCCATGCTCGGTTGCTGTGGCACCTGCCGCATCGGGATCCAATGCAAGCGTCACCTGTTTGGTGAGTTTTTTCAGTTGTTGAATGTGCTTCTCTGTAATGGCACTGCCAATACAGGCAACTGTTTGCTTTGTCCCAAATTGATGGGCAATCACCGCATCGACGTATCCCTCTACGATCACAACCTGCTTCGCCTGCTTGATCGCATCACGAGCCATATCCAGGGCATACAAGACGCTGTTCTTCTCAAACAAAGGCGTCTGCGGCGAATTAAGGTATTTTGGTTGACCGTCGCCCAGGGCACGCCCACCAAAGCCGATGACCCGACTGCGCGTGTCCCGAATAGGGAATATCAAACGATGCCGAAAGTAATCATAGACCCCACCACTACCAACTACGCCCTCATCGCGCCGGCGTGACAGACCGGCCTGTACAAGTTCATGCTCCGTGTAACCCAGTCCTACCAAATAGCTGCTTAAAGCATCCCAGCGATCGGGGGCATAACCCAGGCTGAAAGCAACGACGGTCTCAGATGAGATACCACGATTTTGCACGTAGGTCCGGACCTCGGCCGCATCTTTCGAGCGCAGAAGCATCTGGTGAAACCACAGCAGCGCATCCCCATTTAGCTTGCGCAAGCGCTCTTTAACTGCGCTCGTCTCACGCTCTTCTTCAGGACTACGACCGCTATTATCCTCAACAGGTACCCCGGCCTTTTCTGCCAGGTACATGAGCGCGTCACGAAACTCCAGGCCTTGCTGGGCTTGAACAAAGGAGAAAAGATCTCCCCCTTCATTACAGCCAAAGCAGCGCCATGTCTGTGACTCAGGAAACACATAGAACGAAGGTGTGCGCTCGTTATGAAACGGGCAGAGCCCCTTAAAAGCCTTACCTGACTTTTGTAGCGCAACTACCAGACCGATTTCTTCTACCACATCTATTTTTGCCTTAATTGTCTCAATGATAGAAGTCATGCTTTATCCTTACATGGGTAGCTTCGTTTATCCTACACCACATATAACGAGTAATATACTAGAAAGTCGCGCCCATATGCATAAAAAAACAATGTCGCTCAAATGTTATACCAATTGTACTATTACTTAGAACGAAGTACTCTCTCTTAAGGATACTGAATCTTGAAAAATCCTGATTTTTGTGAGGTGCAAGATTCAGTTTTCCTATGCCACGACTTATCCACATATCCACAGCCCCTACGTACTATTAGATTCTATTTTATTATTTAATAAAATATATTACCGTAGTAGTAGGTGATGTGGATATGTGGATAAGTTGGGCAAATGAGGGATTTTTTCTAACGTTTGCCATGCCTGTGCTAGCCTCTCAAGCCTATGGACTTGTAGGTAATAACTTCTCGACTTATCCTATATTATAGCTTAAAAATGTGGATAAAGGTGGACGTGATGGGGATAACCCCAAATAACCTCGTCAGAGTTATCCCCTAAAAATTGAGTGTGTGGATAAGTTATCCCCATGAAGTGGGGATAAGTATTTTGGTTTATCCACCATTTAAGACGCGTGTGGATAAGTTATCCCCACTATTTGTGGATAACCAGGCATTTTTGGGGCGACTGTGGATGATATGGAAAAGTGATGCATATTGTCTGTGGATAAGATGGAACACATGCAAAATACTTATTCATGAGATAGGCGATTTTTACCAGGGCAAAAATTGTACAGGCACTTTTGCACAATTCTAGGGAGTTATCCACAATTTTTGTCAGGTTATCCACTTCTTACGTCTCTAAGACTATAATTTAATATCAATCTTCTTTCATACAGATGCCAGGAGATGTGGATAACTTGTTCGTAGAGATGGTGAGCAAATTCGCTATAACAGCCTGCTATGTGGAAAATGTGAGTAAGTTATCCACATTTTTTGTGGATAACTCTGGAATGCCACTCATTCTGTGGGTAATGTGGATAACTTGTCCACAGAGATTGTGGATAACTTCGGCATAACAGCTTGCTTTGTGGAAAGTGGGGATAAGTTATCCACAGAGATTGTGGATAACTTATGTCGTTAAACGATATATGTGGAAAATGTGGATAACTTATCCACAAAAAATGTGGATAAGTTTTGGAACGCCGCTTGCTTTGTGGAAAGTGGGGATAAGTTATCCACAATCTCTGTGGATAAATGAAAAAGAGGTAAAATGGCAGAAAAAATTGAGTTATCCACAGTAATTGTGGATAACTCGGTGGAAAAATGTGCACATGTACACGCTGCTCATTTTAAAGAGCTTTAAAATGAACGTTTCTCATACTCATGGAAGCTATACATTCCATAAGAGGAATGTCCCTTTGAGGTGCTCTGGGCAGTAAGTAGCGCATCATCATGCTGAATTGCGTATTGGGCTAAGAGGTTATGTACGCGTAGGATCTCTCCTATACTGATGGCAGAGGTAACCCTGGTTCCTATATGTTGTGGTGTATTGCCATTATAGACTCCTCCAACCATTCCCAACATCCCTTCCTGCAACAGCATACGGAAAGGTTCTAGCAGCTGGAGGCTTTTATGCCACCAGTCTCCTTGAGTCTGGTATCTGTTTTCAGCCTGTCTCGCTGTAGGAAATGCGCGTTCGATATTTAGCAGCGCATCAACGTATGGACCGATAAGCCACGGCCAGCTACTTCCCTGGTGGAGCGCTCGTGACTGCTCTTCCTGCTGTGCCGTGGGCTGACCCTGGTACTTTGCTTCACGAGGTGCCAGGGTACGTAAGCCGCGAGGCGTAACCAGGTGTTGGGTTACAGTGTTCAAGACAGCCTGCCAATGCTCCATATCTAATACTGGGTAGCGCAGGGACAGTGCCAACAGCTGGTTAGGACGCAAAGTTGCATCTTCTCCACCAGGTCCATCGATTCCATCATACAGATAGTCACCAAATGCGTACCAGAAGCGCCGGTCAAAACTTTCTTTACATTGCCTGCTTAGCTCTGCATAGTACGCTGGAGTAGTACTGGTACGACCTCGTTCCTGCTGGTGTTGTGACCATTCTTGCATGAGTGAGAGTGCGTGGTACCATAAAGCATTGACCTCAACTGGTTTACCGCTGCGAGGGGTAATGGGAATGCTATTGATTGTTGTATTCATCCATGTCAGGGCTTTGCCAGGTTGAGAAGTCTGTAACAGGCCATCAGTGTCCATGCCAACGCTGTTATATGTTCCTTTGAGGTGCCAATCGATGCTGTCAACCAGGCGCGTATATAATTCATCCAGAAGTTCGTAGTCGTGAGTAGCTCGCAGGTAGAGGTCGAGCGCATAAAAGTACCATAATGTTGTATCTGCACTGCTGTAGTCTTGTTCTGCCAGCGTTTGTCCTGTCAAGGGCAGGTGATCTGGCAGCATACCCTGGCGAAAATAGCGGGCAAGATTACGCAGTATGTTTCGTGCCACGTCAAAGTGCCTGGTGGACAGGGTCAGGCCAGGGAGGGCAATGAGCGTGTCGCGAGTACTATCTTCCAATGCGTAATAACTGGCAAGTACAGCAGATATGCGTTCTGGTTCGGTGAAAAAGAAAGGTCCACGCCCTATAGCAGGGGTACCTGCTAAGGGTGACACCTTGCGTTGGAGCAGAAAACGATCGGTTGCCTGTACAAGCAGTCGCAAGAATTCTTCAGCTCCTATACTACAGGAAGTATCGTTGGATGCTGAGTCTATCGGCAGTGGTAACATATGATCATATTGAGACGTTACCCCTCCCTCGCCGAAGTAGCGTTGAGGTTGCAAGATAGTGCGTTGTTCTTCAACACAGCGTTGATAGGAATGATCACATTGGGCAGGGCTCAACACCTGTGAAGATGATAGCTCTTGAGCGCTCACAATAATTGTCAAAGTAGAATCTTCACCTGGCCAGAGTTTGGCGCGAATAACGCCTGGGAGATAGAGGTCATCAACCGGGGCGCGTCCTGCTGCCTGATCATGGCGGCGCAAGAAATGCCAGTACCAGACATTGGTGGGAATAAACGTTGCGTGACTATTAGCATGACCCACCACTAAAATGGAGTATGGCGCGGCGTCCTCCAAGGCACGAATGGTGCACCCGGTGACTCCCCTGGGCAAGGCGATATCGCCCAGATTTGCTTCCTCGTTGTGATGGACATGGACCTGGAAATGCCAATTCAAATTGCCATACTGGGGCTGATCGTAGGGGCGATAGGCAGAAAATGGCAGCAGCGTCAATGATAGTACCCGTTGGGCTGCGTCAGAATAACTATGAACGCGTCCAAAGGTTTTGCTCCTGGGTTCCCAACTATTACTCCAGGAACCCGTTTCAGATGTCGCTGTCTCCTCGACTATGCCTGCTCTGCGCAACACACGATATTGGATGAAGGTCGTATTGCTGCCGCGAGGCATCCAGATGCGTTTTTCGAGCAAAATACCATCAATCCCACCGAGACGAAACGTAAATATTGGAAAGCCTTCTTCAAGGCGAAAGGACTCAAGATGGACGAAACCACTAGGATTTAACGTACCATCTTGATATTCATTGGTAGCAAGGTAGTACGTACGCTGGTCAAAGACAATTTCTTCATCGATTTTTGCCAGCAACAACTGGGGAACAGAGGCGCCCGGGACGGGTGCCACAAGGAGACCATGTTGCATACGTGTCAGGACTCCTGCTACAGTGCCTGAGGCATAAGCGCCCTGTCCATTTGTAATCAGCCACTCACGTGAAATGGTCTCGTTAAGATCACGACAAATGCTGCGATCAAAAGCAATGGGCATAAGTAGTCCCTCCTACATATCGTCTCTTGGTGGAGAGCGAGCCCACAAACGTTGATTTTTACATCTTACTAGTGTAACATAACACGCGTCCAGAAACAGTATATACCTTACCATATTTTGTGCAATGTTCCCAAATTGTAAAAAGGTGTTGTATATTTGTTTTTGCAAAGGAAGGGTTTTTTTATATGGCATATTTTATGTTTAACAGAGGCAGATCATCAGCCTCTTTTGTAATAAAATGTATAATGTTCGTGCTGCTAGTCTTTGGATATGCTGCCTGCGCTGAGCAGGGCAGCAATACTGCTTCAGCACTGGGCCTGCTTATACCTGGAGTTTTGACAGTTGCCAGCGATACCACTAATCCTCCGCAAGAATTTATCGATCCCTCTACGCAACAAGCAACCGGTTTTGACATCAATCTTATCACGACCATTGCTCAACGCCTGGGATTAAAGGTACAGGTACTTACGACGAAGATTGATCAGGTTATGAGCGATCTCGAGAACAAACGCTATGATGTGGCTATCTCAGCTATTCCTATTACACTCGCGAATCAGGCGGCGGCTAACCTCATTCCCTACTTCAGTGCTGGCTCATCTCTACTGGTGCGCAATGGTAATCCCGCACATATCCAGGGCCTGGCCGATTTATGTGGGCGTATGGTAGGAGTACAGAGTGATACACGTGAGCAGTTGGATTTGCAAAATGCGAGCGAGATCTGCCAGCAACAAGGTAAGCTAGCTATCTCCCTGACTATCTTGAAAAACCAGTTTGATGTGGTGCAATTGCTAAAAGACCGGCGAGTGGTTGGGACATACCAGGCTTCGGCGACCAGCGACTACTTTATTAAACTGAACCCAGGATATTTTGCTGTGGGAGGTCCTATTTACAAGACCGGTCTTGAAGGAATTGCGATTAATAAGGATAATACAGCCCTCTATCAGGCTATGCAGGCGGCATTGGAACGCATGAAAACAGATATGACCTACCAGCATCTGGTGCAAAAATGGGGCCTGGTTAATGAAGAAATTGCTGGTGTAGATCATCGTCGAGCGGTGTAAACTGACAGTAAGGCAGAAGAATACAACTATTCTTTGGTGACACAAACGACTAAAGAGACGTAGTTACTTATTAGGAAGTACTTTGTGTACGGTCCAAAGAAATGTACTGGCGTTTCTTGTCACTGCTTTATAATCATTCTACACTACGTTCAATTTGAACGTGTATTTGTTTCTTCTAGAGGAGGAAAAACTCATGACACCCCTGTCCCCTCAAAAGCGAGGACCCATTTCAGTAAGTTTGTCGCTCGTGGGCATCATACTTGTTTTTACCATGCTGCTTGCCGCTTGTGGTAGTAATGGCGGGACG
>WNFN01231831.1_pt1 | contig 16964 bp, 13 predicted proteins | sample 5400161 | NCBI WGS metagenome assembly WNFN01 (sample SAMN13153353, study PRJNA577476) | soil metagenome | isolation source: 80 cm saprolite on Douglas fir-dominated hillslope | place: USA:California | collected 2013-09-17
GAATTTTGCTCGAAGCTGGGCGCTGGACCTGAAGGGTACAGGCATCCGGGTCAATGTGCTCTCGCCGGGGGCTACAACGACGCCAGGTCTTCTCAATGGGCTGGCGAAGACGGGAATGCAAGAAGCTCTTCTTGCCGGTCTTGCCAGTCAGGCACCACTTGAACGTGTGGGCAACCCAGACGAAACGGCTGCCGTGGCCTTGTTCCTCGCTTCCGATGAGAGCAGCTTTATGACAGGAAGCGAAGTATTCGTCGATGGTGGTTTGGCGCAGGTGTGACTCAGTGTGTGAGGGGCTGCGCCATCGGGATCTCCTCTCGAGATAGCTAATGGTAAGTCGGCTTCTGGAAAGTTGGAAATTCCAGTCGGGACTCGCCGATTTCTGCCTTGTCGTAGCGCTGAAAAGCCTGCCCTGAGCGCAGACGAAGGGCGCTGCGCCACCCAAAAGCGGATTTCAACCCCTGAAGTCAATGCCCTGAGACGCGTCCAGAGTCTTGCCACGAGCTTTCGCGGGCAGGAGTACCTTCGACGTCGCTCAGGGCAGGTCCGCGCGCCACACGTGCTTTCCCCAACCTGAAAAGCAGCGCTTATTTGATGCCGCTGCCTTTGGTTTGCGTCGCGATCGATGTGTGATCGCACGACCCGGTGTTGGTAGTGCTGGCGGTGCATCCGGGCTGCGGCGGATCATAGGTGTCCGAAGTGTATTGGTCGTCGCTGTAGACGATTGACGCCAGGCCTGTGGCTTGGACTTGCGCAAAGGTGCTCGTCGAGTTTAGGGTCGAAAGATTCTGCGCCATGTAGGCGTACCAGCTCGCAGATGAGGGGTAACTGTCGGGCGGGTTTACTCCGTCGTAATACGACGTGCCGTAGTAGACGATGTCGATCTTTCCCGACGCCAGGGCTACGCTCCAGGGGAAGATCGCGGTCGCGGCTGCCCCCGTGTTCACCTGGTATGGTCCCGACCATGTCTGACCGTGATCGCGGGAGAAGCTGTAGTAGACGTTGTGATTGTCCGAGTAGACGGAATAGACGTTACCCGCCTTGTCGACGCTCACATTCGTGAATTGGTGGTTGTAGCTGGCGTTGACGTCCGGGTTAATGTAGACGGGATAGTCGGTGAAGGTGTTACCGCCGTCCGTGGAGACGCCCATCCAGACTACGTGCAGATTGCAGGTGGTGCAGGTGGTGGCCTCCTGCTGGTTCGCGACCGCAGCGAATGTCTGATAGATGTAATGGTTGGCCGGGTCGATGGCGAGATTGCCGATGGCGGCGTTGTAGGCGGCGAAGAACTGATGGCTGGTATCGTATACGTTGCCCACCTGGGTGAAGGTCGCGCCCGCGTCGTTGCTGCAATTCACTACCAGTTGCGTCCCCACAGCGGTGCGATAGGAGATGCAAACCTTGGAAGCGCCGTCCGCGGCAATCCATTCGCGGTCGTCCCCGGGAATAGTAGCGCTGGTCGGATTCAGCGTCCACGTGCCGCCCTGGTCCTGACTGGTGCTGACATCGACGTTGGCGAGGCTCAGACTGGCGACATAAACGTTGTAGAAGCCTTTGCTGTTAAGGGCAGTAGCTACGGCGAGATCGGTGTCGCCGCCCCCCGGCTCAAAGGTGTTGTCGGTTGCATGGGACACAGAGTTGGGAGAAGTGAGGTCGGTGTAGTTCAGGCCTCCATTGAGCGATCGCCAGGCTTCGGTGCCGGCCGTCAGGCCGTTCTCCGAGGAGGCGAAGAAATGTCCGGCGGGATCGGAGCGAATGGCAGGCTCGGCCGCATTGTTGTAGCAGAGGGAGGAAATGGGACACTGCGTCGTAGGGGTGGAGCTGAGTTCGAAGTTACGGAATTTTATGGTTTGAGCAGCACCCACGCCAAGCGAGAGCGCCAGCAGGCAGACTACGAATACAGTCTTGCGCATCATCGAAAGCTCCTCATGAAATGGATTGCTTGTGTCATTCGAGCGGCAGCAGGCTTCAACGCACGCACCTTCGGGGCCCTGAATCAAGAAAGGCGAGTGTCGATGGGGATCTGCAAACGTCGGCCAAGGCGCCCAGCGCAGGGGGGGAATTTCCCTGCCGAAGCAGTTTCGCGATCTTGGCGGAGGGTTGGTTGCAGAGGAAGGAAACTGGGTTGCCGGAATTTCTTACAAGATAGTTCTGGGAAGGGCACGGCTTTCAGAGGCTGCGGAAAAAAACTCCGATTTTGGGTGGCGCGGCGCCCTTCGGCTGCGCTCAGGGCAGGCTTTTCAGCGCTGCGACAAGGCCCTGTTTGATCAGGGCTTCAGCCCCTGCGGTATGCGATCCGGGTTCGTATCAGGGCATGGCTTCAGCCGTGCCGCTACCGGTCAATAAGAATGCGGGCTTTAGCCTCTGGGGGATCTTTCACTTTCCTCAGAAAACACTTATGAGACCAGTCCTAGTTCGGTTTTCGCAGCAAATAATTGTTGCGGGTAGGCGGATGGTCATGCTGCCAGTAGCGTACGAGTTCTAATCCGGCAGCTCGCGCCATGGCAATGAACTCCTCGGGTTCGGCGTAGAAAGAGACTTCGGTTCCGCTCCGTATGATGGGCGGCTTCCCAGTGAGTTGCCAGTAGGCCATTCTTCGCAGCATCCCCGAACCACGCTCTCAGGCCACGCTCGCGATAAAGGAAGGAAAGCATTTCTCTCCGGCTGCTGACCTGCGGGGTCGGATCTTGCGTTTCGACAAAGGGAATCTCGCCCAAGAAAATGCGGGCACCCGGTTTGGCAATTCGGTGGATCTCACGCAGGCTCGCGGGAATCTTTCGCCGGGGCACCACGAGCAACACGTTGTTGCAAACGACAACCGAGGCACTTTCGTCCTCGAGAGGGAGATGGTCGGTGAGTCCCTGTTTGACGTTAAGCCCAGCCCGGCGGAGCACGGTAACTTCCTCTTCGGTGGCGAGGAGCCCAATAGCGGTCCGGGTATCTGCCCGTTCCGCCATTCGCAGCAATGTGCCGTCGCCGCAGCCGATGTCTACGAGATCATCTCCAGAGTGAAGGTCAACCGCTTCGACGATGCGTTCGTGAATCAGCTTTGTGATTTGCTGCAGGTGCCTGCCCCGCAGGGCCAAGTCATGCGGATCTCTGGCATGCTTCGCCGTTTCGCGGCAGTACTCTACGTAGTCGTCTGAGCGAGTGATCATCGGATGTCCATGCGCAACTCGTGTGTCCTAAATGACCTTCTCACTCTATCGTACTTCCAACGACACCAGGTCGCCATCGGACAAGCCGCCGGGCTTGTAATTCACCCTAACGGCGCGGTCTCTCCACTCACAGGAGAAATCGTCGGCGCCGATCAGCAGTAGTGATTTGTAGTCGGGCGCGCGCAGCTTGAGCGCGACTCCTCCTGAGGTCACGGTCAGAATCGCCATCGGAGGTTTAGAACAATCGACGGCGACCAGGTGGCCTTTGAAAAACTTGGTCGTGCGGGCGTCCGCTGGCGTGCCGGTTTGTGCAGTCTGCGTGGCGGCGGCGCGCTGGGCTGCGTCCTGTTCGAGCACGTCAAACGGTGATTTTTGGGGTGCGAGCTTAGACACGCTGCCGACCGGGACACCATACTTGCGCTCAGTTGCGCTTTGCGCCAGCTTGTCGCGCGCCAGAGCTGCGATCTGCGGATTGCTGCTGGTTTTCAGGCGATCGAGAAGAGCATTGGCGGCTTCCCACTTCTTGCCTGTGACGTAGATCAGCGCCAGGTGATAAACATAGCGCTCGTCGCGCGGGCTCAACTGCATGGCGGCGCGCTCGGCCTGCATGGCAGCCACCGGGCCTCCACCTTCATTGCGGGCGAGGGCCAGCATGTCGTAGGCTTCCGCGGACTCGGGGTACCACTCGAGCACGACACGCAGATCCTGCATCATGTTCGCCAGGCCTTGAATGTCGGTGTGCTTGGCCTGCGCCACGCGGAGCTTAAGGACGGAGAGGTAATAGCGGATCCACATGTCGCCCTGCTTGAGCACGGCGGCGTCGCCTAGTTCGATAACAGCTTCGTCGAATTCGCTGCGCTGGATGTGTTCCCATGCCAGCATGCGGTGCGCGAGTTCGTTTCCGTTGGCAAGGGTTGGGCTCTTGTCGTCGTCGGTCGCGGTTTTAGCGGGCGCAGGAGCGGGAGTGGCAGGTGTTGCGATTAGCGCTTGCAATGCTCTCAGGCCGGCTTCCCGGCGCTCAGGGATGCGAACCTGGATTCCCGCGTACAGGGCCCGAGCGTCAGCTTCCGGAAAAGGCTTTGAGTTGATCGCACTATCGTCAGGGCCGACGGGAACCGGGAAGTGATAAACCTGCGCGGGGTTCGTGGAGAAGTCCGGATCCGGATTCTTCTGCCGGGCGGCGTCGAGCGCGGTGGAGAGGGCGATCTGGGAGTGAAGGTAATCTTTCACCGCCTGCTCGAGCTGCTGCGGCGACACGCCGTAGGCTTTCTGAATGGCTTCTTCGACGGGAACTTTCTGGTTCAGCACCAGGTCGAAATAGGCGCCCGTCTCCGGCAGTTTCTTCTGATGGAGCAGGTAGTGCATCACCATCCACGACTCGGCGTAGAAGAGCGTGCGGTGCGTGCCTTCGTTGTAGGTTGAGGTGTCGTGCTTCATGGTGAACAGGTCGGGGATGGAGAGCCAGACTTGCGCGCCAAGCAATTCAGTCAGCGACTTTTGGGGATGGGTATCGAGCTGGTTCTGCAGTAGATCCTTGGCGACCGAGGCGTGCAGTTCGGGATCGCCGCCGATTTCGACCTGCTTGTTGTCAACACGGATGGAGCTGAAGTACTCGACAAGACCTTCATCGAACCAGCCTTGGGCAGGCGGATAGTTGTAGTTGAGAAGCATGTGAGCGAAGTCGTGGGCGACGGCGCGCCATGGTTCCTCTTCGAACAAATTGAGGACGATGAAGTTCTGGTCTTCTCCCGGAAGGAAGAAGCCGGGGACGTCGATGGGTTGCCCTTGTCGCAGAGGCGCGATCTGAAAGTAGGATTTGTCATTCTTGAAGGCAAGGATGGTCAGTGGAAGCGGCTGGTTGAGCCGGTCTTTCGTGAGGAGGCTGGCAAACACAGCGCGCATTTGCTCGAAGCGGAGGGCGACTTCGCGCCCTTTCTTGTCGCCCGCATCGGTGATGACTGTGAAGTGGGCCGAGTGGATTTCGAGCCACGGAGACTGCTCGGCCGCAGGCGCGGATGTGCATAGAAGAATGCCCAGGAGCATCGCGGGAAGGAATGAAGTCGGGATGGGACGAGTGTGGGCCATGCTCGTGCCGGGGAAACGAAACTACTGAAAATGCTAACACGAGGGTCGGTGGAGGCGCGCGCGCAGCCGCTCGGGGCAGGAAGCTGTATCAGGCCTGGAAATAGGTCCCGTTATTGAGGAGAGTTTCCACTGCTTCGACAACGCAGAAGACGTTGCTTTTTGCGCACACCCCGCGTATCCCGACTTTTCGAGCTTCGTCGGCAAGTTGGGGCGACATGTGCATCGACACCATCAGGATGGGTACCCGTGGTGAACGCTGCGTGATTGACTTCGCGGCATCCAAGCCGTTCATTTCCGGCATCTGGAAGTCGAGAACGATCACATCCGGTTCTTCCTGCTTGGCTTTCTCCACTGCTTCCCGGCCGTCAGAAGCCTCTCCGCAAACGGTCCAGTGTGGGTGCCGTTCCAACAGGTGCCGCAGGCCTCGGCGCATAGCTTGGCTGTCGTCTACTACCAAAATGCGAGTGGGCGAGATATCGGTCAATATTTCTGACGCAGCCATACTTCATGGTAAGGGTTTGCAAACAAACGACGAATACACCGAAGAGCGTAGAATCGTCAGAAATCAAGCGTATTTTAGCGATCTACCCAAGGCTTTTCTCACTATTTAAAGGGCAATGCTCTAAAGGGCAACGCTAGAACGCGCCCTGCGTTCGGTCCAGCCCGAAGGCCTCGATGGCTGCAACCAAGTCGGTAGTGAGGCGATCTTTCCCGATGCAGCCGTCGGCGCCTGCTGCCCGCGCACTCGGCAGCGTATAAGCGGCATCGTTGAGACTGACGATCAGGATTTTCACCTCCGGCAGCTCTTGCCGGATCATGCGGGCGGCTTCCAATCCGTTCTTGCCTGGCATGCTGATATCGAGAAGAACCACGTCCGGCCGAAGGTGAATCGCCTTCTGAACCGCATCAGCGCCATCGGCGGACTCCCCACAGACCTCCCATGCCGGACGGGACCTCAAGATCGCGATCATGCTCTTTCGAATCATCTCGCTGTCATCTGCAATCAGGATTCGCAGTGCGTGGCGGGTCTGGCCGGGAATCGCGTCAACTTCTCGAATGAGACTACTCACCTATGTCCGGGATGGAACGCTGGCACTCACCGTTGTGCCTCTTTCGCTGGACGACAGATGGAGCGTGCCTCCCAATTGGCGCATGCGTTCGTTCATTCCGCGCAATCCAACTCCCAATGCCCGCGTCCAGTCCTGGCCGGCTTCGTTCAAAATTCCTGCCGGTACACCTTTTCCTTCGTCGGCAACTTCCAGGGTAGCTATTCCATCTTTTGATAGAAGCCGTACGGATGCGGTCTGGCTTCCAGAGTGTCGATGCACATTCGTCAGACTCTCCTGAAGCACGCGGAACATGGCGAGTTCCACTTCGCGCGGAAGGCGGCCAAACTCAGGATCAGCCTCAAACGTAGTCTTGATCCCGCTGCGTGACGAAAATCCATCCAAAAACCACGGTATCGCCGCTGTCAAGCCAGTCTCCTCTAGCATGGGAGGATATAAAAGATGGGATAGGGTCCTGACCTCTTTTATGGAATCCTGTGCCAGGCTAACGCACTGCCGGAGTTCCTCAGCGGTATCCCCTTCCACGCGCCCTGATGCCAATAAATCCAGCTTCATCTTCAGCACTGCAAGGTACTGACCTAGACTGTCGTGAAGGTCTCTGCCAATACGTCTGCGCTCTTCATCCTGACTGCGGAGCAAGTGAATCGATAGGTCTCGTAGCGATCTTTCTGAATCGTGCAATCGCTCTTCCACTTCCTTTCTCTCAACCACCTCTTTTTGCAATGCTTGCTCGGTCTTCATTCTTTCCGTGAAATCCCGGGTGACTTTTGCGAAGCCGAGCAGCTTGCCACTCTCGTCCCGTACCGCCGTGATGATCACATTCGCCCAAAATCTGGACCCATCGTTGCGGATGCGCCAGCCTTCGTCTTCGAATCGCCCGTCCCTTGCCGCCACCGTCAATTCCCATTGTGGCTTGCCGCTTCGCAAGTCTTCTTCCGGATAAAAACAAGAAAAATGCTTGCCAAGGATCTCGGCGGCTCGGTACCCCTTTAGGCGTTCGGCTCCTCTGTTCCAACTGCTCACGTTGCCCTGAGGGTCTAACATGAAGATCGCATAATCCTGGACGGCTTCCACCAGCAACCGGAATCGCACCTCGCTTTCCCGCAACTCCAATTCTTTTTCGAGCGCGTGAGCCCTTTGCTGCAGGTGAGCGATGCTGCGAAGCCGCTCTTCTTCGCTGCTCAGACCCAGATAGCTCTCACTCGGGACAACGCCCGAGTGTTCGCCGCACATCTTCAAGAATGGTTCGATATGTCTTTCGTTATTGAACCCCGTGATCGGATACGCACAGAGCAGAGAGAAGGAGTATTCTTCAGCTAAGTCATTCCAGAGTTGCTCCACCCGAATCGCCTCTTGTGGCTTTCCCTCCGCCCACAACAGGGCGACAAGTTCTCCGAATACAGCGATGCGGGAGTCTTTGAGACTGGTAGCATTTCGGACGCCCGTCAGAGCACCGCCAATCAGGTCGACGAATCGTGCCTCGTCGACCGAACCGTTCACCATGAACCTGGGGAGGATCTCGCCGGCATCCAGGAGGACATAGCGTCCTTGCCGGATGGCCTTCGCTGTGTCCAACCCTTGAGCGGATAGCCGTTTGGCAAGACCTTCATGGTGCGCCTTGGTGGCCACGACCACCGCGGCATCCCCCATTGCAATAGCACCGCCAATAAATCGGCTCAACACCTCGACCAGGAAACCGTCGTCTGTATACAACTGAACCACATGACCGCCCCGATCATGGCTGCGGGCGTGCGCCAAGGAAGGGATCAAGTGAAAACTGGGCTCGGGACGAGCAGCACTCATTTAGTTTGTCTCCGTTTCATACGCAATCTGCGACGTCCGCATTGTGCCAAGGATGGAGTGCGTACCGACAATCGGAATCGTCCTAAAGCATCGCGTCGGACGGAATCCCAGACCATACAGGAAAATCTGTATCTCAGAAGATCTGCATCCTACCTAATCTGGGGATATGGCCGTTCTGAAACTGGATCACTAGGCCCTGGGTAAGTCTAATGGAGTTTAGCACAACCGTTAAATTCCGGGCTCTTCTTGAAAAGTTCGGGACGCCAGTGACGAAGTAGTCCGGGACGTCAATGGGCTGGCCTTGGCCCGGATGCGCGACTGGTAGTGGGGCTTGTCATTTTTGAAGGCAAGGATGGTCAGGGGCAGCAGCTGGTTAATCCTGTCTTTCGTGAGGAGGCTGGCAAAGACGGCGCGCATCTGCTCAAATTGATCCCGATAATTGCCTGATACTGCCACCCCCTCAGAGAAGCGAAGGCCAGCAGTGATTTTCTTGCGAACGAGTGACGGTCCCTCGGTCCAGTGCGACCTTCGGCGGACCTGCGTCCATGCGATGGTTTATACCGTGATCCAACGCGTGGCGTTTCTTCTGATTATTTTGCTCGCGGCTGCTTGTATCTCCGCAGAGCAAGCTTCCGGTCAGGGGCTGCAACCTGACAACGGCCAGCGTAGTGTTCGCGGGATCGTGGTCAATTCTGCTACCCACGAGCCAATCGGTCGAGCTCTCGTCTATTCCTCCGACAATCGCTTTGCGATGCTGACCGATAGCGAGGGGCATTTTGAGTTCACGCTGCCCAAGGTCGACAGTCAGAGCGAAAACAGTTTCGCCGTTGACGGACAACCTCAGCGAGTATGGTCCTCAGGAAACGCTGGCGGTATCCCCGCGCTGATGGCTCGGAAGCCTGGGTTTCTGGACGATCCGAGCCAGGGGGGACAGGTCGAGACATCTCCAGGCAGCGAGCGCACGATCTCATTGATGCCCGAGGCATTGATCAAGGGGCGAGTCATCCTTTCCGCGACCGATGCGGCCATTGGCGTTAACGTGCAAATCTTCTCAAGGCAGGTGCAGGACGGCATCCCTCGCTGGATCCCGGGGATCTCAGTACCGGCGAACTCGAACGGGGAGTTCCGCTTCGCCGAACTTCTGCCCGGCTCTTACAAATTGGTGACGCACGAGTTGATGGACAATGATCCGGCGGCTACGGTTCCTGGCGGTCAACTGTATGGATTTCCACCGGTCTATTACCCAAGCGCAACCGATTTTGCAGCCGCCAGCACCATTCAGCTCTCGGCCGGGCAGACGTTCCATGCGGATATTTCACTAGTCCGCCAGCCCTATTATCCGGTAAGAATTCCGCTCGCGAATGGAGACGCAAACACCGGGTTGAACATTACTGTATCGCCACAAGGACACCATGGCCCCGGCTACTCGCTCGGCTACAACGCAGAGAAGCAGAGGATCGAAGGATTGCTGCCCAATGGAAATTATCTGGTCGAGGCGGCTATGTTTGGCCCGATCTTGGCGACCGGGGCGGTGAACATCGCGGTCGCTGGGGCTCCCTTCGAAGGGCCGGGCATGACGCTTACTGGCAACAGTTCGATCAGTCTGCATGTTAAGGAGGAATTTACGTCAACGGATCGGACCGTCTCAAGTTCGTGGAGCAACGGAAAGCGTACTTTTTCCTTGCACGGACCAAGAGCTTACCTACAAGTCAGCGTTCAGTCTGAGGACGACTTCGAGGCGCAGAGAGGCGGGTCGCTTCGCCAGCCTACGGGACCGAACGATGATTCGTTAGTTATTGAAAATCCGCCGCCCGGGCGCTATTGGTTGCGACTGAGTTCGTCTCGTGGCTACGTGGCGGCGGCGACTATGGGCGGAGTTGATTTGCTGCATGAGCCGTTAGTCATCGCGGCGGGATCGAATACGCCGATCGAAATCACCATGCGTGACGATAATGCGGAAATCGATGGAACGGTTGCGGGGATCACGGCTGGGGCAATGACAACCTCGACGCCTGGCTGGGTGTATTGCGTTCCTTTACCGGATAGTTCAGGACAATTTCAGCTTCTGTCCGTATCTCCCGAGGGAAAGTTCAATTCGCCGATGATGGAGCCCGGAACTTATCGTGTAATGGCGTTAAAGAATCAGCAACCAAATCTTCCCTATCGCGACGCTAAAGCAATGCGGGCGTACGAAACAAAGGGGCAGGTTGTGCATTTGTCCGCCGGACAGAAGGCGACTGTACAGTTGCAGATCATTCCCGGCAGCGAGTAAGCGCAGTGTATGAACGTAGACCAGCGATGACGCCTTATCCAATTTCGGTCCGCTCCTTCTGGTTGATGATGGCTCTATGTCTGTTCGGCGCCCGAGCATTGGCCGTGCCGCAGATTGCAAGTCCCCAGGCAACAATTCCTGGCGGCGGATACCGAATCGCTGGAACTGTAGTGAGCAAAGCCGATGCACATCCTCTGGGCCGCGCACGAATCTTGGTGAGGGACGCTCTGGATCAGCGGAAGTTTCAGTCCATGGTAACTTCCGACGACGGCAAGTTCGAGTTCAGCGAGCTACCGGCAGGAAAGTATTCGCTGGAAGGGGCAAAGCGCGGATTCATTTCGGCCGGATATGACCAGCATGACCAGTTTTCCACCGCGATTGTGACCGGCGCCGGTCTCGACACCGAAACCCTCATGTTGCGGCTTGCGCCTGATGCCGTGATCACGGGCAAAATCCTGGACGAAGTTGGGGAACCCGTTCGTCATGCGATGGTGACGTTATATTACGTCAATCACAGCGGAGGGTTGGACCAGATTCAACAGGCTCTCAACGCCCAGACGGACGACCAGGGGATGTACGAGATGACGCCGCTCATCCCAGGCACTTACTTCTTGTCGGCGAGTGCGGCGCCGTGGTACGCCGTTCATCCCAACTCGGAAGGGGCTAATTCCAGGCCGGAGGGCCAGGCCGCGACCACAGCGGCGATTGATCGATCTCTTGATGTGGCCTATCCGGCGACTTACTACCCGGATGTGCTCGAGGCGGAAAGCGCAACGCCGATTCCCGTCCGAGGTGGTGACCGCGTGCAGGTGGATATTCACATGAATCCAGTGCCAGCCCTTCGCCTGCTTTTTCATATACCGGGCGACGGCAAGAACGGCTTCGCCTATCCGCACCTGCAGCAGCCTGCCTTTGACAGCTCTGCGTCGATCCAAATCGGCGGTGGGCGCATGGTGTCGCCAGGGTTCCTGGAAATTACGGGCGTTCCTGCGGGCCGCTACAACGTTCGCATCGACGGTAGCGGTGAAGCCCTGAGTAACGTCAAAGTGTCGGTACAGGCGCCCGGGGAGCCTAGGCTACCATCGCGACTTATGGTTGGGCTGCGCTCGGGACATCGAGTCATCGCAGTTTGGCGGCCGATCGATCCCAAAGGGGAAGTGGAACTCGATCAGATCGCTCCCGGCCGGTACGAAGTACTGGTGGCAGGGGGTACGAAGCCTTACTCCATCGCGCATATTGCATCGGAAGGTGGCGAAGTCTCCGGTCACACGCTGACTGTGGCGGCGGGTTCTTCACCTTCGTTGTCGCTAACCCTGGTGGGCGGCAGCGTGGAGGTACAAGGAACAGCGAAGCGGGCAGGGAAGGCTTTTGCGGGAGCCATGGTGGTTCTCGTACCGAAAGATCCAGAGATCAACCACGATCTTTTCCGACGAGACCAAAGCGATCTGGACGGGACTTTTAGTTTGCATGGTGTGATTCCGGGCTCCTACTCCCTTTTGGCGATCGAGAATGGATGGGACCTGGACTGGTCAAAACCGGGAGTGATTGCAGCCTACCGGAAGCATGGGCGGACAATTCAAGTGGGCGATCGAGTGGGGCGGGCTATGAATGTCGCAGACCCGATCGAGGTTCAATCCAAGTAAATGCGGACCTACAACGACATGCTAGTGTGGCGCGGGCACTCCTGCCCGCGAAATGCCGACAGCATTTGAGAAACCGAGTTCTACCACAGTTTCGGTCCTTGGCCTTCGCTGCTGTCGAGCTCTGAGCTGGGTTGAATGTACCTCCGTGGCTAGAGTTCGCGGGCACTCCTGCCCGCGCCACACCATTCGGTCAGCGCACTTTAAAAAATGATTTGACTTCTAAATGGTTGGCGGCGTCTAGTCGCCGCCGGCGTGGTTCTGCGTGGGGACCAATACGAGGCGCGGACGTTGGGGAGCAGGTTGAGCCTGCGACGTCTGGCCAAAAGCCTGCAGAATTCCGATGACGGCCGCATAAGCGGCACCGACGCCGAGGCCCACGGACGTAATCACGGTAACGCAGAGAACGAGAAGCATGAAGAGCGAATTCACGGTCAACCACCCTTAAGTAAGTGCAGGATCAGATGCCACGGCCATTGCTTCCGTATACCTCAGCTTTTTCCCGACTTCAGGCCCGCGTCTTCAATTTAACCGCGTTGACGCTCGGCGCTGTTGGCGACTAAGATACGGAGTAGAGCTGTGTATTCCTACTTTCGAACAATTCTGGTGCCTTGTCGACGTTACGAAGGGGCAATTTCCCGCGAATAAATGGCCATTACGAAGATTTCTGTCCGCGGGGCGCGGCAGCACAATCTAAAAAATATTGACGTCGAGATTCCGCGCAACACCCTGACCGTGGTGACCGGGCTGAGCGGGTCGGGGAAGTCGTCCCTGGCGTTTGACACGATTTACGCCGAGGGTCAGCGACGCTACGTGGAGACTCTTTCGGCCTACGCGCGGCAGTTTTTGGATCAGATGGAACGTCCGGATGTTGATGCAATCGATGGACTTAGCCCGTCCATCTCGATTGAGCAGAAGACCACCAGCCGCAGTCCGCGTTCGACCGTCGGGACCATTACCGAAATCTACGATTATCTTCGCCTGCTGTTCGCCTCCATCGGGGTTCCACACTGCCCCAAGTGCGGCCGGGCCATCAGCCGACAGTCGGCGGACCAGATCGTGCAGCGGGTCATGGCCCTGACTCCGGAAGACCGCGTGATGGTCATGGCGCCTATTGTCCGCGGGCGCAAGGGCGAGTTCAAGAAAGAGATGGAGACGCTCCTGGAACACGGCTACACCCGCGCACGCGTCGATGGCGAGTTGGTGAATCTGGAGGACGACCTTCAGCTCGACAAGCGGAAGAACCATACCATCGAAGTCGTGATCGATCGTCTGCTGGTGAAACCGGGGATTGAGCACCGGCTGGAAATGTCGGTTGGCCTGGCGATGAAGCTGGCGGGCGGGCTGGTGCAGGTGGCGGTGGTCGGCGGAGAAGAGCAGCTTTATTCGGAGAAGCTGGCGTGTCCAGATTGTGGGATTAACGTGCCGCAACTGGAGCCCCGATCGTTTTCGTTTAACAGCATGTATGGCGCGTGCCCGGAGTGCCACGGCCTGGGCAGCAAGTACGATTTCGATCCGGCGAAGGTGATCAACGACTGGTCGAAGCCGCTGCTTGAGGGAGGGCTTGGTCCGGGGTCGGCATCGCAGAATCTGCTTCACATGTTACGGATCACGGCGGCGGCCTACGGAATCGATCTCAGCACGCCATTTGAGAAATTTCCCGAGAAGATTCAGGATCTGCTGTTGAATGGAGAAGCTGGGCGTGGCGGGAAGACCGGGTTCCACGGAATCTTCGGGTACCTGAAGCAGAATCTGGAAGAGTCGACGTCGGAAGGCTATCGCGACTGGCTGATGGACCACATGTCGGCGACGGTCTGTCCGGCGTGCCAGGGAAAACGGCTGCGGCCGGAGAGCCTTGCGGTCCGGGTAAACGGTATGTCGATTGCCGACTTTACGGCCTTGCCAGTGGAACAAGCGCTCGCAGTCGCGCAAGGCATCACACTGGCCGGACGCGAGGCCGCAATCGCCGGGCGTGTCATGCATGAAGTCGTGGAGCGGTTGCAGTTTCTCAACGCAGTGGGGCTGGGATACATCTCGCTGGATCGCTCGGCGGCGACGCTTTCAGGAGGCGAGGGGCAGCGGATTCGCCTGGCTACCCAAATTGGATCGAAACTGCGCGGCGTGCTTTACGTGCTGGATGAGCCTTCGATCGGCCTGCATCATCGCGACAATGGACGGTTGTTGACAGCGCTCGAGAACTTGCGCGACCTCGGAAACACGGTGCTGGTGGTTGAGCACGATGAGGAAACCATCAGACGCGCGGACTATGTGATCGATCTGGGTCCCGGCGCGGGGCGTCACGGCGGAAGTTTGGTGGCGCACGGAACTCCCGCGGAGATTATGCGCGAGCCGAACTCGTTGACCGGGGCTTACATCTCGGGCCGGGTGCAGATCGCAATGCGGGCCGAGCGGCGGCAGACAAATGGAGCCGGCCTGACAATTCTCGGGGCGAAGGAAAACAATCTCAAGAATCTGGACGTGACTTTTCCCCTCGGCGTGATGACCGTGGTGACCGGCGTTTCCGGGTCAGGGAAGTCGACGCTGGTGAATGACATTTTGTATCGCGCGCTGGCGCGGCAGCTTTATCGCTCGCGGGAAAAAGCTGGGGAGCACAAGGCCATTTCGGGCGCCGAGAATATCGACAAGGTCATTCGTATCGACCAGTCGCCGATCGGGCGCACTCCGCGGTCGAATCCGGCAACCTATACCGGCGTGTTCACCCAGATCCGCGACTTTTACGCCATGCTGCCGGAGTCGCGCGAACGCGGGTACAAGCCGGGGCGGTTTTCGTTCAATGTGCCCGGCGGACGCTGCGAGGCCTGCCAGGGCGAGGGCCAGCGGCGCATCGAGATGAATTTTCTGCCCGACGTCTACGTGTTGTGCGAGGTGTGCGGCGGCCGGCGCTACAACCGCGAGACGCTGGCGGTGAAGTACAACGGAAATTCCATTGCCGATCTGCTGGAGATGCCGGTTTCCGATGCATTGCCGATTCTGGAGAACATTCCGCAGGTAAGGCAAAAGCTGCAGACGCTAGTGGACGTTGGCCTCGGCTACATTCACCTGGGGCAGTCGGCGGTGACGTTATCGGGTGGCGAAGCCCAGCGCATCAAGCTGGCGCGCGAGTTGAGCAAGCGACAAACAGGCAAGACTCTGTACCTGCTCGATGAGCCGACCACTGGGCTGCACTTTGATGACGTGAAAAAGCTGCTCGACGTGCTCCACCGTTTGACCGATCTGGGTAACTCCATCATCATCATCGAACACAATCTGGATGTGATCCGCAACGCAGATTGGGTAATCGATCTCGGCCCCGAGGGCGGCGAAGAGGGCGGACGCATTGTGGCGCAGGGCACGCCGGAAACCGTGGCGCGGGTGAAGAAGTCGTATACCGGTCAGGCGCTGACAGGATATTTCTCTGGGAACGGGAAGCGGAGCGCTTAGGCTGGCCCTCACAATTGGGGGTGTGAAAGGGCACGGCTTCCAGCCGTGCCGCTATGGGCCAACAAGAATGCGGGCTTTAGCCCCTGAGGGATGACCGGTACTCTAAGAGTGACAAACTAATGCTGTGATCCACTGAGAGGAAACATTTTTGTCATCGCCCGACAATCCGGAGTTTGAGCCGCCGCTGAACAGCGAGTCGCAGGCGCCGGTCCCGCTTGTTGTTGACCCATTTCCGCCACTTGAGTCTCCGCCGATATCGCCTGCACCGAAATCAGGAGAGAACCCTGTGTGGAGTGGGTGGGACGTTTTGCAGATCGCTGGCTTGGCCCTGGGCAGCGTCTTCGTGCTGCAGGCGATCATTCTCTTTGCGGCGAAGCGGTTTGTTTATCCGACCGCGACCTTGCGGGACCTCACGCAAAAGGCTGTGCTCGCGATTCTGGCCCAGCTTCTGGCCTATGTTGTCGTCGCCATCTTTATGGTGACCTTGGTCGAAGGGAAATACCACGTCCGATTCTGGCAGGCAATTCGATGGAACTGGCCGGGGAACGCAATGGTGAAGCTGTTGGGGCTCGGGGTGCTCACGGTTGCGCTGGATTTTCTGGGTCGTTTTTTACCCATGCCGAAGAACACACCATTCGAACAGTTTTTCGCCCGCCCGCTGGACGCGTATATGATCTCAGTTTTCGCCATCACGCTGGGTCCATTGATGGAAGAACTTTTCTTTCGGGGATTTCTCTACCCGATCATCGCACGGAGGCTGGGTGTGATTTGGGGAGTGGTTCTAACGGCGCTGCCCTTTGGCCTGATTCACTCCGTCCAGTATGGAAATGCGTGGTCGGCCGTGCTGGTAGTGTGTTTGGTAGGCGTGGTCTTAACGACGGTGCGAGCGGTGACGAAGTCGGTGGCCGCGAGCTTTCTGGTACACGTGGGCTACAACGGAACATTGATGTTTCTAGCCGCGCTTGCAACGGACGGCTTCCGGCACATGGACAAGGCGGGGGGATTTGTCTTTTGAATGTGTGGCGCGGGCACTCCTGCCCGCGAAATGCCGATGGCATATGAGAAGCCAGATTCCACAACCGTTTCAATCCTTGGGCCCTTTACTCCTGGCAAGTTCTAAACTCGGTTTGCAGTTTTGCTAGTGGCTAGCTTTCGCGGGCAAGAGTGCCCGCGCCACATTCAACCCACAGCCATTGATAGTCTTCTGGCGTTTCTACTAAGCCTTTTCTCACTGGATTTTGCCGAATGTATTCGATTGTCTCTTGCAGGCTTTCGTCTCCTCTAAGGACATGATCGAAAGATTCATCTTGCCACACTGCTCCGGCCTCACCAGTAAGTTTGTTGATGCTGCGCGCCGAGCATCCCTTAATCGCTCTCAAGATTTCCGGGAGTGCGAAGGTCCAGCCTGGATTATTCACCAAGTCTCTAGCCAAAAAAGAAAGGATGCTCTAAAAGGAATGATGAACACTGGGTTTCGGCACCCAGCATTCCCTTTCGGAGC
>WNFN01270651.1_pt1 | contig 16964 bp, 19 predicted proteins | sample 5400161 | NCBI WGS metagenome assembly WNFN01 (sample SAMN13153353, study PRJNA577476) | soil metagenome | isolation source: 80 cm saprolite on Douglas fir-dominated hillslope | place: USA:California | collected 2013-09-17
GGACTATCTCGGCCTGGCGCTTGAGATCGCCGGGGACGCGCTGACCGAGAGCCAGATGGCGGAAACCTTCAGCCGTGTGATCGGGCGTCCGGTGCAAGTTGTGGCAGATACGTCGCCGCGCAGCGCTGAGCCTGAGAATCAGAAGATGCGCAAGTGGTTCAACGAAAAAGGTTACGAAGCCGACATCCCGGCGCTGCGCAAGCGGTACCCGGCGCTCACCAGTCTTGAGACGTGGCTGCGCAGAACAGGCTGGGAAAACGCGCAGCCCGTGCCGATCCCGGAAAACGCGAGATGGGGAAGCTAGCGCGGGCTGGTCCCAGGGTAGCTGAACACCCATAGGTGCGCCTGCTCGATGTCTAGACCGGCAAAACGTGGCAGATCCACACCCGAATGCGTCGCCCTTCTCCGTCAATTGACGGCGGACCAGACGTTCGGTCTCGCCGCCAGAAAGGTCCTGGCGCGGCAGCACCTGGCGTGAAGACTGCTCCACCGGACGCAGCACCTGGCCTGATCAGCTATCAGAAAGTCCACTCATACACTAGCGAGGCGATAGACAGCAAGAAACGAAGGAAAGGAGCAAGGTATGGCAGAGCAAGACAACCGGACACAAGCGCTCGCGACTACTAAGCGAGGGCAAGACCGTGATCGTGATGTGAACTCGAGAGGAGGAAGGCTATGAGCACAACTGGCACAACCACCCTACCCGACTACGCGCCTGTCCCGCGCTCGGCGATCGGCCCAGCGCTAAACGAGCAGGGCTACTTTGTTGGCCGCGTCGAGCGGAACCTGTACTGGATCACCGACGGCACCTACCAGTGCGCGTTCTTGACAACGTCAGACGGCGTCGTGCTGCTCGACGCACCGCCGACGATCGGCAACAACATCCAGCGTGCCGTCGACGAGATCGCCGCAGCTAACGGCGTCAGCAACAAGGTCAACTACCTCATCTACTCACACCATCACGCGGACCACGTCGGCGCGTCGTCACTGTTCAACAAGAACGTCACGCGCATCGGGCACGAGGAGACACGCAAGCTGTTGCTGCGCGACGGCGACCCGGCCAGGCCCCCGAACGAGGAGACCTTCCAGGACACGCGCACGCTCGAGATTGGTGGTGAGCGCATCGAACTCGCCTGGCACGGCGCGAACCACTCGCCCGACAACATCATCATCCACCTGCCAGATCACGACGCACGACGCATTGATGCTTATCGACATCGTCAATCCTGGCTGGGCACCGGTCTTCCTCTCGAACCTGAGCGAGGACATTGCCTTGCACCAGCAGTACATGGCGGACATCGCCGAGAGCTCCAGGAAGGCGCTCGACAGCGTCGACCTGACGCGCTACTTCGTGAAGTACGGCGACAACCCCTGGGCGGCGTTCAAGGGCGGCCTGGACGAGTGGGTCGCTACCGCAGCCGCGCCCGTGATCGAGAAGTACACGGGCGTGCTCGCAGCCGCGGACGTCTTCACCGAGAGCACGACGTTCCAGGTGATGCAGTCGATCCGGCTCGACCTGGGCTACCGCTCGTGGGTGCACCCCTAAGCGCGATCCACTTGAAAACAGTCAGGTTGACCACCGCAATCATCAGAGTTGGCAACAGCGGGAGGCCGTGGGTTCGACACCTGGTCCGCAGTGGCGATGCCGTCGTCCTGGCCGCGAAGCGCGGCGCTATCGATGGAGCAGGCGAACGGGCACAACGAATACGCTGAAGTCGCCGTTCACGGCCATACCGAGGCTGCTACCAGAAAAGAAGGAACTACTATGCCCAACGCAGTTGTGATGACTGGATACGGCCCACCTGGGGTGCTCAAGTGGGCCGGGGTCCTGCTGCCGGAACCGGGTGAGGGACAGATCAGGATCAAGGTCAGGGCCGCAGGCGTCAGCCCAACCGATCTCGTCCTGCGGGCCGGCCTTGTTAAGGCCATCCCGCTGCCGCCTAACGCCGTGCTCGGCTTCGAGGCAGCAGGCACTGTCGACGCGGTTGGGCCTGGTGTTCCCGGCACGTCCATCGGCGACGGCGTCACGGCCCTGCTGGTCAGCCTGGGCGGGTACGCCGAGTACGCAGTGGCGTCGATCTGGACCCGCAAGCCAGACACCGTTTCGTGGATCGATGCCGCTGCGCTGCCCAGCTCCGCCGAGGCGGCTGTCGGTGTCCTGCGGCAGCTGAACGTCAAGAGCGGTGAGACGCTGCTGCTGTTCGGCGGCGGCGGATCCATCGGCGTCATCGCCACGCAGCTCGCGGTCACCCGGGGGATCAAGGTAATCAGCGCGGTCGGCGAGCACGACGAAACGCTCGCCCGCAAACTGGGAGCGACGCCGGTACGGTACGGCGCGGGCCTGGCTGACCGGGTCCGCGCGCTGGGCGCGGTGGACGCCGTGTTCGATGCGGCTGGCAAGGGTGTCCTGGCCGACGCGATCGCCCTGGCTGGCGGACCCAGGCGGGTCATCACCCTGGCAGACCCGGCTGCCGCTAACTTCGGCGTCAGGTTCTCCCCATACACCCCCGACCGTGGTCCCGGTGCTCTGGATGAGACGATGGCCCTACTGGCCGATGGCCGACTCCGCCTGCGCGCGCATACATCCATGCCCATGCAGCAGGCCGCCGAGGCCCACCGAGAGCTGGAAAGCGGCACCGTCCACAAGCGCATCATCCTCACCCTCGGGTAGCACGGGCGGCAGAGCGGCGGCCAGGCCTATTACCGGACCCTCGACGAAGCAGTTGCGGCGCTGGACATAGCCGGACAGCTCCTGTCGGCGCATCTCGCCAGCGCATACCGTGGGATCGCGAACGAAAGGAGTTCGACATGAGCGACTGGAACGCGAACACCATCGCGGAGTTCCGAGCCAACGAGGGCAAGGTTGGCGGGTACTTCGAGGGCGCTGACATAGTCCTGGTGCATCACCGCGGTCGCAAAAGCGGGCGCGAGCACGTCAGTCCCGCGCAGTACCTCCCGCACGACACCGAGGCGGACATCATCTACGTCTTCGCCACCAAGGGAGGAGCCCCGACCAATCCCGACTGGTACCAAAACCTGATCGCCGCCGGTAACGGCAGTGTCGAACGCGGAACCGAGACATACAAGGTGACCGTCCGCGAATTGACCGGTGCTGAACGCGACCGCATCTACGCCGAGCAAGCGCGGCGCTACCCAGGCTTTGCCGGGTACGCACGCCAAACTGCTGGAGTCCGCACCATTCCTGTGCTCGAACTTAGGCGGGCGTAGCAGCACCCAGCGCCGTCGGTCCTGGCCGCCACCGGCAACGGTGGCTTCAGCCATGACAATCACACTCCGTTCCCTTGCTAACACGCCTTATTGGATTCCGCGTCGGCGTTTGGCGCCGAGATCGCCTTTGCAGTCTTGTGACCAGGCAAGGTGAGCGATCCTCGCCTGATCCAGGTGATTCGCCGGCCTGCCCCCGAGACCCTGGCCGGTCACGGTATCGGGCGGAACCGACCATCAGGGGCGTGCGGCCCCGGCGATGCCGGTCTGGGCGATGCCCCGGGAATGACTTTCCGGTAGCGACCCGGCCTAGATCTTGAGGATGGGTCACGCCACGCGGGCCGTGGCCGCTCACCCTTGCCTGGCGGCCGCGGCTACTGGCCCGCAATATCACCGGAATCGGGTAACAGCCGCTCACCTCGATGGCCAGTAGCTTCGGGCGCACTCGATGCCGCCGACCGGAGGAGGCCGGGAATGCTTTCCGCCAGCACGATCTACGGGGAGATCTTCGACAACGACGAGGCGTTCGGGCTGTTCTGCTCCATCGCCGCAAGCGGGGAGGCGCAGGGCGGGTGGGAGAACGGCCAGATCGCCGCGCTGGTGCCCGGCTCGCAAGCCGGCCTGGCGGCGAAGATCGCCCGGCACGGCGCGGACGAGGACAAGCACGGGCGCATCTTCACCGCGCTGCTGCGCAAGCGCGGCCTGGAGCCGGTGCCCGTGCCCGCCGACGCGGACTACACCATGCGGCTGGAGGCCGCCGGCATCAGCCTGGCGCACACCAGGCTGCGGCCCGGGGAACAGCTCACCGAGGCCGACATCGTCACCTACCTGGCGCACAGCCGGGTCACCGAGCAGCGCGCCAGCGAGCAGATGCGGGCGCTGCGCCGGCACGCCGGGGACCGCCCCGACATCGGCCGGGCGGTCCGGGTCATCTCCAACGACGAGGACAACCACCTGGCCTAATGCCACGAGGAGCTGCTGCGGCTCGCCGCGGCCGGGCACGCGCAGTTCATCCGGCAAACGCTGTGCGCGGCCGCGCTGGCCGAGATCACCATTTCCCGCGACGTCAGCCTGGCCGTGATGGCGCACCTGGGCCGGATCCTGGGCTGGCCCCGGCCGACGTCCGCGGCCTTGGCCGCGGGCATCCGGGGTGTCTACGCCTACGAGCGGCTCAGCGGGTGGCGGCGCATGGTGGCGCTGCGCGCGGTGCTGCTCATCCGGGCGCTGTTCGCCCGTCCGGTCCGGCACCGCGGCGCGCCCGGCGGCATGGCCCTGTTCTGGGCCGGCGACGCGCTGGCCGTCTGGTCGGCCCTCGCCGGGTTCGGCTTCCTGATGAACGGCGCCGCGTTCATCGTGGGCTACAGCACCGGGATGGTGTTCACCCGCCGGATCGCCCCGCTGGCCGGGGCGGGAACGCTGACGCTGATCCTGCCGCTGCCCACCGCCAACACCGGCGTCACCGCCTACCGCCTGCTGGGCGGGCTGTCGCTGCCGCCCGCGCTGGCGAGCCTGCCGGTGCTGCGCGAGACAACCAGGCAGGCCGCGATAACCACGCACGCGGTGCCCGGCACCGCCACGAGACCCCGTGCCGCGGCTAGTGACACCACAGCGCCCGCGAGCTGCGCCAGATTCGGGCCTCGTCGCCCGCGATGGCGCGCCTTCTTTGCCGCCCTGCAACGATCATGAGCTGGGCATGTCTGAACATTCCTCGCATAGCACTGAAAAGTGCGCCAGGCCGGCCACCCGGCGGCCGGGATCCAGCTGAGCGGCCTGGCCGCGCAGGACGCCAGGGACCCGTAGATCATGATGGCCGCCTTGGCGGTGCTGAGCGCCTGCTCGAAAGGGTTCGGTGCCGGGCTGCGCGCGGTGGCCGGGCACAGGCCGGCGGGGCCGTGGCTGGTCAGGGCAGCCGGGGCGGCCGGCGTCAGCGTTTTAGGTGGGGTGGCCGACGTAGGCGGCCAGGCTCTGGCCGAGGACGGGTTTCTGGCTGCCCGATAGCCAGCCGGCGGGGGAAAGTGAGCATCTCGGACCTGCGCACGCCGGTCTGCGGCCTGTACCAGGCAGGATTCGGCCACGCACGGGGCGGCGTCACTGGTATCCCGGGCCGCAACGTGGTACGCCAGATCCTGGCCGGCCGGCGGGCCGAACGCTGGCGCCGCCGGATTCCCCCGGCCAGCCCGGGCCCGGCGGGCCGCTGAGGGGTTAGATGGAGGCGGGTGCCTCGGAGGGGTGGCGGCCCAGGTCCAGCACGGACAGCGGCACCGCGCGCGGCCCGAAGGCAAGCTCGCTCATGCCACGCCCGAACAGCCTGGGAAGACGCATGCTTCCTGAGCGGTCACTGCCCACCGCGGTGGACGGTCCGCCGCGGGCCGGATGTCCGGTTCTCGTCGGTGGAGGAGCAGCCGTCCAGGTTCTAGCTCCAGGAGATCCCCGGGGTGATCCGCATAAGGCGGTTACACGCGCCGCCTGCCAGAACGAACCCACTGCGCGGCGCAACGCGCGTTGGAGGAAATACGTAGCCGCATCGGCACTGCGTCGTCCCGTGGCGCTGTCGTCATTGAACTTGACCAGGGCGGATCTCGCTCTTGATAGCCGGATGCCCGACAAGCCGCTGGCGGCCCTGGCCTAACCCTGGGCTCCGCATGTTCGGGCTAGTCGAGCGATAGTCGTCCAGGTCGCCACCGGCGGATCAATGAGGGCGCGGCTGGTACCGGGCCTGGGCATGATTGGCACTGCACGTCGAGCCGCTTGGCCGAGCCAAGCGACGGCGAATGCATGGAGAACGGCCCAGCTACGTTGGATGGCGGGGGTCAGCCGTCGCGGCAGCCTTGGCGGTCAATGTCAACGGCAGCCAGGCTGGCCGCGGCGCGCCGGACGGCGGGCTCGTCGAAGAGATACGGAGCCGCGTTCGGAAAGGCCGTGTCGTTGAGGCGTGAGGGGCCGGTTGCGGCGGCCGCCGCGATGTAGCGCAACGCGATCTCGTGGATGACGACGAGCGTGACCTTTTCCTTCCTGGCCAGGAGGCGCCGCAGCGCGCCCGCGTAGCGCCGCAGCGCGTCGTCGATGCTCTCGCCATGGGGCAGGCGGTCGCCCGCGGTGTGCTGGCCCATCCAGGACCAGTACGCCTCGATGCGTGCGCCGTCGAGGTCCCCGGCGCGGATCTCATCGAAGCCGGGTTCGATGAGGGTTGGTACCTGCCGGTCGTCCAGGGCGAGGTCGATAGTCTGCTGGGTGCGGAGCAGGCGCGTGCCGACTGCGAGATCGACATGGAGGCCGACGAGTTGCGCGCCGAGGGCGCGTGCCTGCGTTCGCCCTCGCGCGGTCAGCGCGACGGGCTGGGACGGGCTGGTGTTGAGCACGTTGGCGGCGTTCGCCGCCGATTCGGCGTGCCGCGCAAAGACGAACAAGCGGAGCATGTCAGCGGGCATCGTAGGCCTCTTTCCCCTGGTACCCGAGGCATCCGGAAGTCCTCCGGGACCCGGTGGATGGTGCACGGCTAAGGGCGCGCGCGATCTCGGTCAGCAGCTCCGCGCCGCCGTGCAGCTCGTCCCAGGCGTCCTCCTCGGTGACCTTGCGGGACACGGTGTTCGACGCCGCCTCGGCCCGCACGGCCACGTTCTTGGCCACCGCGGCGGCCTGCTTGAGGCGGCCCAAGAAACCAGACGCGGCGGCGGCCGGGGGATCGCCGTCGGGCGAGGTGTCACCGGCCGGTGCCGGGGCCGCAGCGGGCTCGTCTTCTGGCCGGGCCGACGGGGAGGCCGCTTCGAATAGCAGCACCGCGACGTCGTCGTCGAGCCTGCGTCCGGTATGAGCCAGGAGCCGGTCGAGCAGCTCGTCGGCGGCTGCCTGCAGGTCGGTGCGGCGAAGCGTGTCGAGGCAGTCTTCCAGCCGGAAGTAGCGGCCCGCCCGGTCGCGCGCCTCGAGCAGGCCGTCGGTGTAGAAGACCAGCCGGTCGCCCGCGTCCACCGAGAACGTGGACGGCCTGATGTCGGGGTGCAGGCCCAGCGGTGTCGCGTACGCGGCGGGGGTCAGTGCCTGCAGGTCGCCGTCGCCGGTCAGCCGCAGCGGCGGCGGGTGCCCGCAGGTGACGAGCTGCAGCCAGCCGCGCGGGTCGAATTCGGCGAACACGGCGGTGACGAAGTCCTCGTCTTCTGCGGCCCGCGTCACTGACCGGTCCACGACCCGGGCGATCTCTGGCAGCGACAGGCCGGGCTGGGCGCAGGCGTCCCGGAAGCTGGTCATCGCGACACTGGCCAGCCGCACCGCCGCCAGTCCTTTGCCGCGCGTGTGTCCGATGAGCCAGCGCGGGCGCCCCCCGTCGGAGACGATCTCGAGCAGGTCCCCGCCCACCCGCGTCTCGGCCGCGGCCGAGACGTAGCGCGTGGCCAGCCGCCCCGCGGCGACAGCGGCCGGGACCTCGCGCAGCAGGGCGCTCTGCGCCACCCGGGCCGCGCCCTCGCCGCTCTTCGTGGCACGCCCGGCCGGGGGCTGTGTAGTGCTCATGGGTCTCCTTGTCAGGGCGTACGGGTCCGCGCCCGGGGCGGTGATGCCACGTGCGGACGATCAGGGAAGGGAAGAGAAGCGGCATCCTCGGCGTCATTCAGCTCCTCGGCGAACGCGTGGAGCTCCAGCGCGCGCAGCCGCAGGAAATCGGTAACGAGCGCCACGACGGCGGCCTGGCCGCCGAGGTGGATCACTTCATACGGTCCGGTGTCCGGCCGCCCGGGTTCGTCGCCGGAGGGCTGCCCGGGCTCGGCGCCGGGGCGCCAGATGTTGCCGGACGGCGTGTCGTAGTAGTCGTAGCCGGTGTCGTCGTCCTCCCCGGACCACGGATCTGTCAGTGCCATCGGTGTCTCCTGGTTTCGGCACCCGCAGGATGCGGAGCAGGCTGTGGCCGAGGCCTTCGGCTCCCGGCTCCGGGCTGTGTCTGTTCGTCCCGTCCCGCTTCGGGCCCAGCCCAGCCGGCGGACGGAGATGAGGCAGAGCCCCGGGGTCGCGGACCTTGGCCAGCAGCCCGTGCGGTGCGGGCTGGTCCGGTGAGCGCTGCCAGGGCTGGAACGCCGTCGCCCCGATCGCTCCCGGGCGTACGAGGGCGGTGGCTGTTCCGTTCGTTCCCGGCGACGCCACAAGCCCGGCCATGGCCGACGTCAGCGTGGCCACGGCGGGGGCCAGCCAGGTGAGGGGGTCGCGCCCGGTGAGGCCCAGCCAGCCGAGCAGGCCGAGAGGGTAGGCGAAATATCCCCACCGGGTGGCGGGCGCGAGGATGAACATGACGCAGAGGCCGGCGGCAAGGTGCCAGGCGACGGGGCGGTCGTCGGCCGGCCGGCGTGAGGTGCCGGGTCAGGCCGAGCGGATACAGGACGATGTTGTGCAGGAAGACCGAGGGCTTGGCGAGGGCCGCCGGGGCGGCCGCCGCGATGGCGGCAGCTGCGGTGACCGCCGATGTGGCAACGAAAGGCCATGCCGCCCGCCTGCCGTCCCGTGCAGCGATCATCACCGCGATCACCGGCAGGGCCGGCCATGCGGTGATTTTCATGGCACACGCGATCCCGGTCGCCAGGGCCGTCCCCGTCGATCGTGATGGCCGGATCCGGTGCGGGCTCACCAGCCAGCGGAGCCCAGCGGCCCGCGGGGCGGCACCCGTCGCGGCCGGCCCCGCACCCAGGCACGCCAGGGCTACGCAGAACAGCGCCAGCACCGGCGGGTCGGTGATTCCCACGGGTCAGCGGGGCCGCCAGGGCGCCGGCCGCGCCGATCAGCAGCGCCGCGTCCCGCCCGCGCGAGCGGCGGTACGACACCGCGGTGATCGCGGCCAGCAGGTGGCCACCCGATGCCCAGATCCCCCAGGACTGGTCCGCGTGCCTGCTGAACACCGCCAGCAGCGCGGCGTAGCCAGCGAACACCGCGTACCACGCCGCGATCCGCCGCCGGTCAAGCCCGGGCTGAGGATCAAGCCCCGGCTCGCGCGCTTGCGGCGGGTTCAGGCCGGCTAAGGCTGACATCTTCACGCACCTCCCGGCTCATGATCTTCTGGATGCCGGAACTGTCGACGGCGGCTGGATCCAGCAGGAAGTGGCTGGCCGAGGCCAGCCCGGCGTGCCGGAGCCGTGACGGTCACAGGCCGGGCGCCCGCCCGCGGCGCCTCCAGGCCGGCTGCCATCACCGGTCCTGCCTGCGGCCGCGGGCCCTAGCGCGGCGACCCCGTCCTTCACCCCGCCGCTCCCGCCGGTGGCCAGGCCGGCACGGGAGCGCCGGGTGCGGCGCAGGGCGACGCCGACGATGAACGGCCAGCAGGTCTGGATCGATGACGTCAGCCGCTCGGCCAGGCCCAGGACGCTGCCGTCGCGGGTTTCGGCGAGCAGCCAGCCGAGCAGGGCGTGACCGCGCCGAGCACGGTCCAGGCGAGGTGCCGCGGGGTCGCGCCGCGGGCGGTTTCGGGGGATGCGGCGATGCCGATGCCGGCCATGCCCGCCACGAACAGCAGGGCACGGGCGGACGCCCGGACACCGGTCAGGCCCGCGGCGGTGACGAGGTAGCAGCCGCCGGTCAGGACAATACCGCCGGTCATGACCCACCGGTCGGTTCCGGCGTGTCCGGCCATCGCGCTGATGGTCGTGCGCACCGGGCTGTAGGACGCCGGCTGGAGGATGCCGGCAATGAGGTAGGCCCCGGTCAGCATGATCGGCGCCAGGCCGGCCGAAATAATCGCCCACGGGCGGGCTGCCGGGCTGGAGCGCACCGGCCAGGCCGCCGGGATCGGCAGCCGGCGCCCCTGCCAGGGGGCGGTGCTCATCGCGGGCGACCCAGCTCGGCCCTGCGATCCGGCTTCGGCGTATCAGGCGATGAGGACACGTCCGTTACTCCCCTCAGGTCATCAGCCGCGGGGCCCGGCCCGGCCGGATTTCCCGGCCTCCGCCATCTCGGCGCTCGCTTCGTCCGCGGCCGGGGTGCCCGGCTTGGTCTGGGCGCCGGCCAGGTCGGCGCGCCTGACCCGGACGGCGGCGATCGTGATGATGAGGGCGATCAGCATGATCCCTGCTGATACCTCGAACCCGCGGCCGAAGCCGACCGACAGCGCGTGGTCGTAGATCGCCGTCTTGACCTGCGTGGCGGTGCCCGCCAGCGGGTGGCCCGCCTTGGCGGCGGCTGCGGCGGCGGCAGCCGAGTTGCGGGCGGTGTTGGCCACGACGGTCCCAGGCCACGGTGCCCAGGATCGCCAGCCCGATCGAGCCGCCGACCTGCCGCTCCGCGGCCGCGATGGCCCCGACCAGGGAGAGGGTACGGGCTGGGTCCGCGCTGGCGAATGAGAGCCGGCGCTGGAGCGCCTGCCAGGCCGCTCCCATGGGCTTGGCGGTCCCGAATTCGGCGATCGCCTGGCGGGCCAGCTCCCGGAATTGCTCCCCAGTCATGTCCTGTGGTGATACGCCGATGATCTGGTACCGGTCGGGCATTAGCCCGGCTGTCGCTAGATGGAACAGTCCCGGCAGCACCTTGCGGTGGTGGGCCAGGTCGCCGGCCGCCCCGAACACGACGATGACGTGGTTGCCTGGGCGCGGCACCGATCCCCGGGCCCGGCCGGCCCGGGCAGCCGAGGCTGCCGCGGCCTGTTCGCGGGCAGGCGCCGCGCCCGAGCCGGCGGCTCCGGGGGCTATGGTCGTGGAAATGGCTGATGCCCCTTTCCCGGGTCGCGCTGGACAACCACGGTTAGACAGCAGTGCTGGCGAGGTCGCCGATTAGGTAGGTGATCCCGGCGTCTGCCCGCAGAGCAGCAGCTGCGCAGCCGGTCCGGTCCGGGTCGTACCTGACGCGTCGAACAGCACCACGCCGTCGCGGGTGGTCAAGAACGCGGACTGGTACACCCCGTCGGTGACGTAGTACAGGTTCCGCTCGACCCGCCCGACGTAATACCCCTGGTCGTTGAGGGCCGGGCCCAGCGCCGACTGCGGGATCGCGACAGGCCCAGGCTCGCCGCCATTCGGGTTAAAGGTCGTCACCGGATCACGGTGATTCGCGCCGCTAGACCGGACTTACGCAGGCCTGAAACCGAGAGGACTGTGTCGACGGCGGGACGTCCGGGGCAGGCGCCAAGACAGGTGCCCAGCACTTCTGGCGTGCCCGATGCGGACCACGTTGCTCCCGAACGGCGAGGACGCGCCGGCGTGATCGCCAGCGAGCTGTCCGTGTCGGTGAAGACGGTCAACACCATGTCCGGAACATCTACGCCAAGCTTCAGGCCCGTGATCGCTCCTCGGCGGTGCAGCGCGCGCGAGAGCTGCGGCTGCTGGCGGCGGGCCCCGCGCGGTAGCACGGTCACCTGATCCTGGTGATGGGGATTCACCTGCCAGCGCCCGACGATGGCTTCATGGACCCAGCACCCGCACGCCCTCGCCGCGGCGGCCGCGGCCAAGGCTGCTGCCCGGCAGGGCCGGTTCTGGGACATGCACGAGCTGCTATTCCAGCGGCAGAAGGCCGCCGCCCGGAGCCGGACCATAGCGTCAGCTCCAGTACCGGTTCAACACCGGCGGCGCGGGGCCTACAGCGGACGGCCCGTAAAAGACCGGGCCGCTGGAGCAGGCCGCCTAGGCGGTGCCCTGCGGCATACCCATCACTCCCCGAGAGAAGGAATATCCGTGTCCCCCTCATCACTCGTCAATTCGGGTAAGCCGGCCGCTGCTACCGAGTTCCCGACCTTAGTACACGTGCCAGCCGACCAGGCCGCGCACCCGAACGCCGCCGAGGACTGGTGGTACACCGGGGGCCACCTCTCCTCCGGCAGGCACGAGTACGGCTACCAGGTGCAACTCGTCGCCTCCGGTATATCCCAGCTGTCCATCACCGACGTCACGGCGGGCAAGTACAACGCGCAGTCCGTCACGTACAAGGCCGGCCAGTTCAGCGTGTCCGACGCGGAACTCGACGTGCGCATGCCGGACGCGACGCTGTCGGGCCCGGTGGAAGTTGTCCGCATCTCCGAACGGCAGCACGGCCCCCTGCACCGTCCGGCGCTAACCCGCCCCGCTGAAGGGAGGAGCGATGGAACCGGCCATTACCGGCCAGAAGACCATGGGCCACGACGAGCGGTCCGTGCACAACTGGCGCGTGTCGCAGCTCACGCATCTCGGCATCCCCGGGACGCTGGCCGAGATCTACGCCGACCGCACCAGCCTGGCATCAGATCGCCAGGCTGGTTCGGCGCGGCTGCCCCCCGCGGCTCGCCCTGCGCATCGTCCTGTGATGCCCACCGCGTTGACCCGGCGCGATGACCGTGGGCGCGAACTGGCGAGGACGCCGCCTGCCGCGACGTCGATCCGGACCTGTTCTTCCCCGATCGGCACGACCGGGCCCGCGCTGCGTCAGATCCAGGCGGCCAAACGGATCTGTCGGACCTGCCCGGCGCAACCGGCCAGGGCCTGCCCGCCTGGGAGCCTGTCCTCGGTAGAGGACCGCATCCGGCACGCGGCCGCCCTGAGTGTGAAGGCGATCACCATCGTGGCCGCAGCCATCGGCGCCCTGCTCGGCGTGGTCCTCGCCCCGCTCATCGCCATCGTGCAGGGCGGCCGCGCCCGGCCGCCGGCACAAAAGCCCGAACGGCCCGGCCTCGGCCAGGAAGCTGAAGGCCGGGCGGACCGAGCTGGCTGGAGCTGACCGCCGGTGAACGCTACCACGACCCCCGCCCGCGCGGCGGCCGGCCGCAGCCCGGCCGGGGCGCCGCGCACCGCGTTCGTGCTGGCAGGCGGCGCCGCCCTGGGCGCCATGCAGGCCGGGATGGTGCACGCCCTCTACGAGCGCGGCATCGTGCCCGACCTGCTGGTCGGCACCTCGGCCGGCGCCCTGAACGCCGCGTTCCTGGCCTCCCGGCCCGCCACCGTGGTCACCGCCGAACAACTGGCGGCCATCTGGCGCGGGCTGCGCAGGAACGACATCCTTCCGCTCGGCCCGGCCACGCTGATCGGCGGCCTGGCAGGCCGGCGCGGTCACCTGTTCCCCGGCCGGGGGCTGCGCCGGCTCGCCACCCGGCACCTGCAGTTCCAGCGGCTGGAGCACGCAAGCATCCCGCTGCACCTGGTCGCCTTCGACCTGCTGTCCGGGAACGAGGTGCGCCTGTCCGACGGCCCCGCGGTCGACGCGGTACTCGCCGCCGCGGCCATCCCCGGGGTGCTGCCGCCAATCCGCTGGCGCGGGCGGCTGCTCGCCGACGGCGGGATCGCGGACAACACCCCGGTCTCGCACGCCCTCGCACTCGGCGCCCAGCGCATCTACGTGCTGCCCACCCAAGGCCACGGCGACCGCGGCCTGCCGCGCCCGCCCCGCAGCGCGCTCGCCGCCGCGGTACACGCGGTCACCCTGCTCACCAACGCCCGCCTGCACGATGACCTCGCCCGCTACGCCCCGGCCGCCGAGCTGATCGTGCTGCCCGCCAACTCCGGGCACATCCCGCCCACCGACTTCGGCCACGCCGGCCAGTTGATCACATCGGCGCTGGCAGCTGCCAGGACAGCCCTCACCACCCGGGCCGCCCAGCCCGCCGACCGCGGGCACAATACCGTCGGGATGTGACCGGCATGACCAGCCGGTGAGGCGACCTGATGCCTGAGACCTCGGCCTGGTTCAGGAGGAGCCAGGGCCGCGAACGCGCGCGATGCGCGGGCGGCCGGGCGCGGCATGACCGGATCCGCCCAGGTGACCGGGTAGCGGCTGCGGGACTAGACACGAGGACGGCGACCTGCGCGGGTACGCCGCCCAGATCGGCCTGGACGTCGGGGCATTCGACTGCGACCGGGCCAGCATCGCGGTGGCGGACCGGATCCGCCGCGACGTCGACAGCGGCCTGGCCTCGGGCCAGGTGCTCGGCACGCCGACCCTGTTCATCGACCAGAAGCCGAGGCGTTCGTTGACGATGATCGCGGTGACCCGGCCGGCGGTCATCACCTTGTTGATGATGAGGATGTTGTTCACCCCGCTGGGCACTCCGTAGGCTCGCCGGGCCCGGGCATCCTCGAGCGGGTAGCAGTATTCGTAGATCCGCCGCATCCCGGCTGCGACGTCGCTGACGATCTTCTGGGCCCCGATGACGAGGATCACATGTCCCGCCCCCGACACGAGCGGGCCCAGCTGGCTGCCGCTGGCGGACGCGATGAGCAGCGACCCGCCTTCGGTCAGCGCGTGTACGCTGCCGACGACGTAGTCGGGCGAGGCGGCCAGGGCGCGCATCTCGCGCCGCTGCATTTCCCGGTCCATCCGGTACAGCCGCAGCCGGAGTGGCTGGTAGCGGCCGGACCGTTCGATTTCGTCGGCGACGCCGGTGGCTTCGAGGGTCTGGGAGGTGTTGTTGTACACCTCGGCGCCGTCGGCGAGGAGGGAGCCGACCAGGTCCCTCGCGTCGGCGCCTGTGTCGGCAAGCAGCGACCGGATGCCGTTGTGTTCCAGTGCCGCTGCGGCTGTGGCGATCCGCTCGCCGGAGGCGAGCTCGGCGAACTCCGGTGACACCGCAGTGTCCGGACTCGCGGCCGCGGGCGGCTCAGGCACCGCCCGCCTCCGCCAGCCGACGGTGGACCAGCGCCACCGCCATCGATCCCTCGCCGATGGCCGCTGCGCAACGTTTGACCGACCCGCAGCGCACATCCCCTGCGGCGAACACCCCGGGCCGGTTGGTCTCCAGCGGCAGCGGCTCCCTGTCCAGTGGCCAGCTGCCGCCCGGATCACTGGCGCCATCGCTGCCGGTCACCAGGTACCCGGCGGTGTTGGCGGCCAGCCCGATCCCCGCCGCGCCGTCGCTGCGGGGGGTGCCGCCGATGCAGATGAACAAGGCATCCGCCGGCAACCGCACCGGTTCGGTGCTGTCCCCGGAGCGCACGATGACCGCCCGGAGTCGGTCATCGGCCTCCAGGCCCGCCACCTGCGTGCGCACCCGCACCTCAACATTCGGGATAGCCGACAGGCGATCGATGAGGTACTGCGACATCGACACGCCGAGGTCGCGGCCGCGGACCAGCAACGTGACCTGCCCGGCGTACCGGGAGAACCGGACAACCGCCTGGCCCGCCGAGTTGCCGCCCCCCACCACGACGACCCGGGAACCCGTGCACGCAAGCGCCTCGCTCGGCCCGGCCCCGTAGTAGACCCCCGCGCCGAGCAGGTCATCGATCCCGGGCACCTCCAGGCGGCGCCACTCAACCCCACTGGCGAACAGCACCGCCCGCCCGCGCACCAGCGTGCCGTCAGACAGCCCGGCGACGTAACCCGGCCCGTCGGCCGACACGTCGACCAGAGGCCTGGCCAGCAGCAATTCGGCACCGAACCGGCGCGCCTGCACCACCGCCCGCGTCGCCAGCTCGCTGCCGCTGATGCCGTTGGGAAAACCCAGCAGGTTCTCGATCATCGACGTGGTGCCGGCCTGGCCGCCCGGCGCCACCGCCTCGACCACGACAGTGCGCAGGCCCTCGGATGCCGCGTTGACCGCGGCGGCCAGGCCGGCCGGCCCCGCTCCGACGACCGTCAGGTCGTATTCCGACAGCGCCGGGGCCGCGACCATGCCAAGACCCGCGGCGACCTGCTCCACCGTCGCAGATACCAGCCGCGACCCGTCCGGCAGGATGCACAGCGGCAGCGCCGACGGCTCCACCTCGGCGACACCCAGGACCGCCCGCACCGCATCGGGCTGGCCGGCATCGACCCACTCGAACGGGTAACCATTGCGGCTCAGGAAATCACGGATCGCGTACGCGCCCCGGGAGGCCGTTGTGCCGACCAGGACGGGCAACGGAGTCACCGGCCGGGCGTCGTAGTCAAACATCGACATCGGTACGGCCCAATCCCTCACGGGTGCGACGGTGCCGCCGGGCACCCTCGAGTCCGAACACAAGCCGGTCGAGATAGCACCAATACCAGTCCTCCCCCGGTTCGTACCACCGTACAACCGGGTGCCCGGCCACGTGGAAGTGCGCGGTCGTATGCCTGACCGGAGAGTTGTCACAGCGTCCGGCGTGACCGCATTCCTGGCAGACCCGCAGATGCACCCAGTCCCGGCGTCCCTGGGCCAGGCGGTCCTCGCAACCCCAGGACGAGGGCGTGACATCGTGGATCCGGTCCAGATGCGTGCAGCCGTCGTTCATGTTAAGCGCTACCGTGCCGGGCGACCGGTGGTGCCTCGGCGGGTTCGAAGGCGGCGGAAAACAGGTAGCTGGTCGCCAGGCTGCGGCAGGGTCGCCACTTCTCGGCGATCGCCAGAACCTCCTGCTGGCTTGGGAGGTAGTCCAGTTGATAGACGGCCGGCGAGGTCGGGGAGGGGTTGGTTGTTCCCGGCCGGTTGCGACGTTGACGGTGGAGTGCAGGACCAGGACTTCGAAGGTCTTGATGGTCTTGACCGTCGAGACGGCGTTCTTGACCAGCAGCGCCCGGTCCATCGAGCGGGCCCCAGCCAGCTGTGAGGGCTGGTAGTCGATGAACAGGAGCGCCGCGTTTTGTGGCGTGAGGAGATGGTCGGCGAGCGGGTCGCGGACGGGGGCACTGGTCATGGGAGCGGCACCTTCTCGTAGAGAAACGGACGCGCCCGACGGTAGTGGCCGTCAGGGTGAGCGGTGGTGACCTGGTTCTGGTGATGTGCGGTCCGGTGCGAGCTTTCGGATCTCGAGCAGGTCCAGGCCGAGCGCCTCGATCTCGGCCAGCACGCCGTACAGCGCGGACTGGTCCAGGAGCCCGGTGAGCACCGTGTGCGCGCCGTGCCGCCGCGGCGCCATCGC
>WNFN01138755.1_pt1 | contig 16960 bp, 14 predicted proteins | sample 5400161 | NCBI WGS metagenome assembly WNFN01 (sample SAMN13153353, study PRJNA577476) | soil metagenome | isolation source: 80 cm saprolite on Douglas fir-dominated hillslope | place: USA:California | collected 2013-09-17
CGACCCGCGGCAGGTAGATCTTGAAGGTGGTCCCGTGCCCGCGCTCGCTGTAGACGTCCACGTGTCCGCCGCTCTGCTGGACGATCCCGTGCACCGTGGCCAGGCCCAGCCCGGTCCCCTTCCCGCGCGGCTTGGTCGTGAAGAACGGCTCGAAGACGCGTGAAGAGGTGGCCGCGTCCATCCCGTGGCCGGTGTCGCTCACGGCCAGGCGAACGTAGGTGCCGACCCGCGATCCGGGATGGGTGCGCACGTAGCTGTCGTCGAGATCCGCGTTCGACGTCTCCAGGACCAGCGCCCCGCCCGACGGCATCGCGTCACGCGCCTTGACGACGAGATTCACCAGCACCTGCTCCACGCGCTCGCGGTCCGTTCCCTTCGCGGGGAGGGACCGGAGGAGCAACTCGCTGTAGCCCGTGATCACGTTCAGCAGATTGTTGAAATCGTGGGCGACGCCCGCGGCGAGCTGGCCCACCGCTTCCAGCTTCTGGGACTGGAGGAGCTGGGACTCGAGGTGCTTGCGCTCCGTGACGTCGTGGGCCACCACCAGCCGGCCGGCGTGACCCCCGAACTCGGTGTCATGGGCGGCGACCTCGACGTCGATGATGCGGCCGTCCTTGGTTTGATGGCGCCAGTTGCCGACGTGATGGCGCGTCTCGGACTCGACGTCGCTGCGCACCGCCGCTACCGCGCGCGCCACCTCGGGCTCGGGACGAATGTCCATGATGCGCATGGCCAGGAACTCGTCGCGCGAGTAGCCGTAGTGGGAGACGGCGGCGGAATTGACCTCGAGGAAGCGCAGGGTCTCGCGATCGAAGACCCACATCGGGTGCGGGTTGCTCTCGAAGAGCAGGTGGAAGCTCTCTTCGCGCTCACTCAGGCCGTCTTCCGCCCGCTGGCGGCGGGCGCGCTCCTCGGCTTCGCGCCGACCGCGCGCTCCTCGCCGAAGGTGGCGGTGAAGAAGACGAAGGCGAGGTCGGACCGGCGGGTCCGCGTTTCGCGCAGGGCCTCGAGGCCGCTGAACGCGGCCAGCCGGAAATCGGACAGGACGATGTCGAACTGATCACTCTCGAGCGCGGAGACGAACGCCTCCCGCGTGTCGACGCGCACCACCTCCCAGTCGAGGCCTGCCTCGCGCAGCCACACGCTCACGAGGTCCGAATCGGTGACTTGGCCTTCGAGGTGCAGCAAGCGCTTTGTGCCCGGCATGGCTCGAGATTCCGCCCTTCCGAGAGTCAGTGGATGGCCCGCCATGGTACCGTTTTAACGGATAAAAAGGGTACGTTCTGGCGGAGGGTGATTTCTGGCCTCGGCGCCGTGAGCCTGGCTGGGTATCATCGGCGCCGTGACCGACGGCGCATCACGCGCGAGCACGTCCAGCATCAGCTCTTCCACGAGCACGAGGTGCCGGGCTCGCGGCCCTGGCTCAGCGCTTGGCGCGGACGTACATGCCGTCGAAGGCGGCCGTCCACGTCTGCCCGCCGTCCGCCGACGTGTCCCAGAATTGCCGCACGCGCCCGTCGGGCTCCGGAGTGAACGTGATCCGGTGCCGCAGCAGGCCGCGCCGGGTGTGCATGTCCCCGGCGAGAGTCATGCGGCCCTCGGCGAAGGCGCCGTCGAGCAGGAGGAATCCTCCCGTGCTGTCCACCCAGGTCTGATGCCATTGTCGGGTGGCCGGGTTGTAGGTGTTGAAGCTCGAGCCGACCTGTTTCCGGGGGCCGCGCGCTTGCCAGTGCTCCTGCACGACGCACCCGTCGTACTCGCGTGTGATGTCGTTCGTGCCGACCACGTGGCCCGCGGGATCGAGCACGTCCCAGTCGCCTACCCAGAAGTCGAATTGCCTGTACTCGGGGGCCCGGCAGGGCGAAACGAAAGGAGACGGGGACGGGGACGGGGACTGCGCGCCCGCGGCGCCGGCGCCCATCGCTCCCGCCAAGGCCAGGATGACCGCACGTCCCGCGGCTCGCTGCATCGACACCTCCGGCTATCTGCCCAGCCTGGGGTTCACTCCCGCCGAGCAGTCGTGGATCCTCAATGCCTTTCCCATCGCCGCCATCGTGGGAATGTTCTTCAGCAACCAATTCGCGGACCGGAATTTCTCGGCGGAGAAGTTCATGGCCTTCAGCCACTTCGTCGGCGGCCTGGCCATGCTCAGCCTCGCCTTCACGAGATCGTTCTGGCCGTTCTTCCTCCTGATGCTCGTCCACTGCCTGCTCTACGTGCCGACGATCTCGATCGCGAACTCGATCGCCTTCGCCAACATGAAGGACGCGCAGCGTGAATTCGGCATCGTCCGCATGGGTGGAACCATCGGCTGGATCCTCGCCGCCTGGCCGTTCACGTTCATCCTGGTGGACTGGGACAAGGTGCGCGCGGCCAATCCGCGGGGATTCATCGAATGGCTCGGCACCGTCCTCAGCTCCGGGCTCGTCGGCGACGCGCTCCGGGCGGGCGCGCGGTGGACCTTCGTCGTGGCCGGCATCGCGTCCCTCCTGTTGGCCGCGTTCAGCTTGACCCTGCCGCACACGCCGCCGAAGAGGGCCGACGAGGGCGCGGTGGAAAAGCTGGCCTGGCTGGAGGCGCTCAAGCTGCTCAAGCATCCCTTCATCCTCGTCCTGTGGCTCGTCACCTTCGTGGACTCCTTCGTGCACAACTGCTACTTCAACTGGGCGGGTGTGTTCCTCGGCACCAGCAAGGGCGCGGGCGGCGTGGGAATCCCTGGCAACTGGATCATGCCCGTGATGAGCATCGGCCAGATCGCGGAGATCCTCACGATGTTCATCCTCGGGGCCACGCTCAAGCGCCTCGGTTGGCGCGCCACCATGATCGTGGGCATCCTCGGCTACCCCGTGCGCTTCGCGGTGTGGGCGTTCTTGCCGCAGCACACGGAGCTCATCATCCTGGTGCAGGTCCTCCACGGCATCTGCTACGCCTTCTTCTTCGCCACCGTCTACATCTTCGTGGACGCGTATTTTCCGAAGGACGTGCGCGCCAGCGCGCAAGGCCTCTTCAACGTGATGATCCTCGGCATCGGCGCCCTGGTGGCGAACTCGATCTGTCCGATGTTGCTCCAGGAAGTCTTCACCAAGAACGGCCTGACGGACTTCCACGGGCTGTTCCTGGTCCCGCTGGCGGCGGGCTCGGTGGCCGCGCTCGCGCTCGCGCTCCTCTTCCATCCGCCGCCGCAGCCGCTTCAGGCCGCGGCCCTGGAGGGAAGGGCGGCCTAGTCCACCTCGACGATCATCTCGATCTCCACGCAGGATCCGGTGGGGATCTGGGCCACGCCGAACGCGCTGCGCGCGTGCGGCCCGCGCTCGCCGAAGATGCTGACCAGGAGCTCCGAGGCCCCGTTGGCCACCAGGTGCTGCTCCGTGAAGGTCGGCACGCTGTTGACGAGGACCATCAGCTTCACGATGCGCTTGACGCGCTCGAGATCGCCCAGGGCCGCTTGCAGGGTGCCCATGAGGTCGATGGCGATGGACCGCGCCGCCTCGCGCCCCTCGGCGGTGGCGATCCCCGCGCCGAGCTGGCCCACCCACGGCTTGCCCTCGCGCTTGGCGGTGTGGCCGGCGACGAAAAGCAGCTTGCCCGTCTGCACCGTCGGCACGTAGACCGCGCCCGGCGCGGTCGGCGGCGGCAGGGTGATGCCGGCGGCGCGCAGTCTCTCGGATATGGACATGAGTGGCTCCTCGGGTGATGCGGCGCCTATATGCTACGCGTGGTAGAACGCGAGGAGGATCGTGAGGAGGAAGCGCCATGCACGCCATTCGAGTGTCGCGGACGGGCGACCCGAGCGTCCTCGAGTACGTCTCGGTGGAGAAGCCGATTCCGGGCAAGGGAGAAGCTCTCGTCCGCGTCGAGGCCACCGGCGTCAACTACGTCGACGTCTACCACCGCACCGGCCTCTACAAGCTGCCCCTGCCCTTCACTCCCGGCTCGGAGGGGGCGGGGGTGGTGGAGGCGGTGGGCCCCGACGTGGAGGGCCTCAAGGGCGGCGACCGCGTCGCCTACGCCATGCAGATCGGCTCCTACGCCGAGCACGCGGTCGTGCCCGCCTGGAAGCTCGTGCCCGTGCCGCGCGCGATCGAGTCGCGCACGGCCGCCGCCCTCATGCTGCAAGGCATGACCGCCCATTACCTGGTCACCAGCGTCTACGCGCTCAAGAAAGGCGACGCCGCCCTCGTCCACGCCGCCGCCGGCGGAGTGGGCGGCCTGCTCGTGCAGATGGCCAGGGAGCGGGGCGCGCGCGTGTTCGGGACGGCCTCCACGTCCAAGCTCCACCTCGTGCGCGAGCTGGGCGCGGACGCCGCCATCGACTACACGACGCAGGACTTCGAAGCGGAGGTCATGCGCCTCACGAACGGGACCGGCGTCAACGTCGTCTATGACGGCGTCGGCCGGACCACCTTCGACAAGAGCCTCGACGCGCTGGCCGTGCGCGGGTACCTCGCCCTCTACGGGCAGTCGAGCGGAACGGTGCCCCCCCTCGACCCCTCCCGGCTGGCCAAGAAAGGGAACTTCCTGACCCGCCCCAGCCTCGCCCACTACACGTTGACGCGCGAGGAGCTGCTCGGGCGGGCCCTCGACGTCTTCGCTTCCGTGGAGTCGGGCCGCCTGCGCGTGCGCATCGACCGCGAGCTGCCGCTCCGCGACGCCCCGGAGGCGCATCGCCTGCTCGAGGCGCGGCAGACGACGGGCAAGCTGATCCTGATCCCGTAGGCGGGCGCGCCCGCCGTCAGCTCATCGGGTTCGCCGGCACCGGACGCGCCACGTAGGCGGGGGCGTCGAGACGCGCCCCCGGATAGCCGCGCACCTCGCCAAAACGGCGGCCCGCCTGCCAGTCCTCGCGCGCGGCCACGATCTCCTCCGTCGTGCGCGCCACGAAGTTCCACCACATGAGGACGGTCTCCCCGAGGGGCGCGCCGCCGAGGAGTAGCGCGCGCGGGCGCCGGCCCGGCTCCACGCGCAGGCAGACCTCGTCACGGCCGGTGCCGAGGTAGTACAGCGTGTCGGGCGCGAGGCGACGGTCGTCGAGGGCGAGGCCGGCGTCGATCGGCACCACGGCATGCTCGAACCAGCGGTCGAGCGGGACCACCACCCGGGGCGCGCGATCGGCGGCGATCTCCGCGCCCAGGATCGGCGAGAAGGTCCGGCCGGGCGGGCTCACCTCCCAGATCCGGCCCAGGATCACCGTCACCCGGCCTCCCGGCACGTCCACGTGCGGCCGCTCCGCGTAGTGATCGAACGCGGGCGCGATTCCGCGCTGCGCGTCGGGCAGGGCGATCCAGAGCTGCACGCCGTGCACGGCGCCGGTGGCACCCGCCGGCGTCTCCTCGGAATGCGCGATACCGCGGCCCGCCGTCATCAGGTTCAGCGCGCCGGGGACGGCGAGAGCCTCCGACCCCAGGCTGTCCCGATGCAGGGCGTCGCCCGCGAAGAGCCAGGTGACCGTCTGCAGGCCGATGTGCGGATGCGGCGGCACGTCCATGGGCTTCCGGCCGGACTGCTTGACGGGCCCGAACACGTCGAGGAAGCACCAGGGGCCGACGAGGCGGCGCGCGCGCCGCGGAAGAAGGCGGCGGACGGTGATGGAGCCGACGTCGGCGATGAGGGGAGAGACTTCCTCGACCACGTCCGCGGACGGCTGGCTGTCGCAGACTTCCGCGCTCTCCACGGGCCAGAGATTGCTCATCGCGACTCCTTCCGCGTGAAGGCTTCGGCCACGCCCACGCGCGTGTCGGCGGCGCCGTAATAGAAGAGCCAGCGCGGCCCCTCGCGCACGAGGCCTTCGACGAAGACGACGCTGGGCACCTGTCCCACGAGCTCCCAGGGACGCTCGGGCACGAAGATCGGAGTGTTGGAACGGGCGAGCAGGCGCGTGGGGTCCTTGCCGTCGAAGAGGGCCCAGCCCGTGCGATAGACCAGGCGGTCGTCCGCGCCGTTGTACACGAGGAGGATCCCTTCCGGGGTGAGGACCCGGGGCGGACCGGGCTCGACCACCCGCGAGTCGAACCGGCCCGCCCGCCTCGGCAGGACGGGCGCATCCAGCGCTTCCGTCCAGTGCCGCAGGTCCTCGGACCAGGCGACGCCGGTCTGGTCGTACGCACCTTGCGCGTCGCCCATGTAGTACATCCAGTACTTGCCCCCCACGCGCTCGTCGAGGATCGCGCCCGACTTCGTCCAGTGCACGTTCCACCGCCCGCGGTTGGCGGGCATGATGACCCCCCGCCGCTCCCAGCGCCGCAGGTCGCTCGAGGTGGCCAGGGCCAGCTGCGCGTCCTTGCCGTCGTACGCGGTGTAGGTGAGGTACCAGGTCGCGCCGATCTTCACCAGCCGCGGGTCCTCGACCCCGCCCTGCCGCTCGTAGTCGGCCTCGGGAACGAGCGCGGGCTCCGCCTCCCGTTCGAAATGGATCCCGTCGCCGCTGGTCGCGCGCAGGAGGCGCGAGGTCTTCTGAGCGTCCTGGGCGCGATAGAGCATGACGTAGCGGTCGCCGTCCTTGACCCCGGCGGGGTTGAACACGCCCCCGACTTCCAGGCCGGAGCGCTGCGGCTCGAGGACGGGGTCGCCGCCGTTGGCTCGCGACCAGGCACCGAAGGGCGGACGGTAGGGCGGCGGGCTGGCCGCGATCGCGGCCACCGCGGCCAGGAGCGCCGCGGCGGAGCGCACGGTCAGGGCCCTCAAAGGTTCAGTCGTCTCACTCGTCCTCGTCGCCTTCGGTGTGCTTGCAGATGGTGCCGGTATAGGTGCCGGCCGTCCCGCCGGTCGTGAGGTCGAAGACGCCCACGGCCACGATCGTGCCGCTCCCGTTCTTGTACTGCTGCGTCCCGCCGACGATGTGGACCGTGGTCGTGAACGCGCCCGTCAGCAGGGAGAGGCTGCTCGTGTCCTGGCCGAGCAGGACGGCGCCACCCTTGTCGATGGTGATGGTGCTGTGGCCGGTCAGGGTCGCGATCGGGAAGACCACGGTCTGGGTGTCGGCCACGAAGTCGTAGGTCGCGGTGAGACCGCCGGTGAGCTGGCCGTGCGTGCAGATCCCGACCGGCGACGCGCAGTTGACGGGCGGGACGGCCGAGAAAGGTCCGCTGACGTCCGTACAGTCCTTCGCATGGGCAACGCCGGGAACGGACAGCGCCGCGGCGAGGAACGCCGTCATCACGATTCGAGGCCTCATGTCTTCTCCTTGTCTGGCTGTGCGCCTAGGTGTTCGAGAGGCCGAGCTTGGCCAGCACCTCCGGCGGCGCTCCCTTCCACTCCGCGACGAACTTGTTGCCCACGTACCCGAGGTCGTCCACGCCCATCTTGCTCGACCAGAACCCGGACGCGGTGAGGTCGCGGAAGGAGTTGAAGAACGACGGCCCGTGCTTGACCATCACGCGCAGGTCGCGCGGCTCGCGCATCTCCGCTTCGTCTTCCTGCTCGTCCTTGCTGTAGGCGATCTCGTCGAGGATCGCGGTGTGCTCCGTCTCCGTGGCCTCCGCGAACCCGTGACCGAAGCGGCGCTCGCAGACGGAGTTGATCCAGGCCAGGCCGCCGCGCATCGCGGTCTGCCGCCGCTCGCGCTGGAGGTCGGTGTCGGTCGGGTCGTTCATGAGGTAGTCCATGAACTCCGGCACGCCCGCATCCGTCGCGCTGCCCGAGCGCTCGTCCTTGGGGATGATCATGTCCACCAGGATGCGAACCGTCTTCCATTCCTGGGGATTGAAGAACTTCGGCACGTAGGCCTTGCCCGCGGCGGCGGCCTTGACCGCCGTGGCCGCCTTCTCCGCGGCGGCGGCGGCCTCGTTCGCGCCCAGCGTGAACGCGACCGCGATGGGCGCGGTGCCGATGAGCCGGAGGGCGGAACGCCGTCCGATTTCGTTGGCCATCAGAGGTTCCCCTTCCTGCGCTCCTCGACGATGTGCTCGCTCGTCCGCATGGACAGGGCGAGGATCGTCCAGGTCATGTTCTTGTGCGCGTTGCTCACGAACGGCCCGCTGTCCGCGACGAAGAGGTTCTTGCAGTCATGGGCCTGGCACCATTCGTTGAGGACGGAGGTGCGCGGGCTGGTGCCCATGCGCGTGGTGCCGGCCTCATGGATGATCTCGCCCCCGAGCTTGAGGCCGTAGTCCTTGTCCTTGCCGGGCAGCTTCCCCACCACCTTGCCGCCCATGGCCTCGATCACGCGCGCCGCCGTCTCGTTCATGTGGCGCGCCTGGTTGAGCTCGCCGTCCGACCACTTCCAGTGGAAGCGCAGGACGGGGATGCCGTAGCGGTCGACTACGCTGGGGTCGATCTCGCAGTAGCAGTCCTTGTTGGGCAGCATCTCGCCCCGGCCGGAGAAGCCCACGATCGAGCCGTACAGCCGCCGGTAATCGTCTTTGAGCTTCTTGCCGTACCCGCCGCCGGTGAGCTTGTGGATGCCGCTCATGAAGCCGTAGCCGGGCATATCCCGGCCGCCCCACGGCTCGATGTGGTACCCGCGCGGGAAGTCGAGCTTCTTGTTGTCCAGCCACCACGGCATGTAGACGTGCATGCCGCCGGCGCCGTCGTCGTTGTACGGCGGCAGGCCTTCGAGGACGGGGATGTGTCCCTGCACGCTGGTGCCGGTGGTGTCGGTGAGATACCGGCCGACGGCGCCGCTGGAGTTGGCGAGGCCCTCGGGATGTCTCGACGACTTCGAGTTCAGGAGCAGGCGCGCCGTCTCGCAGGCGCTGGCGGCGAGGACGACGATCTTGGCCCGGACTTCTTGAGTCTTGCCCGTCGCCGTGTCCACGTAGGAGACGGCGGTGGCGCGGCCCTCGTCGTCCGTGAGGACTTCGCGCGCCATGGCGCCGGTGACGATCTTGAGGCGGTTGGTGGCGAGGGCGGGAGGCAGGAGGACGGACGGGCTCGAGAAGTTCGAGCGCGTCTTGCATCCGCGCCCGCACTGTCCGCAGTAGTGACAGGCCGCCCTTCCGTTGTGGGCCTTGGTCAAGATCGAGAGGCGCGACGGGATGCAGGTGATCTTGAGCTTGTCGCTCGCGTTCTTCACCAGCCGCTCGTAGGCGCGTGGCGCCGGCGGCGGGAGGAAGATGCCGTCCGGCTCGTTCTCCAGCCCTTCGTTCGTGCCGAAGAGGCCGACGAGCTCGTCGAGCTTGTCGTAGTACGGCTTCATGTCGTCGTAGCCGATCGGCCAGTCGTCGCCGAGGCCGTCGCGGCTGCGGCCCTTGAAGTCGTGCGGCCCGAAGCGCAGGGAGATGCGACCCCAGTGGTTCGTGCGGCCGCCGAGCATGCGCGCGCGCCACCACAAGAAGCGCTGGCCGTCCGCGGTGGTGTAGGGCTCGCCCTCAAGGTCCCAGCCGCCGATGCAGCCGTCGAACTCGCCGAAGGGCTTTCGTCGCGAGCCGGCGCCGCGCCGCGGCGAGTCGTAGGCCCAGGCCATCATGGCCCCGTCCTTGGCCGCGTCCCACCATTGCCCGGCTTCGAGGAGGACGACGTCCGCGCCCCCTTCGGCGAGGACCTTGGCCGCCATGCCGCCACCGGCTCCAGAGCCCACGATACAGACGTCGTATTCCTTCGCGCGGCTGGCGATCTGCATGGTCGCTCCCCTTTTTCGATCGGATGGCTGAGGCGGGCGATACGCTAGTCCTTTCGGGGGCGTACCGTCAATCGACGTTTCGCCCAAATCCGAGTCGCGGCGGCGGCTGCTCCGGGCGAGTACCATCAGCCGTGGATCCGGAGCAGTTCCAGGCCGACCGCGATCGCGTCGTGCGCGACGCCCTGCCGGGGGTCACCCTGGGCCTCGCCGTCCTCCAAGCGGCGATCGCGGTGGTGCACGCCACCCTCGGCACACCCGCGGAACGGCCGTTCGTCTTCGTGGACGCCGCGTCCGCGATCCTGGCCCTCGGCCTCCATTTCGCCCTCCGCAAGGGAGCCCTCACGGAGCGATGGGCCCATCCGTTCGTCGCCGGCTGCGGCGCCGTCGCCGCCCTGATCGTGCTGCTCCCCCTCCGCGTGCTCGGCGATCCCCTGCAGAGCCTCATGCTGGCCCTGATCCTCGTCGGCGCCGGTTCCATCCTTCTTTCCTTCCGGTGGCTGGCCGTACTGGCCGCAGCGGCCTTGCTCGGCTGGCTCGCGGTCATGGTGTCGCTGGGGCTTCCCCCGGGGACACGCCGCCTCGGCATCGCCCTTCTGGCCTCCTGGGCGCTGGGGGCAATGATTCTCGGCGCGCGCCTACGCAGCTTCCGCCGGCTCGAGGAGCTACGGGCCCAGAACGAGGCCCGTCTCGCCGGGGACGTCGCCGAGGCCCGGCGCGTGGCCGAGAGCCTGCGCCAGTCCGAAGAATCGCACCGGGTGCTCTTCGAGAAGAGCCCGCTCCCGATGTGGGTCGTCGAGCGGGAGACACTCCAGTTCCTGGCCGTCAACGATGCGGCCGTCCGCCACTACGATTACTCGCGGGCCGAGTTCCTCGAGATGACGCTCCGGGACGTCAACCCACCCGAGGACGTGCCGGGGCTCCTCGCCTATCTCGCGGGCGAGCCTGCGGAGCAAGGCACTCCCCTGACGGTACGGCACCGGAAGAAGGACCACACCGTCATCGACGTCGAGATCATCGCCCACGATATTGCCTTCGGAGAATGGAAGGCCCTGCTTGCCGTCATGACGGACGTGACGGAGCGGAGGCGGTCCGAGGAGGCGCTCCGGCGGAGCCGCGAGAGCTTCCAGCAGCTCTTCGACGAAGCGCCGATCGGGATGGCGATACTCGCCGGCGGTATCGAGTTCACGAGGGTCAACCGGGCCCTCTGCGCGATGCTCGGGTACTCGAAGGAAGAGCTGAGCGGGCTCGGTTTCGATCGCTTCGTCGAACCTGCGGACCTGGAGGCCCACCTGGTCGCAGCCGGGGAATTCTTCGAGGGCAAACGCTCGTCCTTCAAGGTGGAGGCGCGATACCTCCGGAAGACGGGCGCGCCTCTCTGGGGGAACCTGACCGTCGAGAGGATCGAAGACTCGACCGGGCAGATGCTCTTCGTCCTGGCCATGATCGAGGACATCTCCGAGCGCCGCCGCGCCGCGGCGGAACGCGAGCGCATGATCGAGGAGCTGAAGGAGGCTCTCGCCAGCGTCAAGACCCTGCGCGGGCTGATCCCGATCTGCGCCTCCTGCAAGAAGGTCCGCGACGACAAGGGCTACTGGAGCCAGGTCGAGGTCTACGTCCGGGACCGCTCGGAGGCCGAGTTCTCCCACGACATCTGCCCCGACTGCATGAAGAAGCTCTATGGAAAATAAAGAGAGGGAGTAGCGGTCCCGGCGTGGCGCGACACGGCGCGCTGGAGCCGTGAGAGTAAGAATGTGACTCGGCTCAAGAGGGATCCGCGCCGGAACCGTCCCGAGTATACCCGCAGAGAGATCATTTTGCGATGACCTATAATTACGCTTTTAGCATCGTACGTAAATGCTTCTGATGGTGCTACTTGGAAGATAATCGCGTGCCATGACGACGGCGGCGGGCAGTACAACTTCATGGAGACCGTCTACGTGTCACGGCTCCGGTTCACGGGCACGGACGGATCGACGACGCATTCCTTCGAGCAGCGTGGGACGAGCAAGCCACGCTTCGGCGTGGCGACCACGTGACGTGAACGAGATCATGATCTGGTTCGCCATGCTGTTGTGCGCGGCGCTCGGCCGGGTTCCTGTTGCCGGGTTGCAGATGGCGCGCGCGTAGGCGTTGACTCCGCGCGCCGGCGCGCATAGGTTCTGCGCCATGGCGATCATCACTCGTCGTGAAGCTCTCGCCGCGGGGGCCGCCGCCGCGGCCGCGGCGGCCGTTTCGACCCTCACACCCTTCGGCGCCGCCGCCCAGCCCGCGGCCCCGCCTGCGGTGCGCGTCGTCAAGAAGGGACGGCTCAAGCAGTCGGTCGCACGCTGGTGCTACAAGAACATCCCGGACCGCGAGTTCTACAAGGCAGTGGCCGACATGGGACTGCCCGGCGTCGACCTCCTCGGTCCGGACCAGTGGGAGGCCGTGCGCGAGTTCGGCCTCATCTGCTCGCTCGGGTGGCAGGTGGGCGGCACCATCCCCGAAGGCCTGAACAACCCCGCCAACCACGACGCGATCGTGAAGGGGCTGACCACGGCCCTCCCCACCGCGGCCAAGCTCGGCGTGCCGAACCTGATCACGTTCTTCGGCAACCGCAAGGGGATGTCCGACGCCGACGCGATCAAGAACTGCGTGGCCGGCCTCAACCGCATCAAGGGCCCGGCCGAGGACGCCGGCGTCACCGTCGTCGTCGAGCTGCTCAACAGCAAGATCGACCACAAGGACTACCAGGGCGACCGGTCCGCGTTCGGGCTGGAGATCGTGAAGGCGGTGGGCTCGCCGCGGGTGAAGCTGCTCTACGACATCTACCACATGCAGATCATGGAGGGCGACGTCATCCGGACCATCCGCCAGGACAAGGATTGGATCGCGCACTTCCATACCGGCGGCGTGCCCGGCCGTCACGAGCTGGACGAGACGCAGGAGCTGCAGTGGCGGTCGGTGTGCGCCGCCATCGCGGACATGGGCTACACGGGATACGTGGCGCACGAGTTCGTGCCCACGCGCGATCCGCTGACCTCGCTGAGGGAAGCGGTGGCCCTTTGCGACGTCTAGCTGCGCGCGGTCGCGGCGAAGGCCGCGCCTGGGAGAGATCGATGAATAGCCGGACATGGCGTGCGCGGATGGCGCTGGCGCTCCTCCTTGCGCTGGCCGCGTCGTCCCTCTTCGCGCAAGGCCTCCCGCGCGCCGCTCGGCCCGAAGAGGTCGGGCTCTCGTCCGAGCGACTCCAGCGCCTGACCGACGCCTTCCAGGGATACGTCAAGGACGGCAAGCTCGCGGGCGCGGTGGTGCTGGTGGCGCGCCGCGGCAAGGTCGTCTACTCGGGCGCCTTCGGGCAGCGCGACATCGAGACGCATGCGCCCATGAAGGAAGATGCGATCTTCCGGATCGCCTCGCAGACGAAGGCGCTCGTGAGCGTGGCCGCGCTGCGCCTGCAGGAGGAAGGCAAGCTCCTCATCACGGATCCCGTCGGCAAGTACATCCCGGAGTTCCAGAAGACCAAGGTGGCCGTCCTGCGGCCGGGCGGGTACGACGTCGTGGACGCCAAGCGGCCGATCACGATCCGTGATCTCCTGACCCACACCTCCGGGGTCAGCTACGGCGACGGTCCGGCCAAGGACCTCTGGCAGAAGGCCGGGATCACGGGCTGGTACTTCGCCGACCGCGACGAGCCGGTGGCCGCCACCGTCACACGGATGGCCGCCCTCCCCTTCGACGCGCAGCCCGGCGAAAAGTTCGTCTACGGGTATTCGACGGACATCCTCGGGGTGGTGGTCGAACGCGCGTCGGGTCAGCCGCTCGACGAGTACCTCCGCACGCGCCTGTTCGAGCCGCTCAAGATGAACGACACCCACTTCTACCTGCCCACGTCGAAGACCGACCGCTTCGCCACCGTGTATTCGGCCAACAGCGACGGCAAGCTCGAGCGCGCGCCGACCCCGGGGACGATGGTCAGCCAGGGCGCGTACGTGGAGGGCCCGCGCAAGAGCTTCTCCGGCGGGGCCGGGATCCTGTCCACGGCCGGCGACTACGCGCGCTTCCTGCAGATGATGCTGAGCGGAGGGGAGCTCGAGGGTACGCGCATCCTCAGCCGCAAGACGGTCGAGCTGATGACCGTCGATCACCTCGGTTCCCGCGTCGAGTTCCAGGACGGTCAGGGCTTCGGGCTGGGGTTCTCGGTCGTGAAGGACCTCGGCCTGCGCGGACAGCCGGGATCGGTCGGAGAGTACGGCTGGGGCGGAGCCTACCATTCGGCATATTGGGTGGACCCGCAGGAGCAGCTCGTGGTCGTCTACTTCACGCAGCTTCTCCCCGCGAACAACCTGAACGATCACGCCAAGCTCCGCGCGCTCGTCTATCAAGCGATCGTGGACGCGCCCAGCGCCGCGCGGGTCGCGCCCTCGGCACGACCCATTCCTGGTCCCCCGGTCATGCAGCACTAGTCGAACCGGAAACGGACCCCGAACGTCGGCAGCAGCGGCACCGAGCCGCCGCGGGTCTCGACCAGCTTGGGGCGATCGGAATCCGGGTCGTACTCGAGCTCCGCGTCGACCGACGTCGTGTTCTTCCGTCGCAGCGCGTTGATGGCCTCGACGTAGAACTGCCAGCGTCCCTTCTCCCCGTGTGGGTGGAAGGCCGCGCGCAGGTCCAGTCGCGCGTAGAAGGGCAGGCGTGCGGAGTTGAGCAGGTCGAGGCCGCCCGTGGCCGCCGTGTACACGAGCCGGCCGTCGCCGTCCCGCTCCGGCACCAGCCGTGAGCCCACTTCCGTCGCCGCCACGCGGACGCCGACGAAAGGCGTACGCGGAAAGCCGGAGGAGGCACGCGCGGTGGCCGAGACCTCGAACCGCGGCGAGAAGCGATAGCTGCCCACGAGCGTACCCGAGTGCCGTCGGTCGTAGTCGAAGGAGTACTCGCGTCCGTACGCTTCCCGGCGTGCCCAGCCCAGCGTGTAGGAGAGCCAGCCGGACAGCCGCGGCCCTCCGCGCGTCACGTACACGTCGACGCCGTACGACTGCCCCCTGCCGTCGTTGGTCGGCGTGCTCGTGACCACGGGCTCGGTCGGGATCTCGGACTGCAGCGAGGCCGGAAAATCGTAGCGGGCGAGGCGCTCTTGCCGTTCCGTCTCCGTCTCCAGCCGTCCCACGACGAGGCGGTCGAAGCGCTTGTGATACGCCTCCACGCGCGCGACGAGGCCGTGCGGCAGGTCGCGCTCGAGGCCGAGAGTGAGATGCCGCGCGCGCTCGAAGTCGAGGTCCACCTGATCGACGAGGTAGTCGGAGACGATGAGCTTCTCGTAGCCGGGACTCTGCGCGTAGAGGCCGCCCGCCGCGCGGAGGCGCATGCTCCGTCCGAGGCCGACGGTCGCGCTGAGCCGGGGTGAGACGACGGCGCCGTCGTTCATGCCGCTGGCGTCGAGACGGAGGCCGGGGACCACCGTCAGGGCGTCGGTCACGCGGAACCGGTCCTCCAGCCACGCCCCGCCCCGCACGTATCGGTTGGCGCGGTCGAGCAGGTCCGGCACGCCCGCTCCCCCGCGCACACTCGAGCCGTTGGCGGCGCTCGGATTGCGATCCCCCTCGAAGAGGTACGTGATGCCCGCGCGCAGACGATGGACGTCGAGGCCGGTGTCGAGGGTGTGCTTCGATCCGATCGGCAGCGACACCTCTTGCCGCCCGGAGAAGTCGCGGATGTCGTGGTGGAGCTGCAACGAAATCGACGCCAGCGGCACCTCGACGGGCTGGGCGGTGTTGGAGCGCCGGGTGTCCGGACGGAAGCGGGCCGCCGCGTCGAACACGCTCGTGTTCCCGTACCAGGCCAGCGTCGTCCGCGAGACGCCCGCGCCGACCCGGGCCTGGAACGCGGCCGAGACGAGATCGTTGCGTACCCCGAGCAGGAAGTTGCCGCTCTCGTCGGGCACGTCCCCCGTGAAGTCCCCGTTGCCGTCCTCGCGGCTGCGCACCCCCGTGAGCGAGAGCTTCTGGCCGTCCTTCGGCTCCCAGGCCACCCGGAGCTGCACGTCGTTGAACGCGGGCAGTTGCGCATCCACGAAACGCTCGGCCACGAGGTCGTAGTACGTCCGGCGCGTGGTCAGGAGCCAGGACCCCTTCCTCACCGGCAGCTTCTCTTCCAGGATGACGTTCGCGTCCGTGATGCTGAGGGCGGAGGATCCGGCCAGCCCCTTCTTCGCGTCGCCGTCCCGGTTCTCCACCACCAGCAGCGAGGAGAGGCGATCGCCGTGGCTGACCCCGAAGCCGCCGGGAGAGAAGTCGAAGCGGGCGACCGTCTCCGGATTGAACGCGCTGGTCAGCCCGAACAAGCGGTACGGGTTGTGGATCTCGACGCCGTCCATGACGGTCAGGTTCTCGTCGGGCGATCCGCCGCGCACGGAGATCCGGCTGCCCAGCTCGTCCGTGGCCACCACGCCGGGGAGGGTCTGGATGACGTGGAAGATGTTGTCGAGTCCCCCGGCCACGGTGAGGACGCGGTCGGGAGTGACGGGCAGGGCGCCCGGCTCCGCGGGCGGCGCCGGTGTCGCCTTCACCTCCACGCGCTCGAAGAAGCGCGCCTTCGGAGCGAGCGCGATGTCGAGGGGCGGCAGCGGCTCCTCGGCGATCGTCACCCGGCGCGTCTCGTCGAGATAGCCGAGCGCGGTGACGGAAATCGTCCAACGCCCGCGCGCGAGCGTGACCGCGAATGAACCCGCCGCATCGGTGACGCCGCGCGTCTCGCCCGCCGCCACCTGCGCGCCGGCCACGGGGACGCCGGACGTCGCGTCCTTCACGCGCCCACGGACGGTGACGATCTCATCGGCCGCCGCCCCGAGATCGGAGGCGGCCAGCACCACGATCGCGGCCAGGATCGGCCACCGCGCTCCCATGTTGCCAGTGTGGTGCCGCGCCGCCGCGCGGTGCAAATCGGCGCGGCGCCTGGCCTCGGTTGGACTTTCCCTTCTCCGCCAAAGAAAATCGCGCCCATGATCGTGATGAAGTTCGACGCCGGCTCGATCGGGTCGCACGACCGATTGCGAGCGGTGGCTCAGCTCGTCCAGCAGCACAAGGCCCGGAAGCCCGTGGTCGTGACCTCGGCCCTGCCCAAGGTCACCGACCTCCTGCTCGAGGCCGCCGATCTGGCCGCCGGGCGCCAGAGCGACTACGAAGACCGCGTGCAGGAGGTGAAGGCGCTGCACGAGCAGGTGGCCTCCGACCTCCTGCCCGACGGTCCGGGCCGCCGCCGTTTCGCGAATCACCTGAAGGAGCTGCTCGAGGAGCTGCGCATCCTCTACAAGGCCGTCTACGCGCTCGCGGAGCTGACGCCCCGCACCCGCGACGCCATCGCCGCCGTCGGCGAGCGGCTGTCGAGCGAGCTCGTGGCCGAGGCCTTGAGCCAGCAGGGGCTGCGCGC